>WNFP01000352.1_pt1 | contig 34153 bp, 26 predicted proteins | sample 5400201 | NCBI WGS metagenome assembly WNFP01 (sample SAMN13153355, study PRJNA577476) | soil metagenome | isolation source: 115 cm saprolite under Madrone tree | place: USA:California | collected 2016-06-14 | reverse complement strand
TCGGTCGCGGGCATGGCCAGCGCGAACTGCTGCCAGGCGGGCTTGCCTGCCGGCGCTCGCGGCAAGGGCGATGCAGGCGGTGGCGGCATGGCGGCGCTGGCGGGCGCTGAAGGGGGCGCTGGTTTAGGCAGTGCGCTCCCCATGCCTTGCGTGCTCGCCACCAGGTTCGGCGCCGGACCGCGATGGACGGCCAAGGCCACACCGACGACGATGCCGAGGCCGAGCCCGGCGACGAAAAATGCCCAGGGATTCTGTCGCAGGCTTGCAGCCCAGGCCAAAACCTCTCGGCCCATCGGCTTGCCACGGCGTTTGCCGTTGCGCTTGGCGCCGCGCCGACGCTTGTTGGTGAATCGCTCGAACATCGCCGGACGATAGCATGCGCCCGCGAGTCGTTGATCTTCGCAGGAGCCGCCCCTTCCGCGCCTTGCTTCCGTCGCTCGGAGCGACCTGTTATAAAGGCCGCCGACCCTTGAGAAGCATCGAAGCCACGCCGCGTAAGGCACTGAAAATGTTTATCTTGATCGATAACTACGACAGCTTCACCTACAACCTCTACCACTTCCTGGGCGAGCTCGGCGCCAGCGTCGAGGTTCGTCGCAACGACCAGCTGTCGGCCGCCGATGTGCTGGCGATGCGGCCCCAGGGCATCATTCTCTCGCCGGGCCCTTGCGACCCCGACCGGGCCGGGATCTGCCTGGATCTGATCAAGACAGCGGCGGGCAAGCTGCCGATCCTGGGCGTATGCCTCGGCCATCAGGCGATCGGCCAGGCCTTCGGCGGGCGCGTCGTGCGGGCAGCCCTGCCCATGCATGGCAAACTCTCCTCGCTGAAGCACAGCGGTGAGGGAATTTTCGAGGATATTCCCAACCCCTTCGCCGCGACGCGTTATCATTCGCTGACCATCGAGCGCGAAAGCCTGCCGGATTGTCTCGTCTCTACCGCTGAAACCGAAGACGGCGTCATGATGGGCCTCGCCCATCGCGATCTACCCATCTATGGCGTGCAATTCCATCCCGAAAGCATCGCCTCCGAGCACGGCCATCGCCTGCTGGGAAATTTCCTGCGGCGCGCGGGCCATAATGTGAAACCAGTGATCCGCCAGCGCCACAATGTGAAAGCCGTGGCGTGAGCGATCTGAAACCCCTGATCGCGATTGCCGCCGGCGGAAGGGCCCTCGACGAGGCGCAGGCCGAGCAGGCCTTCGACATTCTCATGTCGGGCGATGCCACGCCGGCCCAGATCGGCGGCTTCCTGATGTCGTTGCGCGTGCGCGGCGAAACAGTGCCGGAGCTGGTCGGCGCGGTGCGCGCCATGCGAGCCAAGATGCTGCGCATCGAGGCGCCAGCCGGCGCCGTCGATACCTGCGGCACCGGGGGCGATGGCGCGGGCACGCTCAGCATCTCCACCGGTGCGGCCATCGTCACCGCCGCAGCGGGCGTTCCCGTTGCCAAGCATGGCAATCGCGCCGCCTCGTCCAAGACCGGGACGGCGGACGTGCTGGCCGCGCTTGGCGTCAATATCGAGGCCGATATGAGCCTGGTGAAAGAGGCGCTGTGGAAGGCCAACATCTGCTTCATGCTGGCGCCGCGTCATCACGGTGCCATGCGTCATGTCGGCCCGGCGCGCGTGGAACTGGGCACACGGACGATCTTCAATCTGACGGGGCCGCTCTCCAATCCCGCGGGCGCCAAGCGCCAGCTCGTCGGCGTTTTCGCCCGGCAATGGATCGTGCCGCTGGCCGAAGTTCTTGGCCGGCTTGGTACCGAGCGCGCCTGGGTCGTGCATGGCTCAGATGGCTTGGACGAGATCACCACTACGGGTGCCAGCCACGTGGCCGAGCTCAAGGACGGCAGAGTGAAACAATTCGAGGTGACGCCGGAGATGGCGGGATTGGCGGCCGCCAAACCGGCCGATCTGAAGGGCGCCGATGTGGCCACCAATGCGGCGGCGGTCACCGAGCTGGTGGCCGGCCGCCCGGGGCCCTATCGCGACATCGTACTGATGAACAGCGCCGCCACCCTGGTCATCGCCGGCAAGGCCGACGATCTCAAGGCCGGCGCCGATCTGGCCGCCAAGGCCATAGACAGCGGCAAGGCTAAAGCGGTCTTGGCCGAATTGGTGGCCATCACCAACCGGCCGATGTCCGCATGAGCGATACCCTCGCCCGCATATCGGCCGACAAGCGCGATCATGTGGCGCGCCGTAAAGCCGCGCACAGTCTTGCCACAATCGAGGCCGCGGCGCGCCAGGCTTCGCCGCCGCGCGGCTTTGCTGCGCACCTCGCCGCGACACTCGCCGCGGACCGCTACGGCCTGATTGCCGAGATCAAGAAAGCCTCGCCCTCCAAGGGCCTGATCCGCGCCGATTTCGATCCGGCGACACTCGCCCAGGCATATCGCGACGGGGGCGCTACCTGTCTTTCGGTCCTGACCGACGAGCCCTATTTCCAGGGCAGGGACGAATATCTGGTTGCCGCCCGCGCCGCGGTGGATTTGCCGGTGCTGCGCAAGGATTTCATGCTCGATCCCTATCAGATAGCGGAATCCCGCGCGCTGGGCGCCGATGCGGTGCTGCTGATCATGGCCGCGCTGGATGACGGCCAAGCGGGCGAACTTCATGCCGCCGCGGTGGGCTGGGGCATGGACGTGCTGGTCGAGGTCCACGACGAGACGGAGCTTGCCCGCGCGCTTCACCTGCCGGCCCGACTGATCGGCATCAACAATCGCAATCTCAAGACCTTGGCGGTCGATCTGACGATTGCCGAGCGATTGACTCCGCTGGTGGGGCCCGACTGTCTCGTGGTGGCCGAGAGCGGCCTTTCCAGCCCCGCCGATCTCGCCCGCATGGCGCACGCCGGCGCCTCGATTTTCCTGATCGGCGAATCCCTGATGCGCGAAGCCGATGTGACGGCGGCGACGAAACGGCTTCTCGCCCGGCCGGCCCCAGCCAAGCGGAGCGCCTGATGGCCCGATTGACCCATTTCGATGCGCAGGGCAAGGCGGCCATGGTGGATGTTTCGACCAAGGCCGAAACCGAACGCGTAGCCACGGCCAAGGGCTCCGTCATCATGCAGCCCGAGACCCTCGCCCTGATCGCGGCCGGCGAAATGAAAAAGGGCGATGTACTGGCCGTGGCGCGATTGGCCGGGATCATGGCCGCCAAACGCACGCCGGACCTCGTTCCGCTCTGCCATCCCCTGGCGCTCACGGCCATCGCCGTGGATCTTGCCATCGACCGCAAACGCAATGCCGTGGATATCGAGGCGACCTGCAAGCTCGTCGGGCGCACCGGGGTGGAAATGGAGGCGCTGACAGCCGTCAGTGTCGCGGCGCTTACCGTCTATGACATGTGCAAGGCGGTCGACCGGGCAATGATCATCACCGATATCCGCCTGACCCATAAGCGCGGCGGCAAATCCGGCCGTTACGAAGCCAAGTGATGCTGTCGGTTGCCGAAGCCCGTGCGCGCATCCTGGCGGCCTTCGCGCCGCTGTCCGCCGAGCAGGTGTCATTGCCCCAGGCGCTGGGCCGCGTACTGGCCGTGCCCGTTCACGCCCGCCTGACCCAGCCGCCCTTCGCCGTCTCCGCCATGGACGGCTATGCCGTACGCGCCGCCGATGTTGCGCGCGTTCCTGTCAGTCTCAAGCTTGTCGGCTATGCGCCGGCGGGCGGCGCCTATGACAGCCGCCTCAAGCCCGGGGAAGCAGTGCGCGTCTTCACCGGGGCGCCACTGCCCGAGGCGGCCGATGCCATCGTCATCCAGGAAGATACGGAAGCTTCGGGCGAAGCGGTGCTGATCAAGGAATCGTCTGCCGTCGGCCACTACGTCCGGCCGGCTGGTCTCGATTTCAAGCGTGGCGATCTGGGGTTGGCCGCGGGCAAGCGGCTGAACGCGCGCGATATCGGCCTGGCGGCGGCGATGAACCACCCCTGGCTGCAGGTGCGCCGGCGCCCGCGTGTAGCGATTCTGGCCAGCGGGGACGAAATCGTCATGCCTGGCGAACCTGTCGGGCCCCAGCAGATCATCGGCTCCAACGGATTGGCGCTCGGCGCTTTCCTGCGCTCGGCCGGCGCCGAGCCCATCGATCTCGGCATCGCCCCCGACAATCGCGCCGCCCTGCAGCACATGGCCAGCGGCGCGGTCGGGGCCGACCTTCTGGTCACCACCGGTGGCGCTTCGGTAGGCGACCACGATCTGGTGCGCGCGGCGCTGGGCGAACAGGGCATGGCGATCGATTTCTGGAAGATCGCCATGCGGCCGGGCAAGCCGCTGATGTTCGGGCGCATCGGCGCGACCAGGTTTCTAGGCCTTCCCGGCAATCCGGTCTCCAGCCTGGTTTGCGCCATCGTCTTCCTGCGCCCTGCCCTCAAGCTGATGCTGGGCGAGCAAAGCGAGGCAAGCGAGGATGAGATGGCGGTCGCCGGTCGCGACCTGGCCGAAAACGACAGTCGGCAGGATTATCTGCGGGCGCGGCTCTCGCGCGGTCATGACGGCCGGCTCGTGGCCACGCCCTTCGACAAGCAGGACAGTTCCATGCAGTTTTTACTGCAGCAGGCTGATTGTCTCGTGATCCGTCCGCCCGCCGCGCCAGCCCTCTCGGCGGGCAGCCCGGTACCAATCCTACGTCTCGATGACGTCGGCGGTATCTGAAGCTTCAGCGGCCGGCCATCACATATTCGCGCAAAAGGCCGACCTCGGCCGCGGCATCGTCCAGCTTGCGCTTGACCACGTCGCCGATGCTGACGATGCCGATCAACTGGCCATCTTCCATGACCGGCAGATGACGCACCCGGCTATGGGTCATCACCGCCAGAATCTCGTCTGCCGTGTCGGTTGGTTTACAAGTCACCAGGCTGCGGCTCATCGCGTCGGCCGCCGTCGAGGCGAGAGCGGCGGCCCCGGAAGCGGCCAGCGCACTGACGATATCCCGCTCGGAGACGATGCCGACCGGATGGCCCTCCATGTCGAGGATCAAGACGGCGCCGATCCGGTATTCGGCGATCAGTTGCGCGATGCGGTGGAGCGTTTCGCCGGGTACGGCCGTAACGACGGCAGCACCCTTGCCTTTCAAAATGGCTCTGACAGTCACACGACTCTCCTTTCCGCCGCCCGAGGCAGAAACGGAGTCGCAAGCGCCCCCGTTGGGCGGCATCGACTTCTAGGCCATAACTCTATGCCTCTCCCGCGCTGGATTCAAACACCCAGCGTAGGTAGAATATTCCACGACCTATGGAAGTAGAGGATCGAGTCATGGACGAAGTCGTCAATTTCACGCGGATGGAAGACGGGACGTACGACGAGTATCAGCTGCTCATGCGCAAATATGAACCCCTCGTCCGTAATTTGCCCAACGAAGTTATCAGCTCGTTAAAGATGCTGGCTGGCGACACCATGGGCTACAAGATCGACCGTTATCAGCATTCGCTGCAGACGGCGAGCCGCGCCTTTCGCGATGGCGCCGACGAAGAGACGGTGGTCTGTGCCCTGCTCCACGATATCGGCGACACGCTGGCGCCGGAAAACCATGCCCAGCTCGGCGCCGCCGTGCTGCGGCCCTATATCTCCGAAGACAATCATTGGCTGATCAAACACCACGCCATCTTCCAGGGGTATTACTACTTTCACCATGTCGGCCTCGATCGGATGGAGCGGGAGAAATTCCGCGGACATCCCATGTTCCAGCGCACGGCCGATTTCTGCGAGAAGTGGGACCAGAATTCCTTCGATGCCGGTTACGGTACGATGCCGCTGGAGGCCTTCGAACCGATGCTGCGGCGCCTGTTCGCGCGCAAGCCCTTCACCTACGGGGCCGAATAGCCATCCAGTAATGGCGAGGGCGGCGGACGAGATATTCGACGACGACGCCTTCGCCGCGCTCTACGACAGTTTCAATACCTGGAGCGCCGGCGGCGATTTCTACCTCGCCCTGGCGCGTGATCGCGGTGGCCCGGTTCTGGATCTCGGCTGCGGCACCGGCATGCTGGCCTGCCGCATAGCGAGCGAGGTCTCGCCGATCGTCGGGGTGGATCCGGCCGCCGGCATGCTGCGGGTCGCCCGTTCGCAGCCGGGGGTGGAGAAGGCCGCGTGGATCAAGGACGTCGCCCAGAACCTGCACCTGTCCCAGCGCTTCAACCTGATTTACCTGACCGGCCATGCCTTCCAGGTCTTCCTGACCGATGAGGATGTCCTGGCCGTCTTGAAGACGGCCGCGCGCCTTCTGAACCCCGATGGTCGCTTGGCCTTCGAGACCCGCAATCCCGAGGATCGGGCCTGGCTCACGTGGAATCCGGCGGAGAGCCGCGAGATGGTGGTGACGAGCGAACACGGTCGCGTCGAGGAATCCTGCGATACGGTCTATAACGCCGGCACCGGCATCGCCGAAATTACCCATCATTATCGGTTCCTGGACAAGGGCGGCGAGCGGGTCGGCCATAGCCGATTGAGATTCATCGCCCAGAACCAACTTGCCGATTTGATCGCGGTCGCCGGACTCACGCCACGCATCTGGTACGGAAATTGGGATCGCAGCCCCTGCGCGCCCACGGCCCCGGAAATCATCATCGTGGCCGGCCTCAAATGAACTGTCGCGCCGCCGGCAGGCGACGCAGCAGCGTCACTGACAGGAAGGACAGCGGCACCGATATTGCGGCGACAAGCAGAAACTTGGCCGTGGCAGGCAGCGCCGACGAGCCCAAGGCATATTGCAGCAGGACCACGATGGGCAGGTGGATCACATAGACCCCGTAGCTCGCCGCCGACAGCCGGTCGAGGAACGGACCGCGGAAATCGGCGTGGTCGCGAAACAGGATCGGCAGGCCAAGACAGAAGCCGAAACAGGTCACCGTCTCCCATATCGGATAGATGACCGCATGCAGGCTGCGCCCGCCGCCGCTGAAAAATGAATTCCCGCTCAAATCGCATGCTATGAATATTGCCGCGCCGGCCAGGCCCAGCGCCAACCAGCGATAACCGGTGGCGGATGGCAGGCGGCGCAGCCAGTCGTTGCGAAACGCCAATACCCCAAGCACGAAGCAGGCGATGTCGCGCGGCACATCGGCGAAGGACAATTGGATAACGCCGAGAAACGCGCCCCAGGAATAAACCGGATAGCGAAGGCGGACCCAGAATGTGATTGCGGCGACCACGACGATGAGAAGCGTCAGAACGGTCGCGCCGGGCAACGACAGCGGCCCGGGCCAGGACAGCTTCAGCCCATGCTTGAGCGCCCGCCAGGCGACATAGATCACTGCATAGACGAGCAGCATCTCGATGAACCAGAGATGACCGAGCTGGGCATCCGGCCAATCGGGGCCAGTCCAGTTCTTCGGCGATTGGGTCTCGATCCCCCAATAGACGTGGATGTAGTAATCCCAAAATCCAATGGGCCCGTAGGGGCGGAAGTTCACGTAGTAGGCATACATGAACAGCGGAAAGATGAGGATCAGGAACAGCAGGATCGGCACGCCGAAGCGCCGGAAGCGATCCTTGAGATAGCGGCGGGCGCCCTTTCGATCAAGAACGTAGGGCATGAAATACCCCGCTATCAGAAAGAACAGGCTCATGCGAAAGCTGCGATTGACGATGAAAAAAGAGGCCAGCAGCGGTTGTTGTTGGCTGTCGTTGAAGTACCACCAATTCGCCGGCGCGTAGGCGAAGCTCGCATGCTGGCAGACGATCAGCACGGTCAATACCACGCGCAGGTTGTCCATAAAATGAAGACGCCCATGGGTGCCGGGCACCGGCCCCGGCGCGTGCAGATGGGTGGATTCCGCGGACCCCCGCGCCGCCCCCTGCACCAGCTCACGCGCGCCGGACGTGACCACCGTCATCGACGCTGAACGGCAATTGGGGAAGTCCGCGCTCGCGCCGCGGGGTCTTGCCGAAGAAATCCCGATAGCATTTCGAGAAGTGAGAAGCGGAGACGAAACCGCAGGCCAGCGCCACGTCGATCACCGACATGTTGGTCTGCAACAGCAGCAGGCGCGCGCGGTTCAAGCGAAGCTCGACGTAGTAACGGGCCGGAGAGCGGTTGAGATACTTGCGGAATAGACGCTCCAACTGGCGAGTGGAAAGTCCGGCGGCGCGGGCCAATTGGCTACGGTTGAGCGGCTCCTCCAGATTGGCTTCCATCTGACGGATCACCCGAATCAGCTTGGGGTGGCGCACGCCCAATCGCGCCGGCAGCGCCATGCGCTGATGATCGTGGCGATCACGGATGCGCTCGTGAATGAACTGCTCGGAGACCGCGGTAGCAAGCTCATGGCCGTGCTGAAGGGCAATCATGTTCAGCATCATGTCGAGTGCGGCGGTGCCGCCCGAACAGGTGAACCGATTGCGGTCGATCTCAAAAAGTTCCGACGTCACTTCGATCCGGGGAAAGTCCTCGGCGAAGCCGGCAATGTTTTCCCAATGAATGGTGCAGCGATAGCCGTCGAGCAAGCCGGCGCGGGCCAGGATGTGGCTGCCAGTGCATAGCGCCCCGATATCGGCGCCCTGGCGATCCAAGCGGCGCAGCCCGGCGAACAGCGTGCGATCCTGATAGAGATGGCCTTCGATCCCGCTGCACAGGATCGCCGTGCCGTATCCCACCACCTGGTCGATGTTGCCGTTGGGGTGCAGGACGATGCCGTTGCTCGCTGCCACCGGCTTGCCTTCGGTGGAGAACAGCCGCCAGCCATAGAGATCCTTGCCCGCCGTGCGATTGGCCAGCCGCAGCGGCTCGACCGCCGAGGTAAAAGCGATCATGGAGAAGTTCGGTACCAGGATGAAGGCGATCCGCTGGGGCAGTTCCGAGGAGGTGGCGCCGAACATCGCCTATTGTTTCTGAAAGGTGATCTTGTTCGACAGCAAGCGGCTTTGGCAGACCATGCCCTTGCCGTCGCCCGTCTCGCCGATCACCACCATGACCCTGAACATGGAATCGACCGTCTCGGCATAGCTGGCGTCGACTTTCGATTCATCGGCGTCTGGGTAACTGAAGAGCGACGCATATCCGGAGGCCGGATCGTCGGGCTGGCCGGTTTTCGGGTCGACGCCGGCTGCGATCTTGACGCGATCGACAATACGCCTGCAACTCGCCTCGACGGGTTTGGCACTGCGCGAATAGGCGCGGATGACGATGTCGCTGCCGTCGACATCGGCAAAACCGCCATAACCCGCCGCTGCGCCGTGGGCATCGATCATCGCGCCCAGCCGGGCCAGAGAAAGATCGGGCCGGCCGGCGGTGGTAGCCTTCAAATGATCCAAGATCGCGGCGGAGTCTGCCAACGCGGCGCTCGCCGTCAACAGCCCAACCAGAAGGCCGGCCAAAGTCGCCCAGATCGCGCGACGCTTCATCGCATCAAATCCTTGGGGGTCCGCTCGCCGGGATGGCGGGTCCTTCCTTGCGGGAAAATAGCAGGATCATGTCGCAAAATCGATAGTCGATGGCGTCGGCCGCGCAGCCCCGCCCCGCACTGCATGGTCCTACTGCGCTGCGAGTGCGAGAACTGACGCCAAGCCATTGATCCCATGAAGCGATTTGTCGATTTGGCGAATGCGAATCTTGCCTGTGCCGGTCGGCCGGTCTTGCTTGATCGGGGCGGCGGGGGCTGCCACTCTCGCGCGCTGTCGAGGAGAGCCGAATGAAAGCTCGCTATTCCATTTTCAGCCTGGCGCGCAACGCGCGCAGCTACCACGAGAATTGGACCGAGGCCTGGCGCAGCCCGACGCCGAAGCCCGAGTACGATGTCGTCATCATCGGCGGCGGCGGCCATGGGCTGGCGACCGCCTATTACCTCGCCAAGGAACACGGCATCACCAATGTGGCGGTGATCGAAAAAGGCTGGCTCGGCGGCGGCAATACCGGGCGCAACACGACGGTCGTGCGTTCCAACTATCTATGGGACGAGAGCGCCCATCTCTACGAGCATTCCCTGAAACTGTGGGAAGGCCTGTCCCAGGATCTCAACTTCAACGTCATGTTCAGCCAGCGCGGCCTGCTGAGCCTGGGTCATAACCAGCACGAAATGCGCGAGATCTCTCGCCGCGTGAACGCCAATCGCCTGAATGGCATTGATTCCGAAATTCTCAGCGCCGAGCAGGTCAAGGAATTCTGCCCGGTGCTCGATTGCCGGCCCAATGCGCGCCATCCGGTGCTGGGCGCCTCCCTCCAGCGGCGCGGCGGTGTCGCCCGCCACGATGCCGTCGCCTGGGGCTATGCGCGCGGCGCCGACAACCGCGGCGTCGACATCATCCAGAACTGCGAAGTCACGGGCTTTCGCATCGAGCAGGGCCGCGTGCTGGGCGTCGAGACGACCAAGGGATTCATCGGGGCCAAGAAGGTCGGCTGCGTAGCCGCCGGACATTCCAGCGTGTTGGCGGCCATGGCGGGATTGCGCCTTCCCATCGAGAGCCACCCTCTTCAAGCCCTGGTCAGCGAGCCCATCAAGCCGGTGCTGCACACCGTCGTCATGTCCAGCGCGGTCCATGTCTACGTCAGCCAGTCGGACAAGGGCGAGCTGGTGATGGGTGCCGGCATCGACAGCTACCTCTCCTATGCCCAGACCGGCAGCCCACCCGTAGTGGAGAATCTGCTGAACGCGCTAGTGGAATTGTTCCCGGTCTTCAGCCGCTTGCGCGTCCTGCGCACCTGGGGCGGCATCGTCGACGTCTGCCCCGACGCCAGCCCCATCGTCAGCAAGACCCCCATCGAGGGTCTCTATTTCAATTGCGGCTGGGGCACCGGCGGTTTCAAGGCGACGCCCGGCTCGGGATGGGTCTTCGCCCATACGCTCGCCCAGGACCGGCCGCATAAGCTGAACGAGCCCTTTGCGCTCGACCGTTTCGTCAATGGCTATCTCATCGACGAGCACGGCGCCGCCGGCGTCGCGCATTGAGGATATGACCCCATGCTGCTGATCGAATGCCCCTTTTGCGGCCCCCGCGCCGAAATCGAATTCGCCTGCGGGGGCGAGGCACACATCGCGCGTCCGGCCAACACCGAGAGCCTGAGCGACGCCGAATGGGCCGACTATCTGTTCATGCGCAAGAACATCAAGGGCCTGCAATACGAGCGCTGGAACCATGCGCGTGGATGCCGTCGCTGGTTCAATGTGGCACGCGACACGGTCACCCATAAGATTTCCAAGGTTTACAGAATGGGCGAGCCGAAGCCGTGAGCAATCAAACCAATCGTCTGAACCAGGGCGGCACCATCGACCGCGCCAAGACGCTCGCCTTCACCTTCGACGGCCAGCGCTACGAGGGCCATCCCGGCGACACCCTGGCCTCGGCCCTGCTGGCCAATGCCGTGCATCTGGTCGGCCGCAGTTTCAAGTATCACCGGCCCCGCGGGATTCTGACGGCCGGCTCGGAGGAACCCAACGCCCTCATCCAATTGGGCGAAGGCGCCAGGACCGAGCCCAACGTCCGGGCAACCCAGATCGAACTCTTCGACGGGCTTGTGGCATCCAGCCAGAACCGCTGGCCCTCACTGCGTTTCGATATCGGCAGCGTCAACAACCTGCTGTCGCGATATTTCCCCGCCGGCTTCTACTACAAGACCTTCATGTGGCCGCCCAGCTTCTGGATGAAATACGAATATTTCATCCGCCGCGCCGCAGGATTGGGCAAGGCCCCCGCCGCACCAGATCCGGACGCCTACAGCAAGAATTTCATTCATTGCGACGTGCTGATCGCGGGATCGGGGCCGGCCGGTCTCGCCGCGGCGCTGGCCGCTGGGCGCGCCGGCGCGCGGGTGATCCTGGCCGACGAACAGGCAGCCCTCGGCGGCTCGCTACTGGCGAGCAGCGATCAGATCGAGGGCCGCCATGCCGCCGATTGGGTCGCCGAGGCACTGTCCGAGCTCGCCCGCCTGCCGGAGGTGAAGCTGCTGTCGCGCACCACCGCCTTCGGATACTACGATCAGAACTACCTGACCTTGATGGAGAGGGTGACCGACCATCTGGCCTCACCGCCGGCCCATGTGCCGCGCCAGCGCCTATGGCGCGTGCGCGCCAAGCAGGTCGTGCTGGCGACGGGCGCCATCGAGCGGCCGCTGGTTTTCGCCGACAACGACCGCCCCGGCATCATGCTGGCCAATGCGGTCTCCGCCTATGTACGCCGATATGGCGTGTTGCCGGGCCGCCGCGCCGTATTGCTGACCAACAACGACGGGGCCTATCGCGCCGCTCTCGACCTCGCCGAAGCGGGCGGAACGGTAGCGGCAATCGTCGATCTTCGACCCGAGGTTTCAGGATTGCTGGTCGAGGCCGCGCGAGCCCGCGGCATCGAGGTACTGGCCCACCATGCCATCGTGGCGACCAGCGGGAAGCTGCGCGTCGACGGTGTCACGGTGATGCCGCTGGCCCGTGGTGGGGTGTTCGGCGTCGCCCGCGCCCTATCCTGCGATCTCGTGCTCCATTCCGGCGGTTGGACGCCCTCGGTCCATCTTTTCAGCCAATCGCGCGGCAAACTCAAATGGGACGAGGGCATCGGCGCCTTCGTGCCCGGCCTCTCGGTCCAGGCGGAACGCTCGGCGGGCGCCTGTCGAGGCAGCTTCGGCCTCGGCGATTGCCTGGCAGAGGGTCATGCGGCGGGCCAGGCGGCGGCAAGCGATGCCGGCCTCGCGGGCGATGCGGGCCAGGCGCCGACTGCCGCGGGCGGCGAATCCACGCCCGCGGCGCCGGTCTGGGTCGTGCCCTCGGACAAGCCCATCGGCCGTGACGGCAAGCATTTCGTCGATTTCCAGAACGACGTCACCGCCGCCGACGTCCAGCTCGCCAATCGCGAAGGCTATCGCTCGGTCGAGCATTTGAAACGCTACACCACCATGGGCATGGGCACTGACCAGGGCAAGACCAGTAACATCAACGCGCTGGGCATATTGGCCGAAGCGCAGGCCCGCTCGGTGCCCGAGGTCGGTCATACGACGTTCCGCCCGCCCTTCACGCCCGTCACCATCGGCGGCTTCTCCGGCGACGATCACGGCGATCTGCTGGATCCCATCCGGCGCACGCCGATCCATCACTGGCATGAGAGCATCGGCGCGCCCTTCGAGAACGTAGGTCAATGGCGCCGCGCCTGGTATTACCCCAAGGCGGGCGAAACCATGCATGATGCGGTCAACCGCGAGGCCAAAGCGATGCGAACCTCGGTGGGCATCGTCGACGTCTCGACGCTGGGCAAGATTGATATCCAAGGCGTCGATGCGGTCAAGATCCTGAACCTCGTCTACACCAACGCCTGGTCGAAACTCGACATCGGCCGCTGCCGCTACGGCCTCATGTGCGGGGAAGACGGCATGATCTTCGACGACGGCGTGACCACGCGGCTCGGCGAAAATCATTATCTGATGACCACCACAACCGGCAATGCGGCCCGCGTGCTGGGCTGGCTGGAAAACTGGCTGCAATGCGAATACCCGGAAATGAAGGTCTATTGCACCTCGGTCACCGAACAATGGGCGACCGTGGCGATCAACGGACCCATGGCGCGCCAATTGCTGAGCGAACTCACCAGCGACATCCCTCTCGACAGGGACTCCTTCCCCTTCATGTCGGTGCGCGAGGGCCATGTGGCCGGCATTCCGGCGCGGGTCTTCCGCATCAGCTTCACCGGGGATCTCAGCTTCGAGGTGAATGTGCCGGCAAGTTATGGCCATGCTTTGTGGGTTGCGCTCATGGCCGCGGGCGAGAAGTATCAGCTGACGCCCTACGGCACCGAGACCATGCACGTCCTGCGCGCCGAAAAAGGGTTCATCATAGTCGGCCAGGAGACCGACGGCGCCATTACCCCGCAGGATCTGGGCATGAGCTGGGCCGTCAGCAAGCAGAAGGCCGATTTCTTCGGCAAGCGTTCCTTCGCGCGGCCCGATACGGCGCGCCCGGACCGCAAACATCTGGTGGGATTGCTGACCGAGAACCCGAGCGAGGTATTGCCCGAGGGCGGACAGATTGTGGCAGACCTCAAGGATCGGCCGCCCATGATTATGCTCGGCCACGTCACCTCGAGCTATTACAGCCCCAATGTCGGCCGCTCGATCGCCATGGCGCTGGTCAAGAACGGGCGCAACCGGATGGGCGACACGATCTTCGTTCCCCTGCCCGATCGGGTTATTCGCGCCAAGGTGACGGAGCCCAAATTCTACGATCTCGAGGGGAAGCGCATCGATGGTTGAGCCCTATCTGCGGCGCAGCGCGCTTGCGCATAAAAGCCTGGTCGCGCGGGCGTCCGAATCTCATGCCGATGCCGGCGTGAAACTGGGCGAAAGCGCCTTCCGCTGCCAGATCAACCTGCGCGGCAATCCGGAAGAGCCGGCGTTCGCCGCCGCCGCCTCACAAGTGCTGGGTTTCAGCCTGCCGACCACACCGAACCGTGTCGCGGCGGGCGGCGGCCTGAGCGCGCTATGGCTCGGGCCCGACGAATGGCTGATCGTCGGCGCACCCGGCCGCGAAGCGACACTGGCCCCCGATCTGCGCAGTGCCTTGGCAGGTCAGCACTTTTCGGTCGTCGATGTTTCGGAGGCTCGTACCGTACTCCTCATCGCCGGGCGCAACGCACGCAATGTGTTGCAGAAGGGAGCGCCGCTCGATCTCCATCCTCGCAGCTTCCAGACCGGCCATTGCGCCCAGACCGCGCTGACGAAGGCGAATGTCATCCTGCACCAGACTGCCGACGATCCGCATTATGAGGTGTATGTGACCATCAGCTTCGCCGACTACCTGTGGAACTGGCTGGAGCGCGCGGCAGACGAATATGGCCTCGCCGTGATTGGCGCCTGAGAGAGAAATTTCTCGAGGCGGTGCGGTTGGCTGGCCCTGGCTTTTTGGAGCCGCCGCTTTACTGAGCTTATTTGCCGGCGGTCTTCGCGAGCAATGACGCCATATCCTCGGCGTGCTCTTCTTCTTTCTCGAGGATCTGCTCCATCAGCCGGCGCGAGGTCATATCGGCATCGCCGAGCCAGCGAACGATCTCCGAATAGGTTTCGATGGCAATCCGCTCGGCAATCAGATCTTCCTTTATCATCGAGGCGAGATCGGTGCCCTCGGCATACTCCGAATGGCTTCGGGTCGTCAGCCCCTCGGGATTGAGGTTCGGTTCGCCGTTAAGTTGAACGATTCGCGTGCAGATGGAGTCCGCATGGCCCTGCTCCTCGGCTGCGTGCTGAAGGAATTCCTCCTTCACCGAATCCGAGTTGATGCCGCTGGCCATGAAATAATGCCGCTTGTAACGAAGGACGCAGACGATTTCGGTGGCAAGCGCCTCGTTCAACACCTTGATCACCTGCTCGCGATCCGCCTTATAGGCGCCGGTTACGGCGCCCTCGCTGATATGCTGACGGGCGCGATCTCTGATTTTCTTGATATCCGATGCAAAGGGCTGCATGACGAGGACCTCTTTCAAAAAATGAGAAATTGAGACGAACGGCGAATCCCCCCTCTCGACATGATAAGTGGCGCCGCTCAGCGCCGCCGGCAAGACCGGGCCGGCGGCGAAGATAACGGGCGGGCGTGACAAAAATGCGAAAGCACCGGTCGGGCGTCCCAGTTTCAGGCGCCCCAGCCATTGCCAAGGCATCTATGGGGCCGTTTTCCCGATAACTGCGAAGTCGCCCAGCAGATAGCGTTCGATCGCTTTGGCGAAACCGTCGTCTTCGTTGCTGTCGGTCACAAGATCTGCCTCGCCCTGCACGTCGGGACTGGCATTGCCCATGGCGATGGCGAGCGCGCTTTCCGCAAACATCGCCACGTCATTGGCCCCGTCCCCGATGACCGCGATCTCCGTTGTGGGAATGGCCAGAATCCGGGAAAGCACCCGCACCGCTGCCCCCTTGTTGGCCTCGGGGTGGGTGACATCCAGGTAGTAAGGCTGCGAGCGCGCGACGAAGGCTTCCTCCCCCAATGTCCGACGCAGTTGACCTTCGCTGCGTGCCAGAAGATCGAAATCCTGGCTCACGCCCACGATCTTGCCGATACCGGCAGGACGAGGGGCGAAGTCCGCGACCACGGTCGGCTCGAAACCCACTGTGTGAATTTCGAGGTCGACATAAGGCGCATCGGGATTGCGCAGCATCCATTGTTCGGCGTCGAAGACCCAGGGCTGCGCGCCGGCCGTGACAATGACGTCGATGGCGCGCCGGGCGACCTCGGGCGACAGGAAATGATGCTCGATCATGGAACCGTCCGGGCCGACGATCGCGCCACCGTTGAATCCAGCCATGGGAGTCGTCAGGCCCAGGGGCGCGGCCAGCATTGCCATGCCGCGCGGCGGCCGGGCGCTGATAATGGCGAAGGCGATTCCGCGATCCCGCAAGGCCGCCACCGCGGACCGCGCGCGATCGGTCAAGACCTTGTCCTTGGTCACCAGGGTGCCGTCGACATCGGATATCAGAGCCGAAATCTTCCGGGGCCGCGGCCTTTGCGCCGCCCTCATGACGATGCCCCATTCGCATTCCCGTCGACGGGCCGCCAACGGCGCCCGTCGCGCGCGAGCAGTTCGTCGGCCTCGTGCGGGCCGGCGCTGCCCGCGGGATACACGGGCAAATCCTCCCGAGGATTCTTCGCCCAGGCATCGAGCAGCGGCTGGACCAGCCGCCATCCGTCCTCGATATTGTCCGCCCGCTGAAACAGCGTCGCATCGCCCAGCATGCAATCGTAGATCAGGGTCTCGTAGCCGGTGCTGGGCGCGACCTTGAAATAGTCGCCGTAATTGAATTTCATCTCGACCCCGCCCATGTGCACGATAGGGCCAGGAATCTTCGCGCTGAATCGCAAGGTTGCCCCCTCTTCCGGCTGAATTTGAAGGACTAGGTCGTTGGGCGTCAGGCGCTCGACCGGTGTGTCGCGGAAAAGCGCGAAAGGCGCCTGCTTGAATTGGATGGCGACTTCGGTTCGTCGATTGATAAGCGATTTTCCCGTGCGCAAATAGAAGGGCACGCCGGCCCAACGCCAGTTGTCGATGAGCACCTTCAAGGCAACGTAGGTCTCGGTCCTGGAATCCCGGGCGACATCCCGGGCGGCCCGATAAGCCTCGACCGTTTTTCCTTTCACGCTGCCGGCGCCGTACTGTCCGCGCACAGCGTTGTGAAGCGCCGCCTGCTCACCGAAGCGATGAACCGCATCCAGCACCTTGCCCTTCTCCGAGCGGAGGGCATCGGCATCGAAGCGGACCGGCGGCTCCATGGCGATGAGCGTCAGAAGCTGGCAGAGATGGTTAGGCACCATGTCGCGCAACGCCCCCGTGGCATCGTAGAACTTGCCGCGCGTCTCGACGCCGACGGTCTCCGCAACGGTGATCTGGACATGATCGACATGATTGCGATTCCACAGCGGCTCGAAGATGCCGTTGGCAAAGCGAAAGACCATGATGTTCTGGACCGTCTCCTTGCCCAGGTAGTGGTCGATTCGATAGATCTGGCGCTCCCCCAGAACCCCAAGAAGCCGACGATTGAGGGCCTGCGCCGATGGCAGATCGGTGCCGAAGGGTTTTTCGATGATGACGCGGCGCCATTTTCCTTCTTCTTCGCGCGTAAGACCGGCCTCGCCGAGACGCTCGACGATCGTGGCAAAAACCTGGGCCGGCGTCGCCAGATAAAACAGGCAGTTCCCGCCCGTGTTATGCCGCAAGCCGACCTCGGCCAATCGCTGCGCCAATTTCGCATAGCTGGCCGGATCATCGAAATTCGCTTGAAGGTAGTACGTTCGCTCGCCAAACCATCGGCTGTCCGGGGCGGCGACTTGCGTGGTGGCGAACTCACGAAGGTCCGCTTCCACCTCGTGGCGAAACGTCTCGTCGTTCCTGTCGGTACGGGCGACGCCAATGATGGCGAAATCCTCGGGCAACAGCTTCGATCGCCGCAGATTATAGAGCGCCGGCAAAAGCAGGCGCCTGGTCATATCGCCTGCGGCCCCGAATATGACCAGGGCGCAGGGGGGCGCCACCTTCGCTCCAGCCTCCATCTTACTTGCGTTTTCCCGGCTCGACATGGCCGCCAAACTTGTTGTGCATGGCAGAGAGCATCTTCTCGCCAAATATATGCGCCTCGCGCGAGCGAAAGCGCGTGTAGAGTGAGCGGCGCTCGAAGCCCCAGACGCCCCCGTTCGACCCGACGTCGAGATAGCGAATGTTCTTGGCACCTAAATTGGCGGCGCGGCGGATGTCGTATTTGTAGAACGAGTTGCCACCGTCGATCAGTGTATCGCCGGGCTCCATCAAGACACCGAGCGCCGTGACGGTCTGATCGGTGATCTCACCCGCCGGCAGCATGATCCAGACCGCTCGGGGCCTCTCCAACCGGGCGAAAAAGTCCTTGATGCAGGCTGCTGGTCGAATACCACGCAACGGTGGCCTGCTCCAAGAAGACGGCGTATGATATTGCTGCCCATGCGACCTGGGCCGATCGCGCCAATCTGCATCTACCGTCTCCTCGGATATTCGACTCCCGCCACCGCTCCGATCATCGCAGGTGGCTGGCCATAATCCACCCTAGTTCAACCCATCTTTATAGAGCGAACCCGCATAAGGAACACAAGATCGGCCCAGATGGCACCGATCGACTCCGGCGGATGGAACGAACCAGGACCTTCACGGGTTTATACAACGGGTGCCCGCCCGATTTGCGTCCCCGGAGACACGAATTTGAACTCTTTAGGCCCTCGCGCCATCGAGAGACCGCTCCTTCTTACTTATCAGGACAGCGACGATCTCATTCGCGCCGAGCTTTTCAGCATCGAGCGCCTGGAGCAGCACGCCCATAGCCTGGCCGCGGCACAAGCCGTCACCGGGGCTCGCGGTTCCAGTCGAAAGCTCGAAGCCCGGCTGCGGGACAATGACCTAACGTTGCGGGCAGCCTGCCGTTCCATTTCGGAGGCCATCCAGGACGACCGCACCATCACGCCGGCGGCCGAATGGCTGATCGACAATTCCCACGTGGTCGCCGAGCAGATTCGCGAAATTCGTGCCAGCCTTCCGCCCGGATACTACCGCCAGCTACCCAAGCTGGCCGACGGTCCCTTCAAGAGCTACCCGCGCGTCTTCGGCCTGGCTTGGGCCTTTGTCGCCCATACGGACAGCCGCTTCGATCCGGCCGTGCTTTGCCAATTCGTGCGCGCCTATCAGCAGGTGCAGCCGCTGACCATCGGCGAGCTCTGGGCCGTCGCCATTACGCTACGGATCGTGCTGGTGGAGAACCTGCGCCGCGCCGCCGACGGCATTGCCCGGCACGGCGTCCAGCGGCGCGAAGCAGACGCACTGGCCGACCGCCTGCTGGGCGTGGGTGGCCATGCGGTCGAACCCGACGCCATGACGCAATGGCAATCCGCCCAGATGTCACTACCCGTCGTATTCGCGGTGCAATTGGTCCAGCGCCTGCGCGACCAGGACCCGAGCGTGACGCCGGCGGTCCTTTGGCTGGAAGAACGCCTCGCCGCCCAAGGCACGACCGCGGACGAAATCGTCCGCGAGGAACACCAGCGGCAGGGCGCCACGAACATTACGGTACGAAACATCATTACGAGCATGCGCCTGATCTCGGCGGTCGATTGGGCGGATTTGTTCGAAAGCATGAGCCTGGTCGATGCCGAGCTGCGTACGGGCAGTAACTTTGCGGCATTGGATTTCCCCACCCGCAACCGCTATCGCAGCGCCATCGAAGAACTGGCCCGCGGCTCGAACTTCACCGAGCTGGAAATCGCCGAACGCGTTGTGCTCGCGGCCCAGCGGACGGGCAGCCCCACGTCCAGCGACGATCATGGGGTGGAAAGCCGCGAGCAGGATCCAGGTTATTACCTGATCTCCCGCGGGCGTCGGGCCTTGGAGAGGGAACTCGAGTACCGCGCGCCGATAAAGGACCGCCTCTTCCACCTCAACGCCAGATCGGGGATCGCCGGATATCTGACCATGATCGCGATCCTGACCGCGGTCGTCCTCGCCCTTCCTCTCGTCTTCCTGTCCGATCCGCCGATCGCAAGCTGGAAACTTCTGGCGCTGGCACTTCTGGGGCTGATTCCCGCCTCCGATGCGGCGCTGGCACTCGTTAACCGCGTGGTGACGAGTTGGTACGGCCCAAAGACCCTGCCAGCCCTGGATCTGCGCGCGGGCGTGCCGGCGGGACTTCGTACCATGATCGTCGTTCCGACGCTGTTGACCGGCCGGGCCGCCATTCAAGAGCAGATCGAGCGACTGGAGGTTCATCACTTGGCAAGCCCGGACGGCGATCTCTGCTTCGCGCTCCTGTCCGACTGGATGGACGCCGAAGCGGAAACTATGCCCGGCGATGACGAACTCCTTGCCGCGGCAGACGCGGCAATCGCGGAATTGAACCAGCGCCACGGCCCGGCGCCCGGCGGTGAACGATTCGTGCTTCTGCACCGCCGGCGTGTCTGGAACGCGGGCGAAGGTAAATGGATCGGATGGGAGCGCAAGCGAGGCAAGCTGCATGAACTCAATCGCCTGCTCCGCGGCGCGACCGACACGACGTATCTGCCCAGCAAGACGCGCGTGCCCCGGGATGTGCGCTATGTCATAACCCTGGATGCCGATACCCGATTGCCCCGAGGTGCCGCGAGACGGCTCATCGGCAAGATCGCCCACCCCCTCAACCGTCCCCTGTTCGACAGCCGGCGCGGCCGGGTCGTTGCCGGTCACGCGATTCTGCAGCCGCGCGTGACCCCGTCGCTGCCGATCGGCCGCGAAGGCTCGCTCTTCCAGCGGGTATTTTCCAGCCCCAGCGGCATCGACCCCTATGCGTTTGCCGTGTCGGACGTTTATCAGGATCTCTTCGGCGAAGGCTCCTATGTCGGAAAGGGAATCTACGACGTGGATGCCTTCGAAGCCGCCCTCGACGGGCGGATTCCGGAGAATACGGTTCTAAGCCACGATCTGTTGGAGGGGATATTTTGCCGCGCCGCGCTCGCCTCCGACGTCGAGGTGGTCGAGGAATTTCCCTCTCGCTACGACGTGGCGGCCGCCCGACAGCACCGATGGGTCCGCGGCGATTGGCAGTTGCTGTCCTGGATATTCGGGCGCGGCAAGGACCGGATCGGCGGATCCGACCGCGTCGCGATTCCGGTGATCGGCCGTTGGAAGATGCTCGACAATCTGCGCCGCTCGCTCTCGGCACCCTCCGCTATTCTTGCCCTGCTGCTGGGCTGGACGATGGAACCGGGTAAGGCGGCGCTTTGGACCGCCTTCATTCTGGCGTGCATGTCGCTGCCCGCTCTTCTACCCTTGACTTCGGCCGTCGTGCCAAATCGCCGCGGCATCTCCCTGCGGCACCATTTCATGTCGCTAGGCCGCGACTTTATCCTGGCGTTGCTGCAGATCGCCTTTCAAATCACATTCCTGGCCCATCAGGCCCTGCTGATGGTGGATGCCGTCGCGCGAACCTTGGCCAGGGTCTTGCTGCATAGGCGACGGCTGCTGGAATGGATGACGGCGGCGCAGGCGAAATACAGCCGGGGGAACGACATGCGACGCTTCTGGCTCCAGATGGCCGCCAGTGCCGCCTTCGCGGCCGCCGCGGCCATTCTGATCCATTTCGCCGAGCATCGAGCGCATCTGATCGCCGGTCCGTTTCTGATCCTTTGGATGTTCTCCCCTGCCGTGGCGCGGTGGGCAAGCATGCCGCCGCCCTTGGCCGGCCATCTTTCGATCTCGAGCGGCGATGCCCAGAGCCTTCGCCTGATCGCCCGCCGCACCTGGCGTTTTTTCGAGAAATTCATAGGCCCGGGCGACCATATGCTGCCGCCCGACAATTTCCAGGAAACCCCCAACGCGGTCGTCGCCCATCGGACGTCGCCGACCAATCTCGGCCTCTATCTGCTGTCGGCGGTGAGCGCCTACGATTTCGGCTGGACGGGCCTGCTCGAAACGATCGAGCGACTGGAGGCGACCTTGGGCACGATGAACGGGCTCGAGCGGTTCCGGGGCCATTTTTTCAACTGGTACGATACGCAGGAGCCCCGCGCGCTCGAACCGAAATACATCTCGTCGGTGGATAGCGGCAACTTGGCAGGCCATCTGATCGCCTTGGCCAATGCGGCGCGCGACATGATCGATCGCCCGATCACCGGGCCCCAATGGACAAATGGCATTCGCGACGCCCTGGCCCTGACGCGCGAGTCCTTGCACGCCATGGCCGACGACCGACGCACACAAACGGTGACGCGCAAGCATCTTGAAGACGCGCTGGCCGCACTTGACGTTCTGTTGGAGAACCCACCTACGACGCCGGTGGAATCGACCGGCCGCCTGGTCGATCTCATGCTGCGAAGCAATACGATCGTCGATATCGCGCGGACCCTTTCGGACGACCGGGGCGATGCCGCCAGTCTCGATATGCTGACCTGGGCGCAGGCAATTCTTGCCGCGACCCAGAGCCACCAGCGCGATATCGAGCGCTTGATGCCATGGGCCGGCAGTGGGCGTATCGATATCCTGTTGCCCGAGGCCGACGCGTCGTCCCACCAGGACTTGGGACTGTTGTTCGACTCGATCCCGACGCTCGCCGATTTGCCCGATCTTTGCGAGGCGGCTATCGGCATCGTGAGCGAGCATCGGTTGGAACTCGCGACACGGACAGACGCGCGCGGCGATTCGCTGGCCCGCGCGGCAGCCTTGATCGACGCACTCGAGCGATCGGCGCGCGCCGCCCGCTCCGTAGAGCGCCGGCTGATCGCCATGAGCCACATGGCGCGCGATATGTTCGAAGCGATGAAATTCGACTTCCTGTTCGAGCCGGAGCGCCAACTCTTGTCGATCGGCTACCGAGTGCCGGAAGGAAGTCTCGACCCCAATTGTTACGATCTGCTGGCCTCGGAAGCGCGGCTGGCCAGCTTCATCGCCATCGCCAAGGGCGATGTTCCGGCGCGCCATTGGTTTCGCCTCGGCCGCACATTGACGCCGGTTGCCCATGGGTCGGTCCTCATCTCGTGGTCCGGGTCGATGTTCGAATACCTGATGCCCTCCGTGGTCATGCGCGCGCCGGCGGGCAGCCTGTTGGAGCAGACCAACCGGCTGGTGGTCCACCGCCAGATCGCCTACGGCGCCGAACTGGGCGTGCCCTGGGGGATTTCGGAGTCCGAGTACAACGCCCGGGACGTGGAATTCACATATCAATACTCCACATTCGGTATCCCCGATCTGGCCTACAAGCGCGGTTTGGGCGAGGACACCGTCATCGCGCCCTACGCCACCGGGCTTGCGGCCATGGTGGATCCAAAGGCGGCGGCGGAAAACTTCGCCAATCTGGCCAAAGCCGGGGGCCGGGGGGCCTATGGCTGGTACGAAGCGCTGGATTATACCCGCGCGCGCCTGCCGAAGGACGAGAAGGTCACGGTGGTTCAAGCCTACATGGCTCACCACCAGGCAATGATCCTCGTTGCCATCGGCGATGCCTTGCATGACGGCGCCATGCGGACGCGCTTTCATACCGAGCCGATCATTCAGGCAACCGAACTTCTGCTGCAGGAACGCATGCCGCGCGACGTGACCATCGCCCGGCCGACGTTCCAGGATACCGCGCCCGCCAAGGTCGGCACGATCATTCCCCCGATGCAGCGCCGTTACCATACGCCGCATTCGCGCCTGCCCCATACCCATCTGCTGTCGAACGGGCGCTACGCCGTGATGCTGACCAATGCCGGCTCCGGCTATAGCCGTTGGCACGATCTGGCCATCACACGCTGGCGCGAGGACGTCACTAGTGATTCCTGGGGCTCTTATATCTTCCTGCGCGACGTGGGAAGCGGCGCGCTGTGGTCGGCGGGATATCAGCCGACCGGCGCCGAACCGGATAGTTATGATGTTGCCTTTTCCGAGGATCGGGCCGAATTCATCCGGCGCGACGGCAAAATAACCACGACCCTGGAAGTCGCGGTTTCGCCTGAGGACGACGGCGAGGTCCGCCGCGTCTCGATCGCGAATCTGGGAAGTCGTGCGCGGGAAATCGAAGTGACTTCCTATGCCGAAATCGTCTTGGCCCCCGACGCCGCCGATGCGGCCCATCCCGTTTATTCCAAGATGTTCGTCCAGACCGAATTCCTGGCTGCCGTGGGCGCGCTGCTGGCAACCCGTCGCCGGCAATCGCCCGCCGACCCGCAGCCTTGGGTCGCCCATATCGCCGTCGTCGAAGGCGAGGCCGCCGGAGAAACGCAATTCGAAACCGACCGGGCACGATTCCTCGGCCGAGGTCAGGGCGTTCGCACGCCAGTCTCCATGGTGGACGGCTGGCCCCTCTCCAATACGGTAGGAACCGTGTTGGATCCCATCTTCAGCCTTCGTTCCCGCGTCCAGCTGGCGCCGGGAGAAACCGCGCACATTGCCTTTTGGACTCTCGTCGCCGGCTCGCGCGAGGACGTGTTGCGGCTGGTAGAAAAGCACAGCCATGCCGCTGCATTCGAACGCGCGGTGACGCTCGCTTGGACGCAGGCCCAGGTGCAATTGCATCACCTGGGCATCGCGACCGATGAAGCGCATCTCTTCCAGCGCCTAGCCAATCGGGTGATCTATTCCGACGCCACGATGCGGCCTTCCTCGAACCTCCTGATGCGCTGGGGCCGCGAGCGCTCGCGCCTCTGGGCGCTGGGCATTTCGGGCGATTTGCCCATCGTCCTGCTGCGTTTCGAAGAATCCGACGATCTGGAGATCGTGCGCCAGTTGCTGCGGGCCCATGAGTACTGGCGCATTAAGCAACTGCCGGTCGACCTAGTTCTCCTCAACGAACGCGCCGCCTCTTATGCGCAGGACTTGCAATCATCCGTCGAAGCCATGGTGCGAGCCAGCCATTCGCCGCAACGGGCCGATGCGGAAGTGTCGTGCGGCGCCGTGTTCACGCTGCGCGGGGATCTGGTGCCGATGGAGGCGCGCGAGCTGCTTCAGAGCGCCGCCCGTGTCGTATTGCTTGGCCGGCGCGGCAGTCTTTCCGAACAGCTCGTTCGCCTGGACCGGCCAGCCGTCGTGGTTCGCCCGCCGGTTCCCCGCGCGCCAGCCAGCGAAACCGCCGTCGCCTCGGGGCCGCGGCCCGAGTTGGAATTCTTCAACGGGCTCGGCGGATTCTCTAGCGACGGTCGCGAATATGTGACGGTGCTGGAGGAACGGCAGTGGACCCCGGCACCTTGGATCAACGTGATAGCCAACCCGGCCTTCGGTTTTCAGGTCTCGGTCGAGGGCGGCGGATACAGTTGGTCGGGCAACAGCCGTGAAAATCAGATCACGCCCTGGTCGAACGACCCAGTCGGCGATGCCCCCGGCGAAATCTTCTATTTGCGCGACGAGGAGAGCGGCGCCCTCTGGGGCCCCACTGCCTTGCCCATCCGGGAGGCGGGTACCACCTATGTCACCCGACATGGCCAAGGCTATAGCCAGTTCGAGCATAATTCCCAGGGAATTGCCCTCGAGCTGATTCAATACGTGCCAACCGACGATCCCATCAAGATCTCCCGGCTGAAAATACACAATACCTCGGGCCGGACGCGGCAGCTCTCGGTCACCGCCTATGTCGAATGGGTGTTGGGGCCTTCGCGCAGCGTCTCGCAAACCTTCATCAGCACGGAGAGCGATGCGGATACCAAGGCAATTTTGGCGCGAAACCCGTGGAACCTAGAGGTGGGCGCTCGCGTGGCCTTCGTCGATCTGGCCGGGCGCCAATCGAGCTGGACGGGCGACCGAACTGAATTTCTGGGGCGCAACGGCACGCTGGATCGCCCCGCGGCTTTGGACGATGGCGCAATCCTCTCCAATCGATCGGGCGCCGGCTTCGATCCCTGCGGAGCGCTCCAGACCCACCTCGAACTCAAACCGAATGTAGTGACGGAAATCGTCTTGCTGATCGGACAAGGCGCGAACAAGCTGGAGGCGCAGCGGCTGATCGCAAAATACCGCGCGGCCGATCTCGACGCCGTGCTGACCCGCGTGACCTCACTGTGGGACGAGGTTCTCGGGACGATTCAGGTGAAGACACCCGATCGTTCCATGGACGTCCTGCTGAACCGTTGGCTTCTCTACCAGACCCTCTCCTGTCGAATATGGGCGCGCACCGGCTTCTATCAGGCCAGCGGCGCTTATGGCTTTCGCGACCAGCTCCAGGATGTGATGGCGCTGGCGCCGGCGCGCCCCGATTTGACCCGGGCTCATTTGCTGCGCGCAGCGGGCCGCCAATTTGTCGAAGGCGATGTCCAGCATTGGTGGCTTCCGTCGTCAGGGCGCGGCGTGCGCACATTGTTTTCGGACGATCGAGTCTGGCTGCCCTATGCGGTCGCCCATTACATAGAGGTCACCGGCGACAGCGGGATCCTGGATGAGAAGATCCCTTTCCTCGATGGGCCGGTTCTCAAACCCGGCGAGCATGAATCGTTCTTTCTGCCCACCACCGCCGATAATTCGGTGACCTTGTACGAGCATTGCGCCCTGGCCATCGACACGAGTCTCCGGACCGGCCAACACGGGCTGCCGCTGATTGGCACGGGAGACTGGAACGACGGCATGAACCGGGTCGGCGCCGAGGGCAAAGGCGAAAGCGTCTGGCTGGGCTGGTTTCTCTGCGCCACCATTGCCGCGTTCTCTCAAACCGCGGAAATGCGCGGCGATTCCACCCGCCTCGCAAACTGGCGCCAGCATGCCGCAACCCTGCGCAAGTCGCTCGAACATGAAGCCTGGGATGGCGACTGGTACCGGCGGGGATATTTCGACGACGGCACGCCGCTAGGCTCCGTGTCGAACAGCGAATGCCGCATCGATTCCATCGCCCAATCCTGGGCCGTGATCTCCCAGGCGGCCGATCCGGTGCGCGCCGCCCGCGCCATGGCGGCGGTGGACAAATATCTTATACACCGCGACGATGGCGTGGCGCTTCTCTTCACGCCACCCTTCGACCATTCCGCCGCCGATCCCGGGCGGATCAAAGGTTATCCGCCGGGCCTGCGGGAGAATGGCGGGCAGTACACCCACGGCGCCATCTGGTCGGTGATCGCCTTCGCCATGCTGGGCGACGGGAACAAAGCCGCGGAATTATTCTCGCTTTTGAATCCGATCAACCACGCCAGTACGCGAGTGTCCATTCATCGCTACAAGGTCGAGCCCTATGCGATCGCCGCCGATGTCTATTCCGTGCATCCGCATATCGGACGCGGCGGCTGGACCTGGTACACGGGCTCCGCCGGCTGGATGTACCGGGCAGGGCTTGAATCGATTCTGGGTTTCCGATTGCGCGGCGATAGGCTCCATCTCGACCCCTGCGTGCCGCGGGCATGGCCCGGATTCGAAGTCGTCTTCCGTTATCGCTCCACGCGATATGAGATCACGGTCGAGAATCCCAGTGGCGCCAGCCGTGGCATCGCCCACCTCGAGTTCGACGGCGTGGCGCTGGAAGAATGCAAGGGTCAGGTTATGCTCAAGGATGACGGCGCTACCCATCAGATTCGCGTAACCCTGGGTTAAAATGTCATGGCTGGCAAGATAAGCCCCTTGCCGGGAAAGCCGGTGACCCAGGCGATGCTGGTGGATGTGGACCGGCTGACGGCGGCGTATTATTCCGGCGAGCCCGATCCGGCGATTGTCGCGCAACGGGTGGCTTTCGGCACCTCCGGTCATCGCGGTTCGGCCTTCGACAACACCTTCAACGAGGCCCATATCCTGGCCATCAGCCAGGCGATCTGCCTTTACCGCAAACGGAAGGGCATCGAGGGACCCCTGTTCATCGGGATCGATACCCATGCACTTTCCCAACCCGCGCTCGCCAGCGCCCTTGAAGTATTCGCCGCCAATGGCGTCGACAGCATGATTGACGAGCATGACGGATACACGCCCACGCCTGTTATTTCCCATGCGATCCTGACCTATAACCGGGATCGAAAGCGCGGGCTGGCCGACGGAGTGGTGATCACCCCCTCTCACAATCCACCCGAAGACGGCGGCTTCAAATACAACCCGCCCAACGGGGGTCCTGCCGATGCCGAGGTAACCGGTTGGATTGAGCGCAAGGCCAATGAATTCCTGGAGAAGAACCTCGACGGGCTGAACCGGATGTCCCACGAGCAAGCGCTCAAATCGCCTCACACCCATCGGCGAAACTATATCGACCCCTATGTCGGCGATTTGGCCAGCGTCGTCGATATGGAGGCAATCCGCGGCTCCCGTCTAAAAATCGGCATCGACCCGCTCGGTGGCGCCGCGGTGCATTACTGGCCGGCGATCATTGAGCGCTACGGGTTCGCCGCAACAGTCGTCAACGACAAGGTGGATCCGACATTCGCCTTCATGACCGCCGATTGGGATGGGCGCATTCGGATGGATTGCTCGTCGCCCTATGCCATGACGCGCCTTGTTGGGCTCAGGCAAGACTTCGACGTCGCCTTCGCCAACGATACGGACGCCGATCGCCATGGCATCGTGACGCGCTCCGGCGGGTTGATGAATCCCAACCACTACCTCGCCGCCGCCATCTCCTATCTTTGTAACCATCGCCCGGGCTGGAACGAGAATTGCGCCATCGGCAAGACCATCGTCAGCAGCGCCATCATCGATCGGGTCAGCGCCAGCCTGGGCCGCAAACTGATCGAGGTGCCGGTCGGCTTCAAATGGTTCGTCGATGGTCTGCTCAACGGCTCGCTCGGCTTCGGCGGCGAGGAAAGCGCCGGTGCATCGTTCCTGCGCCTCGATGGGTCGGTCTGGACGACGGACAAGGACGGGCTGATCCTCGGCCTGCTGGCCGCCGAGATGACCGCACGGACCGGTCGCGATCCCAGCCAGATTCACGACGACCTCACCCATGAACTGGGTGAATTCTTCTACGAACGGATCGATGCGCCGGCGCCGGCAGAGCAGAAGGATATTCTGAAGAAGCTCTCGCCCGCACAGGTGACAACCAAACAATTGGCCGGCGATCGCGTGCATGCGACGCTTTCCAACGCGCCGGGCAATGATCAGCCTTTCGGCGGGATCAAGGTCGTGACTGACAAAGGCTGGTTTGCTGCGCGCCCCTCCGGCACGGAAGAGGTCTACAAGATCTATGCCGAAAGCTTTCGCAGCCGGGAGCATTTGCTGCAAATACAGCAGGACGCACAAACCATGATCGCCGGGCTGTTCGAGAAGGCCAAAGCTCCGGATTGACCGAGGCGCGCGTTGCCAGGTGGCATATTGCGGCGGCATAATCCTGGACTTTCCACTGGCTGGGGAATTACCGCTCCATGACGAGCACATCCTTCTGGCTGCTGCTGGGGAGCGTGGCGGCGGTGAATCTGCTGGGCGCGGCGAGCCCGGGGCCCGCATTCTTCGTCGTCTCGCGCACGGCGGTCGGGCAGAGCCGGCGCGCCGGTCTGGCGACGGGACTCGGCGTCTCGCTGGCCACCGTGATCTGGGCTTTCGGGACGATCCATGGTCTCGCCTTGCTGATCGCCGGGGCCGCCTGGCTGTTTCGCATCATGCAGGCGGCAGGCGCGGCTTATCTGATCTATCTAGGCTGGCAGGCCATTCGCCACGCCGCCGAACCGCTGCCGCCAGCACTGGCCGAACATGGACCGGCGGGCAATCTCGCCGCTTTCCGGCGCGGCTTTTTGACCAATATGACCAATCCCAAGGTCGCGGTTTTCTTCGCCAGCGTCTTTGCCTCAGTCTATGGGGCGGGCATGCCGGAGTGGATCAACCTCGCGGTATTGGGCGTCATCGCCATCGACGAGGTGGTCTGGTATTCGTTGGTGGCGCTCGCCTTCTCCAGCCGGCCGGCGCAAACCGCCTATGGCCGAGCCAAGCGCTGGATCGACCGCGCCTTCGGCGCCTTCCTGGCGCTGTTCGGAATCAGGCTGTTGTGGAACCTGCGGTTGCTGGCAGGCTAGTCCCTAGACGTTCGAATCCGGTGCCGCCGCCTTCTTCTTGGCGATGAATTCCTTAAGGGATTCGTCCACCCCCGGATCGATCGCCGGCGGCTCGTATTCCTGAAGCATGCGCTTCCAGACCTTGTTGGCGCGCTGAGCCGCATCCAGACCGCCCTCGGCTTCCCACTGCTCGTAGCTGTTGTTGTCGGCGATGTTGGAGCGATAGAAGGCCGTCTCAAAATTCGCCTGGGTATGGGCGCAGCCAAGGAAATGGCTACCCGGGCCGACTTCGCGGATGGCATCCATGGCCTGGCCGTTCTCCGAGAGATCGATGCCCTTGGCCAGCACCTGCATCATGCCGAGCTGGTCGGCATCCATGACGAATTTCTCATAGCCGGAGGCAAGCCCGCCTTCGAGCCAGCCGGCGCCGTGCAGCACGAAATTCGTCCCAGCCTGGAGTGTCGGCAACAGGGTCTGGGCGCTTTCGTAAGCCGCCTGGGCGTCGGGAATCTTGGAGGCGCAGAGCGAGCCGCCGGTGCGGAAGGGAATGCCCAGGCGGCGCGCAAGCTGGCCCGCGGCCAGTGAGACCAATGTGGGTTCCGGCGTGCCGAAGGTGGGCGCGCCCGACTGCATGGAAATCGAACTGGCGAAGACGCCGAAAACGACCGGTGCGCCAGCCCGCAGGAGCTGTGTGGTCCCCGCGCCTGCCAGAACCTCGGCCAGAACCTGGGCCAGCGTGCCCGCGGCGGTCACCGGGCTCATGGCCCCGGCGAGAATGAAGGGCGTTACGATGCAGGCCTGATTGGCGCGGGCATAGACCTTCATCGCCCCCAGCATGGTGCCGTCCCAAACCATAGGCGAATTGGCGTTGATCAGGCTGGTGATGACCGTGTTCTTCTCGACGAATTCGGCGCCGAAGACAAGACGCGCCATCTCCACCGTGTCGCGGGCCCGATCGGGGTGAGTGACCGAGCCCATAAAGGGCTTATCCGACAGGCTGATATGGCTGTAGACCATATCGAGGTGGCGTTTGTTCACCGGCAGATCGACCGGCTCGCAGACCGTGCCGCCCGAGTGATGGATCGCTGGCGACATATAGGCCAGTTTCACGAAATTGCGGAAATCCTCGATGGTGGCATAGCGCCGGCCGTCGTCCAGCGACCGGATGAAGGGCGGCCCATAGACCGGGGCGAAGACCGTGTTATCGGCGCCGATTACGACGTTGCGGTCTGGGTTGCGGGCATATTGGGTGTACTGCTTCGGCGCGGACTTCTGAATCAGCGAACGCGGCAAGCCGCGTGGGAAATGCACTCGAGTGCCCTTTACATCGGCGCCGACGTTGCGCCAGAGCTGGAGCGCCTCCTCGTCATCGCGAAATTCGATCCCGGTTTCTTCCAGGATGATGTCGGCGTTGCGCTCGATGATCTGCAGCCCCTCCTCGTCCAGCACCGTCACCAGTGGAATCTTGCGGGTGATGAAGGGCAGCTGGACCAGCTTGGGGCGGCTGCGTACGGCGCGCCGGGCATCGGCGCCGCCGCGGGCGCGGCGACCCGAAGGGGCCTGCACGGCGGCATCGGGCGGGGTATCGGTCGTTGTCATGGCAACTCCGGACATCTGAACGGTGATGGCGCTGATGGTCGGATTATCGGCAGCCGCTCTCTATTGCATCTTGCCGAACCGCGACAAGCCCTGCCGTTTCCGCGCCATGCTCCGGCTCGGAGGTGGGCCGTGGGCGTGCCCCGCGGCCTGTTGACCACTCTGGCGCCGGGTGCGAAACTTTCCATAACGGCGCCGTTTCTAGGTTCGGCGCCCAAAGGAACTGGAGCGGGACGGTTTCGCCTGACTGCGGGCGCCTCTGGACCAGCCAACCGCGGCATCGCCTGATCGTCCCTCGTTTCCGTAGCAGAGGGGAGTGTGACGCGATGCCGAAGTTCACCTTTAGGATCGTCATTGCCGCCGCAGCATGGATCATCTTTTCCGCCGGTCCGGCCGGCGCCGCCAGTCAGGTTCTGGGGTTGGTTGCCAGCAATGGCCTGCCAACGCCCCTGCATTGCCAGGACGGAACCTGCACTGGCCATGTCAGCGCCTTCTGCCTGCAGGAACAGCGCCCCGCCCCCTCGGCGAACAGCGAGTATCTGCTGGCGTCCGGGGGCAGTTTGACGCTGATCGCCACCTTGGCGGACGGCCATACCTTGCGTCTGCCGGCCAATGATCTGCTGACCATCCGCACCCGGATCGGCTTCACCTCGGTCAGGATGAGCCTGCCGGAGGCGGCGCTGAAATCGCTGGGCGCTGTCTCAATTGCGGTCGAGGTGGCGCCGATGACTTCCATCCTGCCTCGGCCCGTGGCCGGCGACCCCGATCCGCTATCGGCGCTAGAAATCGATCTGGCCACTGGGCCCATGCGTCGGGCCGCCCAGCAGCCGTTCGAGAAACCCGGGGAGGCCGCCGACGCGGCACGGCTCTCCAGCCTGATGATCAATCTTCTGCCCGATGATGAACCGCAGACCGCCGCCAGCCGCGACGCGTTGTGGAACCAGGTCGTGGCTCTGGCCAGCGCCAAACGCAACCTGACCTCACGCGGCGTGGAGGCGGCTCAACGCATTTATTCCGATTGTGAAATCTCGCTGGCGTCGAAATCCAGCTTCAGCCTGCGAAGTTGCATGGAACTGCATCATGCCGACCTTATGGCCCAGACCAACCGGGACTTCTGGAACAACACGGGTGGCAGCTAAAACAACATTAATAAACTCTAATAACTTGCTGTTTCTAAAAAATATATAAAACAAACCTGTGATGTAAAATCTGGTGGGAAGGCGGAACGGAGGACCCGAGGAATGGGATATGCGGCAACCCACGTCGCTCCGGCTGGCGGGCTGCTACTGACTGTGGCGGGTGCCCAGGCAGCGCCCCAAGTTCTCGGCCGGGTTGGCCAACCTCAGGCTGGCGCCACCCACCAAGTGGACGGCATGCGCGACTGCCTCGCGGACAGCCACGACGTGCTGGTGACCCACACCAACATCGATTTCTGGAACTCGCCGGGCGGTTCCTAGATCGAGACCGCCGGCTAGTGCCGGATTCACCGATCAGTTCGATTCACGCTGATCGGGTCTTACTCCAGGCGTTTGGCGCCCAGCCCCGGGCGACGATTCGCCGGCGGCAAGACGATTCCGGCGGAAATCACCAGCTTGATCCCTTCCTCCACGGTCATCGGCAGGCGATGCACATCACTCTCCGGCAAGAACAGAAGAAACCCGGACGTCGGATTCGGCGTTGTCGGGACGAAGACGTTCACCAGGCTCTGGCCGACGGTCTGACCTATCTGATCGATCGACCGGCCCGTCAGAAAGCCGACGGTCCAGACGCCGCTGCGCGGGTATTCGATCAAGACGACTTCGCGAAAAGCGACCGATTTGTTGCTGACGACCGTCTCAACGATCTGCTTGGCCACCCCATAGATGCTTCGCACCACCGGCATTCGATTGAGCAGGCGGTCGCTGAGCCGCAGCAGCATCTTGCCGAGGTAACCCGCAGCGATGGCGCCGATGAGGGTCAGGATTACGAGCATCAGCAGGACGCCGATGCCCGGCACCGAGAACGGCAGGTAGGTTTCAGGATTGTAGACGGGCGGAATCACGGAGAAGACCCGCTCGTCGACAAAAGAGATCAGCAGCAAGGCGACATAGACAGTGATGGCGATTGGCGCGGTCACCAGCATGCCGGCGAAGAAGTACCCGCGCATCCGTGGCCAGAGGCCAATTCGCGTGGTCTTCGGCGGCGGCGGCAAGTTCGGCGATTCGGCTGGATCGGTCATGGCGTGATGATAGGCGAAGGCCGGCGGCGATCAAAGCCGAGGCTCGGCCAAGTCCCAACAACGCCCCTCAACAACGCGAAACTGTTCAAAAGCGTACACAATCAAGTGAAGCACCGTGGCACTCGTTCGCCATCGAACCGATATATAAGCAGGCCCCTATGACCAGACCTCATCTCATGTCCTTGGCGACGGCCGTCCCCCGATTCAGCTCCGAACAGGCGGCCGTACGCAACGCGGCCGATCGGCTGTTCGACCGCGGGACCGCCGACCTGGCGCGTTTGATGCCGATCTACGACAACGCCGGCATCGACCGCCGTTATTCCTGCATGCCGCTGGAATGGTATATGAAGCCTCACGGCTGGATCGAACGCACCCGGCTCTATCGGGAGCACGCGGTCGACCTTCTGTGCGAGGCGGCGCGCAAGAGCCTGGCGCTTGCCGATCTGAAACCGGAGAATATCGATACGGTCGTTGCCGTTTCCACCACCGGCGTGGTGACGCCAAGTCTCGACGCCCTGGTGATCGAGCGCCTGGGCTTGCGGCGCGATACGCG
>WNFP01000351.1_pt1 | contig 34195 bp, 30 predicted proteins | sample 5400201 | NCBI WGS metagenome assembly WNFP01 (sample SAMN13153355, study PRJNA577476) | soil metagenome | isolation source: 115 cm saprolite under Madrone tree | place: USA:California | collected 2016-06-14 | reverse complement strand
AGCTTGAGCCATGGCTTCGGGACTGTAGGCCTGAGCCCACCCCGCTCGCACTTCAGCATGAGCTTCCTCAATGGTCATCTTCAGCGGCGTGTGAGCCATCGCAAACTGTATGAACTCCTGCCAATGTTTCGGGCGTGTCAATCGCCCGGCAGCCTCAAGCCTTTTGTAAAGCGGAGTGGCGGGTAAAGGAGTGAGCAATCCAAAAATGGGCAGTCCCGCGGGCCAGGTGCGAATTTCTTTCAGCGTGCGCTCGGCAACTCCTACGGTGTCGTTGTCCATGCCGAAAATAAACGAAGTGATGGCGTAAACGTTGCGCTGAGCGAGGCGTTCGAGGACGGCGGCATATTCGCCGGGTTTGTTGAAGCCCTTGTTTACGTCGGCTAGGTTCGTGGGATCAATGGATTCCATGCCGATGAAGACCCACTTGCCGCCCGAGGCGGCGATGAGGTCGACGAGTTCTTCGTCGCGCAGGAGATTGGCGCTGATCTGCGCGACCCAGTGGACCTGGGCGCCGGCGGCGATGATGTCGCGTAGCAGGGATTTTGTGCGCTTGATGTTGATGGCGAAATTGTCGTCGATGAAGAAGACAGCGATTTGGCCGCCCTCGGTCTTGGCCCGAGCTTTTAGAAGGAGCAGTTCATTCACCACACTTTCGTTGGTGCGGAAGCGGATGGAGTCGCCAAAAAAGCCGGTGACGGTGCAGAATTCGCAGCCATAAGGACAGCCGCGGCCGGACTCCATGGGAATGATGCGAAATGTGCCCCAGCCTCCAGCAATGCTCTGGAGCGTGCTCTTAAACATTTTTGGAACTAAATTAAATTGGTCGAGATTTATTTTGTCCCAGGGAATCGCGGGATATTCCTTCAAGCTTGGTTTGCTTTCCTGGCCAAAGGCATCCACGGGAGCGTAGATATCCTTGAGTGTGCCGCGTTCGGCATCCGCGACAATCTTTGGCCAGGTTTCGTCGGCTTCCCCGAGAGCCACGGCGTCGGCATGGCGCGGGCCGCCATTTCTGCCGAGAGCTTCGTCGGCTTCTTCCGTTACGTGAGGGCCGCCCATCACCACCGGCACGCCAACGGCGCGAATGGCATCGGCCATGCGGTAGGCCTTGGCGATCATGCGAGTCATCGCGCCAATCCCGGCAAGCCCGATGTTTTGTTCGCGCACAAAACGGGCGATGCCGGCTTCGTCCATGGGTTGCGCGTTGCCGTCAATGAGCACCACTTCGTGGCCTACAGGGGTCAAGGCCTGGAGCAGAAACATCCAGAGGTGAGGCATAAAATTACGCGTGACCCCGTTATCCGGGTTGTACAGTAAAATGCGCATGAGTGTTTTATCTCCGTTTAGAAAGCGCTTCCAGGCGCTCGGACGGACAAGCCGCGATCTAAAGGTTTGCTGTTAGGGGCGCGGGCGCAACCAACAAACTGTCCCGAAGATACCACTTCTTCGGGCGGTGGTGAGCAAAATCAAAAATTAAGTTACGGGAATATAAACAAGGATTGCGCGCGGCCGTGCTCTCTGGGCGATAGCGGGCAGCTTTCCCCTGCCAACCCGAAGGTAAGCGCTGAACTTGTAGAAAGAAAGGAATTACCTAGGCTTCTTCTTCGACGAGTTGTTCGCCGTGGGCCGCTTTGTGGGCGGCGATGACCTTTTCCGCGAGTTCGTTGGGAACGTAGTCGTAGTGCGAAAACTCCATGGAATAACTTGCGCGGCCTTGCGTTTTTGAGATGAGGTCGTTGGCGTAACTGAGCATTTCAGCAAGCGGCACCTGCGCTTTGATGATGACGTTGTGGCCGCGGGATTCGCTGCCGGAGATGCGGCCGCGGCGGCTGCTGAGATCGCCCATCAGGTCGCCAGAATATTGGTCGGGGGCATAGACCTCGACGTGCATGATGGGTTCGAGAAGAGCGGGACGCGCCTGCTTCATGGCTTCCTTGAAAGCGAGTGAGCCGGCGATCTTGAACGCCATGTCCGAGGAATCGACGTCGTGATACTTGCCGTCGTAGAGGATGGCACGGAAATCCACAACGGGAAACCCAGCCAGGTAGCCGCGAGCGGCGGCGTCGCGAATTCCTCTTTCGACGGAGGGGATCCAGTTCTTGGGGATGGCGCCGCCAAAGACATCGTCGACGAACTCGACGCCCTTGCCGCGCTCGACGGGTTCCATCTTGATGCGGCAGACGCCAAACTGTCCATGGCCGCCGGACTGCTTTTTGTGTTTGCCTTCGACGTCGGCTTTGCCGCGGATGGTTTCGCGGTAAGGGACTTTGGGCGGCTTCAGAGTGAGGTCCACGTGATAGCGTTTGTGGAGCTTGGCGACCACGACTTCGATGTGCTGCTGGCCGGAACCGGCGAGCAGGAATTCCTTGGTTTGCGGATCGCGTGAAAAACGGAGCGCAGCATCTTCCTCGAGAATTTTATGAATCGAGACGCCGATCTTGTCTTCATCGGCGCGGGTTTTGGGTTCGACGGCGAAAGTGATGGAGGGCTCGGGAAGTTGCGCGGGCGAATAGTAGATGGGTGAAGCTTTGTCGCCGAGAGTTTCGCCGGTGGTGGTTTCCTTCAGTTTGGCGATGGCGCCGATGTCTCCGGCGTGAAGCTCGCCGACTTCCGTGAACTGCTTCCCTTGAACGATCTGGATGTGCTGGAAGCGCTCCGGAAGGTTGCGATTGTAATTGATGAGCGTGGCGTCATTTTTCAAGACACCACTTTTTACCTTGAAATAGTTGATGCGGCCGGTGAAAGGATCGGAAAGCGTCTTGAAGACAAATAGGGAAAGCGGCTGGCTGTCATCGTACTTGCGCTCGACGCGGTCGCCCTTGCCGCCGGGTTCCTTGAACCCCACCTGGGCGTGCTCATCGGGGTGCGGGAAAACGTCAGCAAGAAAAGTGAGCAAGCTGGCGGTGCCGATATTGTGGAGCGCGGAAGTCATCAGGACGGGAAAGATTTTCTCGGCGACGATGGCTTTGCGGACGGCGGGGATTAGATCGTGGATGGGGATGGTGCCTTCGCGGAAAAACTCTTCCATCATTTCGTCGTCGCCTTCGGCGATCATTTCGACGAGTTTTTCGTGGGCTTCCTTGGCGTCATCAGCAAGAGCGGCGGGGATTTCTTCGATGGAAGGCTTGCCGTTGCCGCCGGGAGTGTAGATGTGCGCTTTCATGGCTACGAGGTCAACGACGCCGCGAAACCCCTTCTCACTGCCGATGGGCATCTGCAGCGAGACCACGCTGCGGCCGAAAACTTCTTGGAGCGATTCCATGGAGCGCTCGAAACTGGAGAGTTCGCGGTCCATCCAGGTAAGCACGAAGGCGCGAGGAATGTCGTACTCGGTGCAATAGTCCCAAACTTTTTCCGTGGTGACCTGCGAGCCGACGTGGGCGTCGACGGCGATGAGCGCGGCATCGGCGGCGATGAGCGAGGCTTTCGCTTCGGTGATGAACGTGGAATAGCCGGGGAGATCGATGAAATTGATTTTGACTTTTTCGGCCGAACCGGAGGGTCCCGTGGGAGTGGCGGGCCATTCGGCATGGGCTAGGCCGGTTTGAATGGAGATTTTCCGGGAGATCTCTTCATCGTCCCAGTCGGTGGTAGCGCTGCCGTCCGCAACTTTTCCCCAGCGCGGGGTCATGCCCGCGGTGTACAGCAACGACGACACCAGTTGCGTCTTGCCGGTGCCGCCGTGGCCGACAATGCCAACGTTTCGAATGTCCTTGGTGAGATAGTTCTTCATAAAACCTCCATGGGCGAGAACCGTCCTGAAGGTTTCAGGAGCAATCCTGAGCCCGGCAAGTTGGAACTGAGGGAGGAGAACGTGGCCTATGCACCTGGGTCCCCGTGGGGCGGGGCCGAAGGTCTGACGAATAATCCCTGGTCCGGTCTCCTGACGAAGCGGATGCTAGCACAGGGTGCGGAATGGAGCAACGCGATGCGGAGAGAATTCTGATCCTGCCACGGGTCTTAGGGATTCGAGAAAGTCGCTCCGTTCTCAGGGAAAAAATACCGGGACTAGTACCCGCAACGGGCGAGAAAGCTTTCGCGATCTTACTCTTATCTCTTGACAACAGGGGACTTAGCAAAAGAACGGGTTTGTCGATGTGCGGTGCTCGCCTTGCATACGAAGAGACGGGCCCTTGCGCTGGCCTGCGAGCAGATGGCGGGGCGCGATATTTGTCGGTCCGACCGGTGAACGGGTGGATCACCCCTTCCACCAGGCAGACCGAAACAGAACGAGAGTGAGGATAAACGACAATGTCAGAACACTTTGATGAAAACGAAAACGAGAATGCTAAGGAAGGCGGGTTGGGATTCTCAGGCATGAATCGCTGGCTGGTGGTGGCTGTGGTGGCGATGCTTGTCGTGGCGGGGATAGCGGTAGGCTACGGCTACCGGCAGCAAATCCTGGCCGAGCACTTGACCGCGCAGCAGTCGATGGCCAATGCGACAATCAGCGAGATGCAAGGGCAGTTGAATACGGTTACGACGAAACTCAATGAGGTGACCGCCGCCCAACAGGCGGCGGCAGTAGCGGCAGAGCAAGCGAAGGCGGCTCATGCGCCCGGGGCGAAGACTGTGGCCGGCAAGAAAACCTCAACGGAAAGCAAGCGGCTGAAAGAGCTGCAGGCGAAACTCGACGACCAGCAAAAGCAGTTGAAAGATACGCAGGACCTGGTGGCCAAGAACCGCGCTGACCTGGAAGGGAATCTGAGTTCAACAAAAGACGAACTGAACGGCTCCATCGCCAGGACCCATGAGGAATTGGTGGTGTTGCAGAAGCGCGGCGAACGGAACTATTTCGAATTCGACCTCACGAAGTCCAAGCAGTTCCAGCGCTTCGGACCGCTAACTCTCTCTTTGCGCAGGGCCGACACCAAGCACATGAATTACGACGTGATGATGGTCGTTGACGACAATCAGCTCAGCAAGAAAAGAGTGAATCTCTACGAGCCGATCTGGATCCATACGGAAAATGAAGCCCAGCCAGTGCAGGTGGTGGTGAACAAGATCAGCAAGAATGTGGTTCATGGGTACATCAGCGCGCCAAAGTACAGGCCTTCGGAATTGGCCACGAGCGGCGCTGCCGGCGCCACCCCCACGGTTACGCCAGTGGCGGAGCACCCCCAGGCGCAGGCCCAGCCGCCGGCCCAGAACCCGGAGATTCCAAAGCAGCCGGATCAGCCGAACCAACCCGAATAGTAGATACACACAAAGCGTAGCCAATTCGGCAGGGCGCGCACCAGCGCCCTGCCGTTTTTTTTTTGGCCTCGTGAATAGGTTTGGAGCGGCGTGGTAGTGCCTCACGAAGCTGGGTCGAGAGTAGCCTTGAGCGAGGTTTTGCTGGACTTCAGAACTTCGAGGGTGCGTCGCCAGTCGGCGTGGCCCGGGAATTTCAGGACGATGGCATGGGACCCGGTACTAAGTTTCAGCATGGCAGGCGTGTTGCCGTGAAATTTTTCGTCCACGAAGATTTCCGCACCGTCCGGGTCGGAAGAAATGGAAACGGTGCCGACGGAATCCGGAACAGACGAAGTCTTCAGCGGTTCGGGGCTTTCGGAGGTTTCGGCAGTGTCGGCCGGCCTGGCCGCCTGCGTAGTGCCGTGGTTTGCGAGGGCCGCGCCGGGATAAAAACGGTGGAGGACTTCGAGAAGATCCGTGGCGCTGAGGGCGAAGCCGATGCCAGTAACGTTCTTTTTAATGAGCTTTTGCGTGTTGATGCCAATCACCTCGCCGCGAGAGTTGAGCAGCGGGCCGCCGCTGTTGCCCGGATTGATGGGTGTGTCCGTCTGAATCCAGGTGCCCGGGCCAGCATCGGGAAATTTTCCGACCGCGCTAACGATGCCTTTCGTGACGCTGAAGAGCATGGCATCGCCGGGATTGCCGATGGCCAGGACACTTTCGCCTTGGCGGACGGTGGAGGCGTCGGCAAGTGTGAGACGCGGGAGTTCTCCTTCCCCTGAAGCAGCCGCAACTTTGACAAGGGCGATGTCGAGGTCCGGATCGATGTACACAACTTTGCCTTCAAGTTCGCGGCCGGTGGAGAGCAGCGTGTGCAGGGTTTCTTCTCCGTGGGCGAGATGGGCATTGGTGACGATCACGCCCGTGCTGGTGACGAAGAACCCTGAGCCGGACTTGTCCAGTCCTTTCAAATAGACGACTGCCGGTTTGGCTTGGCGCACGAGCTCTTCGAGAGTTAGTTCAGGCGCCAACGCAACATTCGAATCAGAAACATTTGCCGTGATGCTGCCGGTGAAAGTCTCGGAGACGGCTTGCAAGTCCACGTGAAAATGATCGGACTTGAAGAGCCAGTATTCGCCGCGGTTGCGGCCGTTGAGAGAAATCCAATTCATGGGACCTTCAGTAAGTTTCATCTCCTTGCTGGCGTAGCCGGTGAGGCTGATGCGCGCGACGACGGGATGCTCGAGGCGCGCACCCATGGACGTTCTTGTTTTGTGAAAATAGCCGCCGGGGAAATCTTTTTCAAACGGAGTAGTGCCGGCGACGACGCCATCGAGCTCCACGGTGGCGCCGGGCGGCGTGCTGGTGATTTGCAGCTTGTCCGCGGCGGCTCGCAGCGGAGAGCACAACAAAAGCAAAGCGGCACAAAGAGTGAGTTCCAAGCGGGAAGCCATGAGGGACCTCTCGAAGAGGACGACGAACCCTTCCGTAGCTTACCACGGCGTCAACTAACCGTACTAGTAGAAGAGCTAGTCTAAATTAAACTAGTCCAGGTAACAGCTATCCCCCCCGAATTGCTGTCAGGATTTCTTCTGGTAGCCATTGCAGGAGAGGACGGGGAGGCGAGGATACTTGGGGAAGCGGGGATCGGTGAGGGACAAATTGCAGAGGATGAAGACCGAGCCGTGAGCCGATTCGATGCGGCGGGAATGAAGGCAGTCGGCGCAGAGACCGGCGTTCACCGAACTGCGCGCCTGTTGCTTCGAATCAGACATGACAATAAGGATAGCGCAGTGTGAAGAGAACCATTATTCGGCCCGAGAACTAGTTCGAGAGCGGAGGATCGGGTTGCGCCGGGGGAGAAGGCGACACGGCGGCCGGAGCATTCTCTGCTACCGGCTTGCCGAACCGGGAATCATCAATCCGCGGGTTGATCTCGATCTTTTCGGCCTTGAGAGTCTGCTTGATATCCGTTCCCGGACTGCCCTGGTCGATTCGGAATGGGTATTGCAGGCCCTGAACCTCGTGATAGTCCGAGAAGAAGGATTCCCAGGGAAGTTCCTGGTCTCCGTTCTTCCGCACGCCATCCCACTTCAAGAGCAGAAATGACGAGGCATCAAAAAAATAAAAGCGGACATCTCCATTCTTGTTCGTTAATTTCAGCCGGTAGACGGGCTTGTCGTCCAGTTTTTCTTTCCCCACCAGTTCGATCTGACTGCCCTTGGCCTTGTAGTCCACCAGCGGGCCGTCAAAGTCGGATTCATCGGTGATGGTCCGGAGCTCTTCGGGAGGCAGCGGCTGAACGTCTTTGGTTCCCGTAAAAGGATTGATCATCCAGCCGGACGACTTGCCATCGTAAACGCGGATGATTGTTTGTCCATCAACGGAGATCTCGACGTGCATCTTCAGGGGACGCTTGAGCTCCACCACGAATGTGCCTTCAATGCCCTGCGAGAAGGAGACGTGGCCGCTGATTCGTTCGGATTGCACGGCTCTAATCTTTTCGATTCCGCCGCGGGCATCGAGCACTTTCTGGACGATTTCGTCGACGGTCTGAGCAGGCGCGGCCGGCGACAAGAACAAGAGTAGAGTGATGGAGAGGAATCCGAGTTTCATGGGTGACTCGCTGTCGGCCTGTCAGAGACTGAATCTGGCGCCAGACTCATCCTAGGAGTAGAAGGGCTTTCGGTCAAATGCGTTGCCAGCCGCGCGTCAAATCAAGTATGAATGCGCTGTAAAGATTAAGAGAGAATTTTTCTTTAGAATCGCGTCAAATGTAGGATGGGACCGCGGCGAAGTTAGTGCCAAGAATCATTTTCTGGAATCGGAGAAACGCGCCTATGAAATCGCGAGCCACGACGAGTGGTAGTTTCCTTTTGATTTGCCTGGGTTTTTGCCCAGGCGCATGGTGCCAGCATGAGCCGGCTGGAGAAGGGCGGCCCATCACGCCAGCCGGTACGCTAGTGGTTGATGTGGCCACGCATTTTCCAGCTGTCGGGGCCATGCCTATGGCGATGGTGCGCAGCCCGGATGCTCTGGGACATGACGGGAAAGGCCGCTATCTCCTGGTGGTCAACAGCGGGTACGGAGTCCAGTTCAGCGCGGACACCAACCAAGCGCAGCAATCGATCGCGGTAATCGATTTGAACGCGACTCCTGAGCCGGTGGTGATTCAGAACGTCTACTTTCCTACACCGCAAAGCGCCAACGTCGGCTTGGCTTTTTCTCCCACCGCGGCGGCTGACGGAAACTTTGAAATGTACGTTTCCGGCGGATTTGAGAACAAGGTTTGGGTTTTCCGGTTCGATCCGAAAGCAGCGGCTCCAGTGCAGCCAGGATCGCCCGGGCCAAATACAAAAGTGCAAGCGCCCTCCATCGAAATCAGCAAACCGGGCGAAGTTTCGCCCAAGGATTACAACGGAGGAAAGGCGGCGCTCTATCTGATAGGGGTGGCGATAACACCGGACGGGAACACGCTGGTGACGGCCAACAACCTGGGCGACAGCGTGACGATTGTCCGCGGTCTCCGAGGCGCGCGGCGAATGGAGCGAGTGGATTTGCACCATCCCGGAAAGCCGGGCGAGAACATTTACCCATACGGTGTGGTGGTGCTCGGTAGCGGCGAGCGTGCGCGCGCCTATGTATCCTGCTGGAATGATTCTTCGATAGCGGTGATTCCGCTGAACGGCAGGAGCGTCGCGCGGAGCGATATTGCAGTGGATCGGCATCCGACGGCAATGCTGCTGAATGCCGAGGGGAAGCGGCTTTTCGTGGCCAATTCGAATGCGGACAGCGTTTCCGTGATTGACACTGCGACGGACCAAGAGATCGAGCGCATCGACGTGCGGCTGGCGGAAGATGCCTTGTCCGGAGCCAGTCCCGAAGGGCTGGCGCTTAGCGACGACGATCAGACTTTGTACGTCGCCAACGCCCACAGCAACGCCGTCGCGGTCGTGCTGCTCTCCGACAAAGTGCGCGGCCGGAAAAAAGCAGACAAAATGGTCAGCGTCCCAAAATCAAAGATCCTCGGATTCATTCCCACGGGCCAGTATCCATCCGTCGTTGCTTTCGCGGACAGCAAACTGTTTGTCGGGAATGGCAAAGGCACGGGATTCGAACCGTCCTCGATGCGCGTGAGCAACAGCGGATTCACGCCGAATCCACCGAACGCCGCGTTTCCTCCCAACAAAGAGAAAAACAGACAAGGCGGCCAGTACAGCGGCTCGATTGTTTCAGGAAACATCAGTGTGGTCGCATTGCCCGATTTGCCGCAGCTCTCGCGATACACCCAGCAAACTTTGCAGAATGACGGCTTGATGGGGTTTGCGCCTACAAAGCTTTTTCCAGGTCCAAGCCCCATCAAGCACGTCATTTACATCGTCAAGGAAAATCGCACTTACGATCAGGTCTTTGGCGACATGAAAACATCCGGCGACGGAAACACTGCGGATGGCGAGCCCGGCTTAGCGATTTTTGGAGGCGGCGCAACCGCGCAACGGCCGGACGGCACACGACAAGTGGTGACGCCAAATCACCACGCGCTGGCCCAGCGCTTCGGTTTGTTTGACCGCTTCTTCGTGAACTCCGAGGCCAGCCCCGACGGCCACAACTGGGCCACCGCCGCGTTCTCGAACGATTACGTGGACAAAGCGTTCCGCTGGAACTATTCCGACCGGGGACGCACGTACGATTTTGAAGGCTATAACCGGCTGCCGGACTACGAGCCGCCCGGCGACTTGCAAGTCGACAAGTTCAACGGCGATGCGCTGGCAGCGTTGACGGATCTGCTGGAAACGCACCTTCCCTATCGCCAGGGGTTCACCGATCTCGGCGAACCGAAGACTTTATATCTCTGGGACGCCGCCGCGCGCGCGGGATTGACGTATCGCAATTACGGAGAATTCGTAACCGTGATTTCGGCCAAGGATGTCGAAGCCGTCGGTCAAAAAAAGCACAAGAGCTATCCAGATGTTTCGAATGCCGTGCGCGCCGTCCCCAACAAAGAGTCGCTCACAAATCACCACAGCCCGAGCTTTCGCAGCTTCGACGTCACCGCGCCGGACATCATGACAGTGGATTGCTACAGAGCCGCTCTCGATCCTTCGGCCTCTTTTGATCCCGCGGTAACGCGCGGCAATTCGAGCGCCAACTGCCGCGGCAATTCGCGCTTCGGCGAATGGCTCGCCGAGTTTCAAGGGTTCGTCAAAGACCGCGAAGCAGGCCGCGCAGACTCCATGCCGGCGCTTACCGTTATGCGGTTTCCCAACGATCATACGACCGGGATGAAAAACGGTTTTCCGACGCCGCAATTCATGGTCGCCGACAATGACTATGCCGTGGGACGCCTCGTCGAAGCGGTTTCTTCGAGCTCGTATTGGAAAGACACGGCGATCTTCATCGTAGAAGATGACGCCCAGTCGGGCCCGGACCACGTCGATTCGCACCGGTCGGTGGGGCTGGCGATCAGCGCGTACAACCGGCCCGGAGCGCTGATTCACAAATTTCACAGCACCGTCAGCATGATTCGCACCATCGAGCTGCTGTTGGGAATCGCGCCGATGAACCAGCTCGACGCTTCGGCGATACCGATGGATATTTTTCAGGAGACGCCGGACTTGACGCCTTACAGAGCAGTCTTGCCGACGATTGCCGCGGACAACCTGATAACTCACAAGCCCAAGGACAAAGCGGCCGCCGAATGGATGAAGAAATCCAGCCAGCAGAACTTCGCGCATGCGGATATGGCCGACCCGAAAGTTTTGAACGCAGTGATCTGGTTCGCCTGCACGGGAAGCGGATCGAACGTTCCGCAAGCGGGGCAGCTTCCCGCGTATCAAGCGATGAGGCTTGGAATCGCCAAGCTCGATGAAGGCGAAAAAGGCACTTCCAAGAAAGACGATGACGATTGACCGGTCATTTCTGCGGCTTGGCCCAGACGATGTCGTACGTGCGGTCGAACGTCACGAACATCAGACAAGCATCCTTTGATTTGCAGCTGAACCAGTGCATGGTTTTGCTGGGCATCATGGCAAAACCGCCGGGGCCCAGCGCCGTTTCCGCCATGCCGTCCATCCCGGTGAGCACGTCGCCCCGGACCACCATCAATTGTTCTTCTGCGGTCTGATAGTGCGCGGGAACCACGCACCCGGAAGGAGCCTCGAGAAGGAAAGTGGATGGACCTTTGTCCGGATCTCCGTTCTCGCGGGCCACTTTGAGGCACGCGGGTTCGCCGTCAAAAACGAGAGTGGCGCCCGCGAGCGGCGTGACTATGCCGCGCGGAGAAATCTGTCCCTGTCCCCGCGATGACGCGGTCACAGCCACCAGCAAAATCACCAGCAGCGCAAAGCCGAGAAGCATTTTTGTCGTACTTCCAGAAATGGCATTCATTTTTGTCATGGCGGGCCTCAGTGGAAAAGCAGCGAGCTAAATTCCGTCAAATTGCGGCGCCACACCATCCAAGTGTGCGAGCCGGGCGTTTCAACGTCCACGTGTTTTATATTTTTTCTGGCCAGCCAGGATCGGAATTTGCGGTTGATATCGATCAAACGGTCGTCCGTGCCGCAAGCAATCCAAAGCAAATGCAGTTGCTCTGTTGCCTCCGAGTCCAGACCCGGAAATTCCTTGTCAAACTCCTCGGTGATTCCTCCAGAGCTGAAAGCGCCAATCCAGCCAAACTTGTTCAAGATATTCAGGCCCGTAAGCAAGGATTCGGAGCCGCCCATCGAAAGGCCGGCGATGGCGCGGGAGTTACGGTCTTTGATAACGGAATACTCCGCTTCCACGCGCGGGATCACTTCGGTTAGCAAAGCCTCACGGAATTTGTTGAAGTTGCGATCAGTGAGCGCGCGGTCGCGAAACGCTCCGGAGTTGGGAAGAAGAATCTCTGGCGCGCCATAACCCAGCGGCATCACCACCAGCATAGGTTTCGCTTTGCCTTGCGCAATTAGATTGTCGAGGATCACGTTGGCGCGGCCCACCGCCGTCCAGGCGCTCGCGTCATCGCTGAATCCGTGCAGCAGATAGAGGACTGGATACGTCTGCTTCCCGGGCGGGTCGTAGCCCGGCGGGGTGTAAACGTAGTAGCCGCGATCGTCGCCCACCACTCCGGATTTGTAGAAATGATGATGAATCTCGCCATGCGGAACCGCGCCAATCTCCCAGGAAAGCGAAGCCGGCCCGGGAACGTGCACCTCGCTCGCGCGATAGAGGAAATTGGGCTTTACAGCATGATTGGAAGGATCGAACAGGCCCACGCCATCGGCGATGAACGAGTAACCGTAATAATCGGGAGCGAGCGGCTCGGTGGTAACGCTCCAGACACCCTGTTCGTCCTTCTGCATGGGCAGCGGCTTTGGTGCGCCTTCGATCTGGACGGCAACTTCCTTGTCGCTAGGCGCGCGAAAGCGGAATGTCACGGTCCTATCCGCGTGCACCTCGGGCGAAATCAGCGGCGCCGGCGGCGTCTGCGCTGGGGCGCCAGCGGCAACGAGCAGGATGGTGAGCCCAAACAATGTTTGTCTCATGATTGCCCTCTGCGAGACGCCCATCGAAGTTTCGATTCCCAAATGGCTGCGCCGAGGGATGATACAACAAGCCGCACTCTGCCGCGAGGAATGGGGGAATCCTGCGAGGGTTTCGCTGCGCCTCCACAAATTCGAAAACGCAAACGGAGGCAAGAGAAGAAAAAGGGGCGGACTGAAGTCCGCCCCTACACCCACCTGCAAGAGATCGAGCGCGAACGATTCTAGCTAAGAGGCATCCTTGATGTCCTCACGCGCGCGTTTCTCGGCGGATTTTGCTTGCGCGCGGTAATCGACACCCGGCTTCAGCACGTGGATCGCTTTGGACAGATCCATGGCCTTGTCATTTGACGGGGCCGCGCAGGATTTGACGTCGCCAGCCGGTTTCGCGCCAGTCACATCCCATTTAAGGCAGTTGAATTTGATGGCGAGATTGTGGCTAACGTGAAGCGAAGCGACGCAATCGTTGAGGCTCTTAAATCCCGCGCAGGCATCCCTGAGGCTGGTGCGCGGAGGCAGCACGGCCTGCAATTGCAGAGATAACTTCTTATCTTCCTCTTTATTCGCGGCGAGCTGTTCGCTGGCCGTCGGACTAGGGCCTTTTTTGATCCATTTCAGCGGATTGTAGGAACTCGCCAGTGTTCCGGCTGCTCCGAGCAACACGCTCACTCCCACAACTTCAACGAAGATCCATCTGTTTTTCATACAGGCCTCTTTCGAGAGCCGGGCTTGCTCTGGCTTTAGTAGGCCACGGTTCCGGGCCCTCTTCGAGGCCTGAAAAGTACAGTACTCCCCCAATTCGTCACGCTGGCCATTCGGCCAGATTTTCACGTAAACGGCTAAGATCCAATGGGTTAGGAGGGTTGCTGGTAGAGGCCGATCACGTTTCCTCCGGGATCGCGGAAGCGCGCAGTGATCTCGGGCGCGTCAGCGCCGACCGGCTGCACGATCTCGCCTCGGTGGGCCACCACAGCGTCAACGGTTGCGGCCACGCTGTCAACCATGATGTAAAAGAGGAGGCCGGGTTTTCCGGAGGGCGGGCGCCCCAGCACCCAGGTGCCGCTCACTTCGCCGGTCGTGTCGTCAAAAGCCGTGCTGCCATCGCCTCGCTTTCGGATGTTCCAGCCGAATACTCCTTTGTAGAAGTCGGCCGAACGCGCAATGTCGTTGGCGGGCATCTCGATGTAACAGATTTTTCCATTCGCAAATGTAGGAGGCATCAGAATTCCTTTCCGGGCCTGGCCATTCTAAGTAGCTATCAAGCTGAAATCAATTCCGCGCCGTCCGCGCAATATCAATTTCGTTTTCGCTGGGTTCGATTCACCGCCGGCGGGAAAAATGACAGGCGTGATTTGGATTACTGCCAGGGAGGAAGGGCACGGCGGTTGAGGAGGGCTTCGGCGGCCCATTTGCCGAGGTAGACGGAGAGAGCGACGCCGTGGCCGTTGTAACCGGCAAGAACTATCACTTGTTTGCTGCAAGGATGTCGGCGGAAGATCGGGCGCATTTTTTCCGTCAAGAGAATCGGGCCGCCCCAGCGATGCGTGATGCGGACAGATGCAAGCGCAGGGTGCAAATTACGAACTCGGTTTTCGAGCGAGCGGAGACGGTCGGCGGCTTCGCCTCTGCGAACATCGAAGAGGTGCAAATCGCGCGCGGCGTTTTTTATGGAGCGGTCGCCGAGGGGAAAGCGAGAAGGCGCTCCTACGTAAGCGGGGACCAGGCCGGCGCCGAAGATGGCTGCATTCGATTCGAGCAGGCGTCCCCACAAATAGGGAAGGTCGATGGTGTAAAACGGGTGGCGCGAGGAGAGGCCGATGGCTTTCAGTTGTGCGGATGAGAGCGGGGCGGTGGCCAGCGCAAAGGTGAGTTTCGGAACGGCAGCGAAGCGCAGGCCGGACAGTTCGAGTGAAAAGGCGTTGGTGGCGAATAGCACCTGCTCCGCGCGGATTCCTTTTCTGTGGATGCGGCCGCGGAGTTTGTGGCGGACGCGCAGGCGCAGAGGATTGGAGAAGTCCAGCGCGCGAACTTCCGCGTGCTCGGCGATTTGAGCGCCGGCGTTTTCTGCAGCGCGCGCCAGACCGGCGAGCACTCTGCCTGGGTCGACCGTGCCGCCAGGCACGAGGCGGACCACTTTCAGTTTGCCGGAATCGTTCCAGGAGATCGGCGAATGCTCTCCGAAAGGGCCGGAACCTCTGGCCGCGGAAGCGGAGCGGCCAAGCTCCCAGACGCCCGGAAGCGTCAAGTGCGAATCGATGCGCAAAGCGCGCAGAATTTTCTTGTAGCCGGCGAGCACATCGCCGAGTCCGGGAAGGTTGCCGGCCGCGGTTTCCGCCAGGGCCATGCCACCGGTGCGCCCACTCGCCCCGTCACCGAGCGAAGCAGACTCGAGGACAAGGACCGACCGCTCGGGAGCTAACCGCCGTAACCACGCAGCAGCGGAAAGGCCCGAGAAGCCTCCGCCAACAATGGCGAAGTCCACGTGATCCGGAAGAGCGCGCGGAGCGGGGCTGAAATCAACGGTCCAGGGCGGCGCGCCCCACGGATGAGATTGGCGAAGCGTGTCGTTTCTTTGAGTTTTGCGGCGCGCGACATTTCGATCAGCTTTGCTGCGCATGGCATTTCTTTGATGCGGGGAGATTGTCGCGCGTGGCGAGGAGTTCCATGATTATCTGAAGCCTTGTTTACGGGCTACCGGCTAATCAGATCTTGGTGCCGACACGCGGGAGAAGAGGACGGCGGCCAGCGCGAGAGCGCTCACTAGGAGAGGAAACCAAACTGGGGAGACCCAGGGCACGGGGATAAGGAACAGGACATCGGATTCACCGAGCGAGTGCGGCCACCGCACCGTGGCCCATAGGGCGGCGTAGTAGACGATGTCCCAGATGGCAAAAGTCCAAAGGAAAACGGCGGCACGCGCTCTGGAGTTCGCGGACGTAAGCAAGGCGACGGCGAGCAGCATGAGGATGGTGGCGGCTTCGCGAAGGACCTCGAGAGTGAGAAGGCTCTTGGGAAACTGGCTGATCGCTTGGGACTGCATGTAAAACTGCCCGGACATACGAATAACGTCCGTGAGCGTCCCCTGGTATCCGGGGAGCAGACCAACGGCTGCGCGCAGATAGACCACAACTACGGCCTCCAAGAATCCAAAGGCCGCCGCGAAGAGGCCACTGATTGCGAGTTGCCGCGCAGTGACCGGGACGCCGCCGCGCCGCCAGGAGAACCAAGCAACCGGCGGAATCAGGACGATGAGATTCACCCACCAAGGCTGGGCGACTAGACCGATAATCATAGGATGATTTTACTGTGAGTCGAGGCAAATCCTTTCGATGAAGGAACAGTCAGCCTCCCGAACAGGAGTCGGGGTAAACCCAAGGCGGGCCATACTACTATGCGGCTCATGGCCGCGTGCCAGTGCCGATGACGATTTCGAGGGGCATGTTAAGTTCTTTGCCGTTCCAGAATTTTTTCAAGGCGGTGTAGATTTCCGATTTGGCTTGAGACAATTTGTCGGGCGTGAGCTGTTCGATGAGCGGGCGGAAAGGCGCGGCGACTTCACTGAACTGCTCCCAATATTCCTCGATGGACGATGCCCAGCGGCCAGCGACGATGCGGTCTTCTTCGTGAACATTGCTAAAGCCGGCAGTTTCCAGTGCGCGGCGAAGCCGGTCGCGCTCGCCGAACATGAACAGGCTCGGGCCATCGGGATCCGGTGGCGGCGGAGGAACCGGAACGTGCTTCAGGATGATTCCTGCGGTGGTGGTGAAGAAGGGTTGCTCCTTTTTACTCCACGCGACAAAAACGGCGCGCCCGCCGGATTTTAATACACGAAAACATTCACGGAGAGCCTTGGGAAGATCCGGGAAAAACATGATGCCGAAGCGGCAGGTGAGGACGTCGTAGGATTCGTCGGGGAATGGAAGCGACTCGGCGCTGGCTTCGCGAAATTCGATGTTGGTGAGGCTTTTCTTGCGCGCGAGCTCCTCGGCAAGGGAGATCATGCCGGGGCCGAGATCGGTGGCAGTCACGCGGCCGGAAGGAGCGATTTCCGCCGCAATTGAGAGCGCGGGATCACCGACGCCGCTGGCGAGATCGAGGACGCGCATTCCGGGGCGAAGATGGGCGGACTCGAGGATGGCTTCGGTGGCGCCGTGCGTGAACGCGGCGATCTGCGCGTGCCATTTGCGCCAGGCAACAACGGTTTTGTCGCCGGTCCATTCCTCGTGAAGGTGCTCGCGGAACTTTTGAATTTTGGACAGGTCAGGCGCGCTCATCGGTGACCTCCACGGTAGAGAAGTTTAACAGAGCCTTTAGCTGGATGCGGGCGCGAAACGGATCGAGATGGTATCTATTGGCGCGAGGTTGAAGACGATTTCTTCGCCGGGCTCGACCCAGATGGGCGGAATGATGGAGCCGGCGATGATGATTTGGCCGGCTTGAAGAGATTCGCCGAAAGCCGCGAGCAAGTTGGCGGTGTGCCGCACGATGTCGATGAGCTCGCCGGTCAAGTTTTGCAGGGATTGCGGATCGGTGATGCAGGCGAATTCGGCTCCGTTGCGAAGGACGCGCGCGGCAAGGCCGTCGAGAATGCCGCTGGCGCGGGCGGGATCCTTGCGGCCAAGAATGATGTGGCGCTGATAGATATCACAAGCCAGCGTGCCTTCGACGTCGTTGGAAGGATGATCGACGTCGGCGACTTCGATGGCGGGGCCTAGCGCGGTAATGGCGGCTTTTGTAGTGTCGCGATCAGCTCCGGCGGGCAAATCTTTGCTGAGATGCACGGCGATTTCGGGTTCGGCGGCGGGCTTCGTCCAGCCAGAGAGTGAGAGCGTCGAGCCGGATGGCACGAGCGCGGGCTGCATTAAGAAACCAACGAGCGGCGCGTTGGTGTGGAGGCGTTCCATCGTCGTGGGACCGCCAAAGGCGAGTTTCCAGCCAAGAGGTTTGTGGCCGGAGTTGAGAAGCACGCCTCGGCGGCGGAGTTGCTCGGTCATTCCGCGGGAGATGCGCGGGTCGTCCCAGGCGGCGCTCATGATGAGAAGGCCATCGGAGTCTCAGTAGCCTTCCGGCGGAATCTCGTAGCCAGCGGCTTCGAGCGAGCCGGCGCCGCTCCAGCCCCACACGAGGACGACATCTTCCGTGCCAGTGTTGTCGAAACCGTGCCAATGGCCTCGCGGCGTGAAAATTACATCACCCTGACCGCTGGGTTCGCGGCCGGTGTCCGTGTAGATGAATCCGCTTCCTTTGATCACGACGAAGAATTCATCCACGTTGGGATGGCGATGTTTGTCGTGGCGCGCGCCGGGCGGGAGAACGGTCCAGCCGACGAGGAGTTTGTCCGAGCCGGCGGTTTTTTGATCGATGAGGAACTGCACCTGCATGTCTATCCAGCCTTCGTCGCGCGAGAGCCCGGCGACTTTCGGGATGTCGCGGAGATTGCTGCGGTACGGCTTCATTTCGACATTCCTCCCATGCGGCGGTAGACCTCGTAGACGACTACAAAATCGTGATGCGCGAGGCCGAGGCCGCGGCAAGCGTTCAGCATTTCATTGGCGGTCGCGCCGAGCGGGACGGGGATGCCCATTTTCCGGCCGGAATCAAGCGCCAATAGCATATCTTTTTGCTGGAGATTGACGTTGCCGTAGGTGGCGTCGGAAATGTGCCCTTCGAGAATGAGCGGAGCGCGGTAGTTGAGGACGGGGGAGGCGACGACGCTTTTCAGAAAAGCATCCACGGCGACTTCGCGTGGGACGCCGCCTTTTTCCGCAAGCGCAATGCCTTCGCAAAAACCGATGACTTCGATGACCAGCGTCATATTAAGAGCGACTTTGAGTTGCACGGCCAGACCTTGCACGCCGATGTAGGTAACTTTCGGGCCGATGGCGAGTAGGACGGACTGGACGCGCTCGAATGCAGCTCTGTCACCGCCGACCATGAGCGAGGCATTGCCTTTCGCAAGCGTGAGCGTGGTGCCGGAGATGGGAGCATCCATCATGGTCAGGCCGGCTTTGGAAAATTCGGCGGCGATGGTACGGCTGGCGTCGGGGTCGATGGTGCTCATGTCCAGGTAGACAGCCTTCTTGCTTAGGCCGGCAATGACGCCGTTTTCACCGAGAGCCAGGGAACGGACCGCAGCGGAGTCCGTGACCATGGAAAAAACGATCTCCGATTCGCGGGCGGCTTCGCGGGGTGAGTCCGCCCAGAGCATGCCGAGCTTGAACATGGGTGCCGCTTTTTCTTTGGTGCGATTCCAGCCAGTGACGGTGTGGCCGGCGGCAAGCAAACGCGGAACAATCGCCTGGCCCATGTTGCCAAGACCGAGGAAACCGATTTTCAAGAAGCACCTCTTTCCCGATGCGAGAAATGCCAGGAAATTCCATGATCCAGCGAAGTCACTTTTTCCAGAATTTCATCACCGCGGAGTAGTCGAGGTCTTCCTTAGCGGCGCCTTTGACGTAGTTGTACGTTTCGCGCGCGGCCGCCGTGGCGGGCAACGCGACACCAAGCTGATTGGCGAGGTCGAGCGCCAAACCGAGATCCTTGTGCATCAGGCGCAGAGGAAAGCTCGGAGCGTATTCTCCCTTGAGGAGATTGGGAGCCTTGACATCCAGCAGGCCGGACCGCCCCATGCTGGATTGCAGGACTTCGATGAGTTTTTCGCCCTGAATGCCGGCGTGTGTTGTGAGTGCCAGGGCTTCGGCCAGCGCGTCGACCTGCAACGCGAGGATCATGTTCATCGCAAGCTTAATGGTCTGGCCAGCGCCGTTCGGACCTAGGTGAAACCATTTCTTGCCCATCACGCCGAGAATGGGCTCGGCTTCTTTCAGCGCTGCGGCATCGCCGCCGATCATGAACACCAGCTCGCCTTTTTTCGCGCCCCAGTCTCCGCCAGTGACGGGCGCGTCCAAAAAACGAACACCGCGTTCGCCGCAGGCCGCCGCTATCTTGCGGGCGAGGCCGGGCGAAATCGTACTGCAGTCCATATAGATGCCGCCGCGCTTCAGCGCCTGCATGGCACCGTGCGGTCCCCACAGAACTTCTTCGAGGGCGGGAGGATCGCTCACCATGGTGAGCAGAAAATCAGCGGCGGTAGCGGCTTCCTGTGGAGACTTGGCCAGCTTCGCGCCAGCGGCGACAAGCTCATCGGCGCGTGAAGCCGTACGATTCCAAACGGTGACAGTGTAGCCGGCCTTCAAGAGATTCATTCCCATGGGCCGTCCCATGAGCCCGAGACCAATCAAGCCAGTGGCAGGTTTCAAGAGGAGCCTCCTCAACGGTGGCAGACGCGAAACGCGCGGGCATTCCACTCAAAATGAAGAGACGATTGTAGCCGAATTAAGGCCCCGAAACAGATAGATGCGCAATCTGCGAATCGCTCAGGCGGTCTTGGGACGATTAGATAGTGGAAGGATGCCCGGAGCACCGCCGGCCGCAGCTGCGGCAGCGGCGCTGCGAGGCTCGCGCTCAAGTTCCGAGGCCACAGGGCCTTCGGGCGGTGCTTTGGAAGCGGCGCTAACGGAACCTCCGGTCGCCGACACTCCGGCGTCGGGCTTTTCTTGAATGCGCACCAAATATTGATAGGGAATTTCCCAGCGGAAATGCTTGTGCTGCCCGCGCTGCTCGAAATTCTGTTCGAGAAAAATCGACCGGCCGGAATCGGCTACGAAAGTGCCGGAGGCGGGCAACAGGATCTCGCCGGCGCGATATTGCACCTCCACGCGACGCCCAAGAAATGCGGAGTAGCGAGCCATCCTGTACTCAGTTTCTGAAACCAGCAGTAACAGGGTCAATAGTACGGAAGGCCCCCTTACCCACAGACTGTGGAAAAACTGGCCGTACGCCAGCGGGGAAAATGCAGAAAAAAATCGGTTCAAGCAAAGTCTCATGACCTGGATTGCAAACCGCGCCTGAGCTGCTGACACCGAAAACTGCTAAAAGCGGCGCGACATCGGAGGGGTTACATGGTTAGAATAGCCAGCGCCCCCGGGATTCGCAAAGCTTGAGGTGCACGAATGAGTGAAATTTCCCATGCCGATGCGCTGAACACTTTTGGCATTTGGGGGAGGCAGAACAAGAAGCTTGCTGTGCTTGGCTCCAACTGCGGCTGTGTAGTTTCTGTCAGGAATGCCCACGTAACTCTTTGCCTGGACGATTTGTTGCAACTCACATTTTCAGAAGACGGGATTTTGCGGTTCTTTCTTCGTGGCGCAACTTTTTCGCTTGTAGATCCCGACGATTTCCCGGCAGACTCCGGCTTTGCGTCGGCGGAATATGAAACGGGCGTCCAGCTCCGATTTGTGAGTATAGAAATGCAAAGCTACATTTTTCCTGCGCGGGACAAACGTTCCGATTGAAACGATTCGAACGAGCGCGAATTCCTCGACATTTTGCTGAGACGGGCTATTGTCTGCATTCCCGCATAGGGAGTAAATCCGATGCCGCTGGAGTTCTTCCAGATAACCAGTGACATCGCTGCAAAGGGACTTTTTTAATGGCGGATGTGAACGAAACCGTAGCTGCAGGCTTGGCGGCCTACTATGAATATATCGCCCAGCATTTGCACAAGTGGGCGGACCCTCTTTCCAATGAACAATTCTGGCGTAAGCCCTATCCTTACGGAAACAGCGTGGGACACCTGGTCCTGCACCTGACCGGCAATTTAAGCTATTACATCGGAGCACGCCTCGCGGAGACCGGATACGTGCGCGACCGGGAGCGCGAGTTCACGGAAAAACAGCCGCCGCACAAAGATGAGGCGCTGCGGGCCTTTGACCGCACCATTGACATGGTGGCGGCCACGATTCGAAAACAGAAGCCGGAAGACTGGGGAAAGGAATATACTGCGGACCGCGAGCCGTTGGCCAAAGATCGATTTACGATTTTGATGCGTTGTGCGGGGCATGCGTATCATCATATAGGTCAGATTGTGTACCTGAGCCGCGAGTTGGCGAGAACTTAAGGCCGGGAAAAACCGCCGCCTCGAAGCAGAGTGGGCTTCGCTGCGGCGAGAAGTGAAGTGCGAGTGGTCGAACAAAAGAAACTCACAAAGGGCAAGGCTGCCCTGTTGCTGGTTCTGTCTGCCTTGGGGGCAATCGTGTCGGCTACCATGCTGCACGGATGGCACGTTTATCTGGGATTTGCAATTGTGGGAATTGGTCTTTTCCTTTGGTTCCTCGCCTGGAACCGCGAATATTGAGTTCACTTCTCTCGGAGGTATGGAGCGATGCGCAAGGTGTCTTTGCTTCTTGTTGCGCTGGCCGCGTGCTGGCTTGTGGTTACGGCCGAGGCGCAGGCGCCGGCGCCGGAAAAGACCGCGCCAACGGCGGCTTCCACTGCACCAACGATCGACCAATCTCTGGAATGGAAAAGCGCCTACGATCCGAAAATCTCGCCGGATGGCAAGCGCATCACTTACGAAGTGCAGAAGGCCAACTGGGAGGACAACGCGTTCGAACGTAGCTTGTGGATTGTCGACGTCGCGACAGGGGAATCCCATGCCCTGACATCCGCAAAGAAATCAAGCACCAATGCGGCGTGGTCCCCGGACGGAAAATGGATTGCGTTCCTTTCCGACCGGCCCGGGCAAATCAAGGATACGCCCGAAGGCAAGAAGCAACTCTATGTGATTTCTACAGACGGCGGCGAGGCCCAGCAACTCACCAAAACCGAAAATGAGGTGAATGCTTTCGAATGGGCGCCGGATTCCAAGCGCATTGCTTTTGCGATGACCGACACGGACCCCAAATCGCTAAAAGACCGCAAGGAAAAATACGGCGAGTATTCCGTCGTTCATACCGATTACCAGATGGAACATCTTTGGACCATCGAAATTCAGAGCGGAAGCGCGACGGCTTCAGAACCGAAACGTTTGACGGAAGGTGATAAATTCAGCGTCGGAGACTTTTCGTGGTCGCCGGACGGCACGCGCATCGCCTTCAGCGCGCAGAAAGACCCGGACCTGATTTCCTCGGCGACCGCTGATTTATACGTAGTGACGGTGAGCGACGGCGCGGTGAAGAGGATCGTGAGCACCCCGGGACCGGATACCAATCCCAAGTGGTCACCCGATGGCAAGAAGATCGCCTTCGAAACATCCGCGGGTGAGAAATATTACTACTATACGAATGTAAGAATCGCCGTGGTGCCCGCGGAAGGAGGCACGTCCCAGATTTTAACGGACGCGTTCGACGAAGATGCGGGGCTCATCGGCTGGGGGCCGGATGGAATTTATTTTGCCGCGGAGCAGAAAACCTACGCGCATCTCTTCCGGCTGAATCCAGCGACAAAAGCCGTCGAAAAACTGAGCGCGCCCGATCACCTGGCGTCCTTTTCTTTTTCTTTCTCTCGCGACTATAAGCAAGTGGCTTACCGCGCGGCCCTCGAAAATCAATACGCGGAAATCTATTCGTCAAATGTCGCTCCTTGGGTGGGCAAGAAGTTGACCGCGATGGGCGACCAGCTCAAAGGATTTGCACTCGCTAATCGTAAAGTGATTTCCTGGAAGTCAGCTGACGGCACGGCGATCGAAGGAGTGCTTTACACCCCGCCCGATTTCAGCTTGAAGAAAAAATATCCCTTGCTGGTGGTGATTCACGGCGGCCCAACCGGAGTCGATCAGCCCATCGAAAATCCAGACCGCTACTATCCCATCGAGCGGTTTGTGGCCAAGGGAGCGCTGGTGCTGCGGCCGAACTACCGCGGCTCGGCGGGTTACGGCGAAAAATTCCGCTCCCTGAATGTGCGCAATCTCGGCGTCGGCGATTATGCCGACGTGATTTCCGGCGTTGATTCGCTGATCGCCAAGGGCTGGGCGGACAAAGACCGCGTGGGCGCGATGGGCTGGAGCCAGGGCGGATATATTTCCGCGTTCATAACAGCTTCGAGTGACCGTTTCAAGGCCGTCTCCGTCGGCGCGGGAATTTCCGACTGGATGACGTACTACGCGAATACGGATATCACCCCGTTCACGCCGCAATACTTGCATGCCACGCCGTGGGATGATCCGGAAATTTACAAGAAGACTTCGCCGATCAGTTACATCGCGAGAGCCAAAACGCCGACGCTGATCCAACACGGGGAAAACGACCGCCGCGTGCCCATCCCCAACGCATTCGAACTCCGGCAAGCCCTGGAAGACCGCGGTGTGCCCGTAAAAATGGTGGTCTACAAAGGCTTCGGCCACGGCATCACCAAACCGAAGCAGCAGCGCGCCGTGATGGAAGAAAACGAAAAATGGTTTGCGCAATACATCTGGGCCGAAAAGTCCCAGGAACCGAAGCCGCCCGAACCGAAGCCGCCCGAGGCAAAGGCGGACGACAAAAAGTAGATCCTATTGGGTTTTTCGCTGCATATCCCGGTCTGCAGTTTTTTCCAGTGTTTGCAAAACTTTGACGATGGACCTGAATTGATTTCCGGTTACGCCTTTGAGAGCGTTCTCCTCGATCCGGGCCAATTCACGATGGACCTGAGCTGCAACGGCAGTTCCCTTCTTCGATAAACGAATAATAAAAGACCGGCGGTCGGCGGGATCGGACTCGCGGGTAATAAACTGCCGTTCGGCCAGCCGATCGAGGATGCTGGTGAGCGTGGAGCGGCGGTGCGCCAGCGCGCGGTGCAGCTCGGCGATGGTCGAGTCGCCCGCGGCGGCCAAATGCGAAAGAATATGGCCCTCCCCTTGGGTGATCCCGAGGTTGTTTAGGTAGATGCCAATCCGGTGCGTGGCGCGGTGAACTTCAGGAATTAAGCGAAGAGGCTTAGCCGGCATGATGATCGAGTGAAATTATGCGTTCTCCACAGGTTTCCAGCAAGAGCGTCAACTTTCGCCATTGTGGAACGTCCTAGTTCAGTGCCGTCCTGCCCGCCAGCCTTCTTGACAAGAAAGCCCTTTGCAATATAAAGTGAATTGAATTGCATGCTATGAATCACGGGCTGTGGAGGTTCCTATGAGCGTACCAATGAACCAACGGCCCCTGGCTCGCCGGATATTCAAAGCCTTCTCGGTATTGGCGATTCTGGGCGTTCTCGGGCTAGGCGCGTTGTCGGGGTCGCTCTGGCTGGAGCGCGGGAGCGAACTCACACTGCCGCTACCCTCGGGACCTTTCGCCGTTGGCCGCGCTATCTATGATTGGACCGACGACTCGAAAATGGACGCGCTTGCGCCTGTGCTGGGAACCAAACCCGAACTCCTTGTTTGGATTTGGTACCCGTCGGCGCCTGGACAATCGGCTGTGATGGATGACTACCTGCCCGCTCAGATGCGCGCCGCGGCTGGACCCGCCGGCGGTCCGCTGGGATTTCTGACGCGCGATCTGTCGAAGGTTCACGCGCACAGCCTTCGGAACGCCGGGGTTTCACCGCAGGAGCGATCCTACCCCGTGGTGATCATGCGCGCGGGTGCTTCTCTTGAAGTGTGGAATTACTCGACGCTCGCCGAGGATCTGGCCAGTCACGGTTATGTCGTCGTGGGCTTCGACGCGCCTTACCGCTCCTTTACCGTTGTTTTCCCTGACGGCCGGGTGATGAGGCGGATTCCGGAAAATAACCCGGAGCTCTGTCTTGAGAGCACCGGCCAGGAGCGAGACCGCTGTGCTAACCGGCTGCTGACGGTGTGGACCGCGGACATGTCGTTCGTCCTTGATCGTTTGGAGAAGCTGAACGCCTCGGATGCATCCGGCAAGTTCACGGGACGGCTCGACATGACGCGCATAGGAGTATTCGGCCACTCCTTTGGTGGGGCCGCGGCTGCACTGTTTTGCCATGAAGATTCCCGGTGCAAGGCCGGCATCGATGTGGACGGCGCTCTCCACGGCAGCGTCATTCAAGCAGGTATCGATCGGCCCTTCATGTTCCTTCTAAGCGACCACAGCGATGAGTCCGGCCCCGAGAACAGTCAGGTCGGGGCCGACATCCGGTCGATTTACGATCGCCTGCCTCCGGATGAACGGGTGTTCCTCGAGATTCGCGGCGCGAACCATTTCCTCTTCAGCGATGATGGAGCTCTGCTGAAAAGCCATATCGTGTTGCGGACACTCCGTATCTTGGGAATTGTCGGTATTGACGGGCGTCGCCAGCTTGCTGTGACGGCGTACTGCCTGCGCAGTTTTTTCGATGCGTACCTTAAGGGGGCGGGTGTTTCCCGGCTCAACATTTCCTCACCGCTTTACCCCGAGATCCAAGTTCTCGAGTGAAGCACCTCTAGTCCGTGATTGTGCCGGATCACGAACCACTCCGACGTTAGCGCTGGAAAATCGCAACTTCCGGATTGCCGGCCATTCGGGAGTTGATCGGTTCGGCCAAGACTACCGCGTTTATGAGGATTTATCGCACTCAGGTAACGCACGGAATCAACGGAGATGGCTCAGCAGGACGATATCGCTGTTGGTTTCACCACGCGCGAGCAATAACTGCTTTCCATCGGCCGACCAGTCAAAATCGAAGATACGACCGGACGTGAATTTGGTGAACTGCTTTGGCTCGCCGCCTCCCACAGGTTGTTCCCCACATATTTGTTGCCCCATTTCTCGTCAACAGATACTGCAAACTCTGCCCGTCGGGAGACCAGCGCAAATCAGAAACATCGCTAGGAACCTTAAGTGTCTGCAATGGTGCCCCTCCACTAACCGGGATCACATCCAACTTAGCCCCAATCGCGGGAAGGGCTTCATCATAAGCATAAGCGAGAAACCTCCCATCCGGTGAGATTGCGAGGCGCCCGAGAATTTCGTATCCGGGGCTCCTGGCAATCTCGATGGGATCTCCGGCTCCTGAAGAGAGCCGCAGGATCACGTAAGGTTTGGTCTTGCTGGGAAGGAATATGGAGTGACCATCCGTCGAACATGTTGGAGGGCCGAGGTCACCATGGAGCAGCCTCGTGGGATTCAAGCCATCGGCATCGACACGTATGAGATCAATTGTTTCATCGTGGAACGCATTGAAAACTACTGCACTGCCGCACCTCGCCGGGGAATATGCATTGCGTGCTGTTGCAAAGGGCGCACGTTCGCTTCCGTCTGTTTTGATCAACCACATCTCGCCGTCCGCACTCCCGGCGAGCACTTTTCCAGGCGGCATTGCCGCAACCTGAGTTAACGGCACCGCGTTGGATGTAATTTGCCGGCCTCTCAATGCGTCGGCATCCGGAACTACCCAAATGTTGGAAGCTTGCGTCGTTGCGATTGCGACGACGTTCTTTCCGTCCCGTGTGACGTCTATACGGTATTGGTAGTTTTCAAGATCGTTGGTCAACCGCACCGCTTTCCCTCGCGGATAGGAAATCGCCCACAATTGCCCGCGCCTGGTTTGATCGCGCATCGTCATCAGAATGGTATCCCCATCCGGCAACCAAACCGCGCGGCCAATCTCATGAGGGTAAGAGTACAGCTCTCGGACACTGCCGTCGGCCACCGACACTGCAGCCAGGACCCAGCGCACCTTCTTACCCTCCAGCATCACAGGAACCGCAATAATCTGTCCATTCGGCGACCACGCTGGGCCAGGTTGGAAATCGGAGGTTCCATCTGGAATCGAAGTAAGCAATCGGTCGCCAGTCCCATCTGCGTTTGCGATGCGTACTTCAAGCATGTTGCGGTCTGCCAAGCCTTGTGTGTAAGCAAACTCTTGCCCGTTCGGTGAAAAGCTCACCGGGGTGTCCGCATACTTACCCAAAAGATGGGGGGGACCTCCCAGCACAGGCATAGTAAAGAGGGAGTTAAGGCCCTCAGAATCCTTAGGGGTATCGACAAAATAGATGTACTTGCCATTGGGCGAAAATGTAAGCCCGTGAAAATACACGTTTTCCGGCGGCAGTATTTCTACGTCGCCGCGTGTATCCACGTCACGCAGGCGTAGGGAAGATCCATCGGCTGCCCGCATTGCATAAACGACGTAGCGACCGTCGGGAGACATCGCCACATCCACCGCGCCACCACTGTCCGTCAGTTTGCTTATCTGCAGATTGTCAAAGCTGATTCTTGGCCCGCGGAAAACCGCGCCATAGGTAGCGAAGCCAGCAAAGGCCAGGAATCCAATGGCCGCGGTCATTCCGGCGAGGATTAATCTCCACCTCCTCCATCCCGTGGTAACAGTGACTCTGGGTAAAGCAAATGACTCCGAAGCGGGCGACGTATTGGCGCCGTTTTCTCCGGCAGCTCCTGGATCATCCGCCGCGGCAGGAACATGCGCAGTGGAAACTTCCTTCGCCGAGCCTTCGTGTGCGACCTCGGCGATGAAGCGATATCCGCGCCGCGGTAGGGTCTCTATGTAGCGGGGCTTGTCAGCAATGTCCGCTAAAGCGCCTCGGATTTGGTTAATCGAGAAATTAATGCCGCGCTCGAAATCGACAAAGGTGGAATCGCTCCAGAGGCATCGCTTTATTTCCTCACGCATGACGACTTGACCGGCGTGTTGAATGAGAAGGAAAAGGACCTTTAGCGGCTGGGGCTGCAGCTTGATCAGCGTGCCGTTCTTGCGAAGTTCAGTCGCTACGGCATCCAGTTCAAACGAACCAAAGCGAATCGTAGGTGAAGGCTGTTGCGACGTAGCCATAGGAATCGAGCGGAAACGCGACTTGGGCGAGTCTAACACCTGGCTACGCTGGGCATCCACGTAATCTTTGGGCCCGACAAGTTACCCATAACACCCTACTTCTGAGTGGGTTGCACGCTAAGACAGAACTAACGCAAGACAAAGACGCCAGTCATTGCCTCCGAGCGGAACTGAAGCTAGTTTCCCTGTCACACGTCATCCCTAGCCCTTCGCGACTCAGGATGCCCTGCAAACACAAGGGTTCGCCTTACTCTCCCGGCGACGCCCACAGGAGAGCAACATGAATCTCAGAATCGTGCGGTGGTTTGTCCCGATAGCGTTGACTTGCGCCCTTTTGATAGTCACTCAAACGTCCGCGCAGGCGCAAAACGCCACGCACCATCATTACAAGTTCGTGGATTTGGGAACGCTCGGTGGCCCAAAGAGTGCCGTGAACGGCGAGCCGAGCGTCCAAGTCATCAACAATGCTGGCACGGTCGTCGGGGGAGCAGATACCTCCATCCTTACTCCAGTGCCCGGAGGCTTCAACCCTATAGGCCGTGCTGACTTTTTCATCTCCCACGCGTTCGCGTGGAGAGACGGCAGCCTGAAGGACTTGGGCACGCTGCCCGGTGGTGACTACAGCTTTGCGGCCGCGATCAATCAGCTCGGACAAATTGCTGGGACCTCGGAGAACAGCCAGATCGATCCTGCTTCGGGGAATCCGGAGTTCCACGCGGTCCTCTGGCAGAACGACAAGATCCACGATCTGGGAACGCTGGGAGGCACTGCGAGCTTCGCGGTCACGCTGAACGACCTCGGCCAAGTCATTGGGGAGGTTCTCAACGACATACCTGATCCTCTTTCGATTCTTGGAATGGGAGACGGGACGACCTTCACGCAGACCCGTGCGTTCTTGTGGCAGAACGGCAAAATGCATGATTTAGGAACGCTCGGCGGACCCGATAGCTGGGCGATGTATGTGAACGATCGTGGCCAAGTCGCGGGAACGTCTTATACCAGCGACGTCATAGACCCGAACACGGGGACGCCGCCGGTTCACCCCTTCCTCTGGGAGAACGGCAAGATGAAGGATTTGGGCAATCTCGGAGGCACAAATGGTTCTCTGGGACCGCAGTTCGTTCAGGCCCTCAACAATCGCGGACAAGTCGTCGGCGTGATGGCGCTGCCAGGTGATCAAATCACTCACGCTTTTCTTTGGGACGGAGGAAAGCTTTCCGATCTCGGGAACATCTTGGGAGGCGACTTTGCTCTCGCAACGGGGATCAACGACGCAGGAGAGGTTGTAGGGTGGGTGTGGTTCCCTGGGGGTGTGGTAAAGCACGCGTTCCTATGGAGAAACGGAGTGATGACAGACCTTGGCACGGTGGCCGGCGATCCCTGTAGCTTTGCCAATAACATTAACTCAAGAGGTCAGGTCGTGGGTGGCTCGCAGTCGCCGGACGGCGCCGGCGGGTGCATCAATGATTTTGTGCATGCAGCTCTATGGGAGAACGGTGAACCTGGCATTGACTTAAACACACTGATTCCTCCAGGTTCTGACCTGCAATTGACAGTTGTGGATTGGATCAATGATCGTGGAAAGATCGTCGGCCGGGGCCACGACCCCAGTTGTCCCTTTGGCGATAGCTGCGACGGGCACGCCTACGTGCTGATCCCCTGCGACGAGAATCATCCGGGCATCGCGGGCTGCGACTACAGCCTTGTTGCAGCGGCCACATGGGCTCAACTTCAGCCACCGCAAATCCCTCAGCCGTCTGCGCCAGCAGGTGTCGGCAAGGTGTCCCCGGCAGAAACGATGACGCGATTTCGCTCCATGATGGCAAGGCGTTATGGCAAGTTCGCGCCCTTGCCAGGGCAATAGCACCGGGGCGTACTCGGGAGAGCAGCACGCGCCTAGGCCGCTGGGATGGCGATTAGTCACGGATTGTCGCAAAGTGTTTACCGATTGCGTGCGTGGGCGATTGCTGATTCACCCGAGTGACGGGGTACTCGGAAGCTACCGAAGCTTCAAGGCAACGCGTGAAGGTCGGGCTCGATCCAGCCGTGTCTTGCGGCATCGCTCTGGAGCCGGGACTTCGAGTAGTAGGCTTCGAGGAGTCGTGGATCGAGCAGCTCAGGATGGGCAGCGGCGAAAGTGTTGAAGTCCGGCGCGGGCGGCGCCGAAAACGCAGCGTGCCTGACAAGGCGCATCCAAGCAACGGTGATGGTGTGGTGATACTTCCCGTCAGCACCGTGATGCTTCCCGAAGGCCCGAATTCCACATGTCACGCGCGAGACCGCCTCTTCTTGTGGAAAGTGCCGGGAGTAGATCCAGGCCAGGCGAATGTGCTCGCGATGGTGAAACATCTCATTGGGGATCTCCAGCGACTCGAATGCCTCGCGGAAGTCCTGATCGCTCCAGTCTTCCGGCCGGAGTGTTCCGGCTCCTCCAGGTGATGGAGATGCTTCACCAATCTTGCGCATGATTCTGTCCGTTATACGTTTTCCGATTATACGATATCGTACTATATTATTGCAGGCAGGAAAAGCGGGAAAAAAAGAGCAGCTAAGTCTCGAGCTTGAACCGCGAAGAAGCCAGGCGGTAGAGACGCCGCCAGAGCAGCCGGTTGATTAGCACAACGACCGTTGCCATGATCAGCGTCGACGCAAGCAGGACGTCGAAGCGCCCGGAATCGCTGGCGCTGCTGATGGTGCTGCCCAGTCCGGGAGTCGAAACAGTTCTCCCCTGGAAATGAAAATATTCCGCCACGATGCTGGCGTTCCACGCGCCCCCCGATGCGGTCACCATCCCGGTGACGAGGTACGGAAAAATGCCCGGCAGAATCAGATATCGCCAGCGATCCCAGGAGCCGAAGCCATAGATTTGCGCGGCTTCCTTGAGGTCCGTGGGAATAGCCATGGCGCCGGCGATGACGTTGAAAAGAATGTACCACTGCGTGCCCAGGAGCATCAGCAGCATGGCGGCAATCTCCAGCCCGCCGCGAAGGCGGAGCAAAAAAAGAAGAATAATTGGGAAGAGCGCCGTGGCGGGGATGGAGGCGGCCATCTGCGCGAGCGGCTGCGCGATGCGCGCCAGGCGAGGGTTCGAACCGATGGCCACGCCCACGGGAACAGTCCAGAGCGCGCCGAGGATGAGTGCAGTATTGACGCGGAGAAAAGTAAGCGCGGCGCTTTCCAGTAGCTCTCGATAATCTTCGTGATGAAGACCGGAGAGTTCGCGCGCCGCGTGAAAAACGGCGAACCCCAATCCAATGAGCACGCTAGCGGCGAGCAGGTAGCCGATCCAGCGGCGCACGCTGTGCTGCTTCGGAGCCGCGAAAGTTTCCACGGCGCGTCGCGCGCCAAGAGTGAAAGTACGGCTGAGCCAGTCGAAGACGGGTTGAATGAGAAGGTGGTACAAACGCAAGACAATGGAAGCCCGGCCAAGAAGATTAATCAACGTGTTTTGCTCAACGCCGGCGCTCTCAACCTGTTCGAACTTGAACTTGTCAGCCCAAACGATGATAGGCCGCCAAACGAGCTGATCGAGAAGCACGATGACGGCGATCATAGTGGCGATGCCCCACAGAATCGCCCGCGTATCCCCGTGGCTGGCCGCCGTTTGAAGAAAAGAGCCAAGGCCAGGAAGGCGAAAGTCGCGGCTCCCGAGGACAAACATTTCGCAGGCCATCAGAAAAAACCAGCCGCCGGCCACGGACATCATCGAATTCCAAACGAGGCCAATCGTTGAAAAAGGGAGGTCAAGCTGCGCGAATCGCTGCCAGCGGCTGAAACGATAAATGACCGCCGCCTCGTGGAGTTCGCGCGGGATGGTCTTCAACGAAGAGTAAAAACTGAAAGCAATGTTCCAGACTTGGCCCGTAAAGATGAGAAGGATGGAGCCAAGTTCGACTCCGAACTGGCTGTGCGGAAAAATTGCGACCATCGCAAGCATCACTCCCGGCAGGAAGCTGAGCACAGGAATGGATTGCAGAATATCCAGCAGCGGAACCATGATGACTTCGGCGCGCCGGGAGCTCGCTGCGACGTAGCCGTAGGCAAGCGCAAAAACCAGGCTGAGCGCATAAGCGACGCTGATTCGAACAAGAGAGTAAAGCGCGTAGAGTGGGAGGTCCCGGGGATTTTGCGAAATCTGCGCATGCGGATGGACAGGACCAAGCCAGGAACGGCCGATCGCATACACGCCAAAAATGGCCGCGAAGACAAATAGAAAAACGGCGATGTCAATCAGGAACGCCCAGCTCCAGCGCGAGCCAGCGGGCCGCTTCACCGCGGGAGGGATCGGCGTAGCCTGGGCAGCCGAAAGAGTGAGATCCGGCACGGGGCGTCAGGCCTCGGTGAGCGTCAGCTTGCCGGTGGCGGCGTCGTAATCAAAAATTTCCGCGTAGCGGCCCCACTGGATTGCGGTTTCGAGCTGGCGGCGGGATTCTTCCTCGCCAAAATGTTCGTCGAGCAAATCTTGGAAAAACTCTTCATTCAGGGTGCGATTGGATTTGGCTTTCAGCGCTTGCTCCATCTGCCGGAGCAGTGGAACATTGGCGAGCGCCGCCTTTCGAAAGATTGCTTTGCGCGCTTGAATATCCGCTTGCGCGAACGCCTGGCCTTCCGGCGTAATTGTCACGTCACCTTCCTCGACGCGCAGAAAACGCAGCAACGCCGCGGTGTCGACACTGGGCAGCAAGGCGTCAACTTCAAGACTCAGTTCGCCCGCAAGACGATGAAGGTCGACGCGGCCTCCTTGGTCGGCGAGAATTTCCAATAGCCCGGCCAAGCCGCCGGGGCGCGTGTGAGGAAGCATCATAATCTTCGGCCGCACTTCTTTTCCGGGGCCGAAGGTTTTCAGCGGAGCCGGTGCGTCCTTGTGATCCGGCCGCGTCAGAATGCGATATATAGAGTCGACGAGCTCGATGAAGTGCGCGGACTTTCTGTCTCGCGGCTGAAGCATGTCCACTTTGAAGTCCGCATGGATGTGCGCGGGATTGCGGCCGAGAACAATGATGCGGTCGGCAAGGACGACGGCTTCTTCGATGTTATGAGTGACGATGAAAATCGCGCGTGTAGGAATTTTGTGGCCAAGCCAAAGTTCGAGGAGTTCACCGCGCAGCGTTTCTGCAGTGAGGACGTCAAGCGCGGAAAATGGTTCGTCCATGAAGAGAACTTCGGGCTCGACGACGAGAGCGCGCGCTACGCCGACACGTTGCTTCATGCCGCCGGAAAGTTCCTTGGGATACGCGGTTTCGAAACCATCCAAACCGACGGCATCAATAATGCGGAGAGAACGCTTGCGGCGTTCGATGGGAGGCGTGCCGCGCGCCTCGAGTGGGGCTTCGACATTTTCGAGAACGGTGAGCCAGGGAAAAAGGGCGAAGCTCTGAAAAACAATGGAAACGTTCGCCGAGTCGTCGCGGACCGGATGGCCATGCCAGTAAACGGCGCCGGCGCTGGCGGGAGAAAGACCGGTCAACATGCGAAGCAATGTGGATTTGCCGCAGCCAGAGGCGCCGAGCAGCGTAATGATCTGGCCCGGGTAGATGGCGAGATCGGTGGGGGCAATAACCTGGATGTGGCTGCCGTCGGGCTGCGGATAGGATTTCTCCAGCTTGCGCGCTTCGATGATGGGGGCGGGCGCGGTGTTTGCTGTGGCCATGAGCGCGTGTATTATCGCTCAACTGCGGTGCGACCGCACACTAATGGATGGAACACGGCCGCGTATTTCTTCAGCGGTTACAATGGCATGAACACTGCATGACATTTTCCGAACACTCAAACAAAAACGGCGCACCCACGGGATCTCGCGAGTGGCTGCTGGCGTTGAGCGTTTCCTTGGGCGCGGCGCTGCTGGTGGTTGCGCCATTTTTCTGGCTGGGGAACGCTTCGGGGCACGACATTGCGTTTCATGCGTCTTCGTGGCTGGATGTTGCGGGGCAGTGGAGAGAGGGCATCTTTCTCCCGCG
>WNFP01000460.1_pt1 | contig 34202 bp, 36 predicted proteins | sample 5400201 | NCBI WGS metagenome assembly WNFP01 (sample SAMN13153355, study PRJNA577476) | soil metagenome | isolation source: 115 cm saprolite under Madrone tree | place: USA:California | collected 2016-06-14 | reverse complement strand
CCCCCTTGCGCCCTCCGTCACCCCCATCACCAGCATCCCTGGTATCCTCGAGACTGCTCCGCGGACACCGATCGGAACCCGAGCAGCGTGTCTCATAACCCCTTAACCGCGGTGTCTACCAAACCGGGGCAAGTCCAGTGGCTACTACGCCTAGATCAGACCCCTTGAGTTCGCTCTTCCCACCCTCAAGGTCGAGCTTGTACGCTGTTGGTCCGCTGCTCGGCGTTGCTGATTCGGCTGCGCGAACTTCCACAAGGAGCGGCACATCCCCCGAGGTTACAGGCTGAGGGGGCACGACGACAGGGCCGAAAGTCTCGCCGGGCAGGACAGGCGGTGGCGGCTGCTTCAGGCGACCTTCTTCTGGATCGGCCATCGCCTCGGGAGCGTAGCGCTCGGCTCATGTCGTCGTCAAGCAAGATGCATCCCTCTGGCCTTCCCCGCACCTCTCGCCTACACTGCTGCCCATGGCAGACAAGCGGCGGTTCTCAGAGCGGACCGGAGAAGTTGGTGCGCCCATACAGGTCCGCTCAATGAATCCCGCTCTACGGAACACGATCTGGAATCTTGTGCGCAACCTCATCCCCTCTGATGAGGGAGAGTATGTTGGCGAAGCTCCCATGAGCACCGAGACCGTTCAGCTTATCGCTACCAGCGTCCTTCGGGTGGCGGTAGAAGAGATTGACAGGCATGGACCGCGACGGTGGCTCTATCAGCAAGTTCAGATCATGCAATGGCATACCGTGTACGACCTTCTTGAGTTCGTGGCAGAAGGTGTAGAGGAACTAACTCACGGCGAGGTCAAGTCGGACTTCTTCCAGGCAATCTCGAATGATCTACTCCAACGCGAGAATGCCGGGTATCGCTTCGTCGGGGGCGTGCTTACCGAGGTCACCTCGCCCGCAGAGATCGAGGCCGTCGAGAAGGCAATGAAGGATGCTGAGAGTCATGGGCTCGGCGCAGTCCATACGCAGATCAAGCAAGCTCTTGAGCTACTCGGGAAGCGACCTCAGCCAGACTATCGCAACGCGATTAAAGAGGCCATCAGCGCAGTGGAATCGGCCGCCAATCTCATTCAAGGTGGAAAGAAGCAGACGCTCAACCCCGTTCTCGACCTACTCGAACAGCCCCTCAAGCTCCATCGCGCCTTCAAGGACGCCCTCAGCAAGCTCTACGGCTTCACGAGTGACGCCAGCGGCATCCGGCATGCGCTCATTGATGAATCAACTATGGATGATGTGGATGCGCGCTTCTTCGTCGTGGCGTGCTCTGCCTTCGTGAGTTGGCTGATCGCCAAGGCGGGCCAAGCGGGCTTGCTCAAATCTGGCGACTCCACATGACTGTCACGATGGTCCTTGTGGTGCTGGTGCTACTGATCTTCTTCGCGGTTCTCAACCTCTTCGTCATCGGCCAGCGTATCGAAACAGCGACCAAGGCGGTTCTCGACCTCCTCATCATCACCCAGCGAATCGAGAAGGCAGTCAAGCGAATGGCGCGAAGTCTGGATCGACCGAGGAAAGAACTTGCGGAGCTTGAGGAAGAATTGGAGGAAATCCGCGACTTCGCCTCGGAGGGAGTAGCGAGCGAGGAGGACATAAAACGCGCCGAGGTCATCGAACAGAAGCTCGCACGGAGGACAAGGCAGCAGCCGTAGCCCATCCTCGGGGGCACGCCACCCTCGCTCCCTATTGAAGTCATCCAAGGCTCAGCCCTTGGCGAACTTCAAGTGAACGCGAGGGCGTCGAGGATGGGCGTGTGTGGATGACGTGCGAGTGTGCGGCTGGATCGGGCCACTGGCTGGCACCTCCGCTCTGCTACACTCCGCCCAGCCTGTAAGGAGGGTTCGGCATGGACCAGATCTGCTTGCCCCTCGCCCCGTATAGCGCACAACCGCAGAACACCTTCGGGCCGACCCAGTGATCCACCGGCGCACGTTCCTTGCTGGCACGGGTGCGGTATTCTTCGCCGCGCCGCTCGCCGCCGAGGCCCAGCCGGCGAAGAAGCTCCCGCGGCTCTGCTTCCTTACATTCGATCCAGGCACGACGCAGTCGAACAGATTTACTCCATTCTTCCGACGCCTGCGTGACTTGGGCTATGTGGAGGGGCAAACCATCACCATCGATTACCTCTCCGCGGACGGCCATGGCGAGCGGTTTCCCGCTCTTGCCGTCGAATGCCTGCGCCTCAAGGCGGACATCATCGTCGTCACCACCACCCCGGCCGCTCAAGCCGCGAAGAACGCGACTCGCACGATCCCGATCGTCATGCATATGCTCGGCGACCCGGTGGCAACCGGGCTGGTCGCGAGTCTCGCCCGACCTGGAGAAAATGTCACCGGGGTCACGATCATGGCTTCCGGGCTCTCTGCGAAGCGTCTCGAGATACTGAAGGCAGCGGTGCCAAGACTCTCGCGAGTCCTCGTGCTCTCGTATCTCGTAGACCCGATCGCCGCGCCCCAGGTAAGGGAACTGGAGAGTGCGGCTCGCTCCTTGGGAGTGAAGCTGCTGGTCCAAGACGTGCGAACCGGCGATGACCTTCCGGCCGCGTTCGACGCAGGAGCCCGGTGGCACGCCGACGGGCTCCTCACGACGGCCGAAAGCATTCTCGTTGTTCAGCGAAAACGAATCGTGGACCTCGCGAACCAACACAGGTTGCCGGCGCTGTACCCCTACAGGACGGTGGTCGACTCCGGTGGCCTGATGGCCTATGACTCATTCACCCCTGATCTCCAGGCGCGCACTGCCACTTACGTGGACAGGATCCTGAAGGGCGAAAACCCGAGCCAACTTCCCGTCGAGCAGCCGACGAAGTTCGAGCTGGTCATCAACCTCAAGACGGCCAAGGCCCTCGGCCTGACGATCCCGCCGTCGCTGCTGGGGCGGGCGGATGAAGTGATCCAGTGATGGATCGGCGGGCGTTCCTTGGCGCGGTGGCCGGCGGCCTCCTCGCAGGCCCGCAGGCCGTCGAGGCGCAGCAGCCCCGCGTCTATCGCGTCGGAGTCGTCCTCCAGGGAGGCCCGTACTTGGCAGCCGTCGACGGGCTCCGGAAAGGTCTCGCGGAGCTGGGCCTCGAGGAGGGGAAACAGCTCATTCTCCACGTGCGCGATGGGAAAGGAGATCTGAAGGTGGTGGAGCAGGCGGCAGCGGATCTCGAACGAGAGAAGGTCGACCTGATCTTTTCTGTGGGCAGCTCGGTCACGCTTGCGGTCAAGCGAGCTACAAAGACTGTGCCCGTTGTGTTCTACGCCGGTAGTGATCCTGTCGCCTTGGGCCTCGTCGAGAGCTTCCGGAAGCCCGGAGGGAGATTCACGGGCATCTACGGCCGGCTTTCGGATCTCACCGCGAAGCGCCTGGAGATTCTGAAGGAGATGGTTCCGGGGCTCCGCCGGGTGGTGATGTTTTACAATCCTGACAATCTCGTCGCAGAGCGGGGCACGAAGGCCGCGCGGGACGCAGCCCGCCAGCTGAAGGTGGAGCTCGTCGAGCATCGAGTCGGGTCAGTCGAGGAGCTCCGGGCAGGCCTTCGCGCGCTTCGGGCCGGGGAGGTGGATGCCTATCTCACCGGGACGGACGGGATGGTGATCAGCCAGACAGCGCTGATCATCGAAATCACCGGGGCGAAGAAGCTGCCGACCATGTTCACAGAGCTGGAGGGCGTCGCTAAAGGGGGGCTTGTAAGCTACGGCGTGAGCTTTTACGCGATGGGCCGGCTCGCGGCCAAATACGTCCAGCGAGTTCTCCTGGGCGCCAACCCCGGAGAACTGCCCGTAGAGCAGGTTGACAGGCTCTACCTCGTCATCAACCTCAAGACCGCCAAGGCTCTCGGCCTGACGATCCCGCAGTCGCTGCTGAGGCGGGCGGATGAGGTGATCCAATAAAGCGATGTGCCTCTCCGACACCGTTGACCCGCGTGGGAAATCCTGCAGAAAAGTCTGAGACACTCACCGTCTTAGGCTGGAGACAAGAACACCCCCATGCCGAGGTGGGGCCGCCCTCTCTCCTCCACTTCATGGATGCAGTGCATGCCGTCCGCTCTCCAGCACGAGCTACACGCCCGCAGGAGCCACGCAACCGCATCACGTGCCCACGAGGTCGCAGAGGTCAAGAAGTCGAGCCTGCGGGTTAATCCTGCCCGGCTCGTGGCGGCAAAACCCGGTCTGCGGGCCAGGTTGCGGGCGTCCGTTCTGTCATCGCCTACATCACTCGCCACCCCACGCGAGCGAAGTGGCTGGAGAGGCAGGGGATGCGGGTCTCCGAGGTAAGCCGATGCGCTGGCTGGTGCTACATTCTGCTACGCCGCATGCCATCAGTAGGGCGTATCCGGCATAACATAGGCGCAGTGGTACCCAGCAGGGGTCGGGCAGGTGATCCGAAGGATCAAAGCACTCAAGGGACGGTGACAGGGACATGAAAGCGAAAGGGCGTTATGGAAGTTGGGATGAAGGCAAGATCAACGAGGCGCTAATGACCGGCAAGCACCCGAAGACGGGCCGAGACCTCAACATCGATGACATCAGGGCCATCAAGTCGGCCATGGCATGGCGAGTGGCGGTGGAGAAGGGCGAGCCGAGCGCGTTGAAGGTGCTGGCACGGCGCAAGAAGGCGGGCCTCCAATAGCCGATCGCCTTAGTTTTTATCGTCATGTCTCCTTCTTCATGCTCGTTCCCTGCAAGACGTACGGCCCCTTCGTCACACCGGCCTCACCACCAACTTGTGATGAAGACTCAGATAACGAAGCCAATTCGTCGTGGCTGATCGGGTTCAGCATTGCCCACAGATCACTTCCACGTCCTTGGCGCGGTGGCGACCCGAGCTGAGCGTAGGGGCAGAGAGGGGGCCTGTCTATCGCCGATGTGACACAGCGGTCAGGACGCAGGTGTTATGCTCTGATCGGGACATCGAGATCAAGCGCTGCTTCGTCTGACGTGACATCCGCAAGGAGGCCGTGAGCCTCCGCGACGATCTCTCGCGCACGCTCGGCGTCACACCGAAGATTCGGTTCGGCGGCTTCGGCCAGCTCGATGTGATGGTCGACGGCAAGGTCGTTTTCTCGAAGAAGCAGGCGCGTCGCAGCCCGACCGCCGCCGAGATCGTCCGTCTCGTCAAGCCGACCTGATCGCCGATGCAGAGACTGTCTTACGGCGACACGAACGCATGGCCGCCAACCCGGGCTCGCCCTGGTCCAGTATGAGGCGTGTGGCCCCCGAAATCGCGCTCCGCTTCACCGAGGCCGAGGAATTGACGTCGCGGCGAGCTATTTCCGGTACGACGGTTCGTGACTGCTGAGGGCACGCCGTGCCGTCGTCGCTGACGCGGTATCCACCAGCCGTTCCAGTGCGCCCTGATCGATGACGAAGACGCGTTTGCCTTCTACCCGGATCCATCTCGCTCGGGCGAATTCGTTGAGGGTTTTCGTTACGGTCTGACGCGCGCACCCTAGCACATCGGCGATGCTCTCGTGCGTCCAGCCCGCGGAGCCTTCGGGCGCTCGGTGGCCTCGGTTAGCAAGCAGGAAGTTCGCCAGAGGCGCGCCGGCCACGTCGCGACGGACTCAACCAGGACCATGACGTCACGCAGCCGCAATGTCAGGGCTTTGATTATCCGGGCCGCGAGAGTGCGAAGACGTTCGGTCAGCTCGTCGAGATCCTGGTTCCCGATCGCCCAGATCATCGAGGGCTCCAGAGCCTGGGCCGATGTGACCCGGCGACCGCCGGTCGCGAGGTGAGAGATGCCGCGTCGCCCTGGGTGTACACGAACTCGCCCGCCCGAAGGCGACGCCTCTTCGCTATGCGTTCCAGCATCCTCCGATCGTCCATCGCCAGCCCGCCAAGGCCATCGATCGATGAGGCACCGCCTAACTCCGCCATCCTATCCTCCCGCGCTTGCCGATTAATCGCCTTTGGGCCTTGCCCAAACGTGGGCCCGTGCCGCTCACAGATCTTCCACGGAGATCCTAGCAACCAGAGGCGCCAAGCCGGGCCTTCGAGACTTCCGCCCTCGGGTGAGGAGGCCTATGACTTGCGGAACGCGTTCACCGCGGTTACCAGGGCGGGCGTGCCTCCGAAGAGATACGCGACCTCGACCGCCTCCTGGATCTCCGCTTCGGAGGCGCCCGCGGAGCGCGCCCGACTGGCGATGTTCGCTACGCCGTCCGGGTGCGAGAGGAGCGCGTCCACGATCATGGTCATGAGGATCTTATACTTGGCGGGAATGGCGCCGTCCTTCAAGACATACTCGCGCTGGCTCATGTAGGATTCCACGAACTTGGGATCGCGCTGCTGCAGCTCTTGAATCCACAGGGGCAGGGTCGGCTGAGCCATGGGGACCTCCTCGAGTTGGGGTCAGGTCTCACAATCCTACATTTCCTCGCCAATCTTTTGGGAGAATATCGCGGCAAGGCATCCTAATGTTGGATCTTGAGACCTGACTCGATGATACGAATCATCGACATGGCATGCACGCGGCGTGCTTCTGGCATCGGCTCCTGCGGCGTTCCGCGTCCGAGTCTGGGAGGTCATGTCACCGACGCTCTCAGCTCCATCCACAATCATTAGTTTTGGCCCACCCTGTTTCCGCAGACCTCGGATGAAAGGTTCTACTGCGTCGGAGATACCGCCACACAGTGGGTTTTTGAGACGCTCTCAGGTGAGGAAACATCACACGCCACGGGCAACGCCGTCATCCTTCCGTCGTGAGCCGGGCCTGGGGCGCGCCGCGCCTGCGGCTCCGGGCGGCTAGGGGCGCTTGATCCGGACGTCCTCGAGCGGGCCGGAGTAGGCGAAGCTTCGGATCAGGTTGATTCCCGGCTCCTCGACGCGGGGGCCGACGCCCCAGATGAATGCCAGCTCGTAGATCGGGATCTGGATCACGCGGTCGTGCAGAATGCCCTGGATCTGGTGGACCAGCGCCTCGCGCTTCTTCACGTCGGTCTCCCGCGCCTGGCGCTGGAACAGGTCCTCGACCTCGGGGATCACTCCCGACGTGTAGACGCCGTTTCGGCTGACGTAGGCCTCGAGCCGGGTGGCCGCGTTGCCGCCGGCGCCCGTGATACCGACGATCACGTTCCTGAGCTTCTTCTCGCGCCACGCGGTGGTCATGGCGGCGCGCTCCATGGTCCGGATCTTGGTCCGGATGCCGACGTTCTGCAGGTAGCCGGCCAGCGCTTCGCCCATCGAGAAGTAGGGCGGCCACGGATACAGGTCACCGGCGTCGAAGCCGTTGGGGAAGCCGGCCTCGGCGAGCAGGCGCTTGGCCTTGGGCGGATCGAAGGGATCCGGCTCGAAGAAGCGTGAAAACTGCAGCACGCGCGGGATCAGCGAGCCCGTGGGGAACGAGAAGCCGAGCGTCTCGGCCTGGTTGAGCGCCTTCCGGTCGAGGGCAAGGCTCGCCGCCTGCCGCACGCGGATGTCAGACCAGGGCGATTTCGGGTCCCACTGGTCGGGCAGGTCGAGCCAGAAGGTGCCTTGCGACTCCTTGGGGGCAACGAGCTTGAAGCCCGGCGTCCGCTGGATGTCCTCGGCCACCGGCCCGGTCAGCAGATAGGCGATGTCGATCTCGCCCTTCTTGAGCGCGGCGGCTCGCGTGGTCTCTTCGGGCATGCTGCGGAGGACGAGGCGCTTCACGTTCGGCACCTTGCGCCAGTAGCCGTCCCAGGCTTCCAGCACGAGTTCCACGCCGGGATTGAAGCTCACGAACTTGTACGGGCCCGCCCCGATGGGCGCCCGCTTGAAGCCGTCCTCGCCCACCTTCTCGACGTAGGCTTTCGGCACGACCCATCCGGCGCCGGTGGCCGACGTCCCGTAGAACGTCATGAAATCGGGCCAGGGCTCCTTGAGCATGAAGCGGATCCTGCCGGGGTCCACGATCTGGACCTCGCGCACGCGCTCCTTGAGGAGCTTCACCCCCGCGCCCTTGTATCGCTCGAAGGAGAACTTCACGTCGGCGGCCGTCACCGGGTCGCCGTTGTGGAATTTCACGCCCTTGCGGAGGACGAACTCGTAGGTGAGCCCGTCCTTCGATTCCGTCCACGACTCGGCGAGGCTCGGCGTGTTGAGGCCGGCGGGCATGGGCTTCACCAGCGCATCGTGGAGCCCGTAGAGCACCATGAACGGAGTGATGATGCCCTCGGTCTCCGCGGGATCAAGCCATCGCGAGGCCAGAGTGATGTGCACGCCCCAGGTCATGGTGCCTTCCGGCGCGGCGCTCGCCGGACCGAAGGCTCCGAGCGTGAGGGCAGCGACGAGGAGTGGAAGCAGAGCGCGCCCTCTCGGGACTCTCATGTTTTTCCCCTCATGGAGTCAGGGCTGGGCACTTCCCCGGAGACACCTGATAGTGGACGATCTTGCGCTGGCAACCGCCGGACAGTCAAGACGCGTGACGCAGGCTAGTCCACGACCACCGAAAGCCCCGCGAGGCCCCGGAACGCCGGGAACGCGCGCCAGTCGAGCGGCTCATCGGCGAGGCGGATGCGCGGGAAGCGCTGGAAGAAGGCGGCGATGGCGAGCTGTCCTTCGAGCCGGGCGAGGATCCCAGCGGGTCTACCTGAACTCTAGAATCGGAGGCGAGGAGGGCCCGCTCCTCGTCAGTCAGGCGGACTTCAGGGGCAGCCGCAACCCCGTGTTTGAGGTGACTCAAAGGCTTGTGTCATCGCGAATCTCCTTCGTGGTCGTAAATGATCAGCCGGCCGCTGAGCTTGCCTCGTTGACCTCCATCCCTCGCAGCTCGCCAAGGGGTCCCACGATCTCGGAGGCTTCCATGACCCTCACCTGCGACCATCACCTGCGGTGGCCCTAGAACAGTGAGGCGTTGCCATGATGGCAACTTATTGCTGGTTCACGACTGCCCATCCTTGCCAATCAGGTCGAACCTGCGGGTCAACTGCCAACGCTCCCGGTCATACCGTATCGCGCTGGTGCGGGCCCCGGTGCCCTCCAGGACGACGATCTCGGAGCCGGCAAGAGGCCCGGGCCTGGCGCGTGTTCAGCAGCGCCCTGGCGCCACTGCGGCCAGCTCGACTCGCTGACGGGCGTCGAGACTGCCGCTGTCATGTCATTGGTTCCAGGCCGGTGGCGTGACGGTCGCGTTACCGGGGTTGTACTCCGGGTAGTACATTCAGGAGCCGCAATCCTATGGACCAGACTCCTGGCGCCGACCTTCTGACCTCGCTTGGCATTGATCGGGGCATGGAGTAGTTCTCGCGACCTTCTGACAGGCAGGGTGAAGATCGAGAGCTTCTTAAGTCCGAGGCAACCGACCGGCTGGATTCTGTGGTCCACCTACTATGTATACGAGTCGCGCGGTCAACTCGCAACGGATCGCGGCGGGCTCGGCTACTTTCGGCAGGGCCAAAGCCAGAAGCGAGTATGGCCCGCGGGCGTTGCCATCCATGGCAACCAGGGCAGGGTGGTGGCGCGACCGTGCGACACGACATGACCCGGCGCTCGCGCACCTGTCAAAAAGTCAGTGCGCGTATACGTCGATCCCCTTGCGCCCGTTTGCGCCCGATGACCCCATGAACTGGCGCGACACCAATCCCGTTGGGCACTTTGGCTCACTCCGTTCCGTGAAGCGCGAGCGCGGAACACGCGAGCGAGATCAGCGAGATGGAGCGAAGTGCGTAGAAATACTGCGGGGGCGTCGTGAGGACCGCCCCCGCTTACGAATCAGTTGCTCTACCACTGAGCTACCCCGGCTTGTCGGGGGCCATCGTCGTGCGGCGGGAGCGAGTATAGCAAGAATTCACTCGCGCATCAGCGTCTCGATCTCCTCGCGATGGGCGCTGAAGCCCAGAAAGACACGCTCGTCGATGAGCACGGTGGGCACGGCGAGGCGGCCGGCCAGGCGGAACACTTCCTGGCTGGCCTCGGGGTCGCGCCCGACGTCGCGCACCTCCACCGCCGCGCCGCGCGCCTGAAAGAATGCCAGCGCGGCCTCGCCGTCGGCGATGCCTTCCATGGTGAAGAGCAGTACCTTCTTCACGATCCTCCAACCATACCATTTCGCGTGGGCATCGGCCTTGACCCTCTTCAACGCCTCTGCTAGCATCCGCCCGCTCAATATGATGACGCCGCGTCTCTCCTCATGACTCGGGCGGACCTCGTGGCCTCTATGGCCGCGGAGAGCGGCTGGACCAAGGCCGCCGCGGACCGTGCGCTGCGCGCCATGCTCGCGTCGATCCGCACCTCGCTCAAGCGAGGCCAGCCCGTGACGCTCGTGGGATTCGGGACCTTCTCCGTCGGCCGTCGCAAGCCACGCAAGGGCAAGAACCCGCGCACGGGCCAGCCGATGAACGTGGCGGGGGGACGCACGCCCAGGTTCAAGCCCTCGCCGGAGCTGAAGCGGGCGATCCGCTAGGGTTTTTGCTTGGCCGGGAGCGCCGCCTCCCAGTACAATCGCTTTAGTGTTCCTCCTCGTCTGGTTCGTGTCCGCGCTTCTCTTCATGGCGGCTCCGGCGTTTGCACAAAATGACCGGCCCATGCACCTGAGCGCGGAGTCCGTCCTGCTCCTCGCCCCCAACGGCACCGTGCTCTTCGCCAAGAATCCGTCCGAGGACCATGCGCCGGCCAGCCTCGTCAAACTGATGACACTCTACCTGGCGTGCGAGGATCTCGAGGCGGGGCGGGCGCAGTGGGACGGGGCGGTGAGGATCAGCCGGCGGGCCGCCGAGACCCCACGCTACCGCATGGGCCTTCGCGCGGGCGAGGAAGTGCCCTTCCGCACCCTCCTGGAGGGCGTGGCCATCGCGTCGGCGAACGACGCGGCGACCGCGGTAGCCGAGCATCTGGGGGGAACGGAGGAAGCCTTCGTCGAGCGCATGAACGCGAAAGCGGCGGAGCTGGGGCTACGCTCCACCCATTTCGCCAATGCCCATGGGCTTCCCGATCCAGCCGGACGCAGTACCGCGCAGGACATGGCGCGCCTGATCGGCCATCTCGTGCAGGACTATCCCGCCTCGCGGCCTCTCCTGGGAGGGGCGAGCTTCATCTACCGGGGGCGCGTGCACAGCCGGCGCATTCCCCTCTTCCAGGATCCGGGCGGGGTGCAGGCGCTCAAGACGGGCTTCACCCGCGAGGCGGGCTACAACCTCGCCATTGCCGCATGGCGCGAAGGACAGCGCTTTCTCCTCATCGTGATGGGCGCGCAGACACGCAGCCTGTCCTTCCGCGATGCGAAGCAGCTGCTACGCTACGGCTTCGTCGAGTCCGGCTTCGAGATAGCCGAGGAGCAGCCGCGGCGGCCCACGCCGACCCCCGGTCGCCGTCCGAACGAGCGGCGGCGCCATGCCGTCGTGCCGACTCGCCCCGCCGCCGTCTCACCCCGCTAGGCTTCCCACCCGGCAGGAGGATCACCATGGCCACGCCAAAGGCCTTCATCTTCGACGCCTACGGGACGCTCTTCGACGTTCACTCCGTGGTCGAAGCGGGCCGCGCCGTCACCCACGATCCCCAGGCCCTCTCTATCCTCTGGAGGCAGAAGCAGCTCGAATACACGTGGCTGCGGACCCTCATGGGACGCTACGAGGACTTCTGGGCGGTGACGGAGGCGGCGCTGCGTTTCGCCCTCCAGCGTCTGGGCATAGCCGCGGGTCACGAGGCGGTGCAGAGGCTGATGGAGGCGTATCTGTCGCTCGCGACCTTTCCCGACGTGGCGGGCGCGCTCTCCGCGATGGTCGGCATACCGCTCGGCATCCTGTCGAATGGCTCGCCGCGCATGCTCGAGGCCGCGGTGCGCTCGAGCGGACTGCGGGCAGCCTTTCGCCATGTGCTGTCCGTGGATTCCGTCAAGGCCTACAAGCCCGCGCCCGCCGTCTACGAGCTCGGCCCGCGGGCCTTCGGATTCCCGGCGGGAGACATCCTCTTCGTGTCCTCGAATGCGTGGGACGTGGCGGGAGCCAAGGCCTTCGGTTACCGCACCTGCTGGTGCAACCGTCTCGCCGCTCCCATGGACAGGCTCGGCGTCTCGCCGGACCTCGAAGTCAGGAGGCTCGACGAGATCCTGGGGAAGCTAGGCTAGGAACTCGTTCGGCTTGTCGAAGATACCGAGGACGACGCAACCGTCGGGACTCCACGCCTCGTGGACCGATCCCACCCGCCGCCACACGTAGTTGCCCGCGGTGCAGGCGCCGTCCTCGTCCACGAGCGTGCCCTCGAGGACAAAGCTCTGCTCGATGCCCACGTGCCGGTGGCCGGGAAGGCGCGCGCCGGGCTCCATCTTGGTGAGGGTGGTCAGGCGGCCCGAGGGCTCCTCGTAGAGCTTCTTCGTCCACACGCCGGGAAAGCGCGTCGGCTCCCAGTCGATCTTGGACACGTCCATGTAGGTGGACCGCGCCGTCTCCTTGAGGATCATCGTCTCGCTCCTTCCGGCGCCGGCGGATCACCGAGCGCCCGCTCGTACAGCTCGTCAGTGAAGCCACGCACCAGCAGATCGCCCCACACGAGCACGGGCACGCGGAGGAGGCCGTCCTCGTGGAGCAGCCACTCGAGCGCCTGCGCCTCGCTCACCGGCTCCTGGGCCGCGTCACGCTCGAGGAAGCCGGTGTCTTGACGAGGAAGCGCCGCGCGCCGCGGGCGAGGCGAAGGGCGCCGTCGCGGTCTATGGGGTGCGTGTCGAGAGGGCGGCTGTCGTAGTCGACGTGCGCCTGGGTGAGGGCGCGGCGGGCCAGCTCGGAGGACGCACAGTGGCACGTCTTGTCGTAGAGAATCGCTCGCATATCGGAAGTGTGGTGGGCAGGCGGGCGCAAGTCAAGAGGACCGGAGCGTCCTGGAGGCGCCGGGCAGGCTCAGGACGATCCGGTCGAGGCGTGGCGTAGCCTACTTCTTGTTGGCGAGCTTCTTCTTCTTGACGTAGCCCCAGATCTTCTTGGTCATCTCGGAGGGGCCGATGGGCGACGCCCCCATGACGGACTCCATGCTGTCCTTGCATCCCTTGAAGTTGATCGAGTAACCACCAAAAGCAAGCTTCTTCTTTGCCATGCGCTCTCTCCTCCATCGAATGGGTGTGGGATTCGCCGCCCGGCGCCTCCCGGTAGGGCCGAGGGTATTATCGCCGGGTTACGAGGGAGCGCAAGGGAAAAATACAATCCCTAGGGGGCCCCTTACGAGGGGGCGCTACCGGGAGGGGGTATACCCCCCGGGGGTGTCGAACGACCTAGCGGCGACCGGCGAAGGCGGGCATGACGTCGCGCGCAAACAGGAGAGCTGCTCCTTGAATTCCTTCGGTGGCATGCCCTCGGCCCAGTGAATCATCATGTGCTCGAGGCCGGGATAGCGCGCTTCGAACGCCTTGATCTGCTCGACCACGAGACGGGGCGGGCCGCACAGCCACGCCCTCTGCGCGACGCCATCGCGAATGCTGGGCACGCGCACGGGCGCCCCCGGCATGCCCCACGAGCGGCCTTCCTCGTCGGCGTAGCGCACGAAGCCGAAGGGCGCGAACCACTTGTAGCGCTCGTCGTGGTACGGCTCCACGCGCCTCACCGCCTCCTCCACGCTGTCCGCAAGGTAGAGACCGACACCCCAGCAAATGTCCTCGCCGAGGGCGAGCGCTCGTCCCGCCTTGGCCGCCTCCGCCTGATAGGCGCGCACGACCTGATCGAAGATGCGCTCGCCGTTGAGCGTCACCATGCCCTTGATGCCGCGGGAAGCGATGTAGGGCAGCGTCTTGCCCGAGGCGATGGGCTGCCAGATCTCGACGGGCAGGTTGAGGGGCCGCGGCACCACCGTGATCTCCTTCAGGGGATAGCCGCGGTACTCCACGGGAGCGGGAATCGTGTAGTGCTTTCCCCGGTGCGACCAGGACTCCTCGTTGAAGCACTTCAAGAGCACTTCCATCTGCTCCTCGAACAGCTCCTGGTTGGCCTTGTTGTCGAGCATGGGCGCGCCGAACGTCTCGACCTCCCGGGTGTGGTAGCCGCGACCCACGCCCATGATGACGCGGCCGCCCGTCATGATGTCCGCCTGCGCGTAGTCCTCGGCGAGCCGGATGGGATGCCACATGGGCAGCACGTTGAAGGCGCAGCCGAGCTTGAGCCGCCTCGTCTGGGTGGCCAACCAGGTGCCGAGGAGGATGAGATTCGGGAAAACCTCGTAGCCCTCGTGCTGGAAGTGGTGCTCGGCCGTCCACAGCGCGTAGTAGCCCAGCTCGTCCATGTGCTGGGCCACCTCCTTCGAGGTCTGAAAGGCCTCGGCGAGGCGCTCGTTGGAATAGCGGCGCTCATTGGCCGGCGTGCCCGAGAGCCCGACATTCTCGAGCTCGATCTGCCCCACGTAGAGCACCGAGAACCTCGTGATCATTTCGCCCTCCAGCCTCCGTCGACCACCATAGTGTGGCCCGTGACGTAACCCGCTTTCTCGGAGGCGAGGTAGCAGACGGCCGACGCGATGTCCTCCACGGTGCCCCGTCGACCGGCGGGTACCACGCTCCGGACCTGCTCGTCGTTCACCGCGATGCCGCGGCCGCTCATGTCGGGCACGCCGGGGCCGAGGATGGCCTGCGAGTGTCGCCGCAAGTCGGTCAGGATCGGTCCCGGGCACACCGCGTTGATGGTGACGCCGCGCGAAGAGTAGACCACGGCCATCTGGCGGGTGAGGCCCACCACCCCGTGCTTGGCCGCGACGTAGGCGGCACCCCCGCCCGTGCCGTTGAGCCCGGCCACCGAGGCCATGTTGACGATGCGACCGCGACCGCGCGGCAGCATGTCGGCAAGGGCGCGCTTGCTCCCGAGGAAGACACCGGTGAGGTCGATGTCGATCACCCGGCGCCAGAGGGCCTCGTCGATCTCGTCCACGTTGAAGTAGCCGTCGAGGATCCCCGCGTTGTTGACCATGATCTCGAGGGGGCCGAGGGCGGCTACGGCGCCGCTGACGGCGCGGTCCACGTCCGCGGCCTTGCTGGTGTCGCCCTGGAAGGCTTTGGCCTTGCCGCCGGCTTTTGTGATGAGATTTTCGGTTTCCTCTGCGGAGGCGCCGTCGAGGTCGAGCGCGGCTACTGGGGCGAGGGCCACGGCGATGGCTCGGCCTATTCCTGAGCCGGCGCCGGTTACTACTGCCATTCTGTCGTTGACGCTCATTTTCTTTTGAACTCCCCTCACCCTGCCTCTCCCCTTGGGGGAGAGGGGAAGTTGTGCGCCCCCTCACCCATGAGGGTGAGGGGGCGAGTGTTAGATGGCCAGTGCATATCCATCGCGGCGGGGATCGGCGCCGGCCATGAAGGCTCCGGACTCGGGATCGCGCGCGATCCCCTGCCCGCCCCCCACGATCCACGACCAGTCGTCGATCACGTTCACCTCGTGGCCGCGCTGGGCGAGGCCAGCCCGCGTCGCTTCGGGAATGCGCGACTCGGCGTCGAGCAGGCGGTTGCCGTACGCGCGCACCCGCGCCTGTTCGATGGCCTCCTGGATATTGAAGCCGAAGTCGAGCACGTTCAGAAGCATCTGCGGCTGGGTCTGGAGAATGCCGTACGAGCCCGGGGTGCCCACGCTCAGCGCGAAGGCGTCGTCCTTGAATACCTGGATGGGCGACATCATGGTGCCGGCCTTGCGCCCTGGCTTGACCACGTTGGGCGAGGCCGGATCGAGGTCCATCCACTTGAGGATATTGTTGAGAACGAGTCCCGTGCCCGGTATGGCGAAGCCTGAGCCAAAGGGAACGCCGAGTGTCTGGGTGACCGAGACAACCGTGCCGTCCGCATCGGCGCAGGCGAAGTGGGTGGTCTGCTCGTTCTCGAACTTCGCCGGATAGCCTTCCGCGATCTGTCCCGGCAGCTTCTTGCCGCTGTGACGCTCCCCCTCGCTCACTGCCGCCTTCTTCGAGTCGATGCGCGCGCGCTGGGTGGCGGCATACGCCTTCGAGAGGAGCCCCTTGATCGGCGTCTCCTCCGAATAGGCATAGGCGAGGCGATCGGCGGAGCCGAGCTTGATCGCCTCGATCAGGTGGTGGAGGTAGTCGACCGAGTTGTGGCCCCAGCCTTTGAGGTCATACCCCTCGAGGATATTGAGCGTCTCCAGCATCTGGAACGCCGAGAACGGCGGCGGCACCGAATACACGTCGAGGCCGCGATAGCCGATGCGAACGGGCTCGCGCCACATGGGCTTGAAGTCCGCGAGATCGCGCTCGGCCAGCCAGCCGCCTGCCTCCTGGACGGCGCGCGCGATCGCCTTCGCGATCGGCCCGCGATAGAAGACTTCGCTGCCCCCTTCGGCAACCTGGCGAAGGGTGCTCGCGAGCTCCTTGTAGGTCACGACCTTGCCCGGGCGCGGCCCGCCATTGCCCAGATAGAGCCGCTCCGCCTCGGCCGAGCGGCCCAGCTGCGGGCGCGCCTGCTCGATGAAGCGCGCGTTCATGAAGGACAGCGGCACGCCCTGCTCGGCCCATTCGATGGCGGGGCCGAACACCCGGTCGCGCGGCATGGAGCCGAAGCGCTCGAGGGCGGCGAGCCAGCCGCCGAGATTGCCCGGAGTGGCGCAGGACTTGGGCCCGCCCGCGAGCTCGTCTTCGGTGGCGCGCGTGGCATCGGCGGCGGCCGGGGCCAGGCCGATGAAGTCCAGCATGTACCGCTCCTTGCCGCCGCCGCGCGAGATGACCATGAGGCCGATGCCACCCGCGCTCGACATGAACGGCTCGACCACGTTCAGGGTCGAACCCACGGCCACGGCCGCGTCGACGGCATTGCCGCCTTCGAGGAGAACGCGGATGCCGGCCATGGAGGCAATGGGGTGGGCCGAAGCGACGGCACCACGGCGACCCATGACGACGGGGCGATAAGCGTGACGATGAGGGGGCATGGCTCCTCCGGTTCGCGAGTGATTGCGCGCTAGGACGAAAAGAATCGGACGCCGGCAATGGTAGGATGGACGCCGTGTCGACGCAAGCTTGCCCGCACGTGCGGTCATGACCGCACCCTTCATCCCCGAGCTGAGCTCGGCCCTCGCCGGCGCGCGCTACATTTACCTGACCACCTATAGCGCGGCGGGCAAGCCAGGCACCGTGCCCACCTGGTGCTGGCTCCACGACGGCGCGCTCTATTTCACCACCCAGCGGGCGAGCCTCAAGGCCCGGCGCATCAAGAACGACGGCCGCGTCACCATCCACGTGGGCCGCGCGGACGGGCCCGCCTTCGAGGGTCGCGCCGAGTGGGTGGATGACCGGCCTGATCTCGAGGCGGAGATTCTCGCCGCCTATCACCGCAAGTACTGGATCCTGGTTCCCCTGTGGATGGGCCGCTATATTCGCAAGGGCCTTCGCGCCAAGACGAGCGTGCTCATCCGCATCCTCCCCGCGGCGCGCTGAGCCGCCGTCCGCTTGACCAGCCCCGGGTTTGGCCGTAGCATTCGCGCAGAGTCACTCACGCGGGAGCTCGGTTCTCCGGGCTGAGAGGGCAGCTAGGCGCTGCCGACCGCTAACAACCTGACCTGGGTAATGCCAGCGAAGGGAGGCCAAATGAAGACCTATCTCACAGGCTCCAATTCCTCGATCCGCGTGCCCGTCCGCGCTCTCACCCTCAGCAACGGCGAGAATCTCCGCCTCTACGACACGAGCGGACCCTACACCGACGCCGACCACGCGGTGGACCTGAAGCAGGGGCTGCCGCCGCTTCGTCGCCACTGGATCCTCGAGCGTGATGACGTCGAGCCCGGCGCGGGTGGACGCTGGGGCCTCCGCGCCAAGCGCGGACGCACGGTGACGCAGATGCACTACGCGCGCCAGGGCGTGGTGACGCCGGAGATGGAGTTCGTGGGGCTGCGCGAGGGGGTGTCGCCCGAGCTCGTGCGCTCGGAAGTCGCGCGGGGACGCGCCATCATTCCCGCCAACATCAATCACCCGGAGTCCGAGCCCATGATCATCGGCCGGTCCTTCCTGGTGAAGATCAACGCGAACATCGGCAACTCCGCCGTGTCCTCCTCCATCGAGGAGGAAGTGGAGAAGATGACGTGGGCGACCAAGTGGGGCGCCGACACCATCATGGACCTCTCCACGGGCAAGAACATCCACGAGACGCGCGAGTGGATACTCCGCAACTCCCCGGTGCCCCTCGGCACGGTGCCCATCTACCAGGCCCTCGAGAAAGTCGGAGGCAAAGCGGAGGAGCTGACCTGGGAAATTTTCCGGGACACTCTGATCGAGCAGGCCGAGCAGGGCGTGGACTACTTCACCATTCACGCGGGCGTCCTCCTCCGCTACGTCCCCCTCACCGCCCAGCGCCTCACGGGCATCGTCTCGCGCGGCGGCTCGATCATGGCCAAGTGGTGCCTCTCCCACCATCAGGAGAGCTTCCTCTACACCCACTTCCGGGAGATGTGCGAGCTGATGGCGTCCTACGATGTCGCTTTCTCGCTGGGCGACGGGCTCCGGCCCGGCTGCCAGGCCGACGCCAACGACGAGGCGCAGTTCGCCGAGCTCGACACCCTGGGTGAGCTGACGAAGATCGCGTGGGAGCACGACTGCCAGGTCATGATCGAGGGGCCGGGGCACGTGCCCATGCATCTCATCAAGGAGAACATGGACCGGCAGCTCGAAAAGTGCCACGAGGCGCCCTTCTACACTCTGGGGCCCCTGACCACCGACATCGCTCCCGGCTACGATCACATCACCTCGGCCATCGGCGCGGCCATGATCGGCTGGTACGGGACGGCCATGCTCTGCTACGTCACCCCCAAGGAGCACTTGGGTCTGCCCGACAAGCAGGACGTCAAGGACGGCGTCATCGCCTACAAGATCGCCGCCCACGCCGCGGATCTCGCCAAGGGCCACCCGGGCGCGCGCGACTGGGACGACGCACTCTCGCGCGCGCGCTTCGAGTTCCGCTGGGAGGACCAGTTCGACCTCTCGCTCGATCCCGAGACCGCGCGCGCCTTCCACGACGAAACGCTCCCCGCCGACGGTGCCAAGGTCGCGCACTTCTGCTCCATGTGCGGCCCGCACTTCTGCTCGATGAAGATCACGCAGGACGTCCGGGAGTACGCGGCCAAGCAGGGCATGGTCGACGAGAGCGCGGCCCTTGCCCAGGGTCTTCGCGAGAAGGCCGCTGAGTTCAAGAAGATCGGCGGCAACCTCTACGTCCCCAAGTCCTAGCCCCACCCCTACCCTCTCCCCCGTCAAGGGGGAGAGGGCAGGGTGAGGGGGCCTAAGGGTGAGGGTTCAAAGGTGAGGGGTCCTCAGGTGAGGGACACTACTCCTTCGTAAGAAACTCCCTGAACGTCTGCCCGCGACTCACCCAGTAGTAGATCTTCTCCGTCCCCTCGCAGAGGATCAAAGCAATGGCAGGTTGCTTGAGCGTGACTGAGCGTTCCGGATGCCCGCCCAACTGCGCCCTCCCCGGCGGCCGAAGGGCAATCACCTGCCGCGAAGGAATCATCACCTCGTCCGACTTGGACAGTATGAACGGCCGGTAGAGTCCGTCGCGCCGGGCGAGGAAGACCACCGTCCATACCGATACGCTCTTGAGAGCCTCGCCGGCCACGGCCTCCGGCTCGCCGATTCTCAACAACAGTGCGTAGTCGGCCCGGCCATCGCCGTTGAAGTCCGCCCGCAGGACCTGGTCGCGCCGGTGCTCCGCCCCGCATCGCTCGACGAGGATCTCGTCCGCCCGCAGCACGGCGGCGGCCGGATGAAGGCTCGTGATGGCTTCCCGAAGCGCCGGCGGCAGATCGGCCACACTCGGAGACCCCGCGGCTTCCGCGTGAGTCGCCACGCCCAACGAGAGCAGCACGCCGAGCGCGATTCGTCGCGCAATCAGGCCGATACCCTCGAGGCTCGACCCGCTACGGCGTCCAACGCCTCCAGGAACCGGCCCACGCCCTCCCGGTCGTTGTAGACGTGGGTCGAGACGCGGATCCGCCCTTCCCCGCCCCACACGAGGACACCGCGCTGAGCGAGGCGATCCGCCAGCAGCCGGGAGGCGTCGGGGCGGAGCGGCATCTTGAGCGGATCGTCGAAACCCAGGCCGACGAAGTCACTCTTGGGGATCAGTGGGATCATGGGCTCTTCCCTCAAACTGGTCGCGCTTCGCGGGCGGCGGCGCCCGCGGCGTGGAGGAGGGGCTCAGGGGTTTCGGGATTGATGGAGCAGTCGGGGCCAAGCAGGAGCCAGCGGCCCTTCATCTCGGCGATCGCCTGCCGCGCCCGGCCGGCCAGGGCCTCGCCCGTCGCCGAAGCGATGTGCGGCTTGGCGGGAAAGCCACCCACGGCGGCCCGTCCGGTGCGGCGATGACCGTCCGCGAGCGTGGGATTCCCCGGCACCGCCGCCCACGAGAACGCCGTGACGGGATAATTCGAGAACTCATCGAAGAGAATGCCTTCGCCGCAGACGTGGAGGAGGTTGAAGGGCGCGCCGTCGACGGCGGCGAGCACACGCAGATCGAAGGGGCGCTGAAAGCGCCGGCACTCCGCGGCCGACATGAGCGACTGCGTGGCGACATTGGTCGCGTAGAAGAGCCCGTCGGCACCCTCCTCCACGCAGGCGCGGGCATAGGCGGCCAGCGTCTCCGCCATGGCGCCGAGGGCATGCTCGACGGCCCGCGGCGCGCTCCGCATGAACCCGAGGGCCTCATCCTTCCCTCCCGGCATGAGGAAAGGAAGGACCATCAGCGGCGCGAAGACAGTCCAGATGATCGGCGTGTCCGTCCCCACCGCCGCGCGAATCCTTCGCAACGCCTCGAGCTGCTCTCCGAGTGCGCCCGCGCGCGGGTCGACGGGGGCGAGCGCGAGCAGGTCGGCCTCCGTGGCGAGCGGGACGTGGGTGACCGTGTACTGCACGGCCTGTTCCCGCGACGGCGCGTAGCGGAGGCCCCACATCTCGGCGAAGCACTGGGCCCGCGATTGCGGCTTGAGGAAATCCCAGTCGAAGGTCCGGGCGAGGCGCAGGGTCTCCGCGGCGAGCCCCTCCGCCGAGTTCTCCGTGGCGAAATTGTGCAGCCAGAAAGCGACGGGCACCCGGTCCACGGGCTCGCCGCGGAGGGCCGCCGACACACGATCGCGCTTGGTCATTTCGCTTTGAGCCTCAGGTCTTCGTAGGGAGCTGTGTAGGGGTCATCGGGCAGGGCATTCACCGCGTCCACCGCCACCCGTGGGCCAACGGACACCAGATACGCGTACTCGAGCACGGGCCCGAACATGACGCGCTCCGTGATGAGCTGCTGCATCTTGGCGAGGATCTGGCGGCGCGCCACTGGATTGCCTTCGGCGGCCTGGGCGTTGAAGAGGCCGTCCACCTCGGGGTAGCTGCCGTAGGCATAGATCCCGCCGGTGACCGCGTACTGCTCGATCCGGGTCGCCGCATTACCCGCCGCCCCGCTGCCCGCGAGGATGACGTTCTTGAGCGTCTTGTCGGCGAACTGCTTGAGAAAGGCCGCCCGCTCGAGGAGGCGGAGCTTCACGCGAATGCCCACGGCGTTGAGATCGTTGACGACAGGCTCGCCGATGCCCGAGCCCGCGAAGGGCTCGCTGCTCAGATCACCCGCCTCGAAGCCGTTGGGATAGCCCGCCTCGGCGAGGAGGGCGCGGGCGCGCTTCGGATCGTACGGATAGGGCGGCGGCCGCCAATAGTACTCGAGGCTCTGCGGGATGAAGCTCGAGGAGATCCGGCCCAGGCCCAGATAGCCCGCGGTGTTGATCGCCTCCCGGTCGATGGCGAGATTGGCGGCGAGCCGCACGCGCCGGTCGTGCCACGGCGACTTGGGATCCGTCTGATCGGCGAAGACGAGCCAGTTCGTCACCGGGATTTTCGCCGCCTTGAGCGTGAGACCCGGCGTGCGCTTCACCTCCTCGGCGAGGGCTCCGGAAAGACCGTAGGCCACGTCCACTTCCCCTCGCTTGAGGGCAGCCAGGCGTGTCGCGTCGTCCGGCACCACTTTGAACACGAGGGTCTTGATCACCGGCTTCTTGCGCCAGTAGCCGTCGAAGGCCTCCAGCACGAGCTCGACCCCCGGCTTGAAAGAGACGAGCCGGTATGGCCCTGCGCCCACCGGCGCCTTCTTGAAACCCTCGTCGCCGACCTTCTCCACATACTTTTTGGGGACGATCCACGCCGCACCGGTGGCCGGCGTACCGTAGAACGTCATGAAGTCGGGCCAGGGCTGCTTGAGGCGGAAGCGCACCCGGTAAGGATCCACGACCTCCACCGCTGCCACCTTGGCCTTGAGCAGGCCGGCACTCGCCCCGCGATAGCGATCGAAGGAGAACTTGACGTCCTCCGCGGTGAGCGGGTCGCCGTTCTGGAAGCGGACGCCCTTGCGCAGGGTGAACTCGTAGACGAGGCCGTCGCGGCTCGCCTCCCACGACTGAGCGAGCGCCGCCCCCATGCGCGTCCCGGGCAGCGGCCGCACCAGCGCATCGTGGACCGCGTAGTACACCATGAGCGGCAGCGCGGTCCCCGTGGCATCCGCCGGATCAAAGAACGCCGGGGTCAACGACACGTGCACGCCCCACGTCATCACCCCCTCCGCCCCCCACCCGGTTCCAGGACTCAAGACCCCAACACAGATCAAGGCGACAGTGGCCGAAACCGCGAGACACCGCAGAAACCTCAAACGCATTCGTTCTCCATTTGGTCTGACGGTATAGGGCTGCTCAAAAGGGCCCAGATGCGAGGCGGCGCCCGAAGGCCGCGGGCGAGGCGTACCCCTGGTACGTTGAGCCCGCGGCCGAGGGCGCCAACGAAGCAGATGGGTCCTTTTCAGCAGCCCGGGTCAGGGAGTGTCGGGGTCGATACCATGCTCCTTCAACTTCTTCCTCAACGTGTTGCGGTTGATGCCCAGGAGCTGGGCCGCGCGCACCTGATTGCTCTTGGTCTCGCGCATGACGGTACGCAGGAGCGGCTTCTCGACGAGCCCCACCATGAGTCCGTGGAGATTGGCCGATGCCTGGCCGCGCATGCCGCGCACGCATTCCGCCATCTTGCGCTCGATGATCTCCTCGAGCGAGGCATCGGCCGTTACACCCGCGGCCGCGGAGACGGGCCCGATGGGGAGGTGCTCGGGCAAGATCACCCCCGCCGAGGCCATGACCATGGCGCGCTGGATCACGTTCTCGAGCTCCCGCACGTTGCCCGGCCACTCATAGCCGACGAGGCGATCCATGGTGTCGGGGGCGATGACGCGCTCCCCTAGCGTTTCGGCATACTTCGAGAGGAAATGCTCGACGAGGAGCGGAGTATCGCCGCGACGCTCGCGCAGTGCGGGGAGGGAGAGCGTCACCACGTTGAGCCGATAGAAGAGGTCCTCGCGGAACTTCCCCGTCTTCATCATCGCCTCGAGGTCGCGGTGGGTCGCCGCCAGCACGCGCACGTCCATGCGAATCAGCTCGTGACCACCCACGCGCTCGAAGGCCCGCTCCTGGAGGGCGCGCAGGAGCTTCACCTGGAGCTCGGGCGGCATATCGCCGATCTCGTCGAAGAATACCGTGCCGCCGTGCGCCAGCTCGAGTTTGCCCAGCCGCCGCTCCTTGGCATCGGTGAATGCGCCCTTCTCGTGCCCGAACAGCTCGGATTCGAGGAGGGTGGCTGGAATGGCGGCGGCAGAAATGCCCACGAAGGGCCGCCCGGCCCGGCGGCTGTAGTGATGGAGCGCGCGTGCCACCACTTCCTTGCCCGTGCCCGATTCTCCGCGGAGCAGAACGGAGACGTCGCTCGCCGCCACGCGCCCGATCGTCTTGTAGACTTCCTGCATCGTGGGGTGGCGTCCGACGAGCGCGCCGAATTCCCAGACCTCTTTGAGGCCCGTCTTGAGCGAGGTGACCTCCTGGGAGAGACGGCGGGCGGTCAGGGCCCGCTCGGCGAGGAGGAGGGCCTCGTCGAGGTCGAAAGGCTTGGCGAGATAGTCGTAGGCGCCGCGCTGCATCGCCTGTATGGCGGTCTCCACGGTGCCGTGCGCGGTCATGATCACGACCTGGGCATCTGGCCGCTTCTCGCGCACCTGACCGAGCAGGGTCAGCCCATCGATACCAGGCATCCGGATGTCGAGGAGGATGAGATCGAAGGGCTGGGCCTCGGCCTCCCGCAGAGCGGCCGTGCCGTCCTTCACCGCCGTCACCTGGTAGCCGGCCCCGCGAAATCCCTTTTCGAGGACCCAGCGCAGACCGTCTTCGTCGTCGGCGATGAGGATGCGACCTTCCGCCATGCTGGCCATTCTACCCTCCGTGCCTCCGGCGCCGCTCAGCGCGCATCACTTGGCAATGGGCAAGAAGCATGAGAAGGCGGTGCCGCGCCCGGGCTCGCTCGTGACCTGCATGGCACCCTTGTGCTCCTCCACGATGCGGTGACAGAGAGCCAGGCCCAGCCCGAGGCCGCGATCCTTGGTGGTGAAGAACGGCGTGAAGAGCTTTTCTCGCGTGGCCGCGGGAATGCCCGCCCCTTCGTCGACCACCTGGATCTCGGCCATGGTCCGCTGGCCTTGCCCCAGGTCCACCTTGGCGAAGAGCGGGTTCATGCTGAGACGCGTCACCAGAGTGAGCTTGCCGCCTTCCGGCATGGCTTCGATGGCATTGCGCATGAGATTGTGGAAGACCTGCACGAGGCGATCCTCGTCGGCCATGATGGGGGGCAGGCTGGGATCGTAGCGGCGCACGAAGGACACCTGGCGCGCCGCGGCCATCTCCTCGAGGAGGAGGGCCACGCGCTCCAGAAGCTGGTGGACATTGAGGGGCACCGCGCGGAGCGTGACGGGGCGGCTCAGGTCGAGGAGCATCTCGATGATGCCGTTGACCCGCGTCACTTCCTTGAGCAGGACGTCCGTGTACTCGCCCCAACGCGCCTCGTCGCCCAGCTCGCGCTGCAGCAGCTGCACGGCGCCACGTATGGCCGAGAGTGGGTTGCGGATCTCATGGGCGAGCCCCACCGCCATCTGCCCGGCTGCGGCCAGCGTCTCGCCGCGGCGGACTTCGGACTCGAGCTGATGCAGCCGCGTGATGTCGCGCACCACGGCCACCGCGGAATCGATGGCGCCGCTTCGACCCGCGAGGGGCGCGGTCACGATGCTCACGCGCACGGGCCGGCCGTCCTGCCCCTCGATCACCGCCGAGGATTCGGAGCGGCTCTCGCCCGTGGCGAAGGTGTCCGTGAGGTGCCGCACCAGGGACGTATCGGGTGGGAACACTTCCTTGAGCGGCCGGCCGATCACACGGCGCGCGGAGCGTCCCAGCAACTCCTCCGCCGCCGGATTCCACAACACCACGCGGATATCGGCGTCCACTCCCACGAGCGCGTCGGGCAACCCGGACACCAGTGCCTCATAGTCCAGTCGCGGCATGGCCACTACGCGAGGGTCATCCCGGGGTCGGCGTTCATGGTCAGGGGCGCCCGCTCGCCCGCCTCGAGTCGATCGTTCCCCGCCGCGGCGATCATGGCCGCATTGTCGGTGCAGAGCGCGCGCGACGGGATGAAGAGCTCCCAGCCTCGCTCACCGCACTCGGCCGCGAGCGCCTGGCGCAACGCCGTGTTCGCGGCCACGCCCCCCGTGAGCACCAGTCGCCGTATGCCGAGGCGCTGCCCCGCCCGCAGGCTCTTGCGGACGAGGGTCTTGACCACGGTGGCCTGAAAGGACGCGGCCACGTCGGCCACCTGCGCCGTCGAGAGTACGCCGGCCGTCCGGACATGCAGCGACACCGCTGTTTTTATTCCGCTGAACGAGAAGTCCGGCGCGCCATCACTCATGCTGGCCGAGGGGAAGCGGATGGCTGCGGCATTCCCGCCCTGCGCCGCGCGCTCGATGGCAGGGCCACCCGGATAGCCCAGGCCGAGGAGCTTGGCGACCTTGTCGAAGGCTTCGCCGGCGGCGTCGTCCCGTGTCTGTCCCACCCGCACGTAGCGCCGTGGCGTCTCGACCACGTAGAGGGCGGTGTGCCCGCCCGACACCACGAGAGCGAGGAAGGGGTGCTCGGGCGCGCGCTCCTCGAGGAAGGCGGAATAGATATGGCCCTCGAGGTGATTCACCCCGACGAGCGGGGTGCCGTGCGCCCAGCTCAAGGCCTTGGCGGCGGAGCAGCCGACGAGAAGCGAGCCCACGAGACCCGGTCCCTGGGTCACGGCAATGCCGTCGAGATCGGAGAGTCCCATGCCGGCTTCGGCGAGGGCCCGGCGGACAACGGGCACGATCGCCTCGAGGTGACGCCGCGACGCGAGCTCGGGCACGACCCCGCCGTAGGGAGCGTGGACGTCGTCCTGCGACGCCACCACGCTCGACAGGATCTTGCGCCCCCCGTCGAGTACGGCGGCGGCCGTCTCGTCGCACGAGGTCTCGATGCCGAGCACGATCATGTACGAGCCACCGCCACGTGAATCACCGCGCGACCTGTGACACGGGCACGAGCCGCATGCCGCGGGCTTCCCAGCGCGGCACGTATTCGCGCAGGAGCCGCGCGGTCAGGGGATGACCGTGGGCGATGACGATGACCTCGCCGCGACTCTCCGCCCACCACGCCACCTCGTCCCACCGCACCCGGTCACCGGCCTCACCGGACGCGTGATCCACGATGACCTGCCGACGCCCGGCGCGAAGGCCCTGCGCCTTGGCCTCGTCGTAGGCGACGGAGAGATTGCTCGTCAGTCCATCCACCAGGAAGAGCCGTCGGCCTGCCATCACCTCGAGCACGCTGCGCATGCGCGTGCGATCCTCCGTCATGCGCGACCCCATGTGATTGGTCACGCCTACCGCGCCGGGCACGCTCGCCAGGTGCGCACCCATCTGCGCCTGTAGCTCTCGCGGGCTCATGGCCATGAGCAGAGCGCCGGGCCCGGGGTCCACTTCGGGGAAGCGGTACGGCTCCATCGGGAGATCGAGGAGGACCTCCATGCCCGCCTGCGACGCCTCGCGGGCCGTCCACCCGGATAGCGGCAGACCCGGCAGCACCGCCACCGTCAAGGGGCGGCGAATGTCGCGGAGCACATCGAAGACGTCACGCCGGCTGCCCAGGTCGTCGACGATGATGGCGACGCGAGGCGCCCCCGCCAGGCCCGGCGGAGCCGGGGAGGAGGATACGAGCGCTGCTGACGCCCGGGGCTTCGGCAGTACCGGAGCGCTTGCCGCGGGAGGCGGCGACGCGCGCCACGGCAGACCGAAAAGGCTAGCCTCGCCTCGGCGCGCCTGCCACTGGTCTAGCCCCACCACGGCGACCAACAGTACCGTGATGAGCCCGGCGAGAGCCGTCCAGACTCGCGCCGGCATGCCGCCCGATCAGCGCGCCGAGGTCTGCGCGGGCGCGCCAGCCGGCCGGGTGGTCTTGTCCATGATCTTCATCGCCTTGAGCAGGTCCAGCGCGCGCTGCAGCTGGGTGTCCTTCTTGAGCTGATCGTTCAGCCTCGCCTGCTCATCGACCGGCGGCTGAGGCGCCGCCTCGCCCGACGGGGGCGCCACGGGCTTGGGCGCCTCGACCACGATGTCCGGCGAGATGCCCTTGCCGTGGATGGAGCGCCCCTTCGGCGTGTAGTATTTCGCGGTGGTGAGACGCAGGCCAGAGCCGTCCGACAGCGGAATGATCGTCTGCACGGAGCCCTTGCCGAAGCTCTGCGTACCCAGCACGACCGCGCGCCCCCAGTCCTGGAGCGCACCGGCCACGATCTCGGACGCCGACGCGCTGCCCTGGTTGACGAGAACGACGATGGGGAAGTCAGAGTAGGTATGCTTGCCGCTCGCCTGGAAGCGCATGTTCTGGTTCCGCACGCGCCCCTCCGTGTAGACCACGAGCTTGCCCGGCTCGAGGAACTTCTCCGCGACCTCGACGGACGAGGTGAGGAGCCCGCCCGGATTGTTGCGCAGGTCGAGCACGAGCCCCTGGATGGGCTTGGCCTTGTTGTATTTCTCCAGGGCCGTCTCGATGTCGTTGCCCGTCTGTTCCTGGAACTGGCGCAGGCGGATGTACTCGATGCCGGGCTCGAGCTCGCCGCTCTTCACGGACTGGACGCGGATCTGCTCGCGCGTGATGGTGAAGTCCTTCGGCTCCTGCCATCCCTCGCGGATGACGGCGATGACGATCTTGCTTCCCGGCTTGCCCCGCATCTTCTTGACCGCGTCGGCCAGCTGCATGTCCTTGGTCGAGATCCCCTCGATCTTCACGATGCGGTCGCCCGGCAGGATGCCCGCCCGGTAGGCCGGTGTGCCTTCGATGGGCGTGACCACGGTGAGAATGTCGTCGCGCAGCGTAATCTCGATGCCGAGGCCCCCGAAGCTCCCCGACGTCTCAACCTGCATCTCGCGATACATCTCGGGGTCGAGGAAGGAGGAGTGCGGGTCGAGACCGCGGAGGGTCCCCTTGATGGCGCTGTAGATCAGTTCCTTGGGCGGCATCTCGTCCACGTACTGACTCTGGATGATGGACAGCACCTCGGTGAAGAGGCGCAGATTCTCGTAGGTTGCCGCCTGGTCATTGCTCTTGCTGGCCACTGCGCCACCGAGCGACAGAGTGAGCAGGAGCAAGACTGCCGCGACCATCCCCGCCTTCTTCACACTCCGAAACGAGCCCATCGCATTCTCCTGTTCCCTAACCTCGTGGTCTGAGCCATTGGGCGGGGTCCTGAGGCTTGCCCTGGTAGCGCACCTCGAAGTAGAGGCGCGGCCCCTGCAGCGAGCCCGTATCCCCGACCGTACCGATCACTTGTCCCTGTTTGACGTCGTCACCTTCGGCCACCTTCATGTCGGCCACGTGAGCATACAGCGTGTAGTACTCGTTTCCATGATCCACGATGATCAGGTTCCCGTAACCCCGGAACCACCCCGTGTACAGCACGTGCCCGGGGAAGACGGCGTGGACGTTCGACCCTTCGCCGGCGTCGATGTCTATGCCGTTCCGGAACGTCTTCGTTCCGAAGCGCGGGTTCACGCGTGTGCCATACTCCTCGACCACGCGCCCTTCCGCGGGCCAGACCAGCCGCCCGCGCATCGCTCCCAACCCCACCCCCGGCGTCGCACTCTCGCCGGGCGCTACTTTCGGCGGCTTCGACGTGGGCGGAGGAACCTTCGCGATCCGACGCCTCTCCTGGAGATCCCGAACGAACGCTTCGAGTCGCCGGGTGGCTTCGCTCAGCTCGCCGACCATGCGGTCGTGGTAGACCCGCTCGTCCTTGACCCGAGACAGGATCGCCCGCCGCTTGCCTGCTTCCCGGTCGGCCTCGGCCCGCTCGCCCTCGGCCTCGCCCCTGAGGGCCGACATCTCCTTGCGCCGGGCCTCCAGTCTGTCCTTCCGGTCCGCCAAACCCTCAGAAGTAACACGATACTCTCGAATCATTCGGGCGTCCACCGTGGCGAGAGTGGTCAGATGGCGCAGGCGGACGGCCTGCGCGACGGGGTCGTCGCCCGACAGAAGCACGGGGAGGGCGCCACCCTGGACCTGCAGCCGGTACATGGTCCGCAGGCGCTGGGCGAGGGCATCTTCCTGGCCGGACCGCTGGCTCTCGAGACGGACGATGTCGCGCTGAAGCTCGCTCATCTCCGCCTGGGAGCGCTGGATCCGCCCGTCGAGGATCGCCACCTGCTTGCGCTTCTCGCTCAATCGCCGGTCGATCGCTTCGAGCTCGGCGAGGAGTCCCGCCTCGCGCTTCCGCGCGTCCGCGGCCTTGGCGCGCTCTTCCTTGAGCCGCTTCTGCGTCTGCTGGAGCGCATGCTCCTTGTCGCCGAGGTCGGCGCCGTCCTTCTTCTGCTGCCCCACCGCGGGCAGGGTGAAGGCCAGCACGAGAAGAGAGCCGAGGACGATCCGGAGGGCGCGTGTCACGCCACGACCCGTCCGCGGGCGAGGAGGCCGCCGAATCCGCCCAACACGGCTCCGCCCGTGATGAGCAACAGAATCTGCGGCACCGAGAGGAACACCGCCCGGGCCAGTCCGAGCGTGAGCTGGAGGAGCGGCTCGAGCCTCGGCGCGCCGACCGCATAGGCCGCCTCGAGCAATGCCAGCGCGACTACGGCACCGAGGAGCCCCTGAACCATGCCCTGGAGGAGCTGGGGAAGGCGGACCACCGCCTCGCTCGCGCCGACGAGCCGCATGATCTCCGTCTCGGCGCGGCGGACATGGAGCACGAGCGTGGTGGCCGTGGTCACGGTGAGAATGGCGGCCAACGCCAGCACCGCCCCCACGGCGAGACCCACCACCTGGAAGAGCCGCTGCCAGCGGGCGAGACCTTCCACCCACTCCGCGCCCCCCTGCACTTCTTCCGACTCCGGCAATGCCGCGAGCTGCGCGGCAAGCGCACGCGTCGCCTCGGGAGTGGTCGCGCCTTCGGCGGGCGTGACCTCGAGCGAGGCGGGGAGCGGATTACGAGGCAGGTGATCGACCACGCCTCCCTGGGGTCCCAGTGACTGCCGCAGGGCGCTGAGCGCCTCCGCCTTGCCGACATAGCGCACGCGCTGCACTCCGTCGAGATCCTCGACGCGCCGGGTGAGATCGGACAGGGCGGCCGGCGTCGGCTCGTCCTTAAGGAAAACGACCACACCTGCCCCCATCACTTTGCTCATCTTTCGTCTTGCTCAGCCCTCGTCCTTGGTCAGGACGCCCGCTTCGAGGCGCACGGTGCGGCGCTTGAGCTGGGTGGCCAGGCGCAATTGATGAGTGGCGAAGAGCACGGTGGTGCCGCGGCTCCAGATGTCCTTGATGAGGTCGAGGATCTCGCCCGCCATCTCTTCGTCGAGATTGCCCGTGGGCTCGTCGGCGAGGAGGAGGGCGGGAGACTTCACGATGGCTCGGGCGAGGGCCGCGCGCTGTGCCTCGCCCTGCGAGAGCTGCGCCGGATAGGCCTGGGCGCGCGACGACAGCCCCACCGCCTTCAGCGCCTGAAAGGACTTGGGCGTGATCTCGCGGCGGGAGGTGCCCAGTACGCGCAGGACGAAGGCGATGTTCTCGAAAACGGTCCGTCCCGAGAGAAGCTTGGCGTCCTGGAAGACGATGCCGAGCGAGCGCCGCAGGAGCGGGACCTCGGAGCGCTTGAGCCCGGTGACGTTGAAGCCGGCGACCTCAATCTCGCCCTCCGAGGCCTGCTCGTCTGCGTAAAGGAGGCGCAAGAGGGTGGTCTTGCCCGCCCCACTCGCGCCGGAGAGCACGACGAACTCGCCCTTCTCGACGGCGAACGAGACATCGTTGAGGGCGGGCAGCTTCATCGGCCCGCCGTGGAAGAGCTTACAGACGTGCTGGAGCCGTATCATGAGGCTGCCACCATTCTATCCAAGCCTTCAGACTTTCGGTAGTTTCTCGATCTGCTCGATCAGAAGTGAATTCACCACGGCAGGGTTGGCTTTACCGGAAGTGGACTTCATGACCTGCCCGACTAGGAAGCCCAAGGAAGGCTTATTCCCGGCCTTGTAGTCCTGGACAGCCTTGGGGTACGTCGAGAGCACCGTGCCCACCACCGTGCTCAGTACAACAGTGTCGGCGACTTGGACCAAGCCCTCGCGGTCGACGATGGCGCGCGCGCTCTCCCCGGACGCGAGCATCTTCTCGAAGACGTCCTTGGCCATCCGGCCGCTGATGGTGCCATCCTCGATCAGGGCAATGAGCCCCGCGAGGTCAGCCGGCCTGACGGGGCATGCGGCAATGGCCTTCTCGTCGTCGGGAGGCACGACCCGCAAGACCTCGTTGAGCACCCAGTTCGCCACGGTCTTCGGATTGGCCGATCCCGTGGCCGCCGCCTCGAAGTAGTCGGCCAGCCCTTTGCTTTGGGTCGCCACGTCCGCATCGTATGCGCTGAGCGCGTAGACCTTGGTGAAGCGCTGGCGCCGCGCCGCCGGCAGCTCGGGCAGGGTGGCGCGCACCTGCTCGATCCAGGCAGACGCGACGTCGAGCGGGGGGAGGTCCGGTTCCGGGAAGTAGCGGTAGTCGTGGGCGAACTCTTTCGAGCGCATGGAGACCGTGTGTCCCTTGTCCGGGTCCCACAGTCGCGTCTCCTGCACGATGCGCTCGCCCGAATCGAGGGCGCGGGCCTGGCGCTTGATCTCGTACTCGATGGCATGCTGGACGTTGCGGAAGGAATTCATGTTCTTGATCTCGACCTTGGTGCCGTACTCCTTCGCCCCCGGGCGCCGCAACGAGATGTTCGCATCGCAGCGCAGCGAGCCCTCCTCCATGTTGCCGTCGCAGACGTCCAGGTAGACGACGATGGCGCGGAGCGACTTCAGATACGCGGCCGCTTCCTCGGGGGTGCGCATGTCGGGCATGGAGACGATTTCCATGAGCGGCACCCCCGCCCGGTTGAAATCGACCTGGCTCGACTGCGCCGTCTCCAGACTCCCTTCGTGAACGAGCTTGCCCACATCCTCCTCGAGGTGCAGACGCTGGATGCCGATCCGGCGCGAGGCGCCCGCCACCTCGATGTCGAGATAGCCGTGCTCGGCCAGCGGCTCCTCGTACTGGCTGATCTGGTAGTTCTTCGGCATGTCCGGATAGTAGTAGTGCTTTCGCGCGAAGCGATTGTCGGCGTTGACCGTTCAATTGATGGCCAGCGCCGTCTTGATCCCGAACTCCACCGCCCGCCGGTTGATGACGGGGAGCGTGCCCGGCATGCCCTGGCAGACGGGGCAGGTCTGGGTATTGGGTGGCGCCCCGAAGGCCGTGGAGCAGCCGCAGAACATTTTGCTGCGCGTGCGAAGCTGCGCGTGAACCTCGAGCCCGATGACCACTTCGTAGGCGTCGCTCATGCCACGAGCTCCGGCTTCCGTTCCCGCCACGGCGTGGCCGCTTCGTAGGCCTTGGCCGTTCTCAACAGGGTGGCCTCGTCGAAGGCCTTGCCGATCATCTGGAGCCCGATGGGCAATCCCGTCCGGGTGAATCCCCCCGGCATGGACAGGCCGGGCAGCCCGGCCAGGTTGACGGGAATGGTGAAGACGTCGTTGAGGTACATCTGCAGCGGGTCTGCCCTCTCCCCCAGCTTGAAGGCCACGCTGGGAGTGGTGGGGGCCACGATCACGTCGACCAGCTCGAAGGCCCGCCGGAAATCTCGGAGCACGAGGGTGCGCACCTTCTGGGCTTTGCCGTAGTACGCGTCGTAGTAGCCCGCCGACAGCGCATAGGTGCCGAGCATCACCCGGCGCTTCACCTCGTCGCCGAAACCGGCCCCGCGCGTCCGGGAATACATGTCGATCACGTCGCGGGCGCCCGGCACGCGCAGGCCGTACTTGACGCCGTCGTAGCGCGCGAGATTGGACGAGGCCTCCGCGGGCGCGATCACATAGTACGCGGCGAGGCCGTATTCGGTGTGCGGCAGGGACACGCGCTGGGTCTGCGCACCCAGATCCTCGAGAGTGGCGATGGCCGCTCGAACCGCTGCCTCCACCTCGGGGTCGAGCCCTTCGATGAAGTACTCGTCGGGAATGCCCACCTTCAAGCCCTTGACGCCCCGGGACAGCGCGGCCGCGTAGTCGGGCACCGGCATCGGCGCCGAGGTGGAGTCCATGGGGTCGAGCCCCGCGATGGTCTGGAGCATGAGCGCGGCGTCCGCCACGTCCTTCCCGAACGGCCCGACCTGATCGAGCGAAGAGGCAAAGGCGATCAGGCCAAAGCGCGACACGCGTCCATAGGTTGGCTTGAGGCCGACGGTGCCGCAGAAGGCCGCGGGCTGGCGGATGGAGCCGCCGGTGTCGGTGCCGAGCGTAGCGGCGGCGAGGTCGGCGGCCACCGCTGCCGCGGAGCCGCCCGAAGATCCACCGGGCACCCGGGAGAGATCCCAGGGATTCCGCGTGGTGAAGAAGGCCGAGTTCTCCGTGGACGAGCCCATGGCGAATTCGTCCATGTTGAGCTTGCCCAGGAGCACCGCGCCCGCCGCACGGAGCCTCGTCACCACCGTGGCATCGTAGGGCGGGAGGTAGCCCTTGAGGATCTTCGAGCCGCAGGTCGTCTCCACGCCCCGCGTGCAGAACACGTCCTTGAGGGCGAGGGGAATGCCGTCGAGGAGCCCGATCGGCTTCTTCGTCTCGAATCGCGCATCCGATTCCGCCGCCTGCTTGCGCGCCGCCTCCGACGTCCGCGCCAGGTACGCCTTTACCTGGGGATCGAAGGACGTGATGCGGTCGAGGTACTCGCGCGTGGCCTGCGAGGGCGTCGCCTCCCCCCTCCGGAAGCGGGCGCCGAGCTCGTGGATGGTGAGACGAGTGAGCATGCTTACGACTTTGGGGGCGACTCTTCGGGCGACTCTTCGATGATCCTGGGCACGCGGAAGAACTCGCCGCTCCGGTCCGGGGCATTCGCCAGCATGACGTCTTGCGGAAACGATTCGCGCGGCTCGTCCTCACGCATCACATTGGTCATGG
>WNFP01000443.1_pt1 | contig 34203 bp, 26 predicted proteins | sample 5400201 | NCBI WGS metagenome assembly WNFP01 (sample SAMN13153355, study PRJNA577476) | soil metagenome | isolation source: 115 cm saprolite under Madrone tree | place: USA:California | collected 2016-06-14 | reverse complement strand
ACAAGGACTACGACAACTCCGATAATTTCTTCCTCCTGAACGAAGAGATCGTCGATCGCGCGGGCCGCACCGGCGGCACTTTTCTCCATTCCTCGCGCACCAATCCCGGCCGCGTGGGTAAATCCAGCGTTCCCGCGCATCTCAAGGACAAATTCACCGCCGAGAAGAATGACCTCACTCCTGAAGTCCTCCAGAATCTCGCCTGGCTCGGCATCAACACGCTGATTCCCATCGGCGGTGATGACACGCTCAGCTACGGCGTTCGTCTTCACAAAGAAGGCTTCAAAGTCATCGGCATTCCCAAGACCATGGACAACGACGTCCCCGGCACCGACTACTGCATCGGCTTCAGCACCTGCGTCACGCGCACCATTCAGATGGTCAACAGCCTCCGCACTTCCGCCGGCTCTCACGAACGCTTCATGGTTCTCGAAGTCTTCGGCCGCTATGCCGGTTTCACCGCTATGCTTCCCACCATGGCCGGAGCCGCCAATCGCTGCGTCATTCCCGAATACAAATTCAATATAGAGCATCTCACCGAGCTCCTGGTGGACGACCGCAACAAGAATCCCAGCCGCTACTCCATCGTTCTCGTCTCCGAAGGCGCCATGTTCGAGGGTGGCGAAATGGTTTTCGAAAGCGAAAGCACCGACGCCTACGGCCACAAGAAACTCGGCGGCATCGGCGAGATCGTCGGTGACAAAATCAGGGACCTCTCCCCCAAATTCAACAACGGCAAAAAAATCGAGGTCATTAACCAGAAGCTCGGCTATCTCGTCCGTTGCGGCGATCCCGACGCCATTGATTCCATTGCTCCCATGGCCTATGGCAACCTCGCTCTCGATCTTCTTCTGCAAAACGTCAGCGGCCGCCTCGTCGTGCTCAAAAACGGCCACTACGACAACATCCCCCTTGAGACCGTCACCGCCACCAAAAAAGTTGTCGACGTCAAAGAGCAGTACAACACCACGCGGCTGCGTCCTCAGTTTTCCAGTTTCAATAACAAACCGCTCTTCCTCATGACCAATCAACTGGGATAGTCTCTCTCGATATGTTGGGCAGGTGGCGTTAGCCGTAGAGGGGGCTCTATCCACGTATTAGGAATAGACGTCGGCACCGGAGGCACGCGCGCCCTGGTCCTCGATGGCCATGGCCGTGTGGTGTCTTCTGCGACAGAAGACCATCAGCCCTTCGCTTCGCCGCAAATCGGCTGGGCCGAACAGCATCCCGAAGACTGGTGGCGCGCCACTTGCCTCGCCGTCAGTAAAGCCATCGCGAGCGCGAATTTGTCCGCCAAAGAAATCGCCTGCGTCGGCTTCTCCGGTCAGATGCACGGCGCGGTCATGCTGGACGAGGAGGGAAGCGTTGTCCGTCCCGCTTTGATCTGGTGCGACGTTCGCACCGAAAAACAATGCCGTGACCTCACTGCCAAAATCGGCCACGAGCGCCTGATTGAGCTCACCTGCAATCCCGCCTTGGCAAATTTCACGCTCACAAAACTGCTCTGGGTTCGCGAGAATGAACCTGAGAATTGGAAGCGTGTCCGCGCCGTCATGCTTCCCAAAGACTACGTCCGCTTCCGCCTCACCGGCGAACGTGCCACCGACCTGGCCGACGCTTCGGGCACGCTGCTTCTCGATGTCTCGCACCGCCGCTGGTCGCACGAAATGTTGCAAGCCTCCGAACTCGATGAACGCTTGTTGCCCTCTCTCCACGAATCTCCCGCTGTCTGCGGGAAGATTTCCGGCAAGGGCGCCGAGGAAACGGGTTTGCGCATCGGTACACCTGTTGTAGCGGGTGCAGGCGACCAAGCCGCCGGCGCTGTCGGCATGGGCATCGTGGCCGCCGGAGCCGTAAGCGCCACCATCGGAACATCTGGCGTAGTCTTCGCCGCCACCGATCGCCCCGCTCTAGATCCTCGCGGGCGCGTCCACACCTTCTGCCACGCCATCCCTGGACGCTGGCACGTCATGGGCGTCACCCAAGCCGCCGGACTTTCCCTGCGCTGGTTCCGCGACACCTTTGCAACAAACGCCAGTGGCGGCCGCGAATCCTACGACCAGCTCACCGGCGAGGCAGCCAAAGTCCCCGCTGGTTCCGACGGCCTCTTGTGGGCGCCCTATCTCATGGGCGAGCGCACTCCGTATCTCGATTCCAGCGCTCGTGGCGCGCTCGTCGGCCTCACCGCCTCGCACACACGTGCCCACGTCGTTCGCGCCATTCTCGAAGGCGTCGCCTTCAGCCTCCGTGACACCTTCACCCTCTTTAGCGAATTGAAAGTCCCCGTCACCAGCATCCGCCTTGGCGGCGGCGGCGCACGCTCCCCGCTCTGGCGCCAGATACAGGCCGACGTCTACGGCCACGCCGTCGAACTGGTGGAAGCCGAGGAAGGGGCCGCTTACGGCGCCGCCCTGCTAGCGGGCGTAGGCGCGGGCCTCTGGCCCACTGTTGACGCCGCCTGCGCCACCACAGTTCGTATCGCCTCCCGCGTCACTCCCCAACCTTCCGACGTAGCCATACTAAGCGCCAGCTACACCGCCTACCGCCGCGTCTACCCTGCCGCAAAGGCGATTTTTGGCGCGCCTTGAGAGGTTCGTCCCAAAGAACTGCAGCGCGGAGGAAACGTGTGGCCTTACGTACCAAGCAAGCCATTCACAAAACAAATCCTGAAACGATAAGGACGCGAGCTGCACTACCCAGCAGAGTCTCTAGTCGGCTAATATGGACGTTTTCAAGCTCGCATTCGAAACCATCGTTGTAGGCCTTCTCGCCTTTGTCTGGCTGGGTGTTGCGACTTACCTTTTTTCTCCAGACTTTCTGAGCGACCTTCTTTCTCGCCGCATTCCGGCATTTGCAAAAGACAATCAGACCTTACTGAGTGTGGCTGTCCTTACCGTAGCCTACTGTCTAGGCTCGGCCATTCTCCCCATATCGAGCCAATTGTTAAATGACGAGCATTGGCCGCTCCCTGAGAACGCTATCCGCTGCCAGGTTTTCATACAGCAGCAAATACAGCTGCAAGGTATTGACTTTACCGTTGTACCCAAGCACCTTTCACCACACGACGTGAAACCTGTCCACTGCTCTTATTGGGCGCCCATGTTCGAGGATTTTCAGTTCCAAGAAAGCAAACTGTTGAACCAAGGTACTGATCACGGAGAACAGCTCAAACTGTTGCATGAACGGATTGTTGTCCTTCGCGGGGCAGTCTTCAGCGGATTCGTTCTGTCTTTGCTTTGCCTCTTTGCCTACTTTGCTCCTGTCTTTGGTCATCCCGCCCATTGGATCAAGACCGTTTGTGGCGGCCTCTTGGCCATCAGTCTCGCAGTATTCGCCCTCCTCAATGGTTTGCAGGATCTGTTTAACCACCAAATTTTTGACATACCAGTGCTCGAAGGTCTAGTGTTCTCAGTCTTTAGTTTCGGAGCAATTGTTGTGGCCAGGGGCCTCAGGACCGCGATCTTCTTGAAAAAGCGCTATCTCTTTGCCGTCATTTTCTTCGCTCTCCTTGCCTACGGGGGATGGATGAGTTCCGAGATCATCTATGACCAGCAGGTCATTAGCTCATTTGCTGTTCCTCAGAGCGGCGAAATTCAGAAGCAGTAATCTGCCGCCGCACAAGCCATTTCGTTATCCAAGTCTAGTGGAAATAGCGCGTGAAGGTGTAAAACGCGACCAGAAAAATTGTTACCAGAACGACCGCAGAATTCCTCGCCCGATTCGGTTCCTTCTTCTCCTCCAGCAGGTCGCCGATCGCTGAACTCAGGAAAAAAACTTGCAGCCCCGTCACTATGCTCGCCGCAACTTCCACAAGCGCATATTGATGAAACAGCGCGACCACAAAAATCGCGCCGCTCGCAACTGACGCCATGAAGCTCATCAGCACTGTAAGCAAGTGTCGCCGCTTCATCTCACCTCCTCGCCGTTCCGCCGCATTGTTCCGCCCTTCCGCGCCTCCCCCGGCTTCGCGGGGCGTCGCGCCGGTTTCACGCCGCACTCTTGGTTCGCGCCCATTCCATCACCTGCTCGCGCAGCGTGTTCAAGCTGTTGACGATCCGGTCCGCTTCCACGTTCACCAGCGCGTACCGCTCGATTTTCTGATCGCCGGATCGGATCAGCACGTGATGATCCTCTCGCAAGTCCGGAAACTCTTTCACCGGCACGCGCGCGCCGCGCAGCGCCACCGCGAGCAGCGTCAGAGTTTTTTCCACGTCCGCCGCGAACTTATGGAACGCCGTCCTCGCCGGAGCCGCTGCCGTGTGCTGCCAGCCGGCGTCCAGCGCCATCAAAGCATGCACAAGACGGTGCGAACTCGCCATCAATGCATTCAATCGAGTGATCTGCTCCGCCGTCGTTCCCGGCTCCACCCCTAGCCGGTCGATTGACGCTTCCAGGTTCGTGCGCGCCATGCGTGCGTTCAGCCGCGCACGATCGAGTTCGCTCGTATTACCGGTTTCGATCACCACATACGATTGCGCAAGGCTGTGAAAATATTCCCGGTAAGCATCCAGCTCTTCGGCGATCCGTTCGGAAACCTGCGTTCGCTCCCAGGTCGGCCAGATCCAATACGCCAGCAGCGCCAGCGCACCGCCTGCAGCCGTATTGATCCCGCGCGCCCAGATCACTTCCTTCGGCGAGACTCCGGTAATGGCAATTAGAAAAACCACCAGGGCGCTGATGGCCACTGCAAATATCCCGTAGTTTGCGGGTCCCACCCAGCGCAGCAGAAGCGTGAACACAAAGATCAAAACAATCTGGATCGTTACGGTTTCTGGAAGAAGGCGAACGAGTGCGGTCGCCAGAAAAAGCCCCACAATCGTTCCTCCTATCCGCAAGACACCGCGAGTGAAAGTTGCCGTGAATTCCGGCTTCAACACGAGGACGATGGTCATCGGCAGCCAGTAGGAACGGTGCCAATAGAGGGCGCGTTCCAGCCCGTCACCGAGTGCGACCATCGCCGCAAGTCGAACGGCATGCCGGAACACGGAAGATTGCAGATTCAGATTCGCACGCAACGTTGCCATCAGCCCGCTGAAGCGCAGCCGCCACGGTTGTTGCGCTTCTTGTTTCACGAAAGCTACCTGGCCCGTCGGCGTGGCGTTCGCAGCCAGTTCAAGTGCGGCGCGCAACTGGCCGTTTAGCGCGTCCATCTGAAATCGTGCGTCTCTTGCCACCGCGGCGAGAAAAGTAGCCGGCAAGCCGTCCGTTTCTTGCCGCAACCGCAATGTGTACGATTCACCCGCGGCAAGAACTTCCTTGCTCGCGTCCGTAGGCACTCCGGAAAGGAGGGAATCGCCGATTGCTTGTAGCACCTGCGCCGCTTTTTTCAGGTAGTCCCTGAGAATCTGCACGCCGGAATGCAAGGGGCTCTCGCGTTGCATGCGCAGATGCAACCGTGAAAGCACCAGCAAGCTGAGCTGGATGCGCTCGGCCTGGCTGAGCAAAGCGCGATAACGCACCGCTTCGATACCGGTCTCGCGATCGAGGCCGGAGAGCGCTTCTTGCGCTTGCATGCTGTGGCTTGTCGCGGGCGGCGCGGAAGTCGCGCTCAGTGGCTGTTCCGCCGTGTGTGCGAGTTCGAGGAAGAATGTCGCGAGTGCGCGCCGTTCCGGCTCATAGCGCCGGACCGGCCAGAGTGCCACCGACAGTGCGGTTTGCAGAAGCCCGCCGCCTAGGGCGAGACCGGAGGAGATCAGTGCTTGCCGGGCAGTCAACGGTTGCGCCGCGTAGATCAGCAACGTGACCAGACTGATCACACCGAGGTCGGCTGCCGCGGTGCCTGCCGCCACAAACATTCCCGCCGCAAAAGCCCACATCGTCGCAATGATCACCGCGGCGGCATTGTGGCTGCCGGAGAGTGCACCGAGCAGAACGCCAAGTGCGCACAGGATGCTCGCTGCAACCATGCGCTTGGCGCGTTGCGCGTAGGAATCGCTTCGGTCGGAATACGCAACGTTGAGGGCACCGCTGGCCACTACGACGCCGCCGCGCGGCATATTCAGGGCGAATCCAGCGATCAGCGGTAGCAGAACGCCAATCGAATTGCGCAAGGCCATGTAAGGAGCAAGCTTCGAGGAATCAAAACGCGTCAACGCCCGCCAGAACGCCCGCGCCGTCCCCTCGTGAGGGGCAGCGACTGGCGAAGCGGGCGGAGCCAGGAGCGCGGAAACATCCTTAGATGGGGAAGCCATCACGGGTCAAAGGGAGCGAGGCGCTTGACGCCCGCCGTCTACATTGTAGCGAAGGACGCGCGCTCATGCTGGCGGCATAATTTGTAACGGAAAGTATGAAACTTTCATCAAACAGACTAAATCTCAATCAGGAGAATTTCATGCAACAACGTCAACTTGGAAAGGATGGCCCTCACGTTTCCGCATTGGGACTCGGCTGCATGGGCATGTCCTTCGCTTATGGACCTACGGATGAATCGGAATCTCTCCGCGTTCTTCGCCGCTATTTGGAACTCGGAGGAGATTTTCTTGATACCGCCGAGGTCTACGGGCCTTACACCAATGAAGAACTATTAGGACGTTTTTTGCGCGCGGTGCCCCGCGATAGCGTGGTTGTCGCCACCAAGTTTGGGTTCCGTTTCAATCCTGATGGCACCAGGGGCCTCGACAGTTCGCCCGAAAATGTGCGCCGCGCTTGCGACGCCAGCCTCAAGCGGCTCGGCATCGAAACCATCGACCTCTTTTATCAGCACCGCGTCGACCCGAAAGTTCCGATTGAGGAGACCGTCGGTGCCATGGCCGGACTGGTTTCGGCCGGCAAGGTGCGCGCGCTCGGACTATCGGAGGCCGGGCCCGACACATTGCGGCGGGCCGCCAAGGTTCATCCGATTGCAGCGCTGCAAAGCGAGTATTCCCTCTGGTCACGCGACGTGGAAACGAATGGCGTCCTGGCCACCTGCCGCGAGCTGGGAATCACGTTTGTTCCTTACAGCCCGCTGGGGCGCGGGTTTTTGACAGGCACGATCCAGAAACTCGAGGATCTTGATGCCAGTGATTGGCGCCGGACGAATCCGCGTTTCGGAGAGAAAGCATTGCAGGCCAACCTTAAACTGGTGGAAACCGTGAAAGAACTCGCCGGCAAGAAAGGCTCGACGCCAGCGCAGTTGGCCCTCGCCTGGGTTCTTGCTCAGGGCAATGATCTCGTTCCCATCCCCGGCACGAAGCGCATTCGCTATCTAGAGGAAAACATGGGAGCGCTCAGTGTAAAGCTCACTGAACGCGACTTGAACGAGATCAAGTCCCGCATTGCTCAGATTGAAGTGTTCGGCGAACGATACGCCCCCGATATGATGGCGCTTGTAAATCACGCGTGAGCATCGCGCGTCAAGATTAACTCTTGGGATTTACTGCAGGGCGCCCGCCACCGCGGTCTGCGCCCTTGCCCAGCCTCGCCCCTTGCGCCAATTGCAAAAGATTCTTCGCGAAACAGAGCAGGGATTTAGCGCCTGTCCGTGCGCAGAGCCGGCAAAGTAAATTTCGGAGTAACTTCCTTCCGCTTCGACCAATCGTGGTAGGCGTGACACTCGAAGCACCGCGATTCCGCATGCTCTGGCCCCGGCGCATGACACTTCTTGCAAGTTGCAATCCCTGGTAGCAGCACGTCGCTCGATTCCGTGCTCGTCAAGGCCTTCGCATGGCAGCTCGCGCAAGTAAATCCCTCATGCGCCCCGTGATCGAATTTCGCATGAGGCATCCACTTCAACGTGGTGTTCGCGGGCGCCACATCAGGCAATTCGGCCGAGGCGCCTGAGAATTTGTCAGTGCCACTCCGCTCTATTGCCGAGTCCTCGATTTTTCTGTGCAAGGTTTTCACGGAAGCAGTGAGTGTGTGGCACTGCTTACACGTTTTTCGCCAGAGCAAGTCTTCGGCCTCGGCAGTGCGTTCCGTCACCCATTGTGCAGAACTCAGGATGCGCATTGTTGGAGGTAATGGCTTGCCAGTCAGATCGCGCCCCGGCTCGCGCCGGACTCGCACTTCGCCTGAGTGTGCGGCGATGTATTCACGGAACGTCCTGCGTAGAAATGCGTGTATGACTTCAGGCTTGTCGTGTGGCACGCCTTCGTTAAAGCGCTTGTCGAACGTCAGCAGATGGCACGCCGCGCAGGCGTTTGCGAATTTCACAGGCGCCATCAGCTCCCGCCCGGTTGCTGAACGACGCGGGTTCAAAGTTTCAGCATACGCAGGCAAAAACTCATCGCTGTCTTTGTAGCTCACAGTTGCGGCGCGGTACTTTGCGTCAGCGAAAGTCAAATCTAGATCGGCAGCAGTTGAACGATGACAGGTGCCACATTCGAGTTGAACGTTCGGCTCATTCGGTCCGCGGCGAATTGGCTTCATGTGGATGGCGTGATTCAATTTGATTGTGCCAGGATCGCTCCCTCCGATGCCTCGAACGGAACGCAATGCGGTGAATTCCGGGTGGCCGTCTGCGAAGTTTCGGATGTGCGATGCGAACCTCGTCGAGTTGCCGCTAGTCTTCAAATCGGCGTGACATCCGGCGCAAGCCTGATTGCTGGCAGCGGCAATGTTGATGCGCCCGCGGTGTTCGGTGTGGCACGTCGCGCACGCGGTAGCTGCTACTTGTGTTGCGTGGTGAACGGGCCCGTCATGGCAGCCCAGGCAAGCGGAGTCGGAAGCCTTAGCGGAAAATGCGCCGGCAGCTTGCAAATGACACGCCGCGCATTCTCTTTCGAGCACGGCGTGCGTTGTGCTCATGCGGCCAGAAGAATAGACGCGATAATCTCTGGAAAATCCTCGCCACGCGATCCAGAGGAGCGCAACCAATGGCAGCAGCAAGCTGAGCAGGAATTTGGCGCGCTTCAGCGGCGTCGGCCGCTTGAAATAATTGAGGTCGATACGCTGCGCGAGTTTCTTCGTTGTGCGTGTTCGTGCCACGGTTCTTAGTTAGTAGCGCAGCGCCATGACGGCATGAATGGCGCCGAGCAAATTCAGTGCGAGGGAAAGCGGAATGTGCAGCAGCAGCCAGCCGTGCAGCCAGTGGTGCAATCGCTCCTGGCGGGTGAGCTGCCGCGCTTCGTCGCAAATGTCCTCAAGGTCGGTCAGCGTGGCGTGTGCCGCCGCGGGCAACAACGTGCGTAGTCCGTTGAACGCGCTGCCGGCTTTCGCGGCATCCCCCAGCCGCTGGCCGCGTTGTTTCGGCCGCTCCAGAAAGGGACGCATCTCGTTCAGGTAAAAACGCCTCAGCGGCGCGCTTTCTCCCTCACTCAACGAGATAATTTCGGGAGCAGCAGCCACGGCAGCGCTCGCGCCAGCGCTGACCGCGGCTGAAGTACGCAACGGAACGGCGGACGCGGGCATGGCTCGCAACGCTGTGAAGCCGCCTGCGCGCTGGCCTTCTCGACTTGAGTTTTTCGAGAGTCCCGAATTTCCGCAAAGAGACTCGACGGCGCGATCGGCCTCTTCTCGAAGCAGCGTTCGAACGCGGCCGATTTCATCGTAAATCGTTTCGAGCGGCACGTCGGAAGTCATCACACGCGGAATGTAGTGTTGCAACGCGGCGCCGAAGACGCCGCTGAACACCGTGATGATCAGCAGCCACATCAGCACGCGCGTGAGCGTGCCGCCGAAATGAAATCCGCCGTGAAAAAGGATCATCGGCAGGGCGAGGAAGCCGAGCCACAGGTGTCCACGCATCCAGGCTTGCGCGCGTCCGACACGCCATGTGGGCACGCGTTTGCGTGCGCCCAGAAGCGCCGCAAAAATCATGAAGCCGAAACCGGTGATACCGAACGTGAGGCCGATGGTGCTGCCGCCTCGCGGACCTTGCGGTGATTCGAGTACATTGAAAACGTAAACGATCGCGGAAATCGTGAGGATTGCCAGTGCTACGAAGGCCCAGCCGTGCTGCGTTCTATCCATTCTCATTTCGTGGAGCCGTGGCCGAGCATATCGGCAAAAAATGTGCGTGGATCGACGCGATGCGCCGCGTCGTGCGGGCACGCGTAAACGCAGCTTGGCTCTTTCAAGTGCGTGCAGAGATCGCAGGAAGTTGCTTTTTGCCTGATGACGGCTTTTTTCCGGCCGGCGCGTTCAGGATCATCAACCAGCACTTCGAACGGATGCAAGTTAATGTTGCCGTAGGGACAATTCTGCGCGCAGAGGCCGCAGCCGACGCACCAATCTTCGATGATGACCTCGAGTGAATTGCGCCTTCGAATCGAACCAACGGGGCATCCGACCATGCAGAGCGGATCGCGGCACTGGCGGCAGCTCGTGGCCACGAGATATTGATCGAATCGCAAGCCATCGCGGACGAGGCGCGTAACGCCATCGTGCGCATCAGCGCAGGCATTCACGCAAGCGTCACAGCGCGTGCAGTTTTGCAAATCCAGAATCAGCAGGCTTTGCGCTTCCATCAATCCTTGCGAGAGGAATTGGTCGATGGGCACATTGTGAACCATTTGCATACGCTGCTGGTTGGCGGCATGACGTTCGGCAGCGGCGGTTTCGAGCCCGCTTCGAACGCTGGGAAAACGCGCGAGCATGTCGCGGAAATCGTCGTCCGAGATGCGCACGAGTTCGACGTGATCGAGCGCGATGCAAGTGGCGGTTCGAACGCCGCCGCCGAGCAAGCCAATTTCACCAAAGTAGTCGCCGCGTGAAAGATACGCGAGAACGAGTTCGCCACCAGGATAGTTTTCCGAAATTTTCACGAAACCAATTCGAACGAGATAGAAGCTGTCCGCCGGAGCACCCTGTTGGACGATGGTCTGACCGGGAGCGAAGCGCTGGAGCTCAACGCTTTCTTTGAGATGCTCGATGAATTCGGGAGAAAGGTCGGTGAACATGGGCACGCCGCGAAGATGGTTTTCGAGGGCGCGGCGGCGATAGGTCTGGTCGAGTTGCGCGCGGAACGTCTTGTTCTTGAGCATGATGTCGAGAACGTTGCGCAGCATTTCGAACGCGACCACGTCGGATTCCGCGATCACCGTTGCGGAGCGCGGATAAAAATTCATGCAGGTCATTTCGCCGAAAAGGTCGCCCGGGCCAAGTTCGGCGACGGGATTGCCGTAAGCGAGATCGACGGGTGCGTCGATGGGAATCGTTCTGTCACGCGTTTCCTCCGCGCGCTTGTCTTCTTCGCGCGCGACGAGCGTGCTGGTCAGCCGCTTGAAGAATCCTTTGGCGCCGCCCTGCGTCTTGACGTGAGCGATGGGAGTGGAAATTGAAACCTTGGCTTGGCCTTCAAGAATGTAGAAAGCAGTGGAACCAAATTCGCCTTCGCGGCAGATGACTTCGCCTTTGCGGAAGCGGCGCTTGACGATGGCGCCGCGATTCAGTTCAAGGAAGGTGCCGGAAACGCCCTTGAAAACGGGAATCTGCAAAAGATCCTCTGCCTCAAACCCTTGCGCGTCCGCGCCGGCCGCGATCGCCGTGCCCACAACGCTCTTGTTGGTGAGCGCGCCGGTGGGGCAGGAGACCATGCACTCGCCGCAGGTGATGCACGTGGAATCGCCCATGGGCGAATTGAGATCGAAAGCAATGCCTGCGGAATAGCCTTTACCCATGCGGCCGAGAACGAAATTGTTTTTGATTTCGTCGCACCCGCGGATACAGCGGTCGCAAAGAATGCAGGCATCGTGGTCGACAGCGATAGCGAGGGACGTGTCATCTTTGCCGCGGGCAACAGTGCGTTTTACGAATCGCGGCTGCGACGCGCCGGCAGCTTTCGCAAGTGTCTCCAGTTCGCAGTCACCGGAATTCTGCTGGCGCGTGCACGGGGAAGGATGATCGGACATCAGAAGTTCGAGGACGGTTTTGCGCGCAGCCAAAACTTTGTCGGAATTTGTAACGACGTTCATGCCCGGCTCGACCGGGCGCACGCAGGAGGCAGCGAGGACGCGCGCGCCGGTGTCCACAACGCAAAGGCGGCAGACGCCAACCGGAGTTTGGTTTTGCAGGTGGCAGAGAGTGGGGATGTTGACCCCGTTTATGCGCGCGGCATCGAACACGCTCGTGCCTGCGGGCACGCGAACGGGTTGCCCGTCCAGTGTGATGTCAATCATTCCGGGAGGTGTCGTGGCGGTCGTCATACTAAGGGCGAATTCCCGCGCGCTGCGCCTCGCCAGCTCGCGACGCAGCGGTAAAACAAACACCGCTCGGGCACTGGCTCTTCAAAACGTGCCCATCCACTTCGGCGCGGAAATGCTTTAACACCGATTGAATCGGGGCCGGGGCGACCTGCCCGAGGCCGCAGATCGAAGTGAGGCTCATGGCCTGCGAGAGTTCGTCGAGCAGGGCGAGGTCGGCGCGATACTGCGCTTCTGGCATGGCGCCTTGCGTCCAACGAGCGAGCATGTCCGCCATTTTTTGCGAGCCGGCGCGGCAGGGAACACATTTGCCGCAGGATTCGTTGCGGTAGAAGCGCACGGCGTTAAGCGCCATGTCCAGCATGCAGGTTCTGTCATCGCAGACGACGATAGCCCCAGAGCCCAGCATCGAGCCCGCTTCGGCGAGGGCTTTGAAATCGAGGCGAACATCGACCATCGAGGCGGGAAGATAGCCGGAAGATGGGCCAGAAGGTGCGAACGCTTTTAACTGGCGGCCGCCGCGAATGCCTCCGGCGCGATTGAAGATAACCTCGCGCATGGACACGCCCATGGGGACTTCGAAAATGCCTGGGCGGGCAACGTGGCCGCTGACGCCGACAAATTTCAAGCCACGCGAGCCGCCAGCGCCTTGTGCAACGAACCAGTCAATGCCGCGAGCGAGAATTTGCGGGACGTTGATAAAAGTCTCGACGTTGTTGATGACGGTGGGCTTCTGCCAGAGGCCAATCTGGCCAGGGAAGGGAGGCTTGTTGCGCGGTTCGGCGCGGTGGCCCTCAATGGCTTCGATGAGCGCGCTTTCTTCGCCGCAGATGTATCCGCCGGGACTGACAAAAACTTCGAGCTCGTAGTCGAAGTCGCTGCCCAGGATTTTCTTCCCGAGAAGCCCGGACCGATAGCAGCGGCGAATTTCTTCGCCGAGAATTTCTTCCTGAAGATGGTACTCGTGGCGAATGTAAAGGATGCCGCGCTTGGCTCCTGTTACAAGGCCGGCGATGATCATGCCCTCGATGAGCAGATGCGGCAGATTAGTCATGATGAAGCGGTCCTTGATGGTGCCGGGCTCGCTTTCATCAGCGTTGCAGACAATATATTTGACGGGATCGGGCTGTTTGCGCACGAGATCCCACTTCATGCTGGTGGGGAATCCGGCCCCGCCCATGCCTTTCAGTTCGGCCGCTTTAAGTTGGGCGAGAACGTCATCCCGTGCTTTGGATTGAATGAGCTTGCGCGCGACGCCATACTTTTCGCCGTCTCCGTAGGGATCGGCTTTGCAGGCGATGCGCTCTTGTTCGGGATGCGGCTCGTGAATGTCGTCGCCGCGAATGGCGCTGCGGCCGATCTGCTCGGCTCGCGCCGCGGTAACTTCCGTAAGAATGTGATCGTTGATGGAAATAGCAGGAGCGTGGTCGCACCGGCCAAGGCAGGAGACGTCGCGAATCTGCACATCTTCAGGGCGTGAATTCGCGAAGCGGCTCTCAAGATCAGCGCGCAGTTCGCAAGCCCCGTTGAGATGGCAACTCATGTCGGCGCAAACGCGAATCTCGGCTTTGGGTGGCGGCACGAGATGAAAATGCGGATAAAAACTGGCGACGCTGTGAATCTGGTAGAGCGGCGTCTGGGTGCGTTGTGAAAGACCTTCGAGTTCCGCTTTGGGCAGGAAGCCGCAGCGAAGCTGGATGGCCCGAAGGTCGTCGAAGATCACGGCGTCCCGTCTCGCGTGAACAGAGCCGGCATGATTTCGTGAAGAAGCGCGGCGCGAACTGGCATGTCGAATCCTTTGCATACTACTGACAGGGAAGTCAGGTGTAAATAGGATGCGTTTGGCTTTTCGCAGCGCGGCGCGAAAAAGACAACGCGGCCCGTTGACTTCCGCGCGGCGCAAACGATATAAGCAAACAGACTCACCGGTAGACCGAATGCGCGACACCTCCAACTCCTGCATGCTTCGCGTGGTCCTCTGCGCGCTGTTTATGGCCCTGCCGGCGTTCCTTGCCGCGCAGAATGAGCCCAGCAAATACATCGGTCCGGGTTCCTGTGCGGCGACCAGCTGCCACGGAAGCGTGAAGCCCATCACGGGCAGTCGCATTTTGCAGAACGAGTATTCGACGTGGATCATCCAGGACAAACATAGCCGCGCTTATCAGGCATTGACGGGAGAAGTCGGCGAGCGCATGGCGCGAATTTTGAAGTTGGGCGCGAAGGCCGAAGAAGCGCCGAAGTGTCTGGCGTGCCACGCGCTGAATCCGCCAGCAGAGCAGCGCGGGCGGGCTTTTGAAATCGCGGAAGGTGTATCGTGCGAAAATTGCCACGGTCCGGCGTCGGGCTGGCTAGGTCCGCACACGACGCGAGCCTGGGCGCACGAGAAATCAGTGGCGCTGGGAATGCACGACACGCGGGATGTGATTCACCGCACGGAAAAATGCCTGGAATGCCATCTGGGAACGAAAAATAGGTTTGTGGATCACCAGATGATCGCTGCGGGACATCCTGATCTGTATTTCGAGCTGGATTCTTTTTCGGCGGTGATGCCGCGGCACTGGAAGGCGCCGCGCGAATCGGAGCCTGGGAAATCCGTCGAGGATGCCGCGTGGGTTGGCGTGCGCGAATGGAGCGCGGGGCAGGCCGTGCAGTTGCGTGCGGCGATGGAACGATTGACGTGGCGCGCGAAGAATGAGCGCTTCGACAAAAAAGATGTGTGGCCGGAGTATTCGGAACTCTCCTGCTTTGCCTGCCATCACGCACTGGGGCCGGCGAAAGACAGTTGGCGACAGGAACATGGATACGTCGGGCGGCGGCCGGGCGATCCGGCATGGAACAGCTCGCGCTACGCGGTGTTCCGTTTGCTGGCGAAGCAGATCGATTCGGCGAACGCACAAGAGCTAGACCGGCAACTGCTGGCGGTTTCGAATGAAATGAGCAGGTTGAATCCGGACCGTAACGCGGTGGCGTCGGCGGCATCCGCGGCTGCGCCGCTGGCGCAGCGGATTGCCGAGCGATTGGCGGCCATGCAATACGATCAGGCCGTTGCGCTGCGCATGCTGCAGCGCATCCCCGATGACGCGGAAAATATCGCGCTCGCCGACGAGCGCGCGGCGGAGCAGGCGGCGATGGCGATGGATTCGCTGTACATCGCCTACAGCAAGGATGCCAAGCCCACAAACGCTGCCGAAGTTCGCGCCGCCATCAACGGTCTCTTCCAGCAGCTCGAAAACCCATCGTCTTATAACGCTGATCAATTTGCTTCTTCGCTCCGCCAAATCCGTGTAATGCTTCATTAAGGCAGCGCGCTCGCTGCAAAGTTGAGCGCCCTCAAGGATTCCGGGCTTTCCATGAATGCCTATGAAACGTGGTTCTGTGGAACGCGGCTATGGCGTTGGATGACGCGGCGGCAACTCTTGCCATGGATCATGCAGGGTTCAGAGTTGGGCGAGCACGTGCTAGAAGTGGGAGCAGGTCTAGGTGCGGCAGCCGAGGAATTGGAGCGTCTGGCGGGGCGCGTGACGAGTCTGGAGTACGACCACGCATTCGCTGTCAAGCTCTGCGCGCGAATGAATGGTTCGAACTCTGCTGTGATTCAGGCCGATGCAGCGGCGCTGCCGTTTGCAGATGAGACCTTTTCATCTGCGATTGCGATTCTGATGCTTCATCATTTGCGTTCGAATGAGTTGCAGGACCGCGCGTTTGCGGAGATTTTGCGCGTGCTCCGGCCTGGCGGCGTGTTCCTCGCGTTTGAGATTCAGGATGGATGGCTCCATCGGGTGGGGCACATCAAGAGCACGTTTGTTCCATTGATCCCGGCATCGGCGTTCGCGAGATTGACGGCAGCGGGCTTCTCCAAGGTGACTGTGGATTTCCGCAGTGGGGGCTTTCGAATCCGCGCGCTCCGTGCGCGCGAGTCCCCCTGAGCGCTTCTCGCGTTGACGCCATTCGAACGCGGGCATAGCATCAAAAGATGTCACTCGCGGCACGCAAGAAATTTCCTCCCGGCCCTTCTGAAGGCCTCAAGCGATGGTCGCTCGGCCCGCTAAATGACAATCCGCTCGAATATTTCACAAGGATCGCGCGCGAATACGGCGACATCGCGGGCATGCGCGTACTGAATTTCAAGACAATTTTTATTAACCATCCCGACTTGATTGAAGAAGTGCTGGTCACCAACGCGCGCAAGTATACAAAGGGCCGGGTACTGCGCGCGAACCGGCACGTCTTTGGAGAAGGCTTGCTGACCAGCGAAGGAGAGTTTTGGTTGCGGCAGCGGCGTTTGGCGCAGCCTGCGTTTCATCGCGCGCGAATTGCCTCGTACGCGGCGACGATGGTCGAATACACGGAGCGAATACTGGCCGGCTGGCGGCACGGGGAACAGCGCGATGCGCATCAGGAAATGATGCGGCTGACATTGCAGATTGTCGGAAAAACGCTGTTTGACGCCGATGTCGAACGCGATGCGCAGGACGTCGGGAAGTCGCTGGAATTGTTGCTGGAGATTGGCGCGAATTTCCGGCGCACGATTTTTGTCCCGCACTGGCTGCCGACGCCCGCAAATCTGCGCGTGAAACGGGAAGTGGCACAAATCGAAAAAATCTTATACCGCATTATCGCAGAACGTCGCGCTTCGGGCCGCGATGCCGGCGATCTACTCTCAATGCTTCTCGCGGCGCAGGACGAAGACGGTTCGAAAATGACGGACCGGCAACTCCGCGACGAAACGATTACATTATTCCTCGCTGGCCACGAAACAACGGCGAGCACGCTTTCCTGGACGTGGTGGCTGCTGGCGCAGAATCCCGCCGTGGAAGAAAAACTCCACGCGGAATTGGATGCGGTGCTCGGCGATCGCGTGCCGACTCTCGACGATTTGCCAAAACTTGTTTACACCGGACACGTGATCACAGAATCGTTGCGGCTTTATCCGGCAGCCTGGGGGATGGCGCGGCTGGTGGTCGAGGATCATGAAATTGCGGGGTACCCCCTTACAAAGGGAATGGGTGTGGCCATGGCTCAGTGGGTGGTGCATCGCGACCCGCGATGGTACGACGCGCCGGAAGAATTCCGGCCGGAACGCTGGGAAGGCGACCTGATAAAGCGACTGCCGCGGTTTGCGTATTTTCCGTTTGGCGGCGGGCCCCGCCAGTGCATCGGAAATGCCTTTGCGGTGATGGAAGCCACGTTGATTCTGGCGACGACTGCGCGGAAGTTTCGATTGCGGCTGGCGCCGGGCCATCCGGTCGTGCCGCTTGCTTCGATCACGCTGCGGCCGCGGCACGGAGTGCGAGTCATTTTGGAATCTCGCCAGAAAGAAAAAGCACTGCTTGATTTGAATGCCAGGCAGTCTGCCGTCGCCGATTAGCTGCCTACCTTTGCGCCACCAATGAACCGACTTCGGAGCGTGTCTGCATGACGCGGAGGATGGAATCGCGCGTGACGATGCCGACAATTTGTGGCGCGCCGTCGTCTGCGCCGCTCACGACGGGCATTTGGTTGACGTCGGCAGTCAACAGGCGCTCGAGCAAGCGCAGGAGAGGTTCTTCGGGCGAGGTCCAGAGAATTTTCTCGCGTGGAATCATGGCGGCCTGGACGGAGTTGTGGGCCCACTCTTCGCGCGGGACGGAGTTGAGACTGTGGACGTTCATCATGCCGACGAGGCGGTCGTCGCTGACCACGAGATGACAGCGGCGTCCGGTGCGACGGACTTCGGCGCTGTATTCTTCGAGCGTGATGTGGCCGGGAGCGAGGGGTACATCCCTGCTCATGACGTCGGCAGCGCTGAGGCCGGCGAGGGTTCGCCGGATGGCCACTTGAGCGACGCTTTCCTGGGCGGCGTTCAAAATGAAATAGCCAATGAAGGCGAACCAGAGTCCATTCTGCACATGTCCGTTGAGAACGCCATAGCCGCCGGCGAGCATCATGACGTAGGCGATCCATTTTCCACTGGTGCCGGCGACGCGTGTCGCCTTCTCAAAATTCCCGGTGGCTCCCCAAACCAACGCCCGGGAAATCCTTCCTCCATCGAGAGGAAATCCCGGCAAAAGATTGAAAACGGCGAGGGAGCCATTGGTCCAACCGAGCCAGGTGGCCAGAGCTCCAACGGATTGGCTGTAAGGGAAGAGCGTCGCGAAACCAAAAAAACCGGCGGCGAGGAGGCCGCTGGCCAGCGGTCCCGCAATTGCGATATTGAATTCCTGGATGGCTTTGGAGGGTTCGCGCTCGATGCGCGCGAGGCCACCGAAGAGAAATAGAGTGATGGAAACGACGCGAATCTTGTAATGCTGGGCCACGACGCTATGGGAGAGCTCGTGGAAAAGGACGGAAGCGAAGAAGAGGAGGCTGGTTAGGATGCCCACGGTCCAGTGCTGAGTGTTCGTCCAGAGGGGGTGTTGCTGCTTGAACTCCGAGGCGATGATCCAGGTGATGGCCGCAAAAATGAAGACCCATGTCGAGTGGAGATAGATGGGGATGCCGAGAATTCTGCCGATGCGTAAGCCTGAGCCGCGTTCCATGGGTTCACGAATTAGCCTAGCACAAGAGATCGAGGGAAACATGGGAGGATGACCTTGCGGCGATTCAGTACAGGGATCCTCCACCACACCCAGGTGTGTAGCTGCGCTCCTATTCTTCACGTCCCTCGCGAGCGATACGACAGTGCTCTGGGCGCTGCCGAGACGGCTTCAGTGCTCCTTGGTTTCGCTGGTGGATGGGCCGAAGCCGAAGCGTTCGCGCATGCGTTGGCGGAATTGTTCCCGCTCCTCGGGGGTCATATGGTCGCAGCGCTCATCCATGCGGCGGCGGAAATTGGAGCGGCCGGAACCGTGCCCTCCAAGCCTGCCGAAGAGAATGCGGCACAGCGCGAGCAGACCAAGCGCTTGCCAGAAGGTGATCTGTCGCCATCCGAAAAGCGGCGGCAGCAGCCAATTCCACAGATGCAGCACGATTTCGCCGCCGATGGCGATAAATACGGGAATCGCGATAATCGCCAGAGGAGCAATCCAAATCATTTTCTTCCATTTTCTATTCATGTTTAGTCCCTCACGCTTTCGTAAATTCGTCATAAATGTCTTGCAATCGTTCGCGCAGGTGCAGCACCGCATAGCGTTTGCGCGAGAGCAGGGTATTCACGCTAACCCCGGTATCGGCAGCCATCTCCTTAAAGCTGCGCCCTTCCAGCTCGTGCCCCACAAACACAGCGCGCTGCTCCTCCGGCAACTCGTCGACTGCCAGCTCAAGTTCATGGAGAAGCACCTGGCGGGCGTAAAGCGCCTCGGGTCCGGCGTCGGGCGAAGGCAGCAGGTCTTCGAACTGCAGCAGGGTGTCGTCTTCGTCCGCGACGGCCGTATCACTGAAGCTCACCGGTTTCTTCTTGCGGAAGAGATCGGTGATGCGATTGCGTGCCACGCGAAACAGCCAGCCGGTGACGTGCTCGATGGGCATCAGCAGGCGGTTCGCTTCCACGAGTTTGTAGAAGACGTCCTGCAGAATGTCCTCGGCATCGCGCGGGTCGGGCACGTGCCGGCGGATGAAGTTTCGCAGCCGGGAGCGTTCTTCCGCGATGATTTCGGAGATTTGACGGTCTTGCTCGGTCATCGTGGTGATGCTCAACGGCTCATCCATCCATTAATGTAGACGAACGGAGGCCGCCGATATTGTATAGATTTGAATTGGCGAAATGCGGATGGGCGCAACAGCTTCAGACAGGGCGAGACGCGCGACAAAAAAGCAAAGTCAACAACCGCACCCTCTGAAAACCAAACCCCAAAGGGTGCGCCGTTCTCATCTCTCCAGTGATCTCCGTTGAGCGCGGCGCTCTTTACGCGGCGGCGTTGCGGAGAAAGCGGAGGAGAGAAGATCCCAACCCTCAAGAAGCGAAGGGCTCCGCGCGCGGAGCGTGTGCATCGAGCAAGAAAAAACAAAGTCAAAAGCTCCACATAACACCGACGTGTGGGCCACCTGCCAGACCAGCGTCTGACTCCGAGGGCGGCATCCCTGGGGTGTTGCCGAGAACGCGAATGGTGCGTCTGGAGCGACACGCCGTATATCTCTCCCCACATCGGTCTGACGCTTCAACCTCAGTAAGTCCTTTCTCATCAACAGAGTGAGATTGGTTGTGGGCGTGCGATTCCCAGGTGTCGAAGTCGGGAGGCACACGATGAACGCTACGCTGGAATTTGCAACGCTCGCCATCGCCACGATGTTTGCGGTGGCCACGGCGGCTGGGCTGCTCTGGTTGTCGCTACAGGCGGCGTTTTTGATGATGCGGCCGGCAACGGCCCGAAGGATTCCGGCGCGCACGGAATTAGCGCGCGGGACCGCGCAATTAGCGCGGGCATATTCGGCGACGCATTGAATTGGATGGAGCGGAAGAGCGGCCCGCCTCCCCGACAGGAGTCGGGGTAAACGCCAGGCGAGCCCTACAGGTCACGGAGTCTGCTGGTGGGCTTCCCCGGCCGAAGCGCTGCGGCGGAGACGGCGGTCACCGCTCTGCCGCAGCGTTCCTAGGGACGGAAGAAAGGGTACTTTAATGGCGGCTTTGAAATGGTTGTTGATGCTAGGTGGTGCGGCGCTCTTCGGAAGCGCAGGAGCGCTCGTCGCCTACGACATTTATCTCTCGGAACAATTGCGGCGGCTCTTGTCGCGTAACAAGACGGACGAATCAGGCGCGGACCTAAAGGTTCGCGCCACGCAAAAGCCCCCGCGGCATCGTTTCACATTAAGAATGAATATTCTCGGCGGTCACGCCGGGCAAGGTCTCCGCTAGCCAAAACCCCTGTGGGTGGCCCGGGACGCGACGCAGGAAAGGAGGAGAGACTCTGGCCTTAGTGACCGTAAGACGGTCAACAAGCACGAAGGCAAGCACCGCCGCGCTTTGACCTTTTTGCCAGAGATTTCAGTCTCCCTGTGTCGCGTTTCGAGCCACCCGGCTAGCGGTCAAAATCGGCAGCAACAGAATTAACCAGAGTCCCTCCTCAAAACGGAAGAGGCCCCGACAAGCGCGGGGCCTCTTCCGCTTTTAACGTTGAATTGTTTTGAGATTCGGCGGCTATTCCTTGGCGACAGGATATTTCGGCCGCGGAGGAAGGCCTTTGTGATTCTTCAGGGCTTCCTTGGCGAGTTCGATGGCTTTTTCGAGTTGCGGGTCGTGGCCGGTGACGACGAGATCCGGCCGCTGCGGAACCACATAGTCTGGATCCACGCCGTGATTTTCCACGATCCATTCGCCGCCGTTGTCCGCTGACCAGAACGCAAATTCCGGAGCGGTGACGTTGCCGCCGTCATGCAGCGGAATACCACGCGAGATGCCGACGAGACCGCCCCAAGTGCGCGTTCCGACGATGGGGCCGATTTTCTGGCGATGGAAAAACCACGGGAAGGCATCGCCACCGGAGCCGGCGAGTTCGTTGACGATCATTACTTTGGGGCCGTAGATGGCCACGGGAGGCCAGGGCACATCTTTTCCTTCACGCGGGGCGAGCGCGGAGAGAAGTTCGCGGCGAAGTTTCTCTGTGTAGAAGTCCGGGATTTGCCCGCCGGCGTTGTAGCGCTCGTCCACGATGATGCCGTCCTTGTCGATCTGCGCGGTGAACTGCTTGTCGAAGGCGATGATGCCGGGGAAGGAGGTGTCCGGCACGTGCATGTAGCCAATGCGACCGCCGGTGGCTTCCGCGACTTTACGGCGGTTTTCGTCCATCCAATCGAGATAGCGCGGACCGGCTTCACCGTTCGCGGGCTTGACGGTAATTTCCCAGGCGCCTTCGGGAGATGATTTGGAATTGATTTTCAGCGTGACGAGTTTTCCGGCAAGGTCCTGGAAGTAGGAATAGACGTCCTGATTCGAACGAGCTTCCTGGCCGTCCACGGCGATGAGATAGTCGCCAGCTTTCACTTTCAGGCCGGGTTCGGTCAGCGGCGAACGTGAGGGTTCGTTCCAGTTTTCACCAGGATAGATTTTCGAGATGCGGAAGTAGGCGCCATCCGGCTCGAAATCGGCCCCCAGCATTCCGACGCTGACGTGCGGCCTCGCTGGCTGGTCGCCGCCGCCGACGTAGGTGTGCGAAGTGCTTAGTTCGGCGATCATTTCGCCGAGGATGTAATTCAAATCGCTGCGATGCGCGACCCAGGGAAGAAGCGCTTCATAGCGCTCGCCGATTTTCTTCCAGTTGTGGCCGGTCATATTGGGGTCCCAGTAGAAGTCGCGTTCGACGCGCCAGGCTTCGTGGAACACTTCGCGCCACTCTTCGCGGGGATCAATTTTCACCTGGAGTTCGCTGAGGTTGAGCTTGCCATCGCCGACTTTGGCTTTGCCGGGCGTGGCATCGGCGATTCCGTAGACAGGGCCGGCCTTGTAGATGACTTTTTTGCCCTCCTTGTCGAGGTCGTAGCCATCAATGCCTTCGAGCAGCACTTTGTCTTCGCGCTTGGTTACGTCATAAACGTGGAGGACGTTTTTCGAGCCACGGTCGGGTGTGCCGAACTGACGGGCTTCCTGGGGCGTGGAGACGTAGAAAAACTTGTCCTTGCGTGCTGCGAGGTTATTCAAAATGCCGGCGCTGATGGGGACGGGGGCTACGCGCCTGCTGATGCCGTCCAGGTCGATTTGAATGGGCTTGACAGGCTCAGGTTTCTTTTCGTCCTTCTTTTCTTCTTTCTGTTCGTCAGGCTTTTTCTCTCCGGGTTTGGCGTCGGCAGCCTTCTTCTCATCTTTCTTCTCGTCGGCTGTTTTTTCCTCATCGCTCTGGGGCTTGAACGGCGAAGCCTCATCGGCTTTCAGCGTGACGGCAAAGACGCCGTCGGTGGAGTAGTAATTGAAGCGCTGATCGAGCTGGCCGACGCTCGGATAGAAATAGCGCGTGGAAATGAAATAGAGATATTTCCCGTTTTCGTCGAAGACGGGATTGTTGTCGCTATAGAAGCCAGAAGAAACTTGGGTGATTTTCTTCGATCCCAGAGAATAAAGAAAGACATCGTTGGAACCGCGGCGGTGCGGTTTGGAATAAGCGAGCCAAAGGCTGTCGGGCGACCAACTGCCGTCGGAGATGGTGCCGTACTCGGACTTGTCCACGAGTACCGGCTTCTTGTCGTCCAGGCTGACGTACCAGAGTTGCAGCACTTTGTCCCAGTAGAGGAGCTTCTTGCTGTCGGGAGACCAGACGGGACCGTAGCGGTAGACGCCGCCATCGTTGGTGATGCGCGTTTCGTCGCCGCCCATTTGCGGGCGCGTGTAGAGCTCGAACTCGCCGGTTTTGTCGGAGAGATACGCGATCGACTTTCCGTCCGGAGACCAGGCGGGGTTCAGTTCGTGGACACTGGAGTGATTGGTGGTCAGCGTTCGAATGCTGCCGTGCTCAGCAGGAACGGTGAAAATATTGCCGCGGGCTTCCACCAGGGCGCGAGCCGCGGAGGGCGAGAGCGAATAGCTGCCGATGGATTGCGCGACGCTCTTGAATTCCGGGCGAGCTTCGACGTCTTCGGCGCGGACCACGATGGGGAGACTGCGCGTTTTTCCGGTGGCGAGGTTGAATTCGTGAAGCACGCCGCCATTTTCGTAGACGATGGCGTCGGGCCCGAGGCTCGGCCACTTGATGTCGTATTCCTTGTAGTCGGTGAGTTTTTTCGTTTGCTTGGAACCGAGGTCGTAGCTAAAGAGGTTCATCACGCCGTCGCGGTCGCTGATGAAATAGATAGTGTTGCCGTGCCACATGGGGAAGAGGTCCATGCCGGCGGTCTTCGGCAACTCTTCGTAGGAATTTTTTTTGAGATCGAAAATGGCGATGGGGAGGCTCCAGCCGCCGCGGTAGCGCTTCCAAGTGCGGAATTCCTGGGAAGTTTCGAGGTAGGCGATCCTGGTGCCGTCCGGAGAGAAGCTGGTCAGGCTCGCGCGCGGAACCTGAAGCGGCTTCGCCGGGCCGCCTTGTGGGGAGACGAGAAAGAGCTTGGTGTAACGTCCTGGAGGAGCGCTGAAACGGTCCGAACGGAAGAGAATGTCTTTGCCATCGGGCGTCCAACCGAGGACGATGTCGTTGCCGGGATGAAAGGTGAGGCGCTTGGGCTCGCCGCCTTCGGCGGAGATGACATACACGTCGGGGTTGCCGTCATACTCGCCGGTGAAGGCGATCCATTTGCCGTCCGGCGACAATTTGGGGTAGAGCTCGTCACCGACGTGGGACGTCAGCCGGCGGGCCGAGCCGCCGTCGCGCGAGGAGATCCACAGATCACCGGCGTAGGCAAAAACCACTTTATCTTTGGAGATGTCGGCGAAACGGAGGAGTTTCGTAGGCCCGTCAGGCACTTGGTCCGCGGCTTGCGCCGGAGCCTTTCCGGGAATTGACAGCAGTGCGGCCGCCAGGACCACGCTCAGACACAACAGCAGACTCAGACGAACAGGCTTGGGCTTCATCACTCGCTCCTGAAAATGGATTCTTGCCTGGAACAACGGACCTCTTACATGGACGGCTGACCACGGCAAAACGTTTCGCTGCGTTTCAGTACAGTCCTCGCCGGAAGTGGATTCCGCGGCCAGGGCCGCTGCGAGCATGCCGTTATTCCGCAGCCGCGCCTGGCACGCAAATCATTTCGCGCAGCCGTGATATCATCAGGCCGTAACCCCGTGTACGCCAAGCAAAAACTGTCCCCGCTGCGCTCACGCGGCCGGCTTTTCCTGTTCCTGCTGCTAGCCGCATTTCTCATTGCCATCCCGACGCCGTCCCGCGCGGATTCCCTTGAGGATGCTGCCCGCGCCTTGGCCCGCAAACTGGTCTCAACCAGCAAGAAGAGTCTTGGCTCTTCCTACGCCTGGGAGAATCGCTCGAGCGTCTCAACAGCCACATCCGAACGGATGCGCGAGGCGTTTGAGGCAGAGTTTGAGCGCCTGCGCTCACGGCTGGATTTTGCCCCGGGAGCAGAACTATCCATTCTCATCACCGAAGGACCTTCACACATCTATTTGCTTGCCGAGGATTCAAGTCAGGATCGAGAGTTCATAGGTTCTGTGACGTTTCCCAAAGGTCAGTTTCCTGCCGCCGAGCCCACAGCGACCGTTCTCATTCTCGACCGCCAGTTCCTTTGGCAACAGCCTGAAATGATGCTGGACCTTGCGCAATCGAATGATCCTTCAGGCAAGCCGGACGTAATGGTGGTGCTTGGCGGAGAAACCCTTTCTCTTTACAGGTGGAACCAGGAGAAATGGGTCCTGAAAGACGCGACGCATCTGCCGGGCAGAAGACCGCCGCTGCGGGGTCTGCGCGGGGAAATCCATTTGGAAGATCATTTTTTCCAGTTTCATTTGCCGGGTATCGAGTGTGACGGTGACGCCTGGCAGAAGCTCTCCTTCGAATGCGAGGAGCAGAGCGGGATATGGCGCGCCGGATTTGATCCCGCGCTGCCGTTCAGCCTGGATGCCGGACAGAACTTTTTTGCGGTTGATCCTCACTACATTGGCCCGAAGAGATTTTCATTGCCAGGTTTTTTTAGTGTGGCGCCTTACTATCAATCGCGCGAGCATTTCCAGGATCAAGAGGCTCTTGCAGCTGCCGATGGACATACCTATGTCTACTTGTCCGGGAACGAAAGAGAAAACATTCCAGAATCTCTCGAACGCCTCCCTGTCGATTGGGGAAGCGATCTAGTCGAACTCTCTGCCGATTGTCGCGAAAGACCGCTGGTTTTGGCCAGTGGCGCGCGTGATCACTCCTCACAAGATACGCTTCAGGGTTTTGAAGTGGATCCGAAGGCGATTACTCCGGTGACGGCGGTGACGGAGCTCTCTGGCCCAATTCTCTCACTTAAGAGCGTGAGTGAGTCAGAGGCCATTGCCATCGTCTTCCATCTGGCGACAGGAAATTATGAGGCCTATCGTGTCACGATTGGATGCGGCGACTAGAGGGTCGATTTTGGCGGGATTGCTCTGCGCGCTGGTTGCTTCTCCGCTCGAATGCGCGGAACGCCAGCGGTATGGCGGGACGCTGCGCGTGGAGCTTCGTGCGGCCTCGGTATCACTGGATCCGCGGGAGTGGAGAGTGGGGAGCACGGAATCTGCCACAGACGAGAAAATGGGCGCGCTGGTATTTGACCGGCTTGTGGTGCTGGACAATTATGGGAGATTTCAACCGGAATTGACGACGGAGTGGTCGCACGACGCGGCGTTCAAGCGATGGCAGTTTACCTTACGGACCGGCGTCAAATTTTCGGACGGCGCGATGCTGACCAGCGCCGATGCGGTGGCCGCGCTCCAACCATTGCTTCCCGATGGACAACAAGTTTCGGCTTCAGGGAACGTCGTGGTGATTCAATCGGCGACGGGCGCTCCGGATCTGCTCGAAGAGTTGGCTTCCGGCCGTTTCTTTGTCTATCGAGTGCAGCCGGACGGAACGTTGATGGGCACGGGGCCATTTTTTGTAGCCGAGGCAGCCGGTGGTAGCCGCGCTCCGTCGAGTTCATCGACTGCGGCAGGCGAATCGAATCTGGCCGGATCGGTGCCTGGCGCCGCAAAGCTCACGCATCTGCGATTCCGCGCCAATCAGGAAACCTGGTCGGGGCGGCCGTTTCTGGACGCGATTGAGGTGACGCTGGGTGTTCCGCCATTGCGGCAGCTCTTGGATCTGCAACTGGGAAAGGCCGATCTGGTCGAGGTCTCGCCCGAACTGGTGCGAAGGGCCACGCAGGACAATCAACGCGTGTGGCCTTCAGCGCCGGTGACTTTTTATGGTTTGCGTTTTGACGATGCGCAACCGGCCGCCGCTGATGCGAAGTTGCGGGAGGCGATCTCGCTCTCGCTCGACCGGAAAACGATGGCCAACGTGTTGCTACAGAAGCAAGCCGAACCAGCATCAGCCCTTCTACCGCAGTGGCTCTCGGGATATGCTTTCCTCTTCACCATGGAGACGAACGTCGACCGTGCGAAGGAAATCCGCGCCACTCTTCCGGCAAACACCGCAGCCGGCACGGAACCGCTGCGGCTGCGTGTTGACGCACAAGGTGACCTCGCAAAGCTGCTGGCCGAACGCGTGGCGGTGAACGCGAGGCAGGCAGCGATTTTGGTGCAAGTCGTGAATCGTCCGGCGACACGCAACGCAACCACTGCGACGAACGCATCAAGCAATTCCGCCGCAGGCGGCGCGCATCTTTTTGCTTGGCACTACTCGTCGCTTTCGCCTAGGGTGGAGATGGAATCGATGGTGAACACGCTCAAGCTCGGCGATTCGAACGCGGCGATCGTGTCTTCGACCGATCCAGAACAGCTCTACGCGTACGAAAAGAAATTGCTCGAGGAACGGCGCGTGCTGCCGCTCGTCGCTCTGCCGGAATACATCGGACTGAGCCAAAAAGTGCGCGACTGGATGCCGGCGCAGTGGGGCGAATGGCATCTCGCCGACGTGTGGCTCGATCGTTCTGAACCCGGAGCAACGCAGCCAGCCGATTCCAGTGGCGCGGCGGTTCCCGCCACGCAGCCTGGCGCTGCACCTCCCGGAGCCAAGCGATGAGCTTTCGAACAAAATTGTTATTCGTCGTGCTGCTCATGATTTTTGCCTCCGTCTCCGTGGTTGCTTACGCGGTGACTCATTACACGCAAGCAGCATTTGAATCACTGGACGCCGAGCGCACCGGAGCGCTGGTCGCACAATTCAAAAAAGAATTCATCCAGCGCGGAGCTGAAATCGCACAACAAGCAAAAAATATAGCGGAAGCCAACGCGACTGAGCGGATGGCGATTGACATGTCCCGGCCGAATGCCGACCTGTCTCTCTATGTGCGTGATGCGATCGGTTCTGCACAGGAACATGGGCTGGACTATGTGGAGTTTGTGAATCACGACGGCGTGCTCATTTCGTCGGCGCAGTTTCCCGCTCGCGTCGGCTACAAGAATGACTGGGTGACGTCGGTCAAGGACTGGAATGACGCTCCGGCATTCTTACGCAAGGAAGAGCTGCCCGACGGCGAAGCCCTCTCGCTTACGGTCGTTCGAACGAACAGCACCGTAGCGGACAAGAGCTTGTACATTATCGGCGGGCACCGTCTGGACAAGAATTTTCTCGCCTCGCTGGTTTTGCCGGCCGGAATGCGTGCGCTCATCTACACCAACCTCCAACCGGCTTTTGTTCCGGCGTCCCTGATGGGCGAAAAGATTGATACGGAGCAGGTGGAACGGTTCGCTCCGCTCGTCGAACAGCTGCAAAAGCAGCCGCAGCCCATGGTGCGAACAATTGACTGGACCAGAGATCCAGCCGATGCGGAAACGTTTCATGCCATTCCCTTGACCGGCCGCAACAACGAACTTCTCGGCGTCTTTTTCGTCGGGAGTTCGCGAAAAGAACTGGTCCTGTTGACCCGCCAAATTCTCAAGATGGCCGCGGCGGTTGCGGCTGCCGCACTATTGATCGGGTTACTGGTCAGCTTCTGGGTTTCCGCGCGCATCACCAAACCGGTCGAAGAACTTGCAGAAGGCGCGCGTGAGGTCGCCAGCGGAAGATGGGATACACGCATTGACGTTCACGGGCGCGATGAGATTGGCCAGCTTGCCGAAGCGTTTAATCACATGACGCAAACGCTGGCAGCGCAGAAGGAGCGCCTGGTGCAAACCGAGCGCGTTGCGGCGTGGCGCGAACTGGCGCGGCGTCTGGCGCACGAGTTGCGCAATCCGCTCTTTCCCATGCAGATTACCGTCGAAAATCTGCAGAAATCGCGGCAGCTCGACGCCAAGCAGTTCCTGGAGGTTTTCAACGAATCGACGGCCACGTTGAAAGCGGAACTCGCCAATCTCAACACGATCGTTGGACGATTCAGTGACTTTTCAAAGATGCCGGCGCCACAGTTTGTGCGCGTGAATGTGAACGAAGCGCTGCGCAACGCGGTGCGCCTGTTCGAGCCGCAATTCAACGAAGTTGGCAAACCTACGATTACACCGGAGTTGTTCCTGACCGAGCCTCTACCGGACATTGACGCGGACCCTGACTTGCTCCACCGCGCGTTTCAAAATCTTGTGCTGAACGCGTTGGACGCCATGCCTGCAGGCGGAACGCTGACCCTGAGAACGTCGGAGCACGAAGGCCACGTTCGAATCGAAGTGGCCGACACCGGGAAAGGCTTGACGCCGGAAGAATGTTCGCGACTGTTTACCCCGTATTACACGACGAAATCGCAGGGGACAGGGCTCGGGCTCGCCATAGTGCAGTCAGTAGTCAGCGATCATCACGGCAGCATTTCCGTCACCAGCGATGAGGGCCGCGGCACAATGTTTCGAATCGATCTGCCGCAGCGCCAGGCCGGCCATGGCGCCAGACCGCGGGAGCAGGCGCCAGAACCCAAGAGTGGTGCGCCGCCTTCAACTCTAGCCGCTGCTTCCGACTAAGGCTCGAAAAGGACCCACGTTTGGCGCGCAAAGCTCACCTTTTACTCGTCGACGACGATCACAATACCCTGGCTTCGCTTTCCCGCGCCTTCCGGCTTGCAGGACACGAAGCCACTATTTGTGACAATGCCGCTCGTGCGGTTGACCTGCTCCGCGCCGAGACTTTTGATCTGATTCTTTCCGACGTCGTGATGCCGGGAAAAAGCGGATTGCAACTGCTCGCAGATTTGAAGAAGGCCGGTGTCAAGACACCGATTGTTCTCATTTCAGGGCAAGCCAATATTGAAATGGCAGTGAAAGCAACGAAACTGGGCGCGCTTGATTTTCTGGAGAAACCGCTTTCCACCGAAAAACTGCTCGTGACGGTAGAGAATGCGCTGCGGTTGTCGAGGCTCGAGGACGAGAATCGCGAGCTGCGCCATCGGCTGGGTAAGCACGAACTGGTGGGCTCCGGCCCGGCGATGAAAAAATTGCTCGCGCAAATCGAGCGCGTTGCGGCTAGCGAGACGCGCGTCTGCATTCTTGGCGAAACAGGCACGGGAAAAGAGTTGGTCGCGCGGGCAATCCACGAAAGATCTCCGAGGCACGAGCAACCGTTCATCACGCTGAATTGCGCGGCAGTGCCGTCGGAATTGATTGAATCGGAGTTGTTTGGACATGAGAAGGGCGCGTTCACCGGCGCCGCTGTGAAGCATTTGGGCAAATTCGAACAAGCTGAGGGTGGAACACTTTTTCTGGATGAAATCGGGGACATGCCCGTGGCAATGCAGGCAAAGTTGCTACGCGTGCTGGAAGAGGGTGAGGTTGAACGTGTCGGCGGCGATAAACCCATCAAAGTAAATGTGCGCGTCGTTGTTGCCACGCATCGCAACCTGGAAGATCTGGTGAAGCAGAATGCTTTCCGGCGCGATCTGTTTCATCGCATCTACGTTTTTCCGCTGACGCTGCCGCCTTTACGCGAGCGCCCGGAGGATTTTCCCGACTTGATCGCACATTTTGCCCGGCAGGTGGCGGCGCAAAACGGCTGGAAAGAAAAAATCTTCGCGGAAGAAGCCATTGCTGAATTGCGAAAATATGGCTGGCCCGGCAACGTCAGAGAACTGCGCAACGTGGTCGAACGTCTGATCCTGCTAGCTTCGGACGAAGACGTTACGGCCGCAGATGTCCGACTTATTCTTCCTACTTCTGACTCTTCATCAGGCGGTTCCTCTGCTTCTTCGTCCGGCAGTTCCACAGGCACACTGGCGGAACGCGCGGAGGCATTCGAACGAGAGACAATGCTTGCTGAAATCCGGCGGCACAACTTTCACATGACAAATGTCGCTAGGGCATTGGGCCTCGAGCGCAGCCACCTGTACAAGAAGTGCCAGCAACTGGGAATCGACCTGCAGTCGCTGCGGAAGCCGGAATGAATTCGTTCTGCGGCACAACGTAGATTGCAGCTCAGCGTACTCCCTCTGGAAAGACCGTAAACCATTTAAAATGAACAGAGTAGGGAAAGTAAAAAGGGAATTCGATTTCGCTTGACAAAATAGCGATATGTAATATGATATTTGCAGATTGCAATAAGCGCGAACACCATGAAACTTGGCGACAAACTCCGCTCCCTCCGCTCCGTCGAAGGCTCGCTCCGTGGATTGGGCCGTTCGATGACCCAGCAGGAACTGGCCGCTGCAATGAAGAGCGAAATCGGCCGTGGTCTGAGCCAGGCGTATCTCTCGCAGATCGAGAATGGCGCTCGGCCCCATCTGACGCATACGACGCGCGAGCTACTGGCGCGATTCTTCCGCGTCTATCCGGGCTTTCTTGTGGACGACCCGGAAGGCTACACGCCGGGGCTCCAGTCTGAATTGCGCGCCATCGATGCGAAGGTCGATTCCTGGCTTTTTGCCGGCGCCGGGCAGTTTACGGCTGATCCCGTGCTTCAGCGCGCGCTGACAACCATCGCCGAGCATGAAGACTCGCGCCGGGCGATTCTGCTCCTGGCAGAAATTCTCCGCACGCCGGATTTGGCGGAACGTCTTGGAGAAGTCTTGCATCCAGGAAATCATCAGAACGGAGGACAACAGAAGGGCAGCGGCCATCCGCCCGCTTCTTCACTTCGCAATTGACCTGGGCGAGCCCGGGGTGGGCGCTCAAGGCAACAAGGTCCGAGTCTCGAATTCCAGCCTGCGCACAGCAACGCCAAGTTGCGTGAAGCATATGTTGCGCTCGAGGTGAGTTATGACCTGGTCTGATTTTTATCTTCTCTGCTTCTTCGTGGGCTTCATTTTCAGTGTGCTGTCGTTTCTCGGCGGCGCGACGCACCTCCATCTGCCTGCCCGTTTGCACTGGCCTTTTCATGGCGGGCATCACGGCGGCGGAATGGCCGGGCGCGGAACGATGCACGCCCGAGGCGGCCTGTCGTGGTTCAACGCGATGACGATCATGACTTTCCTCGCCTGGTTTGGCGGGATTGGTTATCTCCTTACGACCCATTCGCGCCTGGTCGCGATAGTCGCGTTGAGCATCGCCAGCCTTTCCGGTCTCATGGCAGCCAGTTTTGTTTTCAAGTTCATGGCGCGAATCGTGAAAGTAAGCGACATGCAAATGCTCGATTGGGACTACCGGATTGAGGGCACCGTGGGGGCGGTCAGTTCACCCATCCGCGAGGACGGCACCGGAGAAATGATTTTTGAGCAGCGCGGGGTGCGCAAGAGCGTTGCGGCACGGAGCGACGACGGCAAGGCGCTTCCAAATGGCACAGAAGTTGCGATCACACGGTACGAAAATGGAATCGCTTACGTTAAGAAGTGGGAAGAGTTCACGAGTTGAACTCTAGAAGAGGTTTTCCCGGGCTGGAGAACGATGCGAACAGTCCGGAGCAGGGTGGAAAAGGGAGGTCTTTATGTTTGGTCTTTCGGTTCCCGTGATGGCCGGGCTGCTGGTACTCGCAATTCTTTTTGCGATGGCCAGTTTTGCCACATTGCTGCGCAAGGTGGGCCCGCACGAAGCGCTGATCGTTTATGGCATACGCGGTCCAAGAACGGTAACGAATGGCGGCACGATTCTGATTCCGATGTTGGAACAGTGCCGCGAGCTCTCGCTGGAGCTGATGTCCTTTGATGTGGCTCCGCAGCAGAGCCTTTACACGAACCAGGGAGTTGCGGTGACCGTCGAGGCGGTGGCGCAGTTGAAAGTGAAGTCCGACCCCGTTTCGATTCGCACCGCAGCAGAGCAATTCCTGACCAAGAGGCCGGAACAGCGCGAAGGCTTGATCCGCCTGGTGATGGAAGGTCACCTGCGCGGGATCATCGGCCAGCTCACGGTCGAACAGATCGTCAAAGAGCCGGAGATGGTGGGTGACCGCATGCGTTCAACTTGCGCGGCGGACATGAACAAGATGGGGCTTGACGTCGTGAGCTTTACTCTGAAGGAAGTACGCGACAAGAACGAATACATCACCAACATGGGCCGCCCCGACATCGCGCGCATCAAGCGCGACGCGGAAGTAGCCGCGGCAGAAGCAGATCGCGACATCGCCATCAAGCGGGCTGAGTCCCAGCGCGCTGCGGCGGTCGCCAAGGCGCAAGCCGACCAAGAGCGTGTCGCCGCGGAAACGGCCTCGCTGGCGAAGCAAGCCGAAGCGGAACGCGACCTGGACCTCAAGAAAGCCAGCTACCTCGAAATGACAAAAAAAGCCCAGGCGACCGCCGACAAGGCCTACGAAATAGAGACCAACGTCATGCAGCAACAGGTCGTTGCTGAATCCGTGAAGGTGCAGCAGGTGGAACGCGAGGCGCAGGTGAAAGTGCAGGAAGCGGAAATCACGCGCCGCGAAAAGGAACTCATCGCCACCGTGCTGAAGCAGGCGGAAATCGAACGTCAGCGCATCGAGACGCTCGCCAGCGCCGAACGTCAGCGCTCAATATCGGAAGCCGAAGGCCGCGCCTCTGCGATACGCGCACAGGGCGAAGCGGAAGCGGAGATCATCTTCAAAAAAGGCGAAGCCGAAGCCAAGGCCATGAACGTGAAGGCGGAAGCCTTCCAGGAATATAACCAGGCCGCCGTCATCGACAAGCTGTTCACCGGCCTGCCGGAAATTGTGCGCGCTCTTGCCGAGCCGCTCAGCAAGGTGGACAAGGTGACTATCGTTTCCACGGGCAATGGGGATGCCGCCGGCGCGTACAAGCTGACCGGTGACATCACCAAGATTGCCGCGCAAGTGCCCGCGCTCTTCGAAGCGCTCTCCGGCATGCAAATGTCGGAACTGCTCAGCAAAGTGCGGATGATTGGCGACAAAGCGCCGAAGCCGGAGCCGCCGTCAGCGGCGATCAAGAAGGCCTGACGTTCGCTTCCGTCCTCGGCAGGTCCGTGCGGACCTGCCGAGGACGCCAATGGTCTTGGGGGGATGGCCATGAACATGAAAGAAAAACTTCTCTTCGTCTGGCTTCTCGTAGTGGTGGCAATCGGCCTGGTGTTCCACCACTTTTGGGCAAGCGCGGTTTACGCGCTTGGCAAAACCGTTGCATTGAACCTCGTTTCTTTGCCGGGCCTTGTGAGTTTTGCGGTGGGATTTTTCGGCGTAAATTTCCTGCCCTGATTCAGTTTGCAGGCCAGGCAGGAACGCTCGATTGTCTTTTTTGAAGCTTTAAGTGGTTCGCATCATTCGGTTCGTGAAAGGAGATTTATCATGGGACTCTTAGAACGAGTAGGCACTTTGATTCGCGCGAACATCAATGACATGGTGGACCGCGCGGAAGATCCGGAAAAAATGATCAAGCAGGTGATCCTCGACATGGAAAACCA
>WNFP01000637.1_pt1 | contig 34385 bp, 26 predicted proteins | sample 5400201 | NCBI WGS metagenome assembly WNFP01 (sample SAMN13153355, study PRJNA577476) | soil metagenome | isolation source: 115 cm saprolite under Madrone tree | place: USA:California | collected 2016-06-14 | reverse complement strand
CTGTCGATATATATCCGAGGCATGAGGCCAAGGCGGACCGCGTCCTCGCCGGAGACGGTGGTCGTGCCGTTGCCCGAGAGGAATACGGCGGCATATACAAAACGGCCGTCCGCTGAAGCAGCCAGCGCTCTGGGCTTAGTGCCGAACAGCGTCAGAATTTTCGGCGGTATTTTGGGCCGTGCTGCTTCGAACACCCAGACTTGGGCCCGGCCGATGCCGGGAGTAAAGCTCTCTCCCGACTTTGCCGTAGCGACGAACACACGATCCTGCTTTGGACCTGCTATCACAATTCCCCTCGGCTCATCCCCCACCTGCAGAGTGTGAACGACGCGTGGTCGACCGGGGTCGCTAATATCCACTACACTGACCGAGTCGGAAAGGTGGTTGACGACCCAAGCCTCGTTGCCGTGGAGCGCCAGCGCCACCGGCCGCAGGCCAACGGTGGTTTCCCCTAGGGAGCGGAGGGTCTCGCCTTGCGCATCGAAAATTTCCAACCGGTCGTCCGCCGTGTTGAGCGCGTACAGAGTGCGCCCATCTGCCGACAGCGCCAATGGGCGAACGGGTTCGGTTTCGAAATTTGTGAAGCCGTCTGATCTTGTGGAGTTGCTTGAGACGGGAGCTTGGCGGCCCTTTTCAGCGGGTGCAACACTGCAAGCGGGAAGCAGTGCCAGCGTCACAACCGCCAGCGCGCGCCATTTATTACAATGCACTGCGATAGGCGGTTTCCTCCTATGTGCGCGCTCTGAAATCATCAAAGCTTCTTCGCTCACTAGGAGCTAGACTCTTTGGTACACGAGCTAATTTGATTTGTCCAGGCGGATTACTGAAGAAGATCTCACTGTGCCCAAGAAGGTCAGAGGCGGACAATCCTCTTTTCCAAACTTGGTCAAAACTTGAAATCCATATACCTCCACGCGAAGAACTCTGAGGATCTCTAAAGCGCAAGCGTGGTGCCAGCCTCAGAGTATCTCGGTTTGCCTTCAATGAGCTGCTGAATGAGTGAAAGAATTTTTGCGATACCGCTTCGAACCAGAGGTAAGGATAGGAAAGAAACGTATCTTTTATCTTACGCTCGGATACCTAATGGATACATGCGTGAAAATGCTTGCCAAGTATTTTTCAATTTCTGCTTCACAGTCAGTGATCGGAGATGCAGGGAACGAACTTTGCTAACCCCTAACAGACTATCTATTGCTGTGTCTGTGAAAGGATTGGTCCAATTTGGAGCGAAAAACACACTTTTGGCTTTTGCTAGATGCGAAATGTCCACTTTGTGCACATCGCAAATGTGGAGAATGTCGCGAGGTCTCGTTTTCGATCTTAGCGTGTTGTCAATGTAGGGCGCGAGCGATTGCGCGACTTAGCACTATCCAGAAGCTTTTAAACGACAAAGATGAAAAAAATCGATAGTCCAAGCCAGGTGTTCGAGAGCTTGTGACAGATCCGCCTTCTCAGCGGGCAGACCGTATTGTTGGCTCTAGCGCAACTCGCGGATTGTCCGGCGGCCAGATTGATCCGCAAGGGTTTTAAGCACAGTGATACATCCACTACGTTTATCAACGTGCGGCTCGCAATTACATGTCCGGCAAAGGTCCCTCGATACATAGTAAGGGGTCTTTACCTCTTGATCAGCACCTGATTTACTTAGCTTGTCTCCAACACACTTGGGATTAAAATAAATAAGCATGGACGGACCGTTGTCAGGGGATATTCTCCCCGCTGTAGAAGCCATTCGTATGATCGATGAGGCCGATCTAACGCCTCCCATCGAAGTCCCCGCCGTTTCTTCGGATGCGTACCCTGAAAACGTGCCGAAGGAAGAGCATCGCTGGCTCGAGTCTGAAATCAAACGGCTGAAGCGTGAACGTAACGCTTACATACTAGCGCACAACTATGCGCCCAGCGACATTCAGGATGTGGCCGATGCGGTGGGCGATTCGCTCTATCTTGCGCAAAAAGGTGCGGAGTCCGATGCCGACATTCTCCTGGAAGCGTCGGTGCTGTTCATGAATCAGATCCTGGCCATCATGAAAAAGCCACACCAACGCGTGCTGGCGCCTGATCTAGGCGCCCTCTGTTCGCTGGCCGCCCACGCCGATGCGGATAAAATTCGACAGTGGAAGCGGGAGCATCCTAAAGGAATCGTCATTAGTTACGTCAACACCTATCTGGATGTGAAGGCTGAGAGCGATTATTGTTGCGCTTCTGCGAATGCCGCGAAAGTCATTCTACATGTGTTGGCCAATTCTGATTCCGATCAACCGATTCTTTTTCTTCCAGATGTTTATCTAGGGTTTTACGCGGCAAAGCTTCTGGAGCAACAAAATCAGTCACTGGAACGGTTGTGGCTTATGATGGGCGCGTGCCACGTTCACGACCGTATTCGCCCTTACCATATAGAAATGCAGAAACGGAATTATCCCGATGCTGCGGTGGTCGTCCATCCAGAATGCGGTTGCACCAGCGCTTGCATGCGCCAGATGGCGCAGGGAGCGACTCCTGCGCACATGATGCAGTTTCGTTCCACTCAAGGCATGGTGCAATTCGTGCGCGAGACGCCGCAAAAGGTTGTCATCATGGCGACCGAAGTCGGTAACATCTACCCTTTGTCCAAAGCCGCACCAGACAAGATTATAGTTCCAGCCAGTCCGGAAGCCGTTTGCGCCTACATGAAACAAAATACATTTCGGAAGCTCTATTTTTCCCTGCGCGACAACATTCATGAAATCACCGTGGATCCCGTTCTTGCCGCCCAAGCCCGCATCCCCATCGAGCGCATGCTAACTATCCTGTAAACTAGGATTTCTTCTTTCTAACTTCTTCGCGATCTGTCTCAGTTTTCCTGATACTTCTGTCCTTGAAAGGCTTACGATTTAGTCATCGTAGCGCAACTTTCGCTCCTAACAGCTCCATCTTTAAGCTGATTACTTATATGGCACTCGCGTTGCTTTGCACATCGGTAGTAGTTTGAAAAAATTTTTAAAAGGAGGAGACACGTCATGCTGAGTTGGTCAATGACATTTTTAGTGATTGGAAAAGGTGAGATGTACGATGCCGCCATATAAACTGAGAAAAAACGTGATGAAGCTCATGAAAGATGAGGACGGAAAAGTCGGTTGGATCCTACTCTGGGCCTTGGGAATACCTATCCCAGTGCTACTTATTCTATTTGCAATCCGCGGTTGTACATAAGGGTTAACCGACCGCGAGCGAGAAGGTGTGTCCGCGCACCTCTCGATGCCATGAGCGGCGAGAAAGAGTTATTACAAGTTTTTGGACTTCGACCGATTTCCTTTTACTTGAAATCAGTGTAGTCGAGGCTTCAGCCTCAGAGCAACCGGTCAATCAAAGTTTCCGCTTGACTGATCTACCCAAGGCGAGCAAGAACATCACGCTTTTGCCCGTAGCGTGAGGCGAGAAAAATTCCGTCACCTCGTCGTCGAAGAAGGTAAGCCCCGAGGCGCCGAGGCGTTGAGCATAGGCAGCAAGGTATAGTTTCCCTCCGATAACGCTTGCTTCCAGTTGGGCGGCCCGGTAGCCCCGGTTGCCGAAGCGTTCCAGGACTCTATTAAGGTCGACGAGGAAAAAAACGTCCACGCTGCAATCGGCGGGGATCTCCTGTCCGAGTCCGAGATATCCGGCATCGCGGCGAAAATCTCCCTCCTTGAGCAGCTCGAGCGAATTGCTCTCCCGGTGAAAGACGTAGGCGCCGGGTGAGAGATCGTCCACTGCATGTACGATCAGATAGAGATCGTTAATCGGCGGTTCCTCCGGATGGAGAAAGTCGAATGGGATCCCGCGCGTCGCCCGGTCAAGCATCGTGGAAAACCGTTCAAAGGTGATCGACTCGCGGGAGAATTCGCGGGTGGAACCGCGCCGTTGAATCACCTCCTCGATAGTATCCCGAGAAATCTCAGCGTCGCTCAGCGACCGAAGGGCGATCAAACGCTCATTTGAAGTCGTACTCTGACTTTTGGCTCTGGTCGACGAATTTATCATTGCGCGCCAATCCGCCACCTCCTCTTTGCTCTCCAGGGACGACGCTTCATGCATCGCCCGGATCGCCGGGTAATCGATTTCAGTTTTGGAAAGCGGCGCGGTCTCGAACTCCAGCGGCGCAACTGCTGTGGATGATCCCTTCGCCTGAGCGGGCATGTTACCTAGAGCTACGATGGCGGTGACTCCCTCGCGCACGCGATCTAGACTTAGTAGTCGATCCACCGCATCGTCTATGAAGCCGAGAACGATCCGTGCCGGCGTGTGACGCCCGATTGCGGCGGCTAGCAGGTTGGCGAGGATAGTGCCCGTGTCCCAGTAACAGTGCCGATAGGCTCGCGACTGGTACTTCCAGGCATTGCGCCAATAGGTCGAAGCGCAGACGATGATAACAGGGGCGTTGGCTATGGCAGGCTCTCTGCCACTCGCCTCCACTAAAATATCGCGATAATCCCCGACACGTAGCTGCCGCAAGGCGAAGTCCTGGGGGCCAAAGTGATAAACCCCTGCCTGCAGATCCGGCAACTCGCCACAAACGAGATACAGATCGATGTGATAAAGCGCGCCGGTACAAGCCGCCGCACGGAAGAGCATCTCGCCTCCCGGATAGCTCCTGCGCCTGGTGATGCCGGCAGACAGATAAAGGATCTCCGCTAGAATCTGAATCGAGGGAACGACTTGATCTCTTAACGAAGCATCCGAATTCGAGATTGCCTCCAGCGCGGTCATCCCTGAAGAGGAGAGATGTTGGGGCAGAGGGACGGGCTCCAACTTGGAATAGATTTTAAGGGGAATCGGCTGGTTGTCCCAATCCAGATAATGCCGATTGGTGCGGATGCTTTCATCGGAATGCTTAGTTCCGTTATGGTAAGCCCACGTGGCCTGGAGCTCCTGGTTCTTCATGGCATTACTCCTCCGCAGAGCACCGATGGGGTATCGTCTTTTTTGTTGCGTGACGGTTCGAGTGCTTACTTTCAGTGTAGCATGCACATCACCGTTTTCTTGCTTACCAAGATAGCTGGAACCGATGACGAAAAGTAGTCCGGTGTAAAGCACCAGTAAATCAATTGCTGTGGTATCGAGGCCGGCCTACGATCGTCAGATTGCTATTATTTTGCACCGAGTTGCTGCTGCAGTTTCACGAGCTTGGGTTTGATTTTCTCGCCCAGTGCCATCTGAGGTTCGGACGGGGCGTAGCCCTGTTCCTTTTCCCATACGGCGATCACCGGCTTTGCCATCTCGAATGCTTCGACGAACGAATGGGTTTTGCGAAGCGCTTCATCGAAAAAGGCTTTGCCGAAGTAGGTCCATTCCGCTTCGTTGCTGCAACCAAAAGAATTCTTGTCGGAGGCGGAGGCGGAAATTATCAAACTGTTTTCGTTTTTTAATGTGTTGATGAAACCTCCCGAGTAGCAGGCGGATATGACGACCACTCGATTCTTGATGCCCGATTCGTCCAGCAGCGCGCGCAGTTTCTCGGGGTCCAGCTCGTGTAGTTGGAGCGGTGCAAACTCAAGGGAGAAACGGTGCGTTTTCGAGCCGTGGGAGGTCAAAAAAAGAAAGAGTATATCTTCGCCGTTGTTCATAACTGTGGCGACGCGCTGCAGTGATTTACGCAAGCTGGTAATGCTGGCAATAGGCGAGGTGGCGAGACTCTTGGAATTGTTTACTAGGCGGATGGTTTTGCCTTCGCTGCCGAAGCGTTCCCGGAACAGGCGGCCCACAGCATCGACCTCTTTCATGAAAACGTCCTGATTGCCGTAGCCACCCATACCGATGAAATAGACGTCGACTATGCCCTGGCGCCCGGGACGCATGGCGGCAAGTTCTCGTTTAAGAAGCTCAGCTTGGCTGTAAAAGACCTCTTCATCCAAAACCTGTTTGCCGGGTTGCGCAGATTGCAAATCGCCTTGGTTGCTTGCGGCTTGCCAAAGTCTATGCTCGCGGTTCATGTGGGTGAGCGGTAGAACAAGCAGAAGTAAGCAAGCGGCATAAGTTAGGGTCCTGCGTCCCAGATCGCCCGCAAGCGGGCCGGCGGCGGCCCTGGCGCAGGCCAACGCGAACCATATGGGTGGAACCACGTGGTATCCCACGTTGACCTGGTACGGCCAAGGTTGGGGATGGAGCGCGAGAGCGGCACCATAGGTAAAGTAAACGACCGAGTCGATGACCGCTGCGATCATCAGAAATGCCTGCAAGAGGGAAAGTGTGTTTTCGCTTCGGCCGAGGGCATAAGCAGTAACGATCGCTGCGAGCATGATGATGGGCAGGTGAGCGATGGCCGAGGGAATAGCATCCCAATCGAAGCGGCCGTCTATTCCTACTGACGCAATGTCGTAAAGAACTGGAATCAACAAAGTCGCGGCACTGAAAGCAGCGACCTGCCACCAGGTCACCGAGAAATGATCTGGAGCGCTTTCCTGAAAGAAAGCGAGCCTGAAAGCATTTGCCGAGGCCCGCCGCAGGAACGCTAGGATACTATCGCCATCTTCGCCCGCGAACTCGAATGTGGTCCTCATGGTCGGCGACCGACGAAAGCGCCGGCCCCACGCTATTATACAGGGACGCGGTCCTGATTGCTCGGCGGCAGGAAAGATAGAGCTGAGAACGGAATACTGGTCCGGCTTAGCTATAGGGAATCAGCGCGTCTCTTTCCCGGCGGTAGCTGCGTTGACTTTGTGCCGGGTCACGATTCACGAAAAAGCGATGGAACATGGGATGGTGCAGACTCCGAACTTCGTGCTCGACAAGAAAAACGCAACTATTGCTATCGGGGTCGATAATTTCTTTAAAGCGAAATTGATGATTCTGCACATCCTCCGAAACCAAGCCACGATTTTTTAGGAAACCATAGGGGCGGGAAAAGTTTGCAACGTATATGGCGATGTGGTGACCGTCATAGTCACCTACGGGTTCTTTGGTTTCCCGAAAAACCAATGACTGATTGCGACCGATCTGCACTCGGCCCGCGGTTCCCTGTTCACCGGACTCGGTCGTCGACGGAGCCCCCAACACTTGATCGTAAAAACGAGCAATGCCTGCAGCTCGGCCAGGCCGGACTAAGAACTCCACATAGGGAATTCCCAATGCCATATCGCCAAACTTGGGACCGGCAGGATAGCACTGAAAGCGATTTCCCCAGGGACAGGTGACCGCAATATGGTCCGCCTCGACTGACCAGCGAAACTGGGTGCCCGCGAGTGTTTCTTCCACCGATACGAGTCTTTCTTTGAGGGCGTCAAGATTGGGCACGACGACGCCGATGTGCCCATGAATCACTTGAGCGGGTCGAGTAGGAAGATGAAACTGCTGTTCGCCTACATTCGCCCACATGTTGCGCAAACCAATGTTCATGTATGGATCGCGAGTAAAGCCCAGGCCGACGATATAAAACGCAATCGCTAGGGCTTGATCCGGAACTTGGACGTTAACATGCTCCAGAAGGACTATATTTCCGACGTCTTCGTCTGAATATTCAATCATGGCCGACCTCGTAAGTCTTTGTGCGCGTGATGCATCTTGGCATGCAGCCATCCCAACTCCACCACCTCTTCTAGGGCGCCTGTGATTGCGACGGTGCAACCCTTCTCGCTGGGATATTTTCTGCAGTCGACTTTGAATCGATTAGCCATAAAACTGCTGTCCCTGGTTTATAAATTCATCGGTCCGTTGCTTAAAGGCCAAGCTTACTTTTATTCCTGTAACGGGAATCTTTCAAGACTAATGAGCCCCGATTTGGGCTGTCCGCGTCTTGAGTGGCAATTTACTTTTTGACTTTATCGATGAAGCCACTTTTCTTGATTTCCTCAAGAACACTTGGTTCGAGCAGGCGGAGCGACTCGGGGCTTTGACCCTTGGCTTTTGGGTTGGACTTCGCCGTTTGAGCGATCACGAATTCGAGTCCTTTGCGATCCGGGAGAGTGAGCAAGTCGTCGCCATACCGGGCCAAGAAATAGTCATAACCGATACCATACACTTCATCGTCTGCGCGTATGTATTTTTTCATTACCTGAATCGCCAAAGCTTTGTCCTTCTTGACAAGATAAAGCCCCTCTATCAGAGCCTTGACGAAACTCGTAACCTTTTCTCGATTAGCGTCGAGATAGCTTCGCTTCACCATGAGCGCACTTTGAGGAAAGGCCATACCCGCCTCCGCCATATCAAGAAGAAGATTCATACGGTACTTTTTAATGGCCATGGACGCGAAGGGCTCGCTGAACAGCGTGGCCTCAGTAGAGCCGCCGGTCAAAGCGCTGAGACGATTTGGGTTTCCACCTAACTGAATAACGGTTACCTGTTTTGGATCCACGCCAAGCTTTTCGAGACTTGCCTGAATGGCAAAATCCGTCGCCGACCCGAACTGGCTGATGGATACTCTTTTGCCTTTCAACTCTTCCGCATTTCTGATTTCCGGGCGGGCGATGAATTTGAAAGCAAACATATTGAATCCGCCCGTGATCATGGCAATATCAGCGCCCTGTAAGTTTGCTGTTATCGCCAAAGCGCCGGTGGAGAAGAGGAATTGGATCTCATTGGCGAGCAGTGTCTGTACGCCTAGAGTGCCGCTGTTCAGCGCCAGGTATTCGACGTCAAAGCCATATTTTTTGAAAATGCCTTGCTCATGCGCCGCCCAGATAATCGAATGAAGCGGAGTAAAGCCGCCGCTGCCGACACGGATTTTTTCGGCAGCGGGTAAAGAGTTGCCGGAGACCCATAGCAAAAATAAAATCCAGGCGATCAAAGATGCTCTCCGGATCATGTATTTTCCCTCTTATTGTTGGTCCGCTGGAGCATCGCAATCGGTGCCACAACTGCGCCGGTTTAGACAGCCTGTCATGAATTGCAGATTTCCTCGTAGGATGGCGTCGGCATCCCCGCCTCCCAGGAGGAATCACGTAATTCAAGCCGGTTCCCGCTGGGATCAAGAACGAACAGTTGTCTGCCGGTGAAGAAACCGCCGGGGCGATAGTCGATGGGCTCATGAATCTTGATGCCCAGATCCCGAAAGACTTTGCAGGCCTTATTGAACATGTCCGGGCTTACGTCGAAGGCGTGGTGCAATCGGCCGTCCTGCTCAACCGTTCGGACAATCGGATCCTTGCGCTCGCAGAGCAGGATGTTATGGCTGCCGAGGGAGAAGCAGGACGTGCGTGAAGTGGCGAGGCGTCCCAAAGGCTGCAGGCCGAGTATCTCGCCGTAAAACTTTTCCGAGGCCTCGAGATTGTTCACTGGAATCGACCAGTGAACGACTGCATCCAATTTCAGCATTCCCATAGGCGTACCCTTTAATTGAATCGCTTCGCGTGTATCCTTTCAGCGCCTGGCCACGAAAAAGCTGGGTCCAAACTTACCCACGAGACTCGAAGGCGAGGGTGGCGTAGCGCATGAAAATACCACCACGCGGCTCGGCGAGCGGGCCGTTCGCCACCAGGCAGGCGATAACATGCTTAGCTCCCGGCACAGCTTTGGCGCTCACTTCCACCCGTTGCTGGGCATTGATGCCGACGATGACGCCGCCCGCGCGATCAATCTTGCCGTCGATCCAAATTTCACCATAGTTATCGACATTCGTCTCAAAAAACACGCGGGAGTCGGCTAATGCTACGCCATCTACTTGCCCAGGTATTTCCAAGGTGATGCGGTACCAAGCAAAAGTGAAACCTACGGAGAGGCTTTGGCGAATGTTGGTACAGACCTCCCACCTGGAGTCGTCGTAATCCGGCAGACGCGCCGGAGTGTTCAGCAACTGAGCCTTCAGCCCTTCGTTCGGCTCTCCGGGGACCAGCCCTGGTCCGACACGCCACTGCCCTTTAATTTTCTTTTGATCGTCCCCTTTGTTTAGATCTAATTCTATTCTCGGCATGTGATCCTCCTCGGTTGCTATTTTTTCCCGTCCTAAATGTTGGCGAAAACGCCGCCTTTATCCAGTTCATTAAGATAGTGTCGGTCAATATCTTTGGCCGTGTGTTGAATTTTTACGGTCGGCCACGACGTGAGCCTGCAAATAGAGTGTTTCACTAATTCGATAATGAACACTAGGGCGGCCAAAGGACTACTGTCAAGCGCATTCTTAGAGGTATCTTGCGGTTGATTTTTTTGATAACAGAGGGATCACTGCCATGATTTATCATTCGGCTCCAATGGACCGGGGAGGGTCAGATGCCAGCATCTACAATAACGCTCGCGTGCCAAGATTATGACCATACCCGTGCGCTCGTCGACGGTGCGGTTCCGGTCGAAGGCTTCGATCTCAAGGTGGTGACCATCTCGCCTCCCTCGCAGATCTTTCTGCGGATGCTCAATAAGGAAGAGTTTGATGCCTCTGAAATGTCGCTCTCGAATTATATGATCGCGCTGGGACATGGGGACAGGCGGTTTGTGGCCATTCCTGTTTTCCCGTCCCGCGCTTTTCGGCATTCTTATATTTGGATCCATGCGAACGCCGGCATCCGGGAGCCGAGGGATCTTATCGGTAAACGGGTGGGCATCGCGGATTACTCGATGACGGCATTGCTCTTCGTTCGCGGCATGCTCAAACATGAGTACAACGTCTTACCGGAAGACATTCATTGGTTTCGCCGCCGGTCCGAACATGTGTCCATCAAAGCGCCCGCCACCCTCCGGATCGATAACATTGAAAAAGATCAGACTCTCGATGGTCTGTTGGAAGAGGGCAGGCTGGATGCAGTGGCCGTGACATCGCCTCCGCAAAGCTTCAAAAGCGGATCGCTCCTCATCCGGCGTCTCTTCCCGGATGCAAGGCAAGTCGAAGCCGAGTATTATCGTCGAACGAAAATCTTTCCAATCATGCACCTTGTGGTGTTACGGCGGGCCCTTTACGAAAAAAATCCTTCGATCGCCACTGCCCTTGCAAGGGCCTTTCAGAGAGCCAAGCAGAAAGCCTACGACAGGCTCGAGGAGGGCCTGTTACCCATGCCCTGGATGAATCTGGACCTTGAACATGCGCAGCAAGCCATGGGGACGGACATTTGTCCTTACGGCGTTAAACTGAATCTCCCCACCTTGGAGGCTGCGACTATGTATTCCTACGAGCAGGGCTTGACGGAGCGAAAATTGCCGGTGAGCGAACTCTTCGCTCCGGAAACATTAGATCTTTTTAGCGGCGGTTAGATCCTACGCGCTTGCGGGTTACCAGGCGAGCAGCTTCACTTTGTTTTTGGCGCTCTTGCCGACCTTGTTCCGGGGAAATTTAGCGGCGATGTGCTCGAGAATATCCTTTCCCAGGCTACGCTCGTCTCCGGGACGCTCCGATAAACTAAATCCAAGCGCGAAGAGTTCTTCCGGAACAAGACTTTTTTCTTTCTTGAGCGCCTCGAACAGCGGAAAAGCGGAATTACGGTAGAGATCGATGAACAGCTCCACGGCAGGATGCTGGCGGTGACTCGCAACCGTGTGCGAATGGAGTTTAAGTTGAGCCAGGGCGAGGGGAAATTTGCTCTCTGCATGGAACTCGGAAAACTCCTTTAGCGGTGTCAGAAATGCGACTGCCTCTTTGTACTTTTTGGACTTCAAAAGCCGTGCGCCATGGGCCGCAAGCTTCGCGTACGCATAATCTCCGTCAGCTTGTTTGAGAACGTTTAGAAAGGCGGTTTGAATCCGATCTTCAGCTTCGACGGATGCCTGTAATCGCTTCCAAAGTGCCTCCAAAGTATCCTGCCGCCATTTTCCTTCGAAGGAAGGCAGCAGCTCGGCGATGCTCCACGCTTTACTGGCGTCGTTACACTCGACGAGTTCCTTGATCAACGCAATTCGCGCTTCGGGGATTTTTCTTAGAGATCGCGCCGCGACATCCCGTCGCCGATAGTCCGGATCGCCCAACTGTTCGAGCAGCGTACGCACCGTTGCCGGCGAGCTGAAATCTCCCATCTTGCGCAGCGCAAACTTTTGCACGTCGGCATGGGGACTCCCCAGCAGTCGGGAGAGCAGGGGGCGGGAGTCGTCTGGAAGTTCGTGGGCGTCGAGCAATTCCAGAGCCCGACGCGTGGCTTCGGAAAACTCTGCTTCTTCGAGGACGGCGAAGAGCTTCGCGTGTTCATCCTTTCTCAAGTCTTGCTGCCTGAGGCAATGGAGCAAGGCTACCAACGCGTGCGAGCGGAGGCTGGAATGGTGCTCAGGAGCAACAAATTTGAACAGCCAGCGGCGGGCTTGTGAAAAGCCCAGTTGCCCCAACAAGCGCAGCGCCGAGACCGCCGCAGGCCGCTGCTGTGTTACGTCGAGCTTCAAAGCGAAAGCCTCGACTTCGGCATACAGCGATTCCTGCTCTTTGGAATCCATCCCCCGGATCGCCGGCGTCATGAAGTCGCACACGGCCTTGTTGAATTCGTCAGTTCCGGAGATAAGCAGTTGCAACAATCCCTTGACGGCTGCCTTGCCGCGCGCAGCGCATAGAATGCGGGCGGCGTTCAATTGCCATAGACGCGATCTATTGGGTGCTTGTTTGACCAGCGCGTCGACCGCAGATTGACCGGCGCCGCTTAGCAATCGAACCACTCGCTCCTGCGTTTCTTTGTCCGCATCGTCCAAAAAACGGAGCAAGGGAACGCACGACCGGGTTTGCACTTCTTCTAAATAACGAAGGGCGTAATCTTTGAGCACGGGGTTAGCCTGATCCAACGCCGCAGAGACGGTCTTTGTGACTTCGGAGTTCTGCGCTCTAATCGCCGCCAGCACCAGTAACGCGGCGCAGCGCTGCTCGATGGATCCGTTTTCCACAAGAGTGATCAATTGCTGAAGGGTTTTGTCCATAGGGTAAAAGTTTTGCCTCCCTTTAGAATATCTACCAACCGTGATCTGCTGTGAAAGTCAAGCGAGCCGTGATCTCAAAAAACAAAAGGCCCGATCTTATAGAAGATCGAGCCTTTAGGTTCACGCTTTGCGGCGCTACTATGGAATGGCGCTAGTGAATTTAGCGATCGGCGCGAAATGAAAACAAACGACTATTTTGTCATGACGTTGGTTGGCCGGAGGCGATGACGAAACGAGCCCGGCGATTTTGCACCCAGCATTCTTCCGTATGCTCCGTGCACACCGGGATCTCCGATCCGTAACTGATCGTCGACAGTCGATCGGCGGCAATACCGAGAGTGACCAAGTAATCCTTGGCTGCCTGTGCACGCTTAGCGCCGAGCGCCAGATTATAGTCGGCGGTACCTCGCTCGTCGCAGTGTCCTTCGACCTGCACACGCAACATTGGATTGCTCTTAAGCCAGTCGGCATTCGCTTTAAGAGTCGCACGGCCTTCTTCCGTCAGATCGTAGCGGTCGAAACCGAAGTACACGTCTTTGACCGGGCTGGATGCGGGCGTCACGGTACTCTGACCGCTCTGTAACGCTTCGAGGCTAGAAGGCGCTGAAGTCAACCTTTTTGCCTCAGCCGAACCAAGGCCTCTCCCGACAGACGCGTTGGGATTCTCCACGGTCCATTCCGGCGACGGCTCATTGTGCGTCTGTACAACCTGCGGTCCACAACCAATTAATGTGAATAAAGCAAGCAAGCTCCAAACCAGAACAGTCATTTTGCTTTCCTTTCCAGTCCTTTTTGGGACTAAGAGAACTGAATCCGTCTGCTGAAGCTCAAATTGTGAGGCATCGCCGCTAGGCTGTCAACGGACAGTAACGGCATTTTGTCTTCCCAGTCGAACCGTTACCGATATTTTTCCGCTGGATATCCCTCATGCTCTTACATTAGACTAAATTGCTCAACAAACGTTTGGCGAGAAATGATGCGAGACCGTTCCGACCGCCCACCCCCAAACCGCAATCTCTTATTCACGGTTGCGCCGAGCGAAAAACTCCGCAAAGTAATTTTCCCCACAACCCGGCGACAATTCGTGGCTCGCCGGTTTCTAATGGTTTTGTAATGACAAACGGACGCATAAGGAGGATTGAACTATGTATGGATGGCGCGCTCGCATTGGACACGTAGCTCCATCGCGCGGAGATACGCTGGTCTATGAATTTTACAAAATGTTTCCGGAGGGTTTCATGATCCTCAATACCACTGGAACTGTCCGCCAACTCGTGGATGCTGATTTCGATCGGCAGCGGCAGCGGATCGAGGAAGCGGTGCAGGACCTGGTGGAAAACAATTGTGATTCGATCATCTTCAGCGGCTCGCCGCTCTTTACCAAGCTGGGTTATGGCAGCGACCGCGAGCTGGGCAGGCGATTGACGGAAAAATTCGCCGTGCCGGTCGCCGCTGGTCTGACGGCAGAAGTCGAGGCGTTGAAGGCGATGGAGATCAAAAAGATTGTCGTCGGAACGCCATACGGGGATGAACTCAATCAAAGGTTGAAACGTTTTCTCGAAGCTTCGGGATTCGAGGTTTTGCAGATCGCTGGCTATGGTGTCAGTAAGAACTCACAACTGACGGATCTGCCGGTGCACGCCGCCTACAAGATCGCCAAACGTCTTTACGCGAGGGACCGTGGCGCTGATGGGATCTTCATTCCATGTCCTCGTTGGCCGACTATTGTCGACGTCGCGTTATTGGAAGAAGAGATTGGCAAGCCTGTTGTCACTAGCAGTCAGGCCTGTATCTGGTATGCCATGAAGTTGATCGACGTTAGAGAGAAAGTGACAGGGTATGGACGTCTGATGGCGACCTTGAAAAGTTAATCAGAGTGATTGCCGACTCGATCCACACGAAGCGGCATGAGGGTGCTTCCTGACGAAAAGGGTTTGATCATCTTTGAGCTGCGCGCGCCGCGTATCCCAAAGAATCGCATAAGCGAGCCAGTTATCCGGCGCCCAGTTGCTTCATGAACCAGTCAGCAATATAAGTGCGCCGGTCGAAACGTTTTTCCCCGTGACCGACACCGTCGAGCATTTCTCGGTGCGGCGAGTTAACCGCCTTCTCGTAGAGCTTGAGGGCCCCGCGTGGGTCCATGACCCGGTCGTCGTGGCTGTAGCCTACCAATAGAGGGCACTCAATGCGGTCGGTTTTGCCCTCCAGTGTAAATTCCTTAATTTTGTCTCGCGCTTCTTTGAGATCCTTGGCGCCCATGAGCCATCTCAAGCGATCTTGAATGGGTGGGTAATAGTCAAAGATATCATCGACCAAATTGTAGGCGCCGCTCCAGACCGCCACTGCCTTGATCCGCTTTTCCGCGGTTGCGGAGCGTGGTCCAGAATATCCCCCCATACTGGAGCCGTGAAGTCCGATCCGGTTCGGATCGACGTCGGGACGCGTCACCAGATAATCGATCACGGCCTTGGCCACCCGCTCGGAGTCCGGCGGGGCGTACAGTTTTTTCTCTCTAAGTGTTCCGCCGTGTCCTGGTCCGTCCACGTCGATGAAAGACATGCCCCGGCGTACGTACTGGCCGGCTCCGCCGTCTTCGCCGCGCAGTAGAATTCCATCGGCTCCGCCGTAGTTGTAAACAACGGGCAGACGGGTCCCCGCTTTGCCCCGTCCCGGAAAGTAAAGGGCATCGAGCCTGTGGCCTTCGTAGGGAATCTGCACTTGTTCGAAGGGCGGGGAAACCAGACTCCACGCCTTGTCAAACGTTTCTTTTAGTTTCTTGTAGCTCGACAGCATGCGTGGGTCGGTTTCGGGAAGGTAAACGAGGGCACGCCGATAGAAATCCGTAGCGCGTAGATAGAACTCGTGGGCGGTGACTTTACGCTCTTCGCGTTCGAAGTCCGCAGCTAAATGCTCATTTTTTCCCGCTACTTGAGACCATTCGGTGTGCCAACTTTCTAAATTGAAAAATTTGACCCGGCGCGCCACCGCGCGAATATCCGGATCGGGATTGTCTGCCGAAACTTCTATACGAATTTCTAATTGGCCTCCGCCGGGCAGGCCGCGTCCGGGATAAAGCATTTTCTCAGCGTGGTATCTATCAAGCACGTCTCCGCCTGCCGGGTTCGCCATTTGACGCTCCTTTTTTTTGACGGTCTAACGATTTGATTCGAGTTCTTCCTTGCCCCAGGACGTCAAAAAATTCAAGCGCCGCGAGTCATGCTTTTGTGGAGGGTATTAGAGAGAGGTGATGCGCTGATTCTTACCGTTTGGTTTCCGCATCGAGGCGTGTACGCATATAGGTACGCACCGCACCTACTCCCTCGTAAACGCACGGGAGCGTTACTGTAAAAACGGTTCCCTCTTGCGGCTGGCTCCTAACGCCGACGGTACCGCCGAGTATCTCAGTGAAGGTTTTGACGATGTGCAACCCTAACCCAACACCACCCTGGGATCGAGTTCTGGAGGCGTCAAGTTGACGAAACTTTTCAAATACCAGAGGCAGATCTTCAGGTGCGATGCCAATGCCGCTATCGGCGACACTAAGTTCGATGCGGTCTAACCCCGCAATATGACGCGCCGATACGGTAACGTGGCCGGCTTCCGTGAACTTAAGCGCGTTGTTAATCAGATTTTGCAGAATATGTTTCAGTTTGTCGCGGTCCGTGCGGATCACCGGAAGAAGTAAGGTATAGTCCCAACGAAGACTTACGTCTTTTCCCAGGGGGTACTCGTAAAGTAGCTTGAGCTCGTCTAAAAACTCGGAGAGAGGTAATTCGTCGCACTCCACTGCAACTGCTCCGGCCTCGATCTTCGTTGCGTCCATGATGCTGTTTACCATCACCAGCAACTCGTTCGAGTGGCGCGTGACCTTATCCAACGCCTTGACCTGCTCGTTGTTGATCTCGCCTAGGACTCCATCTTGGACGATTTTCGTATAGCCCGCGATTACGTTCAGAGGGGTACGCAGTTCATGGGACATAACGCCTAGGAATTCGTCCTTGACTCTGTTGGCTTTTTCAAGATCGGCCGCCTGCTTTTTTGTCTGCTCGTAGAGCTGGGAGTTGTGAATCGCTCCCGCAGCGTGTCCTGCAAGCGTTCTGAGGAAGTTGATTTCCTCGTCGCTAAAGGTTTGCTCCTGCCGGCTATAAAAAGACAGAATCCCCAGCACTTTGTTTTGAGCTATCAAGGGTAATCCAAGATAGGAAACGAATCCGCTTTCGCGAAAATAGCTTCCATCTAGACCGGTGCCTTGGATCTGAATGTTCGATGCCACGACAGCAGCTTTGGAACGAAGCACTGGATGGGACGAGTTATCGCCTCCATCTGGACTGTGCGCTTTCCATGCTTCTTCGTCAACGCCGCGTGCTGCGACTTTGATGAGTGTCTGATCGTTCCCCGCAAGTAACATAATCGTCGTCGCGGTCTGCGGTGCTAGTGCGGTGAGTTTTTCCAAAAGGACGCTGAGTACCGCGTGCAGTTCCAAGGTGGACGTTGTGGCCCGGTTGATCTCGTAAAGGGCAGCCTGGCGTTCCGTGTGACGTTGGATATCCAGCTGGGCTTTTTTCTGCTGCGTAACATCGCGAATGATACAGACGAAGGCGACGGGGTCCATCGATGGATCGTCCCGCATGACGAAGGAAGAAGCGCTCAACGTTGCGACGCTGGCCTCTTGATCGATCAATGGGAATTCGTAATCGCGAACAGAACCACTCAATATGACGCGGTCGAGAATGAATTTTGGAGCAGCAATGATAGGCGCCAAATCTTGGATACGGCTTCCGAGCAACGCGTTTTCCGGAAGTCTGAACAACTGGCAAGCGGCTCGATTGGCTACTCGAACGGTTCCTTGATTATCCAGAACGAGAAGGGCGTCCGCCATTGCGTTGATAATTTCCCTCGCGGCGAACGCCGGTGTAATATCGACGAGCCTGAAGCGCCACACAGCTCGCGCAGTCAGGATGATGAAGCAGAGTACTGGGATGTGGCCAAACGGATAGAGGGGTATGCCGAAAGCGGCAAGATAGTCGAAGGAGCCGAGATACGCTATGCAGAAAGCGATGAACAATGCCTTGTTTCGCAGTTTCCCAACGCCCGGTGCGGCTGCATGATAATCTTGCCAGTAGTGTCTTAGACTCAAAGCCATTAATCCGAAGAAGAAACCGAGAAAGGGTATACTCATCCATTCGTAGCGCGCGTAGTAACCCCACCAAAAGCGGTTGACGCCACTGATGAATGTGTCACCGTGCAGCACGGTTGCATAAAAAAAGCCGGAAACCAGCCAAGCGAGCCAAACTCGCCTCTTGTGTCGAGAATAGATCTGCAAAGTGCCGACAGTGAAGTGGTAGACAGCGGCCGGGATAAAGGTGATCCCCAACTGCCCCATGAAAGCCCAGGTGCTCGCCGTGGACTCAGCCACGGCGCAATACATGAACGAGTAACAGAATAACCATATCCCAGCAGTGACGGTCATGATGAAGAAGGAAAGACCGACACGGGAGTTGCGCTCGCCGACGAGCACGATAAAGCCCAGTGCAACGATGGCGACAGCGGTCGCTAGCGTGGGAATTGCGTACGGGTTAAAGGCGTAGTTGGCCAGGTTGAAAAAGTCGGCGGTCATGGGGTCTGGAAGGGTTCCCCGCTCAAATCCCGCGAAGGAGTTGTTTTGAAGTAGAAATGAAAGAAGAAAAAATCCTGCGCTGGGAAAGATCTTTGCTTGCCAAAACTTCGGGGTGCCATTGCACACCAAGGACGAACCTATGGCGCGGGCTCTCAATGCCTTCGATCAGTCCATCTTCCGCCGTGGCATTAACGACAAGCCCCTTGCCCGTTTGCTTGATGGATTGGTGGTGGGTCGTATTGACTTCCAATGTATGCTTCTGAACGATCTGTCGGAGGCAAGTCCCAGAAATAATTTTTATTGGATGACCCCCGTGATCCTTTTTTGCTCCTTGTTCGTGGTTGTTGGCGAGTGGAAGCTGGGTCGCGATATCCTGGTAAAGGGACCCGCCCAACGCTACGTTAATCGCCTGCGCGCCGCCACAGATTCCCAGAAGCGGTAGGTCTTGGTTCAAGGCCAGATCAACTAACTCCAACTCAAACTCGGTCCTTTCTCTTTTGATTGTACGTAAAGCATTGATCGGCTTTTCGCCATAGTTACTTGGGTGGATGTCGAAATTTCCCCCGCTAATCAAAAGTCCGTTGAGGCGCTGCAAAATCCTGCGCAGCGCCGCGCGGGAAGCAATCGGAGGGAGGACAAGGGGCATTCCGTCCGCTTCTTGGACCGCTCGGTAATAGCGTTGAGCCAAAAATAGGGTTGGTTCTTGTGCAGTATTGGTACCATTCGCTGGAAGGCCCGACAGATCCCCGGTGATGCCAATCAGGGGTGCTTGGCTCATGCTCAATGGGCTCATTTTTGTTGGTCGTATAGACTCTTGTAGATTCGGTGGTTGCGCATGACTAGCTTAACGTAACCCCGTGTTTCCAGGTAGGGGATGCGTTCGACGAACTCCTCGGCGTCATCGGTCAGAATCTCCTTCTCCCAACGATCGACTGCGGCTTCACCCGCGTTGTAAGCGGCGATGGCTTTGAACCAGTTGTTTGAATAGCGTTGAAGGAGGTCTTTCAGATATTGTGTTCCCAGTGCGAGATTGATGTCGGGTTGGAATAATTGCTCGTTGGAGGGCGGAGTGGTCCCGATCTGCCTGGCTACGCGTGCTGCCGTTGATGGCAACAGTTGCATCAAACCCAGAGCCGTGGCCGGCGAGCGTGCGCGGGAATCGAACAAGCTTTCCTGTCGAATCAAGGCGAGAATGAGATAGGGATCTAACTCGCGTTCCTGGGCCTTTTGTTGAATCATTTCCCAATACGCCAAGGGAAAGCGATAGAGGTTCCGATCATTCGTCGAGCTGGGAATTTGATCAGCGATACTGAGGCTGCGGCCGTAAGCCTGGTTTTTGAAATATTCGTGCATTAGTAGCGGGCGTAACTGCGAATCCTTTTTAGAAAGGCGGTCCACTTCATTCAGCTCGGCGACCGCTAAGGGATAAAGCGAAATCGCAGAAAGGTCGCGGGCGCGAGAGAGATGGTAGGAAATCCCAGCGTTCAGCGGAGGATCGGTTTCTGCGGCGGCTGGAGCGCCGCTCATTTTGGGCTCTTCCACCGCAATACCCACTCTCACCAGGGCACGCAGTGCGAGAGCCTGATAGTAAGACTCCTCGCTGCCATCGACGACTTGTCGATAAATACGGATGGCGGCTTCTAGGTCGCCTGACTTCTCAGCGCTGCGGCCTTGCCAGTACAGTCCTGCGGTGCGTAAAGCGCCGTCCGTGGCTTGGGCGGCTAGACTTTTGAACGTTCCGTAGGCTTGTTCCCATTCCCCGGTTCGGTAGTAAAGCCAGGCGAGGCGCCAAATGGCGTCATAGCGTGCTGGACTAGTGGAAAAATTTTTTGCCACGCCGCTGTACAACGCTATCGCTTCCTGTTTTCTGCCAAACGACTCGTAAATATCCCCGGCGGCATATTGGGACCTTTCGACGTAAGAGCTCGTCGGATAGCGCTCCATAATCTGTTTGAAGTAATCAAGCGCTTGGGCGTTATCGTGTCGGTTCCACAAGACCTGGCCGATCTGGTACAGTGCTTTGGGAGCCTCAGGGCTTTCCGGATAGTCACGAGCGATCTGCTCGAGCAGCGGAATCGCTTCGTTTCGCTTCCGAATAGAAAGATAGAGATCGCTGAGTTTCGTTAACATTCGGAGACGGAAGGCCGGCTCGGGGTTGCTGCCCAAAAGTTTTTTGTAGAGAACTTCTGCGTCTCCGCTTTCTCCTTCCCGCACCAATCGATCCGCTTCCTCTACAATCGCTTGAGTCGTGCTCAGCCCGAATTGCTCTGGGTACTTTTCCCTGAGCCGTCGTACAGCGGTGCGCGCCGATGCCGCCCAACGCGAGCGGGGGAAAAGGTTTCGCAATTCTGAATAGAGCCCATGCGCTTGACCTAGATCCCCCATGGCTTCTTGCGCCTGTGCTTGAAGTAAAATTGCTTCATCGAGTATTCCAGGTCCAATGCCTTTTCCATTGCGCAAGGTGCGCAGAGCCTCAATAGCCTCGGTATATTTTGTTTCCGCCAAATCTATTTTTGCTCGCTGCAGCTCTGCGGGGTAAACCCAGATACTTTGGGGATAGCGTCTCCTAAGCTGGGAAAGAAACTGTCTTGAAACGTCGAAGTTGCCTTCGTTGTATGCGATCAACGCCAGATAGTAGAGGCTGTAGTCTGCGAGCGGGAAGTTCGGGTCCAATGCGCGCTGAAATGATTCTTTGGCCTGGGAGAAATTTCCGTTCGAATAAGATGCATAGGCGCGGGCGAAGTTTTCTCGCGGCTCAGGGGCTTGCGCGAAGGCCGGTGAAGAAATGCCAAGAAGGATAAAGGTCAACAGGAAGAATTTGGCTACCGAAAGCATCTTGTTTGTGAAAGTGTAACGGACGTGAGCCGCTGAATCAATGATAAGGCAGGATCCACTTTGTGCCTAAGCAAGGAAACGCATTGCGGTTTGGGCAACAACTTCTCCTATTGTTTTTTGGATTTACGGAAGCTATTTTCTAAGAACGAATTATCCTGAGGCGGGGGCCACTTACCAACGGGTTTGAACGGTCATCATTCAGGGCTTGGAAAACGGAGGTCAAATCGCTTGAAAATCGAGGGAACTTATACGTTTAACGCTCCCAGAGAGAGAGTTTGGCAAATTTTGCTCGATCCAAAGATCATGGCCCAGTGTATGCCCGGGTGCGAGAGTATGAACCAGATTGGACCGGATCAATATGAAGCGATCATGAAGGTTGGCGTCGCTTCCGTTAAAGGAACCTATAAAGGGAAGGTGTCGATCAAGGAGAAGGAGGAACCGTCTCATTACGTTCTCAGTGGCGAGGGTTCCGGCGGGCCTGGGTTTATGCAAGGTGACGTGTCTATTAACCTGGAGGAAAACAACGGGCAGACGGTGCTCAAATATAGCACGGATGCAAAGGTGGGAGGACTGATTGCCAGCATCGGGCAGCGAATGCTCAACGGCGTAGCGAAGATGATGGTGGATCAGTTTTTCAAAAAGATAGAAAATTTCGTTTAGCAATATTTCACCGGCTGTCCCACTAAAATTGTCTATCCAGTTCCGTGTTGGAAGATCATTCGGGTAGGATTGTGTTTCCCGTTGTCAGCGTCATCATCCCCACCTACAACCGCTGGTCGATGGTCGTGGAGGCCATCGAATCCGTATTGGCACAGAGCTATAGGCTTTTTGAGGTCATTGTTATCGATGATGGCTCCAACGACGGTACTGTGGAACGGCTGGCGCAGTACGGTGCCAGGATCCGACTTGTCTCACGTCCGAGAAGCGGTGTGGCGGCCGCGCGAAACTGCGGTGTCGCTTTCGCACAAGGTCGATATGTGGCGTTTCTAGATTCGGACGACATTTGGCTCCCCAAAAAACTGGAAATCCAGATGGCGTTCATGGAGCGACACCCGGAAATTCAGATTTGCCAGACCGAGGAAATCTGGGTTCGCCACGGGATGAGGGTAAATCCGAAGACCAAACACACAAAACCTTCCGGCGATATTTTCCGGCCGAGCCTCGACCTTTGCTTGGTGAGTCCGTCGGCGGTTATGCTGACGAAATGTCTGTTTAAACAGGTTGGGGGGTTCGACGAAAGTTTCCCGGTGTGCGAAGATTATGATCTCTGGCTGCGAATCGGGGTCGACCACCTGGTTCCGCTCATCCGTACGTCCCTGGTTGTGAAGCGGGGAGGACACGTCGATCAGTTGTCCCATTCCATGTGGGGCATGGATCGATATCGGGTCGAGTCGTTACGGAAACTTTTGCGGAACGGTCTTCTCGGTGAAAAACGACAGTGGGTGATCGAGGCGTTAAAGCGTAAGACTTCCATCCTGTCACAAGGTGCGAGGAAAAGAGGAAAAGAGCCTGAGGCGACTGCATATGAAGGGATGCTATCGGAATTTTTCCAGGAGAGTATAGATGTTGGAGGCGCAGATTTGCCAATATGCACAATGCAAGGGATTCCATCCGCGGACGCTGGAACGGTGGTTGGACTGGGATCAGCCGGATCGAGACGCTTTATTTCGTCTCGCCATTAGTCTGAAGATCGGGGAAAATCATCTGCGTGATCTGATGGACTGGCTTGAGGAAATCAGACTTCGTGATCAATCGAAGATCCGGGAAATCTTGGCAAGCAAGCCGATAACCGACGTTGAATCCGATTCCCGATTAGGCCGAGCCGACAAGCTTAAACGAATAAAGGAAGAGATTAGACGGCTGCGGTTCCCTAGACTCGCTCAGACTGAGGATTCGATACGCGCGCGAATTCAGGAACTGAAACTTCATCCTGAGATCCGTCTGACGGTGCCGCCAGGTTTGGAGGGAGGTAGGTTGCAGATTGCCTTGAGCGCCTCAAGCCACGATGAGCTAAGAAGGCTGACCGTCAAGCTCGCCAACGCGGCGGATAAAGACATTGTGCGGGAGATTTTTGGTTTTTTGACGGGACCGGCCAAGGAAAGTAGACCAAAAGCAAGCAAGTAAGTCTTTCAAGGGCAGAGATGCAACTTTTTCAACCTCAAGAGGTCATCGTCGAGAAAGGTTCGGAAGCGAGTCCGATCTACAGGAACTTGCGCAATGCGTTGCCGAAAGTTCCTTTTAGAATTGTTAATGCGCTTTCAACGGAAAGCGGAACGGCGGATTTCTCGGTGCGCACATTTGGTGCCGCCAAAGAGAAACTTTTCCTGACGCGACACAAAGGAGAATTTCTCAAGAAGTGTCCGGGCAGCGAGGGTCAGGTTTGCTGCAATTATTTCGTCATTAACTTTGCCAGCAACTGCCCGATGGACTGTAGCTATTGTTACTTGCAGGAATACCTGGCCGACAATCCTGAACTCAAAGTGTTTAGCAACGTGGACGATCTGTTGACTGAGGCTGACGAGCTTTTGAGCAGGCATCGACGGTTTTTTTTTCGTATTGGCACGGGGGAGATCACGGACAGTCTCGCCTTGGATCCGTATATTGGCTTCGCCCGTGAAGTCGTTCCCTTCTTTGCCGAGCAGCCCAACGTGCTCCTCGAGCTCAAAACGAAAAGTGACTGCATAGACGGGTTGCTCGGTTTAGACCCCAAGGATCGGGTGGTGGTGTCATGGTCGATGAACCCACAGCGGGTCATCGATCTGGATGAACATGGAACAGCGTCGCTCAATGAAAGGTTGCTGGCTGCCCGACGCTGCCAGGACGGCGGTTACCGGTTGGGGTTTCACTTTGACCCCATCGTCGAATACCCGAACTGGGAGAGAGATTATGAAGAGATGCTGGAGCAAATTTTTAGCAGTGTCGACTGGCGTAGGATTCCCTGGTTGAGCATGGGGGTTTTGCGCGATACGGTAAGCTTGAAACGGATTATCCGGGATCGGTTTCCACGGACGCAGCTTATGACCGGCGAGCAAGTGCTCTGCCCTGATGGGAAGCTGCGTTATTTTCAACCCTTGCGGATCGACATGTACCGCAAGATGCTCCGTTGGATTCGGCGGGCCGCACCCACAGTCAAGGTCTATCTCTGCATGGAGTCCAGAGAAGTGTGGGAGCAAGTCTTCGGCTTCGCTCCAAGCTGCGAAAGGGAGCTCGGCAATCAATTGGCGCCTGCCTTTTAGTTATCCCGCATTATCCCGCATGCCAAATAAAGAAAGTTCGATCGGGGTATTCGACTCTGGTATAGGGGGACTTACCGTCCTTCAAAAGATTATTGAGAGCTTACCCAAGGAAAATACCGTTTATCTAGGAGACACCGCGAGGGCTCCCTACGGGACAAAATCGGTTGAAACTGTACTTCGGTATTCATTTGAGAATACTGAATTTCTGCTTCAAAAAGGTGTTAAAGCAGTTGTCGTGGCGTGCAATACATCGACGGCTATCGCCCTGACCCAACTGAAAAATAGCTTTTCGATTCCTGTAATCGGAGTCATCGATCCTGGTGTGCGGAGGGCGATCAAAAGTACAAGGAATAAGAAAGTTGGCGTTATCGGCACCGAGGCAACCATCCAGAGCGGCGCTTATACTCGCGCGTTGAAAGAAGCCGATGGAGCGGTTGAGGTGTATAGTCGCGCCTGTCCGCTTTTCGTGCCGTTGGTCGAGGAGGGATGGATCGACAACGACGTGATGGAAATGACCGTCAAAGCTTATTTGGGTAGTCTCAAGCAAAGCGGTATCGACACCTTGATACTAGGGTGTACGCATTATCCGTTACTTAAGAAAGCAATTCGCAATTTCATAGGAACTGGCGTTCGACTAGTAGACTCAGCGGAGGAGACAGCAAGGGAAGTAGAGGCGACGCTTAAGAAGGCTGTGTTAACCAGAAGAAACGGCAAAGGAATTCATAGTTTTTTCGTCACAGACGCTCCGGATCGCTTTATCAAGGTTGGCCGACGCTTCCTCGGTGAGAAAGTGGAGTCGGCGGTGCGTATTGAACGCTAAACGGCTTCATTAACTCACTTTAATATTGTAACGGGCGGTAACAATCGTGTATTTTAATTGGTATCGTAGCTGTTAGGAGCGGCGCTAGACTAAGGAAACTTTGGGAGTCGCATCTTTAGAATGTTGAGCTTAATCAAAAAGATCGTGGGCACGAAGAACGACCGCGAGGTCAAGCGGATTCGCCCGTATGTGAGTCAAATCAATGAGCTGGAAGCGGACTTTGAAAAGCTTAGCGACGCCGACTTGCGCGCTAAAACAGAGCAGTTCAAGAAGCGTATTCATGAGGTCACCGATCCGTTGCATAGCGCTCTCGAAGAGGTCCAGAGGGAGGCGCTCGCGGCCGACGCGGAGCAGCGCGAGGAACTGAAAAGCCGGGTTGAGGAATCGGACAAAGAGTTGCGTGAAGTGGAAGCCCGGGTGCTGGAAGAAATTTTACCCGAAGCCTTTGCGGCAGTTCGTGAAGCCTCCCGGAGGTCCATTGGACTGAGGCATTTTGATGTTCAAATGATCGGTGGGGTGGTCCTACACGAAGGCAAGATCGCCGAGATGAAGACCGGCGAAGGAAAGACGCTGGTCGCGACTTTGCCGTTGTATCTAAACGCACTCACCGGACGCGGAGTCCACCTGATCACGGTCAATGATTACTTGGCGCGCCGCGATGTCCAGTGGATGGGGCCAATTTATCACAAGCTCGGCCTATCGGTGGCCTCCATCGTCCATGAAGCCAGCTATCTGTTTGATCCAACCTTTTTAACCAAGGACTACCGCTACTTGAATCTGCGCGCGATTACGCGCCAAGAAGCCTATCGTGCAGATATCACCTACGGCACGAACAACGAATTCGGGTTCGATTACCTGCGAGACAACATGAAATTCTCCTTGGAGGAATACGTCCAACGAGAGCTCAACTTTGTTGTTGTCGATGAAGTGGACAATATACTCATCGACGAGGCTAGAACCCCGCTGATCATTTCCGGTCCGGCGGAAGAGTCCACGGACAAGTACTACGTCATTGATCGCATCATTCCTAAGCTGCAGCGAGGAGCCGTGATCCAGGGGGATCCCTCGCAGGAGGATCGCGCCGCCATTGAGGCTAAAGGCGACTATACCGTGGATGAAAAGAGCCGTTCGGTTACCCTGACGGAAACCGGCGTTGCGAAAGTGGAACGCCTGTTGGGCGTGCACAATCTCTACGATCCTCGACAGATCGATACGTTGCACCATGTCCAACAGGCATTGAAGGCCCATGCTATTTTTAAGCGTGACGTTGATTACGTCGTGAAAGACGGTGAAGTGATCATCGTTGACGAATTTACCGGCCGCTTGATGCCCGGTCGACGCTGGTCCGACGGCCTTCATCAAGCGGTAGAAGCTAAAGAACGGGTGCACATTCGCGAGGAGAACCAAACGCTCGCGACGATCACCATCCAAAATTATTTCCGCATGTACAAGAAACTGGCGGGAATGACTGGAACCGCCGATACGGAAGCGACTGAGTTCAAAAAGATTTATAAGCTCGACGTAGTTGTCATCCCGACGCATCGCAACATGATCCGGATTGACCATCCAGATGTGGTCTATCGGACGGAGAACGAAAAATTCGATGCGGTGGTTCAAGAGATTGAAGAGCGTCACAAGCAGGGACAACCCATATTAGTGGGTACGACTTCCGTCGCGAAATCTGAGCGCCTCTCTCGTATGCTCAAGAAAAAAAACATAAAACACAATGTCCTCAATGCCGTAAATCACGAGGCGGAGGCGACTATCATTGCTCAGGCCGGCAGATTTGCAGCGGTCACGATTGCGACCAATATGGCTGGGCGGGGCACTGACATTCTGCTCGGTGGAAACCCGGATTTCTTGGCCCGGTCTGATATGGAAAACGAATGGATTAACCGGGCGGCCAAGCTGCCGGTTGGGGGGGCAGGACGTTACGAAGATGCGTTGAGGGAGCTGCGCGAGAAGTACGACGAAGAAGTCCAAAAGGCTGAGAAGCGTTATGTGAAAGACGGTGAACTTTACGAGCAGCAACGGAGCGACGCCCTCAAACGCTCAACCGAAATTCAAAGGCAGGTCAGGGAGATTTCGCCGTTCCGTGATAAGCGGGAACGGTACGAAGATTTGTCTGCCACGGAACTGATTGAAGCGCTACACGGGATGCGACCCATTCCCGAAAGCTACTTGCAGGCAAAGCAAGATCTCGAGGCTTCTCTGCTGCAAACCCAAAACGGGGACAGTGCGGATCCTAATGAGGCTTTTGAAGAGGCACGGCAAGATTTCAGCGAATGCATCACTCGCTGGCAACAAAAAAACGGCGAGCGGCAAGATCTGCTTGAAGCGCTTGATGAAAAGCGACGCAACTACGAGCAGCGGATTAATGACTTCGAGTTCGACCAGGCTCTCTTGGCCCTGACGCAGGGGGAGCAGGAGCCACTCGTAACCGAGTACCGTAGGGTTTACCAGGACTTCGAGGAGGCGGAGGCGCGATGTGAAGAGATCCGGCGCCCTTATGAAGAAGCGATTCAAGAGGCACAGCGCAATTACGAAGCTAAGCGCCAGGAATACCTGAGGGTGGTCGAAGAGATTCGCGAGCAGTTGGACAAGGCGCCCGAAGAATATCGCCAGCGTTTTGATGAAGTGTTAGCGGGTTATAACCGAGTCTGCGCCGAAGAACGGGAGCAAGTAATCGCCGCTGGCGGGCTCCATATTCTGGGCACCGAACGTCACGAGAGCCGACGGATAGACAATCAGTTGCGTGGAAGAGCGGGACGGCAAGGGGATCCGGGATCGTCGCGCTTCTATTTGTCTTTGGAAGACGATTTGATGCGTATCTTCGGCGCCGATCGCATTCAGGGCATCATGAGCCGATTGGGTATGGAAGAAGGCGTTCCCATCGAGCACGGTCTCGTAACACGAGCGATTGAGAACGCCCAAAAGAAGGTGGAAGCCCACAATTTCGACATTCGTAAGCATCTCTTGGAATACGACGACGTTATGAATAAGCAGCGAGAGGTGATTTATAACCAGCGAAGAGAGGTGCTGAAAGGGGAGGACTTGAAGCAAGATGTGCTGGAGATGGCTCAGGGGCTTGCTGATGAGATCCTGGCACGATACGGGGATAAAGAGCTTCACCCTGCAGAGTGGGATCTGACTGGTTTGAGTGGAGGGATGCACCACCAATTCAACCTTCGGGTGGATTTTAAAGCGGAGGAATTAGAGGAGTTGACGGTAGACGGTCTGGCGGAGATGGCGAACCAAAAAGTAGCCCAGGCTTACGAAGACAAAGAGAATCGATTCGGGGCACCTATGCTAAGGCAGCTGGAGAAAATCATCATGCTCCAGACGATCGATAGCTTGTGGAAGGACCATCTTCTCAATATGGACCATCTCAAAGAAGGAATTGGGTTGCGCGGCTACGGGCAGAAGAATCCCCTCCAGGAGTACCAGAAAGAGGGCTTCGAGATGTTTGAGGACATGATTCACCGTATCCAGGAAGACGTCGTGCAAAAACTCTTTACCGTAGAAATAGCCCGAGAAACCGTCGCGCAACAGATGGAGATGCAGCAGCCAGGTCCGCAACGGATGGTGCTGAGTCACGGTGGCGAGAACGTCCAATCGGCGCGAGCTTCGCAGACGAAGCGGCAAGGTGAGAAAGTAGGAAGAAACGATCCTTGCCCGTGCGGCAGCGGGAAGAAGTACAAACGGTGCTGCGGGAAGTAACGCACTACACGGTAGGGTTATTCCCTGTCATAGCGCCTGCCTGTCGCGGGAGCCTCAGTGCGTTGCTAGATTCCGCGCCATCTTCCCGTACTCCTCTTCAGGGTTAGGTGCCGATGACGCCAACTTATTTCCCGCTCCGAGCTTAATTATCTTGTCTTTGAATTGTTGCAGATCCTTTGTAACGTTTCTTGTGTCGACGACTAACTTGGATAATCCAACGATTTTTCGAAAGTCGTAAACGCCGTGATCCGTAAGAATAATCGTGCAATCCTGGCTTTCGATAACGGCTGGCGTTAGGTCGACTGAGTTCAAAGCACTACCATTCATTCTCAAGGAGAGTACCAACGGATCGTTGTAGGATAGAATAGCGCCCTTATCGCTTAGCATGCGCATGACGTCGAGCGCAGGAGATTCCCGGCAATCGCTGACGTTTTTCTTGTAGGCAACCCCAAGAATCAAAACCTTTGAGCCCCGAATACTCTTTGAAAAACGGTTGAGACCCTCACCAACCATGTTCGTCACCACGGAGGGCATCATGCCGTTGATTTCGGATGCCAAACCGATAAAACGAGCCTGAAAGTTCAGTGCTTTCAGTTTCCAGGCGAGGTAGTGAGGATCGATGGGAATGCAGTGGCCACCTAATCCTGGACCCGGATAGAAAGGAATGAAGCCAAAAGGTTTGGTGGCAGCTGCATCGATGACTTCGTAGACATCGACGCCGAGCAAGTCGCACATCAAGGCTAATTCGTTGACCATTCCGATATTCACGCTGCGGAATGTGTTTTCGAGAAGCTTAACCATCTCTGCGCACTTTGTGTTTGAGACCGCAATCACGTGCTCAATGAATTGAGAATAGAAAATGCGCGCGATTTCCGTGCACGCATCCGTTATGCCGCCGACGATTTTCGGCGTGTTGTGGGTATTGAATACCGTGTTACCTGGATCGATTCTCTCTGGAGAAAAGGCGAGAAAGAAGTCCTTTCCGACTTGTAGGCCGGAGCTTTCAAGTTCCGGAAGAATGAGTTCATCTGTGGTGCCAGGATACGTGGTGCTTTCTAGGACAATGAGCTGGCCGGCGTGCAAATATTTGCGAATTTTTTCGGTCGCCGACAATATAAAAGAAATGTCCGGATCTCGGCTCTTGCTCAGGGGTGTGGGGACGCAAATACTTACGGCATCGACATCGCCCAGCGCGCTGAATTCAGCCGTCGCCGTAAATCGACCTGTTTGCATCGCGCTGGCAATAGTTTTGTCGGAGACATCTCCGATGTAAGATTTGCCTTCTTTTAGCCGGGCGATCTTGTTTCGGTCGAGATCGATGCCCACGACCTTGAAGCCAGCCGAGGCGATCTCTAGAGCTAAAGGCAGGCCGACATAGCCAAGTCCGATAACGGCGGCGGTTGCGTTGCGGTGTTGTAACTTAGCTTTTAAAGTTTCCAAACTAGGAGACCTCCCGAGTAATATTTTGTTGCTTGGGCCGCATCCGCGTTACTTTGAATTCTTGAATCTGGATATTGTATTTGTCGATGAGATCGTAAAGATTCACCCTGCTAATGCCGAGGTCCTTCGCTGCACGACTCACCACGCCATTGTTTCGCGAAAGGGCTCTCTTTATATAATCTATCTCCATTGCTATTTTAGCAAACTTTAAATTAACATCTGTCGAGCCGCGCTCCAACCTGAGCCCTAGATCTAACGGCTTTAAGACCGGATAGGAACTGAGGACGACCGCGCGATTTATCACATTTTCGAGTTCTCGAACATTGCCGGGCCAGGGATGGGCCAAGAGGGCCGCTTCCGCTTCCGACGACAAGCGGGTAAGCGGCTTGCGGTTTTCCCGACAATATTTTGTTAAAAAGTGCAGCGCTAACGGAACGATATCGTCCTTCCTTTCACGAAGCGCCGGCATTTCCAACGGCACGACCTTAAGCCGATAATACAGATCTTCGCGGAAGAGCCGATTCTCAATGTCTTGTCTGAGATCCCGGTTGGTGGCGGCGACGATTCTGACATCGAGTTCGATGGACTGGTTGCCGCCGACTCTTTCTATCTTCCGGTCTTGAAGAAAGCGCAGGAGTTTAACCTGTAAGGTGGGAACCAATTCGCCGATTTCGTCCAGAAACAAGGTGCCTGTGTGCGCCAGCTCAAATTTACCTTTTTTCTGAATGTAAGCGCCGGTGAAGGCACCTTTCTCGTGTCCAAAGAGCTCTGTTTCCAAAAGGTTCTCCGGAATAGCTCCGCAATTGACAACAACAAAGGGGTTATTCTTCCGCTGGCCCTGTCGATGAATGGCGTGAGCCACGAGTTCTTTGCCGGTGCCGCTCTCACCGCATATCAGCACAGATATATCGGAAAGGGCAACGCGCTCGATAAAACGGAAGATGTCTTGCATGGTCTTCGAGTTTCCGATAATCCCATGAAACTCATTTCCGGATCCCTGGTAACTTTGCTGTAGACGCTGATAGATCCGATATATATGGCAGCCCCGTTGGATCATGACCATTAGGTCTTCCAATCGGACCGGCTTTGAATAGTAGTCGAAAGCTCCCAAACGCACCGCCTGCAATGCCGTCGTCTGATCGTTGTTGCCTGTGACGACAATCACTCTGGTAGATGGTTCTTTAGTTAGCATCCGTTCCAATAAGCGGAGACCACTTAGATCGCCGTGATTTCCTGGGTTCAAGGAAAGATCCAGGGTAACTACCGCGACCCTCTCTCGCTCGAATTTGGTTATTGCGTCGCTCTCGTTCGACGCGGTAAAAACGTCATATTCCGCCTCCAGGACCGAGCGCATTTCCTTAAGGATGTTCTCCTCGTCGTCCACCAACAGGATTTTCGCTTTCACAGATGTCAGTTCCTTCCCTTGTTTTCCTTAAGTGTAATTAGTTCGATAACAATTTGGATTCGGCGATTTCTCCCAGCTGATAACTTCTGCGTTTAGTTTATTTTCAAAACAAAATAGAGAGAGACGGTCCTAAAAAATTAAATGAGTTCCCTAGGCGTAGAGCAATTACAATGCCACTATCCTGAGTTTCGTAACTGGAAAGGCGCGCAGCCGAGTGACGAAAAGATCGCTGTCTTGTCGGGCGCTGCCTCCCGAATCATCGTTTGAGTTCTGACTAAAAGGCAAAAAATGACTCATTGAAACTTCTCTACTAATGATTTGAGGTGTTCGAAGAATTTTTAAGTCTTTTACTGAGCAACTCTAAGCGACTGGGACATAAGCTCCCAGCGAATGAGAAATTCGCCGGCGAAGCCACGAGCTAGTTCTCTTTTTGCGTCGAGACAACCGTTCCGTCTACTAGTACTAGCGGCTCGTCCGCTTAACCAAAAGATTCTCGTCCTCCATGAAAGTTTGGAAGCGCGTCATTAAAGTCGGAGGCCTTGAAAGTCGGAGGCCTTGGTTGTTCGGTAACTACGAAACACCCTGCGAATTGTGACAATTCGTCTTCTTATATCTTAACTTCCTAACCATCACCCAGGGAATAATGTTCCCTGCCTTAGGCCGTCATTAGGCCATCATTGAGGAACGCAGCGTCTTTCCAATTACATTTTTGGGCATATTGTTTTATCGAGCAAAACGAGTGGAATCTCGCCTCTAAGAGCGTTTTGAAGCACTAATAGGAATTCGTGGGAGCTCCATTGGAAGACTGTTAAGCGTCAAGGGAAGACCATAAGGCATAATAATTGCTTTGCCAACTTGAACTGTAAACTTTCATGACATTTTTCCTTGACTCATCATTTATGTTGTGTCACATTTCGGAGCTTGTTTTAGCTTGCGGATGCTTCTAGAGACTGGAGATTTATTGCTGTGGCTGGACCGCTAAAAAAGTTAACATCACATCAGGCATCGCGTTCGGGGACCGTGGATCAACCATTCTCCGCGCCAGGCGGCCTAGTACAGCGTAGTCGATCGGTATCTTTGCCGCGCGAACCGTTGCCGAGTTATTTTTCGGAATCTTTGCCGTGCGTTCTGTATGAATGCAATGCCTCTTTTGAATTAACCTACGTATCAGAAAATACTTCTGAATTACTTGGCATAGACGCCAGTGAACTAGTTGGCAACCGATTATTGTCGAACGAAAGAATTCCTGGCGAAGATCTTATACGGTTATCCAACAGACTGGAGGAGCTCGAGCATCAAAGTGGAATGATTTCGTTAGTACATCGAATATTAAATGGACGCGGTCTTCCATTCTGGGTTGCGCATAATCTCTGGAAAGCTAATTTAAACAATACAACTACAATTCGAGGCTGCATGGTCCCGATGGATTACAATGGCGTGCTCAACAGCTCGGAACAGGCTGTTATTTCACGCTTTGTTCATAAGATGGGGAACCACTTTCAGTTACTAAACCTTGTGGTCAGTTCTTTAAGGAAAGCGGTGCCGGACTCTAGAGAAACTTTAATGTTGCAAGAAACAGTAGAAAAGGCCATCGATCTCGCCCGCAGTTTTTCCGACTACAATCAGGTCCCCACGGGTTTGTCTCGGATTGAATTAGCGGACATTCTCCAGGCCGCCGCCATGACGCGTAGATCTTCATTTGAAGAAAAAGGAGTTAGTTTCAACAGCCAAATCCACGTTTCGGTAAGCGGAGCGACCATTCAAGCCGATCCGTATCTGTTGGAGCTAGCGATCGGGCATGTTCTTCAAAACGCTTTAGAAGCTACGGAAGCAGGGGGGCAAGTGACACTTCAAGCAAGAGCGAAGTGTTCTGGGGATAGCGCTCCTGTGGTCAGCATATCGGTAATAGATTCCGGCTGCGGTATTGATGAGAATGCTTTGAGAAATGTACTTGTCCCGTTTTTTACTTGCAAAAAGAATCATGACGGCCTAGGGCTGAGCATGGCATCTCGATTTATCGAAATCCATGGGGGTATCTTACGGATTGCAAGCGCACACGGAAAAGGAACCGAGGTGGAAATAGTACTCCCGATAGAAGTCGAGGGGCAACCTCTCTCTTAGGCACCTCTTAATTTATATAGCCAGAACCAAAAACCTCTATCTTGCCAGCGTCCAGCATGTATAGCGTATTAATTGTCGAAGATCATGATCGCCTTAGAGACCAGTTGGGGCAGTTCTACGCCCAGGAAGGTTTTAGAGTAACGACAGCCGCCTGCGGAGAGGAGGGAATCGAAAAGCTGTCACAGGAAAAATTTGCGATCGTGGTCTCGGATGTCAAGATGCCGGGGATTGATGGGTTTCAGCTGGCACGCCATGTCCGAGAGAAATATCCGGATACCGACATCATTTTAATTACTGCGTTTGGCAACATCAAGCAAGCAGTTGAGGCAATGAAGTTGGGAGCGAGTGACTACATTACTAAGCCGTTTCAACCGGAAGCCATTCGGCTTGTAAGCGAAAAGCTCATCGAACGAAGGCGGCTCCTAGAAG
>WNFP01003052.1_pt1 | contig 34413 bp, 27 predicted proteins | sample 5400201 | NCBI WGS metagenome assembly WNFP01 (sample SAMN13153355, study PRJNA577476) | soil metagenome | isolation source: 115 cm saprolite under Madrone tree | place: USA:California | collected 2016-06-14 | reverse complement strand
TACCCAATACCACCGCCGCCACCATGAAAACGCCTGTCCCAATAAAAATCTTCACCATAATGCTTGTAATCGGAGGGTCCGTGGCCGTTTGGCTCGCTTCGTTCCACGTCACCTGCGTTTCGTAGTCAACCGCTTCTCTCAGGTTTTTCGCATATTCCACCGAACTCGGCGACAGCACCACGGAAAGCAGTGATCCCTTCCGTTCAATCACCGTCCCCGCTTCCTCGGCCCCCGCGGGAAGCATTTCCTCCAAATGATGAATATGCTGCTCGGCAAGCTGCGGCGTCGGATATTCGACGAGCACTAAAACTCCGCCACTCTTGCCCTGGTTTGCGTACCGCGCAAGCATCACTTCAGCGCCCGAAGTAAATCCAATCGCGTCCGTCAACACGGCAAAGTCGCTCTTGCCAAGCGTCTCAAGCGCCCTACGAAACGCGTCCGGCCCTAACGCGTACCGCTCCGTTCCAAGCGCGCGCCCGGTTCCCGCCAGATACGTCCGAATCGGCGGAAGCGGCCCCTTCTCGCTGCTCGCTTCAATGGCCTTCACAAGCGCGCCTAGATCGTCCTTCGATACATTCGCCGTCGACGACAAAACAAGGCTGCCTTCCAAAATGACCACACCGTCTTTGTCGAAGGCGGCCACCTGCCCAAGATTGGTGGGGACCATTCCGCCTCTCAGTCGGCTTGTATAAACCTCAAACGCACTGCTTGGGTCGTGATATCGCCCAACCCAAATACCAATGACGCTGTCTCCTGACTTGTACCGACACATACTGAATTCCCGCTCACCCGCTTCTTTCCCAAACTCAAATTCTGGGGGCTTCGCGGAGCAGCTTGCCTGCTGCCAGTTGAGGAATTGCTTCGGTAGTGAAACTTCTTGAGCAAAAACCGGCGTCGCGCTGAGTAGCGCAATACCGCAAACGGAGAGTAATAGTCGGCGCATCCCTAGCTCTCGCTTAGACACCAACAGACTACCTTTGGTTCCGGGATTGTTCAACTGGAGTCGTCACCCCGGGTCGGGTTGAGGGACCTTTGCCAGGCAGATTCAGGGTCATGCTGTTCAAGCTCTGGAGGTAACTCGCCACGCCCTGGTAAAGACCTTCCGCCACGCGCTGCCGGTATTCCGGCTGCTTCAGCAGTTTCTCGTCCGCCGGATTACTGAGGAATGAAATCTCCGTGAGGATCGAAGGCATATCGGCCCCAATCAACACGACAAACGGCGCCTTGCGCACCCCGCGGTTCTTCACCGTCTTGCTGGTCTTCTGCATTCTCTTCGCCAGCGAATCCTGAATATCTTCCGCAAATTCCTTCGACTCATCAATTTTTTCGTTCCGCGCAATCTTCTTCACCAAATCCTCAAGGTCATGCACACCCTGCCCTGAGGATGCATTCTCTCTCGCCGCCACTTCCATCGCCTCCGCGGACCCCTTCAAGTTCAAGTAGTACGTCTCAACGCCCCGCGCTGCGTGATCCTGGCTCGAATTCGCGTGAATCGAAATAAAGAGATCCGCCTTCGCCTCGTTCGCGATGTTTGTCCGCTCTTCCAGCGGAATAAACGTGTCGTCCGAGCGCGTGTACACGATATCCGCCCCAGGCAAGCGCTGCTGAATAATCTTTCCCAGCCGCAAAGCCACATCCAGGCACAAATCCTTTTCCATCAACCCGGTTGGCCCGATCGTCCCGGTATCATGCCCGCCATGCCCCGGGTCGATCACGATGCGCCCAATCTTCAGCCCTAGCGCGCGTGTCAGCGTCGACTGCCCGTCCCGCGTGGGCTGCGGCGTGCTGCTCGGCCGAATCAAATCCGGCTTCGCATTCGTATCCGAATTCTTGCTCGACGAACTTAGTTGCTTACCACGAGAGTTCTTTCCGCCAAGCCCCGTACTTCGCGTGACCGCATTCGAAGGTGAAGCGTCCGGGCTCGAATCAACGCCCGAATTTTTTTCAGAAACACTCTTCACGTTCCCAGAATCGTCCGAACCGCCTCTGGCGTCCTCTCTAGCATCGCTCGCGGGACTCTGCGGTTTTGCGCTTTTTGTTTTCGCGGCCCGCATCGTCGGACCGCCGCGATAATTCGCGTACAGGAAAATCACAAGCTGCGGTGGATTGCTCACCAGCGACGCCGCGTAATCTTTCACTCCGTTCACGTCCAGCACTACGCGAACCACGCCCGCCTGATTTTGTGCCACCCTCACGGCGGTCAAAAGATTCCCCGTGACCTGCACGTTCCCACGCGCCACTTCCGGTGTCAGGCGCGCCGAATGCAAATCAAAAAATATGCGGTCAGGATTAGCGATCCGCGCCGAGCTGTACTGCACGGTGTCTTCGAGGTCGATCGTTATTCGCGTGGCGTCGGCATTTGCGTTTGCGGTGATTCTCCGGATGCGTGGCGCGCCGGCGGAGCCACTTCGCCTCGTCGCCTCAACACCTCCATGAACTGGTCCCGCAACTTCCTCCTCCGCGGGCGCGGCAGCCTCAGGCGATGCAGCAGACGGGGCATTCTCCGCTGCCTCCGGCGCATCGTTGTGCCGCAGCAGCGCTAACTCCGCCAGCGCTTCCTGCGCCTCCCGCTTGCGCGGCGAATGCGGATACTTCTTCAGGAACTCTTCGTAAGTCTTTGCTGCCTGAGCGCTATCGCCCAGTTGATCTCTCTGCAGCTTGCCAATGCGCAGCAAGGCATCCTGGCTGTACTTGCTTCCTGGATATTCATGTACGAGAAACTGGTAGGAGTCCACTGCCGACTGGTAATAACTCCGCCCGAAGCGATCGCCCATCTCCGTGTAGAGTTCCGCCACGGACAGCAGGGAATCAGCCACTTCGGCCGCTCGCGGCGTAATCAAATACACCCGGCGGTAGCTGGCAACAACCGTTTTGTACTCCGCCAGTGTCCGCTTCTCGGCGGGCTTCCCATTCAGATTCGCACGCTGCTCTTCCGCCCGCGCAAACTGCGCTCCCGCAGCCTCGCGCCTCACCGCGGTGTTCGTTGTCTTGTCCGCAACCTTTGCATCTGTCGCGGACGGATTTCCACACACCGCGGCCACCGTAATCCCCAGCGCTGCAAAAACTGGCGAAAGCCGGGCGAATCTCCTGTTGAAATTTTTTCGGACCCCCAACATGCGCGCCCTACATTCTGGGAATGAAACTCGCCGGCCCCCCACGGGCCTTCACTGTCAGGATCGCGATGCGATCACTCTGACTGCCCGCCGCAGCGCGGCCGGGCGAGCCAATCACATGCGAATCAATCGTTCTTGAAAATGATGCGTCCGGAGGGATCGACTTCTCTGTGGATGGCGCGCGGATTGGAAAACGCGCTCTCAAGACGACCCGATCCAGGCCTAAAATACGCATCCTGTACCTTTTGCACGTAGTTCCGAGTTTCTCGGAACGCAGGGATGCCGTGAGCCCGATCAACAGCCCCCTCACCCGCATTGTACGCCGCCAAGGCCAATTCCAGGTTGCCATTGTATCGTTCCAACAACCCCTTTAGATGTCTAACCCCGGCGTCGATATTCTGTTGCGGATTGAACACGTCGTTTGCACCGTACCGTTGTGCCGTCGTCGGAATCAACTGCATCAGTCCGCCTGCTCCCTTGCGAGAGTACGCCGACGGATTCCAGTTCGATTCCGTCTCTATCACCGCGCGGACCAATGCTGGGTCCACGTTGTGCCGCTCTGCCGCTACCCTTACGAGCTTTTCGGCCCCGTCCCGGTCGATACTCACGGCGGGACGGCTTTCGCCCATAAAGGTAGATTCCCCAGGGAGGTAGATGGTTTTGCGCGGCTTCGCGGCTGCCAGTCTGGCTACAATAGGCGGATCGGCGTTTACAAACATTTCCCGCCCAGCAGTGTCAACAGTTCTGGCGATTTGGGCGCTCGCTCCAGGCGCGTAAGAAGCCGCGCATAAAGCGAATGCTCCCAAATAGATGCTAGCCGTCATTGCCGTGCTTTTACCCATGCGTTTCGTCATCTGGCCTCAGGGAAGGCTATGCAACGGTCACGCCACATTTTTACACCGATACGATAGTCGTGTTCGGGGCAGCCCCACCGTTTCGCACAACAGATCGAAGACGGACTCGAGGCTGACTCGTCTTGCTAACTACGAAGCCGTGTCCTTTGAGGGAGATAACGAGGCCTAACAGCAGCCGCGCAAGCGTCTCCCGCCGGACACGCTTCTGGCGCTAGACGACATCATAGCAAGCGTTCCAGCAGCGCAGGGATGGTACTTAGGGCACTTTTTAGGGCTGATGTGTCTTTTCCGCCAGCCTCCGCCAAATCCGGCCTTCCGCCCCCAGAACCACCCACCATCTTCGCCAGTGCCTGTATCAGCTTGCCAGCATGGACTTTAGCGGTCAGGTCCTTGGTCACCCCGGCGATCAGGGCCACCTTCCCATCGTCCGCAGTCCCCAGCGCCACCACGCCCGACCCAATTTTTTGTCTGAGAGAGTCCACCAATTGCCTAAGACTTTCCTTATCCGTCCCGGAGACTTCCGCTGCAATCAACTTAACTCCTTTGATTGTTTGGACTTGGGCGGCTAGTTGGTCGAGCTGCCCAAGCGCCCCTTTGCGCTTCTGCCCCTCCAGCTCTTTCTCTAACTGCCTGACGGTATTGGACATCTTCTCAACGGCGGCCAGCACGCTATCCTCACCCACTTTAAGCTGGTTGGCGACCTGCGCCAGCACTTTCGATTGCTGCTCGTAATGCTCGAGGGCCCCGATTCCGGTGACGGCCTCGATGCGCCGCACCCCGGCCGCTACCGACCCTTCGCTGACAATCTTTAGTACGCCGATGCCGCCGATTCGGTGGACGTGGGTACCACCGCATAACTCTTTTGAATAGAACCCTCTAGGCGACCGCTCGTCGGGAATCGTCACCACCCGGACGTTGGCCTCCGGGTACTTGTCGCCGAAGAAGGCCAGCGCTCCAGAGGCGAGCGCGTTGTCTAGCGAGGTGATTTCGGTTTCTACCTGGGCGTTGTGGCGGATCTCGTCGTTCACCTGCTGCTCGATGTCCTTTAACTCCTCCGCATCCACATGCGCAAAGTGGGAAAAGTCGAAACGCAGGCGTTCCGGCGCGTTCAGCGAACCTGCCTGCTTCACGTGTGCTCCCAATATATTACGCAGGGCCGCGTGCACCAGGTGCGTCCCCGAATGGTTGCGAATGATCCGCGCCCGCCGCTCTGCATCCGCCACGACCGCCACGCGGTCGCCGACGCGGAAGGTTTCCTTCGCCACAACTCGATGCGCCGCAAGTCCCGCGACGGGGTAGTACGCGCCAGTCACTTCCGCTAGAAGTTGCGACTCCGAGTTGTCGTAGAAAGCTCCCGTATCCGCCATCTGCCCGCCCGATTCGGCGTAAATCACGGTGCGGTCGAGCACCACTTCGCCCGTTTCGCCAGCCTTCAACTCACTGACCGGCCCATTCCTTCCAATGATCGCTTCGATCCGAGCATCTTTCGCCGAAGTCGCCTGGTAAAAATCCTTCTCCGTCTTAAACGTCTCCGCAATCTTCGCGTACGCCGGGTTCGCCGCTTCTTTCCCTCCGCCCCCTCTCCACGACGCCCTCGCCCGCTTCCGCTGTTCCTCCATCGCCTTTTCAAACCCTTCGGCCGGAAAGGGGAGGTTCACGTCCCTGTAGGCATCCTCAATGAAGTCTCGGGGCAGTCCATACGTGTCGTAGAGAATGAATGCCTCGAACCCGGACTCGAACGGTCCAATCACGGGTCCCTCAGTTGCTAGGGATCTGGCTCTTTGGACAGCCTCCGGAGTCCAATGGGCTAAATGAGCCTCCAATTTCTTGACACCGGCATCCAGCGTGCGACCGAACCGCGTTTCCTCAGACAAAACAATGTCCGGCACGCGATCAGCGGCGGGCTCGACTAGCTCGGGATAAGCCTCACCCATTAAACCGCGGACCGTGATAACCAATTCGGAGAGGAACGGTTTTGTTGCGCCGAGGAGGCGGCCATGACGAATAGCGCGGCGCATGATTTTACGGAGGACGTAGCCGCGCCCTTCGTTAGACGGAACAACGCCGTCGGTAATGAGGAAGGTGGTTGCGCGGACATGATCAGCGATGACACGCAGCGAAGCAGCGCCGCCTTTGCCTTCTTCGAGTTTCTCTTCGCGGTTGAAATCGACACCGCAGAGCTCGGCAGCGCGCTTCATCAGAGGAAGGAAGAGATCCGTGTCGTAGTTAGAGATGACACCTTGCAGAACCGCAGCGACCCGCTCGAGTCCCATGCCGGTATCTACAGATGGCTTCGGAAGCGGCTTCATGCGCAGACAATCGGGTCCGTGCTTATGTTTTGCGTCTAATTTCGCTACGCCTTCCGCGACTTGAGGATTCAAATACGGCGGGACACCTTCGTCGAGCGAGGGACCACCCTCTTCTCGGGAACAATAGCGATTGAATTGCATGAAGACGAGATTCCAGATTTCTACGTAGCGGCCGCAGTCGCAGGGGAATTTGCAATCGGGGTGGCCTTCTTCGGAGGCTTCTGGACCCATGTCGTAGAAAATTTCGCTGCAGGGGCCGCAGGGGCCGGTGTCGCCCATGGCCCAGAAATTGTCTTTGAGGCCGGGGACTGGGACGATTCGTTCGGTCGGAACATTTTGCTCCAGCCAAATCTTGCGCGCTTCTTCGTCAACGCCTAGCGTTGTGCCGGGGGCCACTTCCGCGCCGCCAAAGACCGTCACGTAGAGCTTGTCCTTCGCTACGCCGTACCAGTCCGGGGATGTCACCAGCTCCCACGCGTACGGAATGGCTTTCTCTTTGAAATAATCGCCGAAGGAGAAGTTGCCGAGCATCTCGAAAAACGTGTGGTGGCGCTTGGTGAAACCGACATTTTCAAGGTCGTTGTGTTTGCCGCCGGCGCGGACGCATTTCTGCGCTGTGGTGGCTTTGTTGTAATCGCGCTTCTCTAGCCCTAGAAAGACGTCTTTGAATTGGTTCATTCCTGCATTGGTGAAGAGCAGCGTTGGGTCGCCATGAGGGACTAGCGACGAGCTGCGGACGCGGCGGTGGCCTTTGCTTTCAAAGAAGCGCAGGAACATCTCGCGGATGTCGTTGCCGCTCATTTTCGTGTTTTCAGAACCCGTCATGGCTTCGGAGAATCCTCACAGGCCAGAAAATTGTCCTTTCGGGCGGCAATGCAGGACCGTTGATTATGGCAGAGGGCGTGAAGGGCGGCAATGAAAGCGAAAGGGTACGCCCACCCCCGGTGTTTTCTGTAAGAGTGGCAAACAGAGAACTTATGCTTGACGCGACTCGTAAGAGTGGCAAATACAGAACTTAAAGTTGTTGTGTTTTCAGGCACTTACACGATGTCGGTAAGAGCGGCAAACAAAGCAGTTACAGGGGGGTATTTTTTTGCGGCGCGATGCGCGTCTGGTGAGTCCGGCGGGATAGGAACTTACGCGATAAGTCTTTTGCAACCCATGTTTGCGCTGAATACCCAAGAGCCAAAAAACATAGAAGACTAAGCAATCTTGGCTGCCCCGTGCAGCGTTGGCGACTGCGACGCAGAATATCAGGAGACACCTAAACGCGGCGTTCGCGAAATGAGCTGTAGGTGACGTTCAGGAATGCCGCGGCGAGACTCGAATACAGACCCCACTTCACGAGGATTCGGCCTAGTTCGAGGGTATGGTCAGCGGCGTAGAATTCGTTTTGGATGGGGATGGTCCAGAAGTGACTTCCAAGGTCAAACGTCCATGAGCCAACAACAAAAACCAAGCTGAACAATAAATAGAGCCACAAAAGAATCTTGGAGCTGTCGCGGCCGAACCTGCGGTTGAACCGTGTCTGCCAAAGACCGAACGCGGCGGTCATACAAGCGAGGAAGAAATACACGAGCGTGGGAGAAGAGTCCGAGTACTCTACCCACCTTTGAGGAATTACAGGCCAAGGCAGCCCGGGATGACGGTGAAGATAAATTCTTGGATAGATGGCCCAGGCGATGGCCAGCGCCAGAAGCAGTCCAACAACTATCCACAAAACTATTTCGTCATGACCCCTCGATTTGGGAGGAATCTCGGAGGATGGCATGTCTGCATCCTACACCAGCGAAAGATTGCGGTCGCCGTAAATGCTTGAAACCCCGCCTAAATTGCAGCCATCTCACATGCCGGGGGCTATAATCACCAAGTCCTTGAGCTGCATGGAGGTTCCAATGCGTCCTCGCCTGAGCTTGCTCCCTTCGCTGGTTCTCCTCCTTACTTGCCTAACCTTTGCGGAAGGCAAGAAAAAGCCGACGCTGCCTGCGTCCGTTCTGAAAGCCCACACTGTTATTGTGCTCATCGATCCTGACGCCGGCATTCCCGTGAATGCTCCTCTAGCAAATACCACCGCACTGGAGGACGTCGAGAAGGCGATCACCAAATGGGGACGGCTTAGCCTTGCGCAGACTGTGGGAACGGCAGATCTGGTGATCACCGTTCGCAAAGGTAACGGGAAAATTGTGCAGCCGACAATTGGCGGCGTGCCGACCAATGATCGTCCAGTGGTTGTACAGCCGAGCGAGAGCGGCATCCATATCGGCGCGCAGCAAGGGCATCCTCCAGATATTAACCAGCCACAATCGGGAAACACCGCGCCTGCCCCGAAAACAGAGGTCGGACCCTCCGAGGACATGTTCGTTGTCTATGAAGGACTCGACCGCGAGGGCAATCCCATCGAGCGCGCTCCCGCGTGGCGCTATCAAGCGAAGAACGCGTTGCATTCGCCGGATGTTCCGGTTGTGGATGTGTTCCGCAAAGCCATCGAGGAGGCAGAAAAGCAGCAGCAAAAGACGACCAAGCCGTAGAGAGCGATCGGCGGAGATTGCAGAGGGGCATGATGTATCGAGGGGCGCGACGGATCGGAGGACACGAAGAATCGTGCCTCTACAGATGCGCGGGGGTCGGCTTAGTCTCCAATGTTGCGGGTTAGTAGGGCGTCAGAGTTGGAGCGCTCTCGCGCCACCTTCGTTTCGCCCGATGAGAACATCATGCGTACCAATCCATTTTCCCGCAACTTGCTGCCATAGAAAGGCACAAGCAAAATGCCGCGCAACACGTCCTTAAAGAGTGCTCGCTGCTGACTGAAGTTGAACAGCGCGCGCCAGCCGAGCTTGCCGAGGAGAGAAAGCCGCAAGCGCGCGAGATGGAACGCCATCTTTGACAAAGATGCGGCGATGTCCTCCTCGCGGTGGTGTTCGTAGTAGCCGAAATTCATCGACACGCCGGACTGGACTTTGATGAAGTTCGGCAAAGTACGGTTCTTCGGATTGGCAGCTACCTCGCGAATCAGCTCTTGCAACTTCATAGAATCCGCTTCGAGTGTTTCGAGGCTGGCGAACCAGTTGATTAGTTTCACTCCCAGCGGATCCCACAGGTAATCGTTTATGACCAGGGGAAGCGCTAGGTGAAAGAGTTTGGTGACTGCCAAATGCACGCGCAGATGGCATTGGTAAGCATCACCCATGCACGTGTAGAGGCGCGTTGTATCGCGTGTCACGCCGCGTTGAAATGTGGCGATGACGGTATCGAGATCTTTCGTGAACTCGGTTGTGTCGCAGCCATCCAGGTCTCGTTGAATAACGGCGGCGATCTGGCGGATTTGCAGCGTCGAGAGAGCCAGCCCCACGCTGTATAGCGGATCAACTGTATCGCTGGCGTCGCCGATGATGTACCAGCGGTCCGGTGAATAGCGTTGGCGGCATTCCCACATGTAAGCACCATAATAATTCGTGTCCACGACCGTGCCGCTGCGCGTCAGCTCGACGACGACAGGGTGCTCCCGGCCCACGCAGTCGAGGAACTGCTCCATCGTGCGCACTTCGCCGTGAGGATAGATATCCTTGCGGTAAGTGATGCCAATGCTGATGAGCGGGTCGTTATCCGGCGAACGCATCGGAATGCACCAGATCCAGTTGCCTTTGCCGAAAAAATGATGCGTGGCGTAGTACGGAACGTACGAGCGGTTTGGTTTTTTAAGAGCCTGGATTTGGCTCAGAATTTCAGGATTGAAATTCTTCAGGCGGAACCAGTAAACGTTTTTCTGCTCCCTTACCGTTTCCTGAAGCTGCAACTGTTTCTGCAGCACGCGGCTCCGGCCAGTGGCATCGATGAGCCAGCGCGCGCTCATTGTGTGGCGTGCGCCAGCCGCGTCCTTCACGGTCACCTCGTGCAGCCCGTCGCTGCTTTTGACAGCTACTCCCGCTATGGTGGCGTCGATCAAGTCCACACCGTTTTGCGCGTTGCGGTCGCGTACTTCGCGATCGAAAGTGAAGCGGTTGATCTGAAAAGAGAGAATCGGCGGCGCGGTGGGAATTTCGTCGACGACATACGTGCGATCGGCGGGATTGTCGAGATCGGGTTTGAAATAATAGGTGAGGCCGTATTTCGGATAGTGCTTTTCCACGAGGTAAGCGCCCATGCCGAGTTCGAGAAGGAAATCGACGCTGACCTCGACCAGCGACTCGCCCACGATCGGGCGGTTCTTGTGCGGGCCCTCGACGACGGCCATCTTCAGCTTGGGAAAGCGCTTCTGAAAGTACGCGGCGGCAAGCTGGCCCGTCCCTCCGCCTCCCATTACTAAAACGTCGGTGGTCATCGGCATCGTCATCGGGGTTTCAACTCTGCGAATTCGTTGATTTTACGTGTCATGGGGAAATTGCGCGAGCCGCGGGCGATGGAATCCTAACATATCAAAAAGAAATGTGGGCAACACTGCTTGCGCGATTTTAGAGATCGGAGTACCCCGTCTTGCCAATTGGCCGCCATCACTTATCATTGAGAGTTCGCAACAAAGCGCGCGTGGCTGTTGCTAAAATTACTTTCGCGGAATTTGTGGAAAGCAGATTGCGCCACTAAGCTTTGCACGCACGCCAGAACGAGGGGGACATGGCCGTTCTCAAGTTCAAGTACGACGTTCCGCTGGAACAGACCATGGCGTTTGAATCGGTCCATCATCCAAATTTGCAGCTCGATCTTTACGACAAGCGGGAAATCTGGGAGACGCCTGGCGCATTTTTTGTCTGGATGTTTGTGGATGGACAAATCGCAGGCGAATCCTACGGCATCCCGCTCGCCAGCCCCTCGGAATTCCTGGAAAACCTTTTAGTTCTGCCGGCCAGTGAAAAAGAAAAAGCAGTCTGCTGCTATTCCAACACGATTCTTCCGCGATTTCAGAAGCAGGGCCATGGAAGCGTCCTAAAAGCCCATTGGCTGGGACTCGCTGCGGGCAAGGGGTTCGACGTGGTTTACGGGCATGCTCGTCCCGGGGGCAGCCAGGCGCTGAATGCCAAATTTGGCGCGGTGTTCCTGGAAGACCTTCCGAATTGGTTTGGGTCCGGTGAAGACTACCGAAAATACCGGCTTGTCCTCAGCGCAAGCGCGAGTTCCTGAAGTATTATTCGTTGCGATCCCGCTTCAATTCATCCGCCATGGCGAACGCTCAGGCCATTGGCGGAGCGCTTCAGTGGCCCAAGCTGTGGTCTTATCCGTGTGGCAGCTCGTGCAGGGATTGGGGATCTTGTATTTGTCGGTCATCGAGGGAGTGATGAAATCGAACGTGTGGGCGCTAACGAACACGCCGGGGATTGTCGCTTCGATTTTCGGCATGTGACACGCGACGCACTGGCTTCCCGTTGAGCCCGCTTTGTGGTGCGTGTGTTCTTCGAGAGTTGCTGTCCGCGGACCGTTGCGTGAGCCGGGCTCGTGGCAGTCCAGGCAAATCTTGTCGACGGGCTTGCGGAGTTGCGCGTAGTTGTCGGTGCCGTGGACGTCGTGGCAATCGAAGCAGGTCACTGCGCGGCGGTACATGACGCCTTGGACGAAATCGTTGCCTTGCATGCGGTTTTTGTGCGCGGTGCCGTCTGCGAAATGTGTAAAGCTTTGTTCGCCGAGCTTGTGGTCTTCGAGTTGCCAGTAATCGCGCAGATTTTGGCCAACGTGATAGCCAACGGGCCAGTCGTAGTAACCACCCTCGATCGGACTCGTCAGCGGCCGTCCTTGTGAATGGCATTGGACGCAGGTGTCGTTGGCGGCGACGTAGTCCATGCGCGAGGGATTCAGGATATTGCCGCGTGTGGCATGCTCGACGTGCTCGCTCCCTGGGCCGTGGCACTTCTCGCAACCTACGTTCCACTCCGCTACTTTCTTGGTCTGAATGTTGTAGTCCACCGAGTGGCAACCGTCGCATGTCGGCCCGGTTGGGCGCTTCATGTTGTCGGGCGGATAAAACGGCTCCCACCAATCGGTGCCCTTCGCAACGAAATACGGCTTCCATACGTGGTTGGTCACGTCCCACTGCGCGGGCTCCGGAAAATAATCGTCGCCGATTTTTGTAAAGTAGCGCTGCTTCCAGACGCTGCCATAGACCAACGCAATATCCTCTTTCGTGAATTTCTTGCTGACATTGTTCGTGGCGAGATCGGGAATGATGGCTTCGGGATGCTCGCGGGGATCGCGGACCACGTTGGCCATCGGAGTTCTTTTCCAGTGGTCGTAGATTTGCTCGTGGCATTTCCCGCAAGCCTGCGAACCAACATAGTGCGCGGACTTTGTGCGGCGGTTTGTTGCGACTGCTCCTGCGGTGCCAGCCCAGCGATGCTTCGAACGAACAAGACGAGTTTCCAGGCGTCGGTGTCGTCTTGTTCGACGTGCGGATTCCCCCAGGCGGGCATGCCCGTGAGGCGAACTCCATTCTTGATGATGTAGTGGATTGCGCCGTCAGTCAGATTCTGCGTGGCGGGCATTCGGAGATCGGGCGCTTTCGGATAAAGATTTCGCCCAATGTTCGAATCGCCGTTTCCGTTGCTGCCATGACAGTTTGCGCAGCGGTCGGCGAAACGCTCCCTGGTTTCCGCCAAGACTTGCGGGGCAGCCGATAGAGGATTCTTCTCGTTCCGTGCGCGGCTCGGAATTCCGATATTTCGCACGGCGCGCGCCATGACGCGCTCCAAGCCTGACGGTTGGTCCGCAGCGCTGAATCCGCGCTGAATTACGGCCACACCGTACACAAGCGCCACCAACGCCACGAAAACCAGAACGATAGCGATCCATCGTTTCATCTCGCTCTGCGACTCCAGCACGAAGTAGTGACTGGGTAAGGCAGGATATCAAAACAAGAGGTCTTCGGGGCGGTGCTGATTGACGATGACTAAGAAATTTAGAAATTATTGAGGTTTCCAGAGACGACGCGGGAGCAAATAGGTGAAACCTATGAATGCCTCCCAACGTGTGGATGTGCCGGTTAGGCCGTGATTGAAACCTGTATCAAGGACCAAGTTTTTGCGGACCGAATTGGCCTCGGCGCGCCGGTCCTTGCTCCATTTCGGTGAAAAAGGCGTTGGCGTCATAGTGAAATCCCTTCACATCGGCGCTTGCCAGGATCAGAAATGAGTTGGTGGGGCTGCCGTAGTCGAACTCAGGAGCGCCGCCATCATAGGCACGATGAAAATAACTGACGGCTAGTGTTGGTTTCGCGCCTTCTCCGTGGTAAAGCACAGCTTGCGCGCCTAGAAAAATATCCGCCACCCGGTTGGCGCTAGTCGCGCCAGCGGTGAAGTGCGCTATGGGTTCAGTTACAGCCAAAAATTCGAGACGCGGCGAGACGGCAAGCTTTATGACTTCGTCGAGACCGAAGCGCGACGAAAACTCGGGCGAATGATAGGCAGGCACAAAACCCGTTTCAAACTGGAGATATCCGACCGGCGTGAGCGTTGCTGGAGTGGAGACCGTGGGGCGGCCGGGATTTGCTTCGGGTTCATCAACAACTGCTGACTGCGCCATGGTGAGCTGGGGAGTGAGGGTCAGGAATAGGACGGAAGCGACTAAGATGAACCTCAATTGTGCCCCCGGGGCGAATAGCGGATCGAAAAACTTAAACAGACCTCTTTATGCCGCGCGGCAGGTGAGGCGAGACGAGGGATCTTGCCGTTTCGTCTGCTCATAAAACTGCGCGACCTATTATTTTATTCCTCGGCCTGCGACTCCGTCTCCGGAACATCCTCGCGCGTTATGGCTTTCAGTTCGCGGCGGACGACGTCGGCGGAAAAACCCGCACGCAGGAGGCTGCGGTACATCGAGGCCATTATGTTCTCGTTGATTTCGCCGCGGAAGGAACGGAGTTTGCGCTCGAGACGCTGGCGGACGATCGCGGCTTCGTCGGTTTCCTTGGCGGTTTCGGCGAGAGCGGCTTCGATGTGGCGGTCGGGGACTCCCCTTGCCCGCAGGTCGCGCGCGATGCGGAATTTGCCTTGACGGCGGATTTCTGTGCGCTGTCTGGCGAACTGTTTCGCAAATCGCTTGTCGTCAATCATCTTGGCACGCTTCAGGCGGTCCATCACGGTTTTTAGCAGGTTGTCGTCTTCGGTTCGCCGGCCGAGAAGTTGCTTCATTTCGTAGACGGAATATGCCCGGCGCATCAGCGCCCGCACCGCAGCCTCGTACAATTCCGTTTCGGTCTCTACTTGGCGCGGCTTACCGAACATGGAGGAAGCATAGAGGAAAGATAGTTGACAGTCGACAGCGACTTGTTCAACTCGCGAGCTCTTAGGCGGCGCTCAATTGGGATTGGACGCGGCTTGGAGGGACTGGGTGCGCTGTTCGAGCTTGGCGGCTTCGTCGTTGCGGCCGAGTTTGCGGAGGGCTTGGGCCTCGGCGGTCAGGTCGCGGACGAGATAGGGGCTCTCGGCGCCGAACTGTCTTTCCTCGAGGGAGACCATACGGGCGTGGCACGCGGCGGCTTTTTCTGTTTGGCCGGACGCATCGTAGGCTTGACAAAGGCCGGAAACTGGAAGCACAAGACGATAGTCATTTTCGCCGTACATGGTTTCAAAGATTTTTAGCGAGCGATGCATTAGCGACTCAGTTTTGGCAAAGTCTTTCTGAGTGAAGTAAATGCGCGCCAGGCCGCTGAGCGAAGTGGCGGTCTCATTGCTGTTTTCGCCGTAGGCTTTTAGATTGAGGTCGAGCCCGCGTTTGAAGTGAGCTTCCGCGGTGGCGAAATCGTTTTGAGAAAATGCGAGCATGGCCATGGATTGCAGGGCGGTCACAAGCATGGGCGATTCGGGGCCGTAGAGTTTTTGGGTTAAGGCGAGTTGGCGTTTGTAGGCGTCTTCGGCGTCCTTGTACTGCGCGCGCCAGGCATAAACGTTGCCGAGCTGCCCCACGGCCTCGGGGAGACGGCCATCCTGCGGCTGGAGGTTTTCGGCGATGGCTACGGCTTCCTTGGCGGAGGTTTCGGCGTCGTCGAAGCTCTTTTCGGTTGCCGCTTGCTTACTGCTTTGCATCGCGGCGTGAAATTTTTCATTAAGATTTGGTGCAGCGATTTTTTCCTTCAGTCGAGCTTGCAGGGCATTTGCTTCGGAAGATTTGCCGCTGGCGCGCAGGTCGGATAGATGCTGCTGGAAGCGCCGCTGGGCGTTCCTGTACTGGTTCTGAGCGTCAAAATAGGGCTCAGCGATTCCGTTCGCCTTTGGCGGAGCTTCGTCGATGGTGGCTTGATGGAAGTTCTGGAGTGCGGCAATCCAGTCGCCAGTTTTTTCGAGAGCCAGAGCGAGATCTAGTCGAGCCTGGAGTTGCTTGGGGGAGAGATTGGCAGCCTCTTGGTATTCAGCAATAGCGGCTTTGCGATCGCCTGAGCCTTCGAGCGCCTCGCCGAGAAGAACGTGGTTGTACCAAGTCGCGGGATCGACTTCTGCCGCGTGTTGGAACTCGGTGACAGCGGCAGCAAAATCCTTTTTCGCCATGAGGATGCGGCCGGCTCCGGCGAAGGCGTAGGCATCCGTGTTGTCAAGCTTCTCAGCCTTGCGGTAGGCCGCGAGAGCCTCATCGAATTTATTTTGGGCTTCGTAGTTCCTTCCCAGACCGTTGAGCGGACCTGGCGAAGCGGGGTCCTGCTTGATAGCGATGGCAAGTTCCTTTTCGGCCTCTTCGAATCTTCCGGTTTCCGATAGGGCATTGCCCAGGCATTGGTGACAGAGAGGCCAGTCCGGAGCAATGGCAGTGAGCTCGCGCAGCTCGGTAATCGCCGCGCCGGGATCGATTTTCATGAGGGCCGAGGAGAGATTCTGGCGAGCTTCGAGCCTGTTAGGATCGATGCGCTTGACTTCGCGGTATTCGCGGATCGACGAGACGTAATCGCCTTTACCGTCGTATGCAACTCCGAGGTTATAGCGCGCGAGGCTGTTATCGGGTTCGAGGACAAGCGCCTTTTTGTACTGCGCAATGGCGCCATCGAAATCCTTGAGGTCATCCAGCAAGCTACCGAAGTTGATATAAGCCAATACGTAGTCCAGCTTGCAATGAATGGCCTTCTGGTATTCCTGTTTGGAGGCGTCGAAATGTTGCAAAGCCTGTAGCGACACGGCTGCGTTCAGGTGAGCGACGGGGTTGTTGGGATTTTCCGCCATTGCTGCTTTCGCCTGTCGAAGCGCTTCCTCCGAATCACCGGTTTGATAGTAGGTCATGCTCAATCTGGCGTGCAGTTCGGGGAAGCCGGGATCCTCGGAGAGAATTTGAGAATAGATTGCTCCGGCTTCCGGATAGCGCTCTCGCCTGATCAAAACCAATCCCATGACAAAGCCGATTTCAGATTTGGCGCTGCTGCGGGACAGCGCGTCTGTGAGTTCGTCGCCGGCGTCATCTAATTTGGCGGATTTGATCAGGGCTCCGACGTGGCTGAGATGCTGAAGGAGCTGGGCCTCGGACGCGCTGCTTGCCTCACTCGGCGTGGTCTTCGCGGCGGTAATCGCGGCAAATACTTTGGCGTCGGCTCCAGCGGATTTCAACAGCGACTTATAGGAAGCATCGGGAACGAAATCGAGCCCGCGCACCTGGATATCGAACGCGACGTTTTCTGGAAGGATGTCGCCGGCAACTAGCGCCAAGAGTTCAGCTTTGCTGAGCGGGCGAGGACTGCTGCGGGCGATCGGCTGCCAAGCTGAGAGTATCCCGGCGAGGCAGATGAGGAAGGTGAGAGTGGTCTTCCTTTGCATGCGACCCCCCGTTTAGGCTGAGTTTCTAATACACCCTTATTTGCGGGCAAAGCGCTCGAAGTCGGCCATTTGGCGCTCCATTTCCTCGCGGGCGGAGTCGGCGGCGGAGCGGATGCCTTGGATGCGCAATTGGAATTCGTCTGGGTTCGTGGAGCGGAGCAGGGCTTCTTCGAGGGTGATGAGCTGTTTGGTGTAGAGGTCGAAGAGCGACTGGTCGAAAGTCTGCATGCCGTATTGGCTGGTGCCGGCCGCGATGGCGTCGTGGATGAGACGAGTCTTGTCGGCGTTGATGATGCAATCGCGGATGTAGGCGGTGGCGATCATGACTTCGACGGCGGGGACGCGGCCTTTGTCGTCAGCGCGGCGGACCAGGCGCTGAGAGACGATGGCTTTGAGCGTGGCGGCAAGCTGAAGGCGAATCTGTTTCTGCTCGGGTGGAGGAAAAACCGCGATGATGCGCTGAATAGTTTCCGTGGCGTCGAGAGTGTGCAATGTGGAGAAAACCATGTGGCCGGTTTCGGCGGCCAGCAGGGCGGTGGAAATGGTTTCGAGGTCGCGCATTTCGCCGACCAGAATTACGTCGGGGTCTTGACGAAGAGCAGCGCGCAGGGCCGTAGAAAAGTTTGCGGTGTCGACCTCGACTTCGCGCTGATTGATGAAGCTGCGCTTGTCGCGGTGCAAGAACTCGATGGGATCTTCGATGGTGATGAGGTGATCGGATCGGTTCGCGTTGATGCGGTCGATCATCGCGGCTAGCGTGGTGGACTTACCGGAACCGGTGGTTCCAGTTACGAGAACCAGGCCGCGCTGTTCTTCGCAGATTTTACCGATAACCGCGGGAAGATTCAGTTCCTCGATCGTGCGGATTTTGGTCGGAATGACGCGGAGGACCATGCCGACGTTGCCGCGCTGCTGGAAAACGTTGACGCGGAAGCGGCCGAGGCCGGCGACGCCGTACGCCATATCGAGTTCGGCGGTTTCCTTGAACTTTTGTTTCTGGCGGTTGGTCATCATGCTGAAGGCCATGGAGAGCATTTCTTCCGGCGTGATGCGGGGGACGTCGGTGATGGGGTTGAGAATGCCGTCGACGCGGAGATACGGGTGGTTGCCAACTTTTAGATGGAGGTCCGAGGCTTTGTTTTCGACGGCGCGTCGGAGAAGATCGTCAATGCTGATAGCCATGTCGGTGTGAGCTCCGCGAGAATACGACCAATGTGCGACGTTAGCACTGGAATTACAGGCGGGCAAGAAAGCCGCCGTGTCCGGTTGCGCGGTAGTCACCTGAACGAAAGGACAGTTTTGGTTGCTGGAATTCGGTGTTCCGTTTTCTCGCGGAGGGATGAGGACAAACGGGGAGGGATACAGAAAAAAGCCGGCCTGAACAGTACGCCCGGACAAGGTCGGATGCGGCCCTTCAATTCAGCCTAAACGTGCCGAGCCCCCACGAAGGATTCGGAGGCTCGGCGAATTGCGGGGGAGGAACCCTGTTAGGCCTTTTTTAGGAATAGGGAGTCGTAGAGGAAGCCGGCGAGGAATCCGCCGGCTAGCGGGCCGACCCAGTAAGCGCCTTGATTCTGCCAGTGGGATGATGCCAGCGCAGGTCCGAAAGCGCGAGCGGGATTGAGGGCTCCGCCGGTGAAAGGACCAGCCACCATGATGCCCAGCACGATACTGAGGCCGATAGCGAATCCGGCGACGGGGCGGAACGAAGAGCGCTCATCGACGGCGGTGGCGAAAACAGTCAGCACGAGAAAGAAAGTAGTGATGCCTTCGAGGATCATGCCGTTCAGCCGCGTAAAATCGTGCGCAAACATGGGCGTGCCAAGCGCGACGGCATGCCAAGTGTCCTCCGGGATAATCGCCTTGAGGAGAAAAGCCGCAACTGTAGCTCCTGCGAGTTGCGCGGCCCAATACGCAACGGTGTCGAGCGTATTCAGGCGCTTGGTGACCCAGAAGCCGATGGTGATGGCGGGATTGAAATGGCCGCCGGAGATATGGCCGAGCGCGCAGACCATGATGGCAATGGCGAGGCCGTGGGCCAGGGCAATGCCGAGAAGTCCGAGCGCGTTCGATGAGTGGGGATACCAATCCACGCAGACGGCGCCTTCGCCAAAAAAGACCAAAGCAAACGCGCCGATGAATTCAGCCGTGAGCTTCTGCCCAAGGTTGTACATCAAGGTTCCTCCCGGCCGGGGAACGAGCCGTGTCCGCTGCGACCGGGAAGGATTCTATCCGGAACGCAAACGGAAACGCCAGCCTTACCGAAAGACCTTTGCGCGAAACCTTACCGAGACACGGCAGCGACCGGGGCGTTAACGGGGGTGAGCCAGTTGTGGCGATCGGTTTTGCTGCCGCTGGTCAGTGCGAGAAATTCCTCCTGGAGCTTGCGCGTGATGGGGCCGGCGACGCCTTTGCCGACTTGGATTTTGTCGACCGAACGGATGGGTGTGATCTCGACGGCTGTGCCTGCGAAAAAGACTTCGTCGACGATGTACAGCATTTCGCGGGGGATGACTTGTTCCTTCACGGGGATGTGCAGATCTTCCGCGAGCGTGATGACGGTGTTGCGTGTGATACCCGGCAGAATGCTGGTGGCGAGTGGTGGCGTGTAGAGCGTGCCGTCGTGAACGAGGAAGACGTTCATGCCCGATCCTTCGCTTACGTGGCCGCCCGAATCGAGCGCGATGCCTTCGGCGTAGCCGTTGAAGGAGGCTTCCATGCGGATAAGCTGTGAATTCATGTAGTTCGCGGCGGCTTTGGACATGGCCGGGAGAGTGTTTGGCGCAATGCGCGCCCAGGAGCTGACGCCCACATCTACACCTTTGGTGAGCGCTTCCGGGCCGAGATAGGCGCCCCAGAACCAGCAGGCCATATAAATGTCGATGGGAGAGTTGAGCGGATTTACGCCGACTTCGCCATAGCCGCGGAGGACGATGGGCTTGACGTAGCAGGAATTCATTTTGTTGACGCGAACCAGTTCGCTTGCGGTGTTGCAAAAATCGTCGAGGGAAACGGGCAATTCCATGCGGTAAATTTTCGCGGAGTTGATCAGGCGCTGCATGTGTTCGCGGAGGCGGAAAATGGCAGGGCCCTGCTTGGTTTCGTAGCAGCGGATGCCCTCAAAGACCGCGGAGCCGTAGCTGACGACGTGAGAGAGGACGTGGAGGGTAGCGTCGTCCCAGTTAATCCACTTTCCGTTGTGCCAGATTTTCTCGGTTTTTTGGATGGGCATGATGGTGTCCTTTTTACGTCGCCACTCCCGGCGAAGGCTTAAAATGCAGAATACGGTACACAGCGGGGAGCGTCAATAAACCAACTGCAAAAAAGCTGCGCACGCCCAAACCAAATTGGCGTGTGCCCTGACTATTAGCGTCCGTCGGGAGAGGAGGAAGCGCCGGGAGACGCTTTAGGCTTTTCGCCGACGGGGGAATCCGGCGGACGCATGGGAGCCGTTAGCGAAATGAAAGCGTCTTTTGCTTCGCGCAGGACGCGATCCGATCGATTCTCGATGATGCCGAGAAGGAGGAAGGGAATTGCCGTGGCTGCTACGAGCAGCTTGGCCTTGCGAGGAATCCTAGCTTCAGGCTCCCAGCGGAAAAGCTGGGCAGAAAGAAAGAAGGTGAGGCAGGCCCAACACGCGAGAGAGAGAAGTTCGACGTAGCGGCTCGAGGGGGAGGCGGAATTCACGATGGCTTGCTGGAGTCCATTGACCAAATAGGTGGCAGGAAGAAAAAGGCCAAAGCGCTGCACCGTAACGGGAAGAAAGGCCAGCGGAAACGTAGCGCCGGAGAGAAAAATGAGTGGCAGCCAAAGAAGCTGGTTGAGAACCTGCGTTTCCTGCATGGTGTTTGTGACGCTGGCGACTACCAATCCGAGCGAGCCGAAGGAGAGAATGCCGACCGAGGCGAGAAGGAAAAGCGTGAGGAGGTCGCCAAGGTTGGGGACGTGAAAAATGAACTTCGCGAAGACCAGTTCGCAGATGAGGGTGGGAAGAGTCATGACGTAATTGGCGGCGACGCTCGAGGCGAGCAGATCACTGGCACGGACGGGAGCAACGTGAAAACGGCGAAGTATGCCTTGCTCGCGGAACATGACCAGTGTGGCGCTGAGCCCCCAGAAGCTGCCCATCACGTTAAAAGAGAGCACGGGGCCGAGATAGAAGCCAACGGTGCGCGGAACGCTTTTGGCAAAGACACCGGCATATAGGAAGAAAAATGCGAGCGGCATGAGGATGACGAAAAAAAAGAACATGCGGTTGCGAAAAGCGAGCTGAACGCGCATGCGCGTGAGGGTAAGGAAGTTCGTCAATCGCGTAGCCTCCTTCCGGTGAGTTCGATGAAGACATCCTCGAGCGAAGGCGAGGCGATCTCCATGCTGATGAGTTCGTTGTTTTCGGCTTCGAGACGCTTCACGAGGTCGACAATGGTTTTCGGCGGACGCTGGGAGTGAAGGACATAGGTGCCGTCGAGTTCGCGGGCGTCCATGACGCCCTCGAGAGTCTTGAGAGCGCCATCGGAAGCAGGCTTCGAGAGGCGGACCTCGATGCGGGTGGTGTTCGCAGAACGGCTTTTCAGCTCGCGAGGGCTTCCAAGAGCGATGACTTTGCCGTGGTCGACGATGGCGACGCGATCGCAGAGGCGCTCGGCTTCTTCGATGTAGTGGGTGGTCATGACGATAGTTTTCTTTTCGCGTTTGAGCTCTTCGATGATGTCGTAAATTTCGCGGCGCACTTGGGGATCGAGGCCGGCCGTAGGCTCATCGAAGAAGAGAACTTTGGGATCGTTGACGAGGGCCATGGCGAGTGCGAGGCGCTGTTTTTGGCCGCCGGAAAGTTGGCTGTAGAACGTGTTGCGTTTTTCTTCGAGGCCGAAACGCTTGAGAAGCTCTTCGGGATTGCGGCGGCGTTTGTAGAAACCGGAGAAGAGCCGGAGCGCTTCCATGACGCGAAGTTTATCGGGAAGGGATGTGGATTGCAGAGCCGCGCCGATTTCGTGTTTCAGCGCTTGGGAATCGCACTGCGGATCGAGACCGCAGACAGAGACGCGGCCAGCATCCAGGTCGCGGAGGCCTTCGAGAATTTCCACGGTCGTGGTTTTTCCGGCGCCGTTCGGACCGAGAAGGCCGAAGACTTCGCCTTCTTCTACGGAAAAGCTTACGCCGCGAACGGCTTGCACGTCGCCGTAGCTCTTGACCAGGTTTTCGACTTGCAGGATGGGATTTCCCATGGGCTTTGACTGCTACGTGCTCTACACAAAGGTTCTACGCAAATGCGGCCCTTAGGATAACGCAAGTACTCGCTTTCCCCGCAATACTGGGACTCATGGTTATAGCTTATTTCGGGGCGTAGAAAAGATAGTCGGCGGAATAAGGCACGCGGAGTCGCGGCTCACGATGTTGACGAGAAGCCAGGGAATGGAATCGGCGTCCGGCGAAGGAGTGTTGGCGACGGCTTTGCCGGTGACGCGGCTACCGTCATTCGCTTGCCAAGAAGGTCCCGCGAAATGTTTGCCGAAGGGTTTGCCGTCTTTGTCGAAGAGCTGGGCGTCGGGAGCTTTCAGTGTCCAACTAAATTGCGCGGCGTCTTCTTTGCAGGTGTAGATCTGGTCTCCTTTGGCATGAACCTGGAGAAGAAGTTCTTCACTGGCGGGCGGCCTGAGTTGCTGCGGGACTTGTTGCGCAGCCAGGGTAGAAGAAAAAATAGCGGACGCGGCGAGCACGGTGGAGAACGCTAATACGCGAATTCGATTGCGCATGGAACGAGTCCTCCTGTGAGGGCATCGGTCAGTTCGGCGACGTGACATACTTCAAGCACCATTACATCATAGACCGATTCCAGGCGCGGATTCGCGGAATCCATCGCGGAACATTCTTGCAGTATTCTTTGTAGGGCTCGCCGAACATCTTTCGCAGGATTGGCTCTTCGTAGAGCCGCACGAACAGGGCAACCGCCGCCACGGCTACGAGTGCCACTGTGAGAGCTGTCTGGCTCGCCCGTCCAAAGACCACCCACAGTCCCGACCAGCCAATGAAGAAGCCCACATACATCGGGTTTCGTACATATCGATAGAATCCCACCACCACTAGCTTCTGAGGCGGAGCAAATGGCGCAGGCGTTCCGTGGCCCGTCCATCCGAAATCCCAAATGCACCGAAGCGCCACGGCAAAGCCGAACACGGAAGGCACGGCCGCAATCCAGCGCCAGCGCATCGCACCAACCGTATCAACATGGAAGCCCAACCAGGGCGGCAACAACCAGAACCACAGCGCAAAGAATGCAGCGCCCACGGATAGTGAGGCAACTGTTGCCAGCCAATGCGCACCGTGGTCTGAATGACGCCTGATTTCAGCATGTCCGCTCGTCATAAGAGCCTCCCCGTCGCCGAGGTTGAATTCTATTGGTTACACCTATCAATACGAGATTCAGCGAGCAGAGGTTACAGGAATGAAACCACTGGACAGAGCGAACGTCCACGGCTTCGCTTTTGGCGAGAATCTCGATAAGAGTTTGTTGGTCGCGCACAGCCCCGACAAGCCGGGACATGCGCCCGGTCCAATCCGTGATTGCGCTAGCGCATGGAACAATTCCGTCTTTTAGAGTATAGATTTTCGCGTCAAGCGTGACACAACTCACTCACCGAGGGGTGATGGATCGGCTGGTTTTCTTGGTGGCCGAAGTCGTTCTTCGTGGCGGAGACCAGAGATGTTTTTTCACGTTGATGCGGGATTCCACGACGCTCACGCCTTCGGATTCGAGGAGCTTTTTTTGGAGGGAGGCGTAGGGCTCGCGGATCAGGATTTTTCCGTTGGCGCCGAGGACGCGATGCCAAGGGATGCCTTTGCCCTTCGGAGTGGCGCCCATGGCGCGGCCTGCGGTGCGTGCGCCGCCGGGGAGCCGCAAGGCTCTAGCAATGGCTCCATAGGTTAGAACCCGGCCGCGGGGAATTAGTTTCACAAGCTGGTAGACAGGATCGAAAGACACGGCAAATCGGCTCCTAGCAACGAATTTATCAGCGGCTCCTGCGCGAGTTGCTGTAAATACGCGCCAGTCATCGTAAAAGGAGTCGGGAAACGCAACAAGAGAAATAATGGCGGCTACAGTGTTCTATGGAGTGAGGCGTTTTATCGGGTGAGCGGCGGCGAGCAGGTAGGCTGACAAACGGTGAGTGGGTAGCCTAACCAATCGCGAGTGAGTAGCCTATCAATCAAAGTGCCGCGACGCGCATCTAACAGAGTAAGAGAAGGCAAGATAAGAAGAGCAACAACGATGCATGGAACCGATGACACAAAGCGAAAAAAGTAATGGAAGATTATGGAGGAAACCCGCTAGGTTGTACGCATTACCGAATGCAAAGCAATCCTTTGGGCTAGTACGTAACGTTCATTGACGGCGTAGTGGAACACAAGTACACTACAAGCACGGTCGATGACTCGAGGTGATGTGATGGCTTTTGTCCGTCGGAAAGGGAATTCGTTCTATTTGGTGCACAATGTGCGCCACGGCGGAAAAGTGCAGCAGTTGCATCTTGCGCGGCTCGGGGAACGCGCGCGAATAACGGATGAAGTGGTACGCGAAGTTTCCAAGAAACATCCCTTCGTGGAGCTGAATTGGCGGGCTCTGCGCGAACAGATGAACAATCGAGTGAATCTCGCGGATGGAAGTTCGCCCGTGATTCAAAAGCTCGTCTCCAGCCTGCGAGCGCTCAATCTCGAACTGGCGGACCTCTTTCCGCCGCTTCTCCGGATTTCTGAAACGCCCACGGTGGCGCGAGAGCTGTTAGTGCAACTGCGGCTTTTGCAGTCCACACTTCAGGTAAAACTCAACCAGTTTGACCGGAAGCGCGGGCGCTTCAGCAATGCAACCTTGCGGATGCAAGGCCGTTAGGAGGAGACCATGAGCTCCCAAACACTGCCACTCGATCCAAATCTACGCAGCAACACGACGATTGAATTTGATACGGCTTTGCGGTCGAAGATCGTGGGGCAAGCGGAAGGCGTGCAGGCGCTCGTGGACCTGTATCAGGTCTTCTGCGCGGGATTGAACTCACCGGGGCGGCCGGTGGGGAATCTCCTTTTATTGGGGCCAACAGGCTCGGGCAAGACGCGGATTGTGGAAGCTGCCTCGGAGATTCTTTTTGGCGATGCGCGCGCGGTGATTAAGGTGGACTGCGCGGAATTCCAGCATTCTCATGAAATTGCCAAGCTGATTGGCTCGCCCCCGGGATATTTGGGCCACCGGGAAACCCATCCCTTGATCACGCAAGAGGAACTGGCTAAGAGCCATACCGAAAAGCTGAAGCTGAGTTTCTTGCTGTTTGACGAAATCGAGAAGGCGTCGGATGCCTTGTGGCAGCTGCTGCTAGGCATGTTGGACAAGGCGACGCTGACCCTGGGAGACAACCGGCGGGTGGATTTATCGCATACGGTGATCTTCCTGACGTCGAACCTGGGCGGCGGAGAGATCACGGAATTGATGGAAGGAGGGATGGGGTTCGTCCAGCCGATTGACAAGCCGATCACGGGATTGGACGAAAAGGTTGAGCGGACAGCGATGGAAGCGGCGAGAAGGAAGTTTTCGCCGGAATTTATGAACCGGTTGGACAAAGTGGTGGTATTCCATCCCTTGAAGCGCGAACAACTTGAAGAAGTACTTGAGATTGAACTTGGGCAGGTACAGCAGAGGGTGCTCGAAACGGCGAAAGGGCAGTTTCTGTTCCGGGTGACGCCTGCTGGAAGAGATTTCTTGTTGCAGGAAGGGACAGACCAGCGGTATGGAGCGCGGCATCTGAAGAGGGCGATTGAGCGATATGTCGTGTATCCGCTTGCGAATCTGTTGGCTACGGAGCAAGTGCACTTAGGAGACCTGGTGTGCATCGATTGGGATGGCAAACACAAGGAACTGACATTCGCTCGCGAGGGTGAAGGCGCTCTGGTGACTCCTTCAACGACCCAAGTTGGCCAGCTTGCGGCAGCGGCTGAAGCAAGAGATGGCAAGACGGCCGATCCACCGGCGGAAGCCGTGATGGGAGAGAGAAAGCTTCGTGCCGCGCAGCCATCGACGTCACCCGCAGCGGCTCCACAAGGGCGGAAGAAGACGGATCGTTAGGGAAAAGAAAGATTTCGAAGGATTTAGGGGGGCGCCCGACAGGATGCGCCCCTTTTTGTCGTTTAAGGACTGACAGAAACTGTTTCATCCTCTCACTTTGAACCGGGATGGTACACAGTCTCATCGGATGAGACGGTTTCCATAATTGCAACACTCGTATGTCATTGAGTTTGTGCCCGTTTGTACAGACAGGGCCGAGTGCCCAGATTGGCAGTTCTCATGCTCTACTTCCTGCAAGCGCATGGCTGAGACGCTTGGAGCGTCTTGGCAGGTGGACGCGGAAGGGAATGATGCCATGAAAGCCGCCGCTCGACAGCAACTGGATCCAACAATCCGCAGCACGGATACCCGAGATTTTGAAGGAGCGCTGCGGTCGAAGATCGTCGGACAGGCGGAAGGAGTGCAGGCGCTGGTGGACCTGTATCAGGTCTTCTGCGCGGGATTGAACTCACCGGGGCGGCCTGTGGGAAACCTTTTGTTCCTTGGCCCAACCGGTTCGGGAAAGACCCGAATCGTGGAAGCGGCCGCCGAGATTCTGTTTGGAGATGCGCGCACGGTGATTAAGGTGGATTGTGCGGAATTCCAGCATTCTCATGAGATTGCGAAACTGATTGGTTCGCCTCCGGGGTATTTGGGTCATCGGGAGACTCATCCTTTGATCACCCAGGAAGCTTTGACGGCCAGCCATACCGAGAAGCTGAAGCTGAGTTTTTTGCTGTTTGACGAGATCGAGAAGGCGTCGGACGCCTTGTGGCAGTTGCTGTTGGGAATGTTGGATAAGGCAACTTTGACCTTGGGTGACAACCGCCGAGTGGATTTGTCGCAGACGGTGATTTTCCTGACTTCGAACCTGGGCGGTGGAGAGATCACGGAGTTGATGAACGGCGGTATGGGCTTTGTCCAGCCGAAGGACAAACCAGCCGCGGGACTTGACCAAAAAGTTGAACGGACGGCAGTGGAAGCGGCGAGAAGGAAGTTTTCGCCGGAATTTATGAACCGGCTGGACAAAGTGGTGGTGTTTCATCCCTTGCGCCGAGAACAACTTGAAGAAGTGCTGGAGATCGAGCTTGGACAGGTGCAGCAGAGAGTTTTGGAGACAGCGAAAGGGCAGTTTCTGTTCCGAGTTACGCCGGCCGGAAGAGAGTTCTTGTTGCAGGAAGGAACCGACCAGCGCTACGGAGCGCGTCACCTGAAGAGGGCGATCGAGAGGCACGTGGTTTATCCGCTGGCGAATCTGCTGGCTACCGAGCAGGTGCATTTGGGTGACCTGGTGTGCATCGATTGGAGCAAGGGCAATGAAGGTTTGAGCTTTGTGCGCGAAGGGGAGAATCTGGCGATACCAGCGAGGCGGCCGGAGCCAGTCGTCACCGCGCGTGCTACGCAGGCTCGGAGCGGTAAGAGTGTCGAAGCCCCGTCGACCGCCATGGGACCTGAACCGACGCCAAGGATGGCGCGTTAAGAGAATTTCCAAACTTACATACTGAAACGGCCCGGGACGCCTTGCCCCCGGGCTTTTTCTTTTCCGCGTGCGTCGGTGTAAAGTTATCAATATGGGTTCGTCTTGGCTGCGTGTTCCGGCGACACTTCTCGTGTTGCTGTGTCTTGTGCTTGCGCCGTGCACGCTCGCACAGCGGACACAGTTCAAGGCGGGATGGAATTTCTATTCGCCGCAGGAGGATATCAAGCTGGGCAAGCAGGTCGCGGTGGACGCGGAGAAACAGTTGCCATCGTGCAACGCGCCGAAGGTGGACGCTTACTTGACGGAACTTGGCAAGGAGCTGATTGCGAAACTGCCGACGGGCGGAGTGGAGTATCCGTTTGAGTTTCATTGCGTGAATGACAAGGCGATCAACGCGTTTGCGTTGCCGGGCGGATATGTGTTCGTGAACCGCGGAGCTATCGAAGCGGCGGACAATGAGGGACAGCTTGCTGGAGTGATCGCGCATGAGCTTTCGCATGTGGCATTGCGGCACGGCACAGCCGAAGCGACAAAAGCGCAGGCCGCGCAGGCGGGCGTGGGAATCATTGGAGCCATTTTTGGAGGAAATGCCGGCGGGGCGTTGTTGACGGAACTCGGGAGATTCAGCGCAGGTGGCGTGCTGCTGCGGTATTCGCGTACGGCGGAGACGCAAGCGGATGTGGTCGGGACGCAAGTGCTTTACGATGCGGGTTACGATCCGCGGGCGCTGGCGCAGTTTTTCGAGAAGATCGAAGCCGATAGCAAAGGACAGAACCCGCCTGAGTTTTTCTCCGATCATCCAAATCCGGAACATCGTGTGGAGCGCGTAGAGCAGGAGATCGATAAATTGGGCGGGCTGCCAGCAAAGATGAAGAGAGATTCGGTTGAGTTCGAGACGGTCAAGAGAGAAGTGCTGGCTCTGCCCGTTGTAAAGAGAGAAACACTGGCTGCAGGTGAGCGTGTGCCTAGAGCGACGGGGCCACCACCTGCGCCTTCGGCAACTTTTGCAGAGTATCAGGCGGGCGCGTATGCGATGAAGTATCCGGACAACTGGAGAAAGTATGGGGAGAAAGACAACGTTTCGTTTGCGCCGGACGGCGGCGTGATGGAAGGAAGGGACGGGCAGGGAGGATTGGCGTACGGCGTCATCGTCGATGTTACAAAGGTGCCGGGAGATGCGGGCGGCGCGGCGGCGCTCGAGAAGGCGACGCAGGAGTTTATTGGAAAGCTCCAGAAGGAAAATCCCAAGATGAAGGTGGCGAGGCAGCCGGGGCGCGTGCGTTTGAATGGGCAGCCCGGGCTTTCGACTTATTTGAGTAACGAGTCTCCCGCAGGCGGGGAGGAGACCGACTGGCTGATTACCGTGATGCGGCCGGAGGGGCTGGTGTCCTTCGTGTGTGCAGCGCCGCAGAAGGATTACGAAAAGTACGATAGAACATTCAGCGCGATTTTGGACTCGGTCAGGTTTGGAAAATAAAAGAGGAGGATAACTGCGAAGTAATTGAGTCGCTCGGGCGAAAATGAGAGGGCGTTCCCATGGCGTCCCGCCCTTTTGGTTTTTCCTTCTATCAGTCGGAGGAACTCATTGGACCCGCCGTCGACGGTGGACACCCCGTTGGCACGCTCGATCTCTCCACCGGCCTTATCACTCATTTCGTGAACGGCCTCTCCAATCCCGGTGGCTTGGCCTTCGCGGATACTTCGAAACACGGCCGGGACGGAACTCTTCGATGCGGGGCCGCTTTACCTTGAAATCTCATGCTTTGCTTGCGCCCAAAGCTCCTGCTGCGTGTCGAAGAGAAGTTTTTTTTCCTGCGTACAAGAATTAACGCTGGACTCACACAATCGCAATAACTCGCCTGTATCACAGTTCGCGGGAGGATTAGATTTCTTATGTCTTATAACTTGCTAGCCAAGTCATGCTCGTTTCTTCTTGCTTCTGCCATCTCGCTTGCTCCGCTCGCCGGCGCGCAAGAGGGGCAGCATTTCGATGAACACCACGGTGTCCGCCATGTGCTTCTTATTAGTATTGATGGGATGCACGCCGTCGATTACGAAAACTGCGTGGCCTCCAACACATGCCCAACCCTCGCCGCTCTCGGCACGACGGGCGCGAATTACACCCGTACTACAACTTCTAGGCCTTCCGACTCCTTCCCTGGCCTGATGGCCCTCGTGACCGGTGGCACTCCCAGAACCGTGGGCGCATTCTATGACGTCGCTTACGATCGCATCTTGGCGCCGCCGAAGACCGACACCGGCAACGGGCTGGCGGGTGGAAACTGCATCCAAGGGCAAAATAACGGAACGCAGACCGAATATGAAGAAGGCGACGAATTCGACGAGACCCTGGTCAACGGTGGCGGTCCCTATTCCAAATTCGACGGCGGCGTATTATCCATCGACCCCGATAGGTTGGTGCGCGATCCCTACAACGGCTGCAAGCCCGTTTACCCTTGGAACTTCGTACGTACCAACACCATCTACGGGGTAATCCACGCCGCAGGCGGCTTCACCGCCTGGTCCGATAAGCACCCCGTCTACGCCGTCGTCTCCGGTCCGACTGGAACGAATAGCCCCACCAACGTGGACGATTACTACGCACCGGAAGTAAATTCCAACGTAGTCGACATCCCAGGGTTCAAGACAGCGAACGGGACCGACTGCTCTACCATTTCTAAGAACACCAGCGGCGACTGGACCACCGACTTCGATTCCATCAAATGCTACGACCAGTTGAAGGTCAACGCCGTCGTGAATTGGATCAACGGCAAGAACCATCTCGGCACCGCCAAGGCACCCGTCCCCGTCATTTTCGGTATGAACTTTCAGGCCGTCAGCGTCGGCCAGAAGCTGATCGAGAACGGCGTCAAGGGCGGCTACACCGACGCCGCTGGCGATCCGACGCCGAGTATGCTTGGCGAGATCCAGTTTGTGGACGATGCCATCGGGCAAATGGTCGCCACCCTAAGGCACCAGGGTCTTCTCGAATCAACCACCATCATCATCACCGCCAAACACGGCCAATCGCCCATCGATACGCACCGCTTCTTCCCCATTCCCGGGCACTCAGGAACGAACGGCATGCCACCTTCTCAGATCCTCGCAGCCTTGCTGCCAGCGTCAGCGACCTCTGGCCTCGGTCTGGCCGAGGATGACATCTCTCAGCTGTGGCTCACCAATTCCAGCGACACCAACAAAGCCGTAGGCATGCTCGAAGACAACGCCGCTGCGGCCGGAATCGGCCAAATCCTCTATGGCGCTTCGCTTAACACCATTTTTTACCCACCCGGCGTTCCCAACGTTCCGGGGCCTTGCTGCCGTTTGCGGGAAGGGGGCGACCCTCGCACGCCCGACATCGTCGTGTTGCCCAACATCGGTGTCGTTTACACAGGGAGCACCAAGAAGCAATCCGAGCACGGCGGCTTCGCGTGGGACGACACCAATGTGATGCTGCTGGTCTCTAACCCCGACATCGAGGCCCGGACCATCCACAGCTTTGTGGAAACAGCTCAGGTGGCTCCCACAATCCTGCAAATCCTGGGACTCGATCCCAACAAGCTGGATGCCGTCCGCAAGGAAGGCACACCTGTTCTCCCTGGCCTAAGCTTCGAAGACCGATAGCTCCCGTCATTCTCGAAGGCCTCCACCAACACCGACAAGCATCCGGGGGCGTCTCTTCGAGGCGCCCGCTCTTTTAGCGGCGAGAGTTTCGGAATTCGCTTGGAACTTATCGCAGTCCGTTCCCGCGTTGCTAGACCACCTTTGCGGCCAACTCCTCGGGAGCGGAGGTGTGCTGTGTTCTATGGAGACTCGCAGCGCGTTGAAGGGCGTCGGCGATGCTTGGGCAGATATTCTCCGTGCCGACGTGGCGTTCGAATTCGGCTTGATGCATGAGTTTGGCGGGTTGTTCACGAGCGCCGCAGAGTAACAGCGAGCGACCTGAGGCGTGGAGAGTGTCGGCTAGGTCGCGGATGGCGCCTAGACCGGTGGCGTCGATGGCGGTCATGTTGCGCAGGCGGAGGATGACGATCGGGGGAAGGGAATTCAATTCAGCCAGGATTTCCGCGAATTTGTCCGTCGCGCCGAAAAGGAACGGGCCGTGGATGCGGTAGACGGTCGCATACGGCGGGATGTCTTTGCCCTGGAGGATGTGCTTGCGGCTGTCTTCGACGTAGTCTTTCGTTACACGGGCTACGGTGGTGGTCCGCGAAACTTTACGTATGAACATCAAGGCTGCCAGGACCATTCCCACTTCGACGGCGAAAGTGAGATCGGCGACGACGGTCAAGGTCAAGGTGAGCAGCCACACCGCAATATCGGCGGCGGAAAGTTTCAAGATTTCCGGGATTTCGTGCCATTCGCCCATGTTGTAAGCCACGATCATCAGAATGGCGGCGAGAGCGGCGAGCGGCACGTTGCTCACAAGAGGGGCGGCGAAAAGGACGATGGCAAGGAGGGTGAGGGAGTGGATCATTCCTGCGACCGGAGTTTTTGCCCCGGAACGGACGTTGGTGGCGGTGCGGGCGATTGCACCTGTGGCCGGCAATCCTCCAAATAAAGGCGAAACGATGTTGGCTATACCCTGGGCCATGAGCTCGACATTTGGATTGTGCTTGTCGTTGCTCATCCGGTCGGAGACGACTGCGGACATCAGCGATTCGATCGCTCCGAGCATGGCGACGGTGAAAGCGGGGGAGAGAAGTTGGCGTGCCGTGTCGTAGCTGAAATGCGGGATGGCAAATGTGGGAAGGCCGCTGGGGATGCCGTGGAAGCGTGTGCCAATTGTCTCGACGGGGATGTGCAGCAAAGTGACGGCAATGGTTGCGCCGAAAGTGACGACGATGGCTCCTGGAATGCGCTTGGCAAACTTGAGACAGAAAATCATGACCACGATCGAAAGAATGGCTAGAGCTGTGGCGGGCATGGAGATAGTGTTCCAGGCCGCGCCGAAGGCTTCCATACGATGGAAGAAGTCGCCGGGGACGTGGTCCATGCGGAGGCCGAAGAAGTCGCGGATCTGAGTGCTGGCGATGAGGATGGCGATGCCGTTTGTGAAACCGATGATGACCGGGCGGGGAAAGTATTTGACGGCGGTGCCCATGCCGGTGATGCCGAGGAGGCCGAGCAGGACGCCGGCCATCATGGTGCACTCGAAAAGGCCGTCGATGCCGTGCTTGGCGATGATCCCGGAGATGACGACTACGAAGGCGCCGGTCGGGCCGCCGATTTGTGTTTTTGATCCGCCGAGCGCGGAGATGATAAAACCGGTGACGATGGCGCAGTAGATGCCGGCTTGCGGGGAGACGCCGGACGCAATGGCGAAGGCCATCGCCAGCGGGAGAGCGACTAGGCCTACGGTGACGCCAGCGATTAAATCCGAGAGAAATTTATGACGGTCGTAATCGCGCAGTAAGAGAACGGATTTTGGAAGCCACTGAGTCAGGTCAGATGTCATTCGAGCACGGGCCAGAGCAGCAAATACAATCGATCAATTTTAGCAGGGGAAGAAAGGATAGCGCTCTCGCAAAAAATGAGTGTGCCTGAATGAAAAATGTGGGGCATTGCCGTACGCTTATCCGGGCTGGGAAAAGTGAGGACGTCGTTCAGTCTGCAGCTTCGGTGCGAGCGGATTGAGGCTTCCAGCGCAGGATGGGCTTGCGGGCGGCGCCCACTTCATCGAGACGGCGGACGCGCGTGCTGTGCGGAGCGGTCTTGACGAGTTCGGGGTTCGTGGCGGCTTCTTCGGCGATCGACCGCATGGCGTCGATGAAGAGGTCGCACTCTTCGCGGGATTCTGATTCAGTTGGTTCGATCATCAGCGCGCCGGGAACGATGAGAGGAAACGCCGTGGTGTACGGGTGGAAGCCATAGTCGATTAGGCGCTTGGCAATGTCCATGGTGTTGACGCCGTCTTTCTTTTGGAGGGCGTCGCTGAAAACAACCTCGTGCATGGAGGGCAGGGAATAAGGCAGATCGAAAATACCTTCGAGGTGATTGCGAATGTAATTTGCGTTGAGAACGGCGTCTTCGGTGGCCTGACGAACGCCGGGGCCGTACGCGAGGATGTACGCAAGCGCACGAACGAGCACGCCGAAATTTCCGCTGAAGGCTTTAACGCGGCCGATCGAGTCAGGGCGGATTTGTTCGAGCGCCAGGCGGCCGCCTTCTTTTTCGACGAGAATTGGAACGGGGCGGAAGGGTTCGAGGGTTTTCTTCATCGCGACTGGGCCGGCGCCGGGGCCGCCACCGCCGTGGGGCGTCGAGAAAGTTTTGTGCAGATTTAGGTGCATGACGTCCACGCCGAGATCGCCGGGACGAGTGATACCAGTGAGGGCGTTCATATTGGCGCCGTCCATATAGAGGAGCGCGCCTTTGGCGTGCAGGATCTCTGCGATTTCCGGGATTCGTTCTTCAAAAATGCCGAGCGTCGAGGGATTGGTGATCATCAGCGCGGCGACATCTGGTGTGACAAGGTCGCGTAGTTTATCGACGTCAATTTGGCCATGTGATTCGGACTTGATGTTTTCGACTTCGTAGCCAGCGATGACCGCCGTGGCGGGATTTGTGCCGTGGGCGGAGTCTGGAATCAAAACTTTTTTGCGTGGGTTGCCGTTTTTTTCGTGATAAGCGCGAATGAGGAGAAGGCCTGTTAGTTCGCCTTGCGCGCCGGCGGCTGGTTGCAGAGTTACGGCGTCCATGCCGGTGATTTCGAGCAGACACTTTTCGAGAAGCTGCAAAATCTTGAAGCAACCCTGCGAGAGTTCTTGCGGCTGGTAGGGATGCTCGGTGGCGATACCGTCCAGGCGGGCGACGAATTCGTTGACGCGCGGGTTGTACTTCATGGTGCAGGAGCCAAGCGGATA
>WNFP01000342.1_pt1 | contig 34428 bp, 32 predicted proteins | sample 5400201 | NCBI WGS metagenome assembly WNFP01 (sample SAMN13153355, study PRJNA577476) | soil metagenome | isolation source: 115 cm saprolite under Madrone tree | place: USA:California | collected 2016-06-14 | reverse complement strand
GGAAATAACTAACAGCGCGAGCAGCAAAACCGTACAAATCGGCCGCCGACGCCCGCATTTGTTCGGCATCAGGCGAGTATATCGTGCACCTGGAGCGCGCAGCTTTGATACCTCGCGACGGTGTGTCTTTGGCTTTACACGTAGAAATGCCCCGCCAAGCAGATCATTCCTTACGCGTGCGTGTCATTCCGTCCAGAAGGGGTCCGCGTTATCAAGAGACACGAGCAGCGTAAGGGCCCTTCTGGCCTCATGTTTTTCCCTGAGTTTTTTCTCTGCGACCAAGCCGCATTCCGTAGTCCCCACGGCGAAACCGTTTTGGTTTCACCACTCATCTAGGGAATCTAGTTTCGCTTTGTGATTTGGCCGCAGCCCTTGCCGTTCCATTCCGGAACCTCGCAGCTAGGTCACCTTAGCCTGAAGCCCGGGGCCACAGCCAATGGCACTGCGTTCGTCTTACCGCGAAGCCCATCGCGGAGTTGAAGGGATTGAAGGGACTCGCGCATTGACAGCGAGCTAGCAGAAGAATAGCATGCGCGGCTACGGAGTGGCTTCATCAGGACGGCGAGTTTGTTCCAGCTCGTCGGAGCCATCACCATTCCTGCGACTTTAGTCCTTCATCGGGAGGTTTAGATGAGCACTTTTCCCAGTAGAAAAACAGACAAGGTGTTGGTAGCACTCGCTCTCTTGGGGGGAGCTGGCGTTGTAATGGTGTTAGCAGGAAGCGTCGGAATACCGGCCACGCACGCGCAGCAAAACGCAACTGCGGCGGAAGCGCCGATCGTACCCGACAGAATCTTGGTCCTCTTCAGAGGGAATTCACTGCCCGCGAATGCGGATGCCCGAATCACCGCAGCTGGCGGACAGATGGTTCGCGGGATCGGGGCCGTAGGGATTGCAGTAGCCACCCCGACCACGACTGACGCCGCAACACTGATGCAAAACCTTCGCAACGACTCCACAATTCTGGACGCCGACTACGACCGAATGGTGGGGCTCATCGCTCCAACCCAAATTGCCGCTGACGATACCGCGGACGTCTCGCCGGACATGCTAACTCACCCACTGCCGACATTTTCCACGGCTCTTGCACCAGACTTCTTCTACACCTCGACGCCTCAGCAGTGGCCGGCCAAGCGCATCGGCGCCGCGGGAGGTGGAATCGCCACCCCGCCGGGCGCTCCGACCTCAGGCGCATGGGACGTGACGTTCGGCGCGGGCGCCAAAATCGCTATTCTGGACACCGGCGTCAATCCGGTTCATCCCGATGTGAAGGATAACCTGGTGTTTAACCTTGCCCTGACGTCCTACTCGTTAGGGTTCGGCACGCCCAATTGCGAAGTGCCCGACCCGTCCAATGCACCGTTTGATTTACCGGCGGACCAGAACGGCCACGGCACCTGGACCTCCTCGCTGGCTGCAGGCGAGATCGGTGGCGGGCTGCTCATTGGCGTGGCGCCACAGGCAAAAATCCTCAACATCAAAGTGCTGCGTGACATTGCGGCGACTCCAGCCCAGCTTGCTGCCAGCGGAATTCCGGATACGCCCTTCAATCGTTGCCTGCTTCGCGGTGGAAGCGGACTCTTCTCCTGGGTGCTGGAAGGAATGGTGGTTGCGACCCTCGAAGGCGCGGACGTCATCTCCATGTCGCTCGGGGGCTTTGTGCCGCGCAACGTGCGCGGTGACGCTGCTCTTGTGAGCGCGTTCAACCGCGTCAGCAATTTCGCCACCAGGCATGGCGCTATCGTATTTGCGGCGGCGGGCAACTCGGCGCTCAACCTGGACCGCATTCGGGCATTCATTGAACTTCCCGGGCAGGCTTCTGGGGTCATACCGGTGATGGCCACAACGAATCCGGCGCTCTTCCCACCCACTCCGCCGGCGCGGCAGCCTTGTACGGTGGGCGCCGACTGTCTGGCGTTTTACAGCGACTTCGGAACGAACCTCGGCGGTCTTTCCGCGCCTGGCGGGGACTTACCCTCAGGAGGATGCGCCTTCAGCGGCATTCCATGCAACCCAACCGGGTTCGTCCGGGGTGCGTGCAGTTCCGGGCTACCTGGGACGGTCCCGCCGGATCCGGCCACTTTCCCCGCGGATGGGCCGCCACCTGCGGGAACCAGCTTCGGCTGCTTCAGCTTTGCAGGTCTAGCGCAACACGCTTGGTACGTCCAGGCCATTGGCACAAGCGCCGCGACACCGCTAGCGGCAGGGGTTGCCGCACTCGTGAAATCTGCCAATCCGGGACTCAGTCCGGCGCAGATTCGCACCATCTTGCAGCGTACGGCGCTGGATATCGGCAAGAATGGTTACGACGAGCTCTTCAATTTCGGACTGGTTGACGCCGACGCCGCGGTTCACGCGGCTGCCAATCGGTAGTGTCTGGCCTCTCGGGCGCTAGAGCCCGAAGCGACTGCTTCCACACCCACGAGCAGTGGCGGACGTGTGGTGCTGGCGCCCGTTTCGTGCTCGCGCGGAACGTCCTGCCGAATTTGACGGTTCGATGAAAACGCACGTCCGATTAATTACTGGCGTCATCGCCGCACAATCGGGTGGCAAGCAAGGAAGATGTCGAAACGGGGTTGTGGGAAACGAAAAAAGAGGGGTTCCGGCCGAATTATCAAACAAGAAGTAAGTCGGTTCCTGTCGCGGTGGCGTCACTCACCCATAGCAACTCGATCATGGCATTGGCGAAAGCAAAACGTCGATTCGCTGTGCCTTGTCCGGCGTGCCGATTGGGAGGTCCCTCATGCAGGCCGAACTCAACAAGCTTTTCTGCCTCGGGAGCGCCTGGAGCGGTGCACACGAACAAATGGTCTAGCTCGAAACGCATGGCCAGCTAGTCTAATTCAATCTGAATGATAGAACCGAGCCGGTGGCGCCGGTTCCACAGCCGCCAGTTCCCGAGGCGCATGCCCAGCTTCTGGTGACCCCTTTAACCCGGCGAATGCCCGCCGCCAAGTCCACGCTCCAGTAGCCCGGGGGCGAGTTGATGGGATTCGAATGCCAGCGATAGCGCTTCGGGTTTAGCGGAGAATTTCGATGCGTGTAACGGGATGAACTTCATTCCAACCGTTGTCACCGTCGGTGACGTAGGCGCCAGTGACGCGGACACGATCGCCGACATTGGGAATCGTGATTTGCGGATGAAAATCGCCGCATGCTCGTTTGTCGCCGGCATCGGCCGGGGTGTGCTCGCAGATGACCTCCACCACGAGTTCGCCATGGGCGTGCATCACGTTGACCAGGTTCAAAACTGATTGGTGCGCTGGATCGAGCGTGATATGCAAGTCGCCATCCGAGGCGCGATGCAGGGAGACCACGCGACCCTCGACGGCGGTACACTCCTCAACTACATGCAGCCTGTCCTTCTCATGGACATGTTTCCACAGGTTAGGATCACAGTTTTCAGGTCGCAACTTTACGGGCGACCTTCCTGGATAGCGAAGTCTCGCCATCAAAAACAAAGCGATCAGCGCTACTAGTACGACCAGCGTGATTCGTGAGATTCGGCTCAAAGCGGGCTTCCTACGGGTTTTCCCATGTGTTTATCGGTCCTTCCCCGGCGAGTACGGGAAGCGCAGGAAGGCTCGATCGTTGAGAAGCGTTACTTGCGCCGAGTGGCCCGTTATTCGCCCGGGATTCGTGGCATTGAAAGTTACATGAAACGACGAGCCAGAATCGTTCAGTTCGCCGATCGTCCCACACCGACCGGCCGAATATCTGACCTCATCCCGAGCGCTTTTAAGTATCCCTCATTCACGCGACACTTTTGCGGGCGGACACTCTCCAGCAACTCGGCGAAAACACGGGTGATGGCCTCCTGTTCAGGGCGGGTCTTCAGCCGTTCTTCCACGTGCGCGGTGCCGCGTGGAAGCTTTGCGAACTCCACGATCTTTCCCCAATCAGCAGGCGGGATAATGCTGACCACCGCCGACGACTTTTCCATCTTCTTATACGGCCAGAAGGCCCATCCGATGTTGTTTTTTTCGAGCGCTTTCACGAATTGCGCGATCCACTCGTCGGTATTCTCTCCGGATTCCCCCAGCCAGATCGGCACATCATAACGTTCGCGAAAATCAATGTATTGCCGTAGCACGCTTTCGTCTGGCGCCGTCCAGTACTTGTGGAACGTATATACGACGTTGGCATCGAAAGGTTTGCCGAAGACCGAAAAGTTCCCGTCCCACTGCGCGCCACCGAGAAAGAGAATATGGTGAGCATCAATCTGTCGTATCTCGCCCGACAACTTCTTGTAGAGCGGCTCAAGCGAAGAATTCAAAGATGTCAGCTTGGGAAAATGCGGGATCGGCTCATTCAGCAGGTCATAACCGAGCACGGCCGGCTCATCGCGATAGCGCGTCGCCAGCCTCCGCCAGATAGCGATCAGGTGTTCTTGCTCTTGTGGACTCTGGTATAGCCAAGGATATCCGGCGCTGTCATCGATGTTCGTGCCCGTCTGTCCGCCCGGTGCGGCATGCAGATCAAGGACCACATATAGACCTTCGGCGCGGCTCCAGACGATCAACCGATCCAGCAGCTGGAAGCCTTCCGCGTCGTCACTTTCAAACAGGCTGTAATGCAAAGGAACGCGAATGGCGTTGAACCCGGCCCGACGCAGGAGCGCGATGTCCTCACGCGTAACGTAGTTCTCGCGGTACTTCTGCCAGAACACGGCCGACCCCTCAGGTCCAAGGAGTTCCAACACCAACGCGCGGATTTCGCTAGGAGATTGCGGACCACCTTGGAACAGCCACATGTAACCCTCTGGCACCAACCAATTGCCCAGACTTGTTGCGCGAAGAAGGAGCGGTTTGCCAGTGGCATCGACGATCTGTTTGTGGTCGGTGTGTGCGAACTGTGTGCTTCCTTGGGAAATCAATGCCAGAAGAAGAAGCGGCAACTGTAGAACTCTGAACTTAAGCATGATTTCTCTCCCGCGAAAACCTACAATCTTTCTGCCGGCGTCCATCGCCAGCGGCCATGATCTTACCATTCAGCTAACCCGGTCGGTGCTGCCTCGCTTAAATCCCCGTCAAATCCTGTAGCGGACACCATCGGCAGCTTCGACGATGAGGCCGTCGAGTCCACTCCTCGGTTCATCGAAATCGAACGCAAGATCGACGGATTGAGGGATACAAATGCGAAAGACATCTAGCGTAATCAGGTCTGACGAGAGGCGTTTCCCGATCGAGCGCCTGTTGTAATAGTTTCTCTGGTGATCGATTACTACAGCGGACAGAGCGATTCCTGGCGAGAGCGTCGGCGATCCGCAAGTGACGCAAAACCGCCTGCCCCACTTTCTTGACGGGTATGGCTCTAAGGCGGGGAAAAGTGATACCCCCCCCGGGCGATGGTGGTGCGCGATGCCTATGGCAAGCGACGTGTCCTGTAAAGCTCTAACGTTAATCGGGCACAAGGCTTAGCGTGGAGCTTTGCTTGCGACGAGCGTAAGATTCTCCCTTATATGACGGCTCGAAGCTCGTCATTCTAATCGACCGTTGAGGAGAGGACGCGCCACATGTGGACCTTCACAAAACTTGAAACGCTCGGTAAAGATCTTCGCTACGGCGTCCGCATGCTGTTGAAGAGTCCGGGCTTTGCGCTAGTCGCCGTGCTAACGCTCGCGCTGGGCATTGGCGCAAACACCGCAATTTTCAGCGTGGTCGACGCCATGCTTCTTCGGCCTCTGCCCTATCCAGAGCCCGACCGGCTCGTGCGCATTTGGGAGTCCTCGCTAAAGTTGCACAGCCCGCGCAATGTCGTGAATCCCAGGAATTTTCTCGACTGGCGGGACCAATCTCATTCTTTTGAGGCGATGGCCGCCGTTGTGGATCATATGACCAACCTGAACGTGAACGGCCACCCCATTGCGGTTCAGAGCCTGACCGTGTCTCCCGAGTTTTTCTCCATTCTGCATGTCCCGCCCTTTCTCGGCCGCGCTCTTGTTCCGGAAGACGGCATGCGCGGCCGTAATCAAGTTGTGGTCCTGAGCTATCAATTCTGGCGCCGGCAATTTGGCGCAAGCCCGAGCGTTCTCGGGGAGGACATCGAAGTCGACGGGCTGCGCTGTCCAGTAGTTGGCGTAATGCCGCATACTTTTTCCTTTCCCAACAGCCGGGCTGAACTTTGGCTGCCGGCTGCCCTAGACCGTAACGATGAATCGGAAGGCGGTCGCTTTATGAGCGTGGTCGCGCGGTTGAAACCCGGCGTAACTCTCGACCAAGCTCAGCAAGACATGATTCGTGTGACGAACTTCACGGCTGAGGCTCGCCCAAACTACAACAAGAATTGGAGCGCGAGCGTCGTTCCTATGCTGGAAGACGCCACGGAGGGAGTCAGCCGTCCGCTATGGGTTCTTCTTGCCTCGGTTGGCTTTCTTCTGCTGATTGCCTGCGCCAACTTGGCCAATTTGCTGCTAATGCGTGCTACAACCCGCCTGCGCGAAATCGCTGTCCGGTCCGCGCTCGGCGCCTCGCGCGGGCGCATCGTTCAGCAGTTGCTCGTCGAGAGTCTGCTCCTTTCGCTGGCAGGCATGGCTGCGGGACTCTTTTTCGCCTACTTCGGCTTGAACGCGCTACTCGCGCTAATCCCTGCAAACGCGCCGTTGCCGCGCACTGAGCCGATTGCCATTGATGCGCGCGTTTTTCTCTTCACGCTTGGCGTCTCTTTGCTTACGGCTGTGATTTTCGGTTTGGTGCCTTCGCTGCGCCTATCTCGCGTCGATCTGCAGAACATTCTCACACAAGGCACTCTTCGCGGCGGCGTGGGCGGCCATCTGCTTCTTCGACGTTCGCTTGTTGTTGCTGAAGTGGCGCTCGCGCTGATTCTCTCCGTAGGAGCGGGCCTGATGCTGCGGAGCTTCGCCCGCCTAATGTCGGTGGACCCGGGATTCAATACCGAGCATCTCGTCACCATGCATATCTGGACTTCGCCATCGCGCTACGGCGACGATCGCCATCGTTCTCAATACGTCGACAAAATTCTGACTGAAATTCGGCATACACCGGGAGTACGAGCCGCCGCCTCGGTCCATTTCCTTCCACTCACGGAAAGAACGTCGGGCTCCTGCTTTTCTCCCGCCGATCAACCTCCTCCAACGCCCGCCGAGTCACCCGACGCTCAGTTCCTCATTATTACTTCGGACTATTTCAAGACCATGGGTACATCCGTCCTGAGCGGGCGCGAATTCAACGAACGCGACCAGTTTGGTGGTTCTCCGGTCGCGGTGGTCAATCAGGCGTTCGTGCGTAAGTTTTCACCAAACCAAGATATTCTCGGTAAACAATTGCGCGTGTGCTGGACGATCCAGAAGCCAGTCGAGGTTATCGGAGTGGTCGCTGATGCGCGGCAGGAAGTTCTTCAGCAGTCGCCCCAACCCACGATTTTTCTGTGCAACACCCAAGCGCCGATGTATTTCGCCTCGCTGGTTGTGCGTGCGTACGGGGACGCCCGTCAGATCATGCGCGAAGCCGAATTGGCGGTCCATCGCGTTGATCCTGACCAGGCCGTCTCCGACCTGCAAACGATGGAGTCCGTGTTTTCCGACTCCGTTTCTGCGCCGCGTTTTCAGCTGGTCTTATTGCTCGTGTTTGCGGGAATCGCTCTGGCGCTCGCAGTCATCGGCGTTTATGGCGTGGTGGCTTATTCCGTGACGCAACGCACGCAGGAAATCGGCATCCGCGTAGCGTTAGGCGCTCGCGCTGGTGACGTTGTACAGATGGTGTTGCAAGAGGCCGTCTTGCTGGCTGGCCTCGCGGTAGTTCTTGGCCTGTCGGGTGCATTTGCCCTCACCCGCCTGTTGCAAAGTTTACTGTTCGAGGTCACACCTACCGATCCCGTTACGCTCGGAGTCGTCGCAACTGCGGTCCTCTTCGTTGTGATTACCTCCGCTTTTGTTCCCGCGCGCCGCGCTTTGCGCGTCAATCCCATGATCGCGCTCCGCCACGAGTGATCGTCAACATGAGTGGAGGGCTGAACACGTTTGTCTACCACGCTCATGCCATTTGAACGAGTTAAACAATCGATACGCCCCGATATCGAAAGACGAATCCTTCCTTGCGGAAAAAGAGTGGAGAGTCATATCGCGCCCGTTGTTCAACTCGTCGAGGTCTTTTGACTTTCGCGAGGGGCGATCACTGTTGATTCCTTATTCTAGGTTTCCTCCATCCAGCGAAGACCTCAAGTCTTGCGTGCATAGAATAGTGATTGGCCCGACGCCAGACGAAGCGCGATCCCGAAGTGCCGTTGTGAGCTTCCTGATGCATGAAGGTGCGCTCAGAGGCTCGGAAGTTTCCGTGGAGATCTCATAGGTTCCGTATCGAGCTTGGTAAAACGTGCGAACGCTAATGCTTTTTGACAATGGGTGTATCACTTTTCCCCTTCCCATAAGCTACCCCCCACTTTCTTGACCCTGTGCCGAAGGGTCGAATACACTAAGGAATTCGAAACCAGCCGCTGAAGAGGCTAGTGGGCTGTTCTGCCGTTGCGGGTGAAAGAGACTACCCCGCAATCGCGTACTACAAAGGGGGATGCTTTTGCCAAAGCGCACATTTCAACCGCGCCGACGCCGACGCGCCAAGACGCACGGCTTCCGCGTACGCATGAAAACCAAGGGTGGCCGCCGAGTGCTGGCGGCGCGCCGCAAGAAGGGACGCCATCGGCTTACCCCCGACTAAGGCGGGGAAGCCGTTGTCCATGGCCAGTTCGAGTGCGCGCGGGAATCTGTTTCCGCGCGCAGCGCGGCTGGTGCGGCGCGGAGAATTTGATGCTGTCTACCGCGCCGGAAAGCGCCGTTCGAGTTCCCATTACACAGTTTTCTTCCGCGCCAACGAACTGCCGCAGAGCCGTTTTGGCTTCAGCATCAAGAAGGCCCTGGGCGGCGCAGTAGTGCGCAATCGTATCCGGCGGCGCCTGCGCGAGGTGGTGCGCTGCCACCGGCTGGAGATACCCGCAGGATGGGACATCGTCATTCACCCGAAGAGCATGGCGGCGCGCGCGCCGTTCTTAGCGCTGACAACCGATTTGCTGCGTCTGCTGAAAGGCCTGTAGCGGCGCACTTTAGTGTGCCCTTGATTCCCACCATGGACGCTAACGAGAAGAGCCGACCTACCCCCGCACGGCCACAAGTCAAAGATCGATCCATCGCTCGGCGCACGGCGCTCGTCGCGCTGCGGTTCTACAAAGCGTATTTGTCGATCTTGTTCGCGGGCAGTTGCCGCTTTGAGCCGACGTGTTCGCGTTATGCCTATGTGGCCATTGAACGATTTGGCGTGGCGCGCGGAGTTTGGCTTGGGCTGAAGCGGCTGCTCAGCTGCCATCCACTCTCGCGCAAATTTGGCTACGACCCGGTTCCGGAGAAATGGGAAGAGATGCCGACCAGTTCAGCCGTCAGTAACGTTCTGAAGCCTGAGGCGCGCTCATGAACGCGCCTGGGCAAAAGGACAAGTTCACACCCGAGCTGCGAATTCTCGTGGCTTCGCTGCTGTCTTTTGGGGTGATCATCCTGTGGGCGAAGTTCTTCGGGCCCAAGCCATCCGTCCAGCCGATGCCCACGAACCGTCCGGCGGAGACCGCTCCGGCCGTGCCGGGTCCGGCGACCTCCGCGACGGCGAATCCACTGCCAGTTCCCGCGGCACCCGTAGCGACGGCTCCGGCGGCCGCAGCCGGCGTCGCGGCGAAGAACGATTCCGAGGAACGCACCATCGTCGTTGAAAACAGTCTCTACCGCGTGGAGATCTCGAACCGTGGCGCGGTGGTGAAGAGCTGGCAGCTGAAGAACTACAAGGATGATGCCAAGCCGCAGCGCGTGCTGGACGTCGTACACCCGGAGGTCTCCGAGCAAACCGGCGGCTGGCCCTTTTCTGTGGTGCTCGATGATGAACAGTTGCAGAATGCGGCGAATGGCGGTCTTTATCGGCTCGCTTCCCCGGCCACGGCGCTGGAGGCTCCCGCCGAAGTGGCCCTCAACTGGAGCGATGGCCACCTAGAGGTTGCCAAGCATTTCAAGTTTGATCATTCCTATGTAGTCGGGGTGGAAACCTCCGTCAAATTTAACGGTCGGCCCATGACCACGGGGCTCGCGTGGCTCGGCGGGTTCGGTGATTTGACGGTGACCAACCCCGCGCCAGTGGAAACAGTCGCGACCTATTACAGCGAAGGCGGCAAGATCACCAGTTTTGTGCATAAGAAGCTGGATGGGCCGGACAAATGGGGCCCGGGGCTCTGGCAACGCGGCAAAGACTTCGTGGGCATCGAGGACCGATATTTTACCACGGCGTTCTTGGCCGCGAATGGCGCGACACCGGGTACGCTCGAAACGCGCTACTGGAAGACTTCGCGGACCGTCAAGGTGGCAGGACAAGACACCCTCGAGCCGGTGCCGCAGGTGGCCGCGGCGGCACCAACCGAGCCTCTCTTGCTGCGTGTTTACGTGGGACCGAAAGATTACGACGACCTGAAGAAGATGAACCCGCCGTTGCACGGACTGATTAATTTCACTTGGCTGGAATTCATCGCCGAGCCGCTCTTCCACGGGCTGAAGTGGCTGCATCACTACGTCCCCAATTGGGGATGGTCCATCGTGGTACTGACGCTGATCATCAATATGCTGTTGTTTCCGCTGAGGATTTCGAGCTACAAGACGACGCTGAAAATGCAGCGCGTGTCGCCGGAAATCAAAGCCATTCAGGAGAAATACAAGAAATATTCGATGCGCGATCCGCGCAAGGCGGAGATGAACAAGGAAGTCATGGCCATCTACAGCCGCGAGGGCATCAACCCGGTCGGCGGCTGCTTCCAGATGTTTCTGCAAATGCCGGTGTGGTTCGGGTTGAACACCGCGCTGCGTGGCGCGATTGAAATGCGGCATGCTGCCTGGCTGTGGGTCTCGGATCTTTCCGCGAAAGATCCTTATTACATTCTTCCGGTGCTGATGGGCCTATCCATGTACCTGGTTTCGAAGATGACGCCGATGACCGCCACGGACCCCCAGCAGCAGGCCATGATGAAGATCATGCCCATCACCATGGCGGGCATCTTCATGATTTCCCCCATATCCAGCGGCTTGGCAGTGTATATTCTCACCAGCAGCGTGGTTGGTATCGCGCAACAGTGGTATCTGAACCGCACGCATCCTGTGCCCGCACCTCTAAAGCCCGTGCGCGGGAAGAAGTCTTAAGTAGACCATTCCCAACAGAGGCGGTCGCGGTCCTAAGGCTTGAACTCCCGATGGCTAAAGAACTCATTCGCGATGGGAAACTCGACCGGCAAGCGGCGGCCGAGGCGCTGCGCCATTTTCTGGAGAATATCGTCCTGGTCTCCGGGCTGGAGTTGCAGGTGAGCGTGCGGACGGTCTCGGTGGAAGGGCCAGTTTCGGGAAGCGACGCGGAAGTGCTCGCCGATATGGACGGCAAGGACAAAGAAATGCTCCTGGAGCGCGGCGGGGAAGTTCTGAAAGCGTTCGAGCATTTGGCCTTCCGGGCCCTACGGCTGGAACCTGCTTACCATGAAAAGATCCATATCGATTGCGGCGGCTACCGCGCGCTGCGTTTTGAGGAATTGCGCATGACCGCGCGCGTGGCCGCCGAACGAGTGCAAAATTCTCACCAGCCCTTCCGCTTGAATCCCATGTCTTCGCGCGAGCGCCGCATCGTGCATATGGCGTTGAAGGATATGACCGGGGTGCGCACGGAAAGCGCCGGCGTCGGCGAAGACCGCCAGGTGGTCATCCATCCCGCGGACAGCAAACCCTCCCGCCAGTCCTGAATTTGCCGCGCGAAGATAAACGATCCAGGATGCTGGTCTCAGCGCGTCGCCCAGCCTTGCGACAGAACGTTGCCGTCAGTGCCCAAGCGAACTCGATAGGTGAAGGATGCGGGACGGCCAGGACGCACCCGGGGAAACCGCAGATCGGAGATTTCCACCACCGCTACGTCGCCTTCCTGGTGGAAGCGCGTCACCGGAAATCGCGAGAACCACAAAACCTTCTGCACTTCGGGGAGGCGTTTGGCAACCTCGATGAACGAATTTGGCGGTGCATCGGGGTAGTAGTGGTGCTCGAGCGCGAGCAATTCCCCATTGCTTACTGCTTGCTGGCTCAGGTCCATTCGTAGTTCGTAGACGCCGTGCTCCGACCGCACCAGCCCGTCCCAGTGCCACAGCGATGGGGGCAGCGGCAGCGCTCCGATGGAGTCCACCTGCAAGCGATCCAGTTCGGCGAACTTTTGAATGCGCGACAGCGCCAGATGGTGGGTATACCAAGTGCACGCGACATAGATCACCGCCGCGACCAAACCAGCACGATTCCAAGTGTCATGCTGGATCTTGCCGCCCGCACCGAAGAGCGCGGGCAGGAGGAAGAGCGCGGCAAAGATTACCATGGCCAGCAGCACGACTCGATCGGAGATCGGCGCGCCGACAACTTCACCCATTCTGGCAATAAGAAAAGGGGCCGGCAGGAACACCAGCCACAGGCCCATGGCGCGGCGCTTCCATTTCTGGGGGTGGGCATACACCCAGGCAAGCAATTGCGGCACAAGAAGAATCGCGGTGAGCGTGAAATCGACGATGAAGATGAGATCCCAAGCGGGGCGCGACCATGCGAGCGGCGACCAGATCATGGTGCCAAAAGACGTCACCAAGTCGAGCAGAATGTGGCTCAGAATGCCGACCGCGTAGATGCCCGCCAGCGCGACAAAGGATGGCGCTTCCCATTTCCGCGAATTGGCAACCACGCGCGTGATCCCCGCGAGAAGCAAAGCCCACAGGGGAAGCATGACCAAGGAATGGGTGATGCTGCGGTGCCAGGTGATCACCAGGAGTTTATCGTGAGAGAAAATATCCCGCACTACATCGGAATCCGGAAAGATCGCACCGAGCATCAGCGACCAGGTGATGATGCGGCCGCGGTTCATGGGCGGCCAGGCCAACAGGTCCTGGCCGCGGAAAACAGCTTTTCCGATCAATGCGCCGGCGATGCCGTGGGTGATGGTGTCCATTGTTCGCGTCTAGCTGATCGACTCCGCACCTAACATTCTAGCGGACCAGTAGGAGCGGATCTGTTTTCCTGATGACTTTGCCGATGCGGCGCGCCGAGACGCCCCGACCATCGAGGGCCGCGGTGGCAGCCTCGGCAGATTCGCGTGAGATAGCGATCAGCAGGCCGCCGGAGGTCTGCGGATCGAACAGCAGGTCGCGGTACTCCGGTCCAACGCTTTCCGCGAAACCCACGCAATCGCCAATAAAATCGCGGTTATTCTTTAGGCCGCCCGGGAGAAATCCTGCACGCACGGCTTCCACGGCCCCGTGAAGATAAGGGATAGCCGCATGATCGATCTCGAAAGACACGGCTTCGACGCTGCGCTGGGAATCCCCCAGCGCCATTTCCCGCGCGTGGCCCAGCAAAGCGAACCCGGTAACGTCCGTCACCGCGTGAATCGGACAGGCAGCTCCCGCCTTTTCTTGTATCTCTTCGAGCGCTTCGGCGGCCGTGCGATTCAGTTGGGTCATGGAAGCTATGGCGGCCTCCAAATCGGCTTCGGCCAGGCGCTCTTTCTTCAGCGCCGTTGCCAGCACGCCGGTTCCGATGGCTTTCGTCAGCAGCAACACGTCACCCGGGCGCGCGCCCACGTTTCGCCAAACTCGCTGCGGATGGATGAGGCCGGTCACCGCGTAGCCAAATTGAATATCGTCATTGCGAATGGAGTGGCCGCCAATGACGGTGCATTTTGCTTCTACCATCTTAGAAAGTCCGCCGCGAATGATGGCTTCCAGAATCTGCGCATCCCCCTTGTCGGGGAAACCCACAATCGAGAGCGCGGAAACGGGCTGGCCGCCCATGGCGTAAACATCGCTCAAGGCATTGGCTGCCGCAATTTGTCCAAAGGTGTGCGGGTCATCAACGATGGGGGTAAAGAAATCGACCGTCTGGACCAGCGCCATTTGAGGGCTCAGCAGATACACCCCGGCGTCGTCGTTGGTATCGAAACCAACGAGCACGTTCGGATCAGTGGGCCGCGGCAAACGGCGCAAAACGGAATCCAGCAACCCTGGACTCAGCTTCGCCGCTCAACCCGCAGCCTTGACCATGGCCGTGAGTTTCACGGATGGGGTCAAGTCGCACCTCGCTCCTAAAGCCGTTCGATTATAGCCAGGTGTGGCGGTTCGTGCTTGCGCACAACGGCGCTATCGATACTTGCGCCGCGGATGCGGAAAGTGTTCTCATTCGCGGATGCCCTGGGATATCTGGGTGATTTTTCTCGTGCTCGGGTTGATTCTGCCGTGGCGCGGCCAACAGCGCATGAAAAAATTGCTGGCCATGCCACGACTCAGCACCGTGGAGCGGGTCACGCTTTACGCTTCGACCATGGCCTTTCAATGGTGTGCCGTGGCCTTGGTGGCCTGGCGCGGCTGGGCGCACCACTTCACCGCCTCGCAGCTTGGTTTGACCATCCATGACCGCACCAGGATTCTGGTTGTTTCGATGGCCGGCGCCCTGACCATGGCGGCTTTCCAGTGGCTGAACCTGCGGCGGGTGGGGAGAATTTCCATGGAGGCGCGAGGCCCGGTGCAGGCCCTTGCAGAACGCATCCTGCCGCAATCTACGGTGGAGTTGTTACCCTATTTAGCGCTCGCAATTACCGCGGGACTCTGTGAGGAGTTTCTCTATCGTGGGTTCGTAATGGCGGTGCTCGTACGGGTAGGATTACCATCTTGGGCCGTGGTGCTGATTTCTTCCCTTCTTTTCGGGCTGGCACATAGTTATCAGGGGCGCGGCGGAGTGGTAATGACCCTCTTTGTCGGGCTCATTCTAGGGTCCAGCCGGATGGCCTACGATAGCCTGGTGCCCGCGATCTTCTGGCATGGCGCGGTAGACGTGGTCGCCGGGACGGCCGGACCTCGATATCTGCTACCCGGCTCGGCGGCCCACACGGGGAAGCCTGGGAAGGTTATTTACTGATATGCTAATAGACATTCCAGCTACCCCGCTGGCGGCGGTGATCCAGCGCGCCCTCGGCGAGTTCGAGCTCCTCGCGACGGACGAGCAAGTGCGTCAAATTCAACGGTATATGGAGATCTTGTTGCTGTGGAATGAAAAGATAAACCTGACCGCGATCCGTGATCCGCTGGAGATCGTTTACCGTCATTTTTGTGAGAGCATGTACGCGGCCAAGGTCCTCGCTCTTCGAAGCGGTCGGCTCGCCGACGTGGGGTCAGGGGGCGGATTCCCTGGCCTGCCCCTGAAGATCCTCCAGCCGGATTTGCACGTGTTCTTGGTCGAAACCAACCTCAAGAAAGTCACATTTCTCGCGGAAATCATTCGTGAATTGGGACTTAGGGACGCACAAGTTCTAGTGCGGCGATACCAAGAGCTGGGGGAGGAGATTGCTCCCCTCGATTATGTTTGCTCGCGCGCGCTCGGTGAATTCCCGGCCTTTCTTGCCTGGGCGGGGTCGGAACAGATAGCCGCGAAACAAGTGATCCTTTGGATTGGCGCTCGCGACCTCCCCGAGATTAAGGAAATCCGCCATTGGGAGTGGCATGAGCCGATCGCCGTACCTCATTCGCTGCGACGGCTTCTCCTCGTAGGCACGAAGAAACCCTCAGCGAGTTGAAAACAACGTAGCGTTGTGGTCTCGGGAGACTCCGCACATGGGGCAGGGCCATGCTCAGGGTTGCTGGTCGAAATCTATCCGGCTAGCGCCAGCCGATCAGTTGAGACATGACGAAGCCAAGAAGCCCGCCAGAGATCATTACGGCTTTTGATGATGCATTGGCGGATGATGGCCCAGCACCTGGCTTGGAGCGCTCGGGCTAGGTGGAGGTGTATTCGGGAGTCCGCCCTGGTGACTTTCAGAATGTTCCACGTGGAACATTCTTCTGAAGGTTCCTCCCCAGCGAACAAGTTCTGTCCGTCAGCCCAGGCGGGACAGAAAATGTTCCACGTGGAACAATCCTGCTTTCCACCCGCATCATTGTTCCACGTGAAACAACTTGCATCCCGAGGTGGTCTTTGCTAGATTTTCGCTCACGAGGTAATGTTTGGCGAGGATCATTGCAGTCGCTAACCAAAAGGGTGGGGTTGGAAAGACCACCACAGCAGTGAATCTAGCTGCCTGCCTCGCTGCCGCCAAACAACCCACGCTCCTGATAGATTGCGATTCCCAAGCGAACGCTACAGCGGCCATCGGGTTTGCGAAAGATCCCTCTCGAAAAACCCTTTATCACATATTGATTCTGAATGAGTCTTTCGACAAGGTTATCCAAAAGTCGCAGGTCGACAGGTTGGATGTCGTCCCTGCCGATAAGAATCTAGCTGGGGCTGCCGTCGAGCTGGTCAATTCTGAAAATCGCGAGTACAGGCTGCAGGCGGCGCTGAAATCACTCGACGATAAATACCGATTCATCTTGCTGGACTGTCCGCCGGCCTTGGATCTTCTCACCCTGAATGCGCTGGTAGCCGCTGGAGCTGTGCTCGTTCCTATTCAATGCGAGTACCTGGCGCTCGAGGGCGTTTCCGAGTTGCTAGACACGCTCATGCGCATACGGCGCACGCTGAACCCTAGCCTCGAAGTCGAAGGGATCTTGCTTACAATGTATGACGAACGAACCACCCTTTCGCGACAGGTAGCCACTGATTTGCGCAGCTTTTTTGGAACACAAGTCTTTCAAAGTGTGATTCCGCGGAATGTACGCCTGGCAGAAGCACCAAGTTTCGGGAAGCCGATTATTTATTACGACATCCAGAGCAAGGGAGCTGAAGGTTATACGCAGCTCGCCCAGGAGGTCATTGCCAATGCCCAGAAACGCGTTGGGACGGGGGCTCGGAGCGCTCATTCGGGAGTCTGAGCCCAAGACTTCGCCGGATCAAGCACCCCCTCATGCCACCACCGCCAGTGGTGCCGCAAGCGCCCCGGCTCGTGAAGTCGCGCATCCTGGCCTTCAACAGGTGGACATCGACCTGATCGATCCCAGTCCTTACCAGCCTCGCACGCGGTTTCGTGAAGAAGCTCTCGACGAATTGGCACGTTCGATTCAGACCAGCGGCATCATCCAGCCCTTGGTCGTTCGGCCTATCGGCTCACGGTTTCAGTTGATTGCCGGGGAGCGCCGGTGGCGCGCAGCGCAGCGGGCCGATTTGAACAAAGTCCCCGTGATCGTGCGGCAAGTGGCTGACGACGCGGCGCTCGAGATGACGCTCGTTGAAAACATCCAGCGTGAAGATCTGAATGCCATGGAGGCCGCGCGTGCGTTTCGGCGCTTGATGGACCAGACTCAGTTGACCCAGGAAGCGGTTGCAGAGCGGACCGGCAAGGACCGCGCGACGGTCGCGAACGCGATTCGGCTGTTGAAGCTGGAGCCGACGATTCAGGACTGGATTGAAGAAGGCAAGCTGACGGCAGGGCACGGTCGCGCTTTGCTGGCAGTAGCGGATGCACAGTTACGGATGCGTTATGCGCAGAGAGCCGCACGCGGCGGATTAACCGTTCGCCAGGTCGAACGACTCGCTGCACGGCGCTCGAGCGGCGGGCATGTGCCAAAAGAGGTCCCCTTGGATGCCAACATCCGGTCGGCCCTCGACGAGCTTCAGCGGCACCTAGGCACGAAGGTGCTTCTCCATCAAAAATCGAAAATGCGTCCAGGGCAGCTGGTGCTTGAGTATTATGACGAGGCCCAGCTCATGGGGCTCTACGATCGCTTGATGAGATAGCTCGCGGATTTCGCGAACACTGCCCGTTCGTTCAGGCGCTTCATTCGACAACCCAGTTGCTCGGTCGCGTTGACTTCTCTGCGGACGCCGCTAAAGTAGAAGAGTCTCTAGACCGGGGGTTTGACATGGCATGGAAGTGGCCCAGCGCTGCAAAGAGTGGCGCAAGTGAAGAATGGACAGGATTCATCGACCAGGGCGTAACGCTCGAAGGCACCCTGACCGTCACTGGCACGTTTCGCATTAACGGCCACGTGAAAGGCAACATCATTTCGGAACAGACCGTGATCCTGGGCGACGGAGCTAAGGTCGAAGGACAAATCGAAGGCAATCGCGTAGTGATCTCCGGCCGTTTCGATGGCGTGATTTTCGCGAAAGGGCGCGTGGAGATTGAGGCCAAAGGCGTGGTGACTGGAGAGGTTCACGCTCCGTGCATGGTCATCGATCCGGGCGGAATCTTCGACGGCCGCTGCCACATGCTGGGATCTTCGGAGACGGCTTCGACGGTGACCATTCCCATCCGCGCTGCCGGCAACGGATGATAGCCAGTTAATTACAGAATCACCTATTCAGAGAATAATATCATGCTCTTCTGGCGCTGCGCGTTATGGCTTGTTCCACCAGCCGGAGCTTAGGATTTCACGGGGGGAGCGTAGGATGATGCCGCCACCGCTCTCTGCGCATCTTGAATTCCCGCCTGGATATTCGATTCCCAATCAAGGTGGGGCACTTTGGAAGCTTTCGCAGCTTTGTAATAAAGCAACGCGTCTGAAGGGCGCTGGAGCTGCTTTAGCGCGAGGCGCCCGGCGGAGAGCAGCGCCAGGAGCGATTGCCGCTCGGCCGGGTGGGCCTGGGCCAGACGCTCGTACTCCGACACGGCACGCTCGAAATTCTGCTGCCCCTCGGCAAGGCGGCACAGTTCCAGCCACGTCGATGCCGGCATGCGATCCCCGCCGGCGTTCAAATATTCCTGGTAATCCTGCCAAGCCGCCTCCGCGTCTTGTGCTTTGAGGTGAAGCTGGCATAGCTTGATGGTGGCTTCGAGGTGCGCCTGGATATCGTTCTTACGCCAATGCAGTTGCCGCAACAGGGAATGAGCGTCCATGGCGTCTGGTTTCGCGGCTACATGCTTTTGAAGAACCGCAATGCCCTCATCGAACTTTCCCTGCTCCAGCAACGCTGCTCCTTGAACGACGGCGGGAGCCGCAGTCCAACCGATCTTATCTTCAATGACCGCATTGGCCTGGTGCTCCAGACCGGTCCGCGCGATGATCAGTGCGCCTAGAGCTCCGGAAATAAATCCACCTACGTGCGCCCAGTGGGCGACTCCTGAAGCTTGGCCGATTAGGCTGCCGTAGAAGATCTCCATGAATAGCCACAACGGGAGCAGCCAGTAGGCGGGGGCTTTAAAACGAATCCGGAAGATCAACATGTACCACAGCATCTCGACCTTGAGCTTGGGAAAACGCACCAGAAAACCACCCATGAGCGCGGCAATCGCACCCGAAGCCCCCAGAACGGGAGCGAGGCTTCCCGGGTAGAACAGCACGTGAAATAGTGATGCAAAAATTCCGGCAAGAAGATAAAAAATGGGGTAAATGACGCGGCCCCAACGATCTTCGAGGACGAACCCGGCAAGCCACAGAAACCACAGGTTGCCGATGAGATGGAGCCAACCTGTATGTAGGAACATAGAGGTTAGGTACGAAATAGGTCTCGGATGAGCCGGCACAAAGGCGTAATTCTCCAAGATCGAATTCTTCTTTTGCTCGGCAAAGCGCTCGGAGAGAGAATCCATTTCCTGTTGGAGCTGTTCGGGGTCCTGCACCTCTCGGATCTGTGCATCCCAAGCATCCTCGGCCTTGCGATTGGTCGAGGCCAGCTGCTTCCAGGCAGCCTCGGGGGCCTTGCTTTGCACTTCGTTGACGAACTTCTCGACATCGTCTGGCATTTTTAAATCGGGGTGCATCGCGGCAAGCACGAGGACGTGCATGCGAACTTCGAGGCGAGCGGGTTCTTGCGCTTCTATGGTCCAGTGGGTGCCCAGGAAAATCGCCACGTTCAGAGCGATCAGCGTAAAGGTGACGACCGGCCAGCGGCGGCCCTCCATGTTCTCGTGGCGCAACGGAATGAGCATCAGACAACCCCTCAAAAAGATGGCCAGGAATAGCTCTGCCGAGTCTAGTGGGCCTTCGGGCGACGGCGTAACTGGCCATTGGAGCAGGACGTGGCCAATGGATAAACACGGTGGGCATTTCCTAGCCTCGGTCGGAACCAGGCCGTCCGGAAGACTTTAGAGGAAGCGCGGTGTAACTCGCGCCGGTTGACACCCCCAAAGGGGGCGTCTATCGTTCCGAGCAGTCGTTCGTGAGGGATGACGGATGAAGATTCTCGTGCTGGGTGGTGGTGGACGAGAACACGCGCTGGTGTGGAAACTAAGACAGAGCCCGCGGGTGGAGAAAATCTGGTGCGCTCCCGGCAATGGCGGCATCGCGGCGCAAGCGGAGTGTGTGGCCGTCGACGCCGGTGACGTCGGCGCGATCATCGCGCTGGCGGAAAAGATTCAACCCCAGCTGACCATCGTGGGACCGGAACTGCCGCTGGTAAACGGGCTGACGGACGCGTTTCGCCGGCGAAATTGGGCCATTGTAGGGCCCTCTCAGCAGGCGGCACAGCTCGAAGGGAGCAAGATTTTCTCGAAAAAGTTTCTGGAGCGGCACGGCCTTCCCACCGCAAAAATGTACGGCGCGTATGAGTCTCCGAAAGATGTCTACAGCGTGCTGAGTTCCGTGACTTGGCCGGTGGTGATCAAGGCGGACGGATTGTGTGCCGGCAAAGGTGTTTTTCTGGCACCGCACTTGGCGGCAGCGAAAGACTTTGTCGAACGCGTGATGGAGAAAAACGAACTCGGGCCGGGCGGTAGGCGCATCCTTGTGGAGGAGACGCTAGAAGGCGAAGAGCTATCCTTCATCCTGCTCACCGATGGAAAGCAGTATGCACCACTGGTACCGACACGCGATCACAAGCGCGTCTTCGATGGAAACCAGGGCCCCAACACGGGTGGCATGGGGGCGTACTCCACCAATGAATTGCTGCCGGATGATCTAGCGGAGACCATCCGTTCGACGATTGTCGAGCCGTGCCTAGACGGGCTCGCCGCCGAGGGCATTCCGTATCAAGGGTTCTTGTATATCGGCCTGATGCTCACGAACCATGGACCAAAAGTCCTGGAATTCAACTGTCGGTTGGGCGACCCCGAAGCACAAGCGATTCTGGCGCGCCTGGATTTTGACTTGGCCGAAATCCTCAGCGATGTTGCTGCCGGTTGCTTCAACCCCTCAAAACTGCGCTGGAAGCCCGGCGCTAGCGCCTGCGTGGTTCTGACATCGGGTGGTTATCCGGGAAAGTTTGAGAATAGCCAACGAATCGAAGGCCTAACCGCTGCGGAGCAGATTACCGGTGTGAAAGTCCTGCACGCTGGAACGAAGCTCGCCGGGGAATCCATGGTAACCAATGGGGGAAGAGTTCTTGGCGTTACCGCGGCCGCCAGGTCACTTGAGGCCGCTTTGGCCTCCGTCTATGAAGCGGTTTCAAGAATCCATTTTGCAGGAATGCACTACCGCAAAGACATCGGAGCTCACCTGACGGACCGGAAGGCCGCGGGAGACTAGCGAGAGGCTATGCCGCGAGTGCCAAATCTTTTCCGCGCCCCGCACAAACACCTGGAGGAACTTTCTGAAGTCTCGGCAGTGCGGTACGTACCCCTCGCAATTCGTTCCGGATTTCAGAGAGAGCAGCGGGGACGGCGGGGCATGCTGTGCCGCGTGCTCGAGGGCGGAGTGATCCGCCGCGGGGATTCCATCGAAAAGCTCTCCTAGGGCTTGGGAGCTCGCCGCAACGTCGGCGCTTCGGGCGGGCGGTTCTTGTCTTCCTGCACTTTTTCGACGGGTTCCTCAGGTGGAACCATCCATTCGAAGCCGCGCCGTTCGTCCATGGTGCCAAGAACAAACGTTCGATTTCCGGCGACCAAGGGCAGCACCGCGCGCATGAAATCAGCTGAATCGATGGGAGCGGCCTTTTGCGCCTGGCCGCGATTGATGTTTTCGAGGACTTTGGCAAAGCGCGGCTCACCGGACCCGAGATGGGTGATGTGCGGGTCGTTGCCCTGGATCTGTTCCGCCAATGTGGGACCTTTCGCGTCCTGAGGGTAACGGCTCTCCACGATCGTGCGCGGAGCATGTTTTTCCGGGGGGTACAGCTGTGTGAACCGCGGCCGCTGGACACGCGTCTGCCAGTAGTCGCCGCGCGTGGCCACTTGCTCCTGCTCGATACGATACTCAACGACCCACACCTCCGGGCCGTACTCGTTGGGAGCATAACCAATGATCACGATCTGCAGGATTGGATCATCAGGAGAGAATTCGAGCTTGTGATGGAGTTGAGCGACCAATGGGCGAAGCTTCTCGAGGAAAGCGATGCCGATGGTCTCCAAGTCCGTCTCGCCCTCGCCGGGAGCGGACTGGTAACGAGGGTCGCCCCGGGCGACCCGCTGAAAATTACGGTCCAGCCGAATAGGCTTAGGATCAGCAGGAATGCGCCATTCCGAAGCTCCGAAGAGCACGCCGATGTGCGTGGCGTCCAGGTCCATCACGCGCGGCGGAATGGAATTTGGCTCCACCGGTTGATCGATGGCCGCAAAGACGATGGCGTCCTTCGCCACGTGAACAATGGCGCGCCCGCCAGCGAGATTGGCGACGATTTCGTCCTCGTGCGTTTCCTGGGCAAGAGCGTCCACTGGGAGCGCGCCGAGGACGCATAAAACGAACACGGTGATTCGCCGCGACGGAGTGGCGCGGAGGCAGGGATAGACACGCCGACGAGACTCCCCAGGTAAGAAAGGTTTTCTAAGAAGCTTCACGCCACACGACCCATCCGGGCCAACCGAAGTTATTTGACCCACATTATCGCACCCGGGAGGGGCGGGCGGAACTGGGAAGTTGCCAACACGGCGCAAAATCTCGCTTGACTGCTGAATGGCCTTCGCGTAGCAATACAGAATCCTGAGCTTGAGCGTTCCGCCCGTAATACAGGGAGCAGACATGTCACTGAGTCCCGGTGGTCCGGCAAACACCTCTGCGCCACCCGCGGCCATGGATCCTCGCGTTCCCGTTATCCTGCGCATGCGGCGCGGTGCGGGATGGTTTTTCACCATCGCACTTCTGTCCGGCGTGAATTCTGTCCTGCAGATTTTTAACGCCAAGATCCGCTTCATCTTTGGCCTTGGCATAACCCAGGTGGTGGACGGAGTGGCACGCGGAATGGGGCAGCGCGGAACAGTGGTAATCGCCGTTGTCGACGGCCTCTTCATCGTCATGCTGATCCTCTGTTCCCGTTGGGCAAAGGCGGGTTCCCAGGGGGCCTTCCTCGGCGGAATGGTGGCCTACGCGCTCGATGGCGTTTTGCTCTTGCTCTTCAGCATGTGGCTGGATGCGGCGGTACATGCCTACGCGCTGTGGATGATCTGGCAGGGCTATACGGCGTCGCGTCAGCTGGCCCACATGCAACAAGCAGCGCAGCCGGGACTGTCACACCCGACGCTCCCTTGACGAAGCCTAGCAAGATTCGCGGCATCCAAGGAATGAAGGGAAGCGAGCTGGACTTCGAGATTCGGCGCCTAGTAAGTTATGGGTCTGACATCATAGAATAGATTGCCGACCAAGCATGGGACTCAGAAAGCCAAAAAACATCAAACACCACGGAAAGTCGCTCGCGGATATTCTCGATGCTCACGAGCGCTTTTTCAGCGGTAAGGACGGCGGAGTCCGCGCTGACCTCACCGGCGCGGACCTATCCCACGCGGACCTGAGTGGGGCAAATCTGAGCGGGACAATTCTGCGCAACGCCAACCTCGAGGGCACGGACCTGCGCAAGGCAAAACTTCCCGGCGCCGATCTGTCTGGTGCAAACCTGCGCAAGGCCGATCTCCGCAACACGGACATGACCGAAGCCATGCTTCCCGGGGCCGACCTGACCGAGGCGCAAGCCAGCGGCGTGGAATTCTTTCGTTGCGATCTTGCCAATGTGAATTTCCAGCGCGCCCATCTGCGCAACGTGAATCTGCGTTTGGCAAATGTGCGCGGCGCCAAGTTTTCTGGCGCCGATATGGGCGTGGCCATCCTGCGCGAGACGGATCTCGCCGGCGCGGATCTTTCCGGCGTGGACCTCTCGACGGCGCTGCTCCCCCGGGGCTTTACCATGGAGCGGGCCGCCAAGAAGAGCGCCTAGAGCCGATATCGATCGCCGGTGGATAGCAATCCGCGTTATGACGTGGTAGCCTCTCGCGGAAGAGAACCAACCCCTGCGTGAGTCCTGTGGCCACTCCCGTCACTCAACTCGACCGCTTGGCCGTGGGCCAACGCGTCCTGGATGTAATCCGCGGTTTGCTCGATGAACTGGGAAGCCAGGGCGCCTTGCCGCTGCTCAATCTCGACTCGCAACTCGACCGCGACTTGGGACTCGGCAGCCTGGAGCGAGTGGAACTGCTGGCGCGACTGGAAACGACATTCCACATCCGTTTGCCGGACCGCGTGGCTGCGGAGGCCAATACCCCGGAGGATCTGGCGCGCGCCATTCTGACCGCTCCAGGAGCAAACGTCAAAGATGTCGAAGCCAGCTCCGTATTGCGAGCTTCGGTAACGGCTCAGAAGCTGTACCGGGCAGCTACGGACAGAGGAGTCTTCTCCGCCGAGACGCTCATCGAGGTGCTGCGGTATCGCGCCGCGCACGACGCCCAGCGCGCGCACCTGTTGATCACCGAGGACGGTGATGCCGGGGAACGCGGCTGTACGCTGACCTTCGGCGAGCTCTATGCCGCCGGAAACCGCTGCGCCGCGGAGCTGGCGAGGCGTGCTGTGCCCGCTGGCGGACGCGTCGCGCTGATGCTGCCGACTTCGCGCGCCTTCTTCGTATCCTATGCGGGGATTCTTCTCGCCGGAGCGATTCCCGTCCCCATCTATCCCCCGTTTCGCGCCGACCGCATCGAGGAATATGCCGCGCGGCAATCGGCGATCTTGAACAATGCCGAGGTAGGTCTCTTGCTGACCTTCCGCCGCGCCGAATCCGTGGCCAAATTGCTGCGGCCTCGCGTGCCTTCGCTTTCGGGAGTCCTGGACGCGGAAAAGCTAATGGAGTCCGCAGATAAAGCTCCGCCGCGGTCGCCCGGTGCACTGCCATTGCATGTCACCGGGAGCCGCGCGCGTCAAGGTAGCGACATCGCGCTGCTGCAGTACACTTCCGGTTCCACGGGCGACCCCAAAGGGGTCATGCTGACGCACGCCAACCTGCTTGCCAACATCCGCGCCATCGGCGAAGCAGTGCAGCTCGGGCCCGACGATGTCGGGATTAGCTGGCTCCCGCTATACCACGACATGGGTTTAATTGGCGCGTGGCTTACGCTGCTGCATTTCGGCATCCCCTTGTCGGTGATGTCGCCGCTGGCTTTTTTGACGCGCCCCGAGCGCTGGTTGCAGGCCTTTCACAAACATCGTGGAACGATCTCGGCAGCGCCGAATTTTGCTTATGAACTCTGCGTGCGCAAGATCGCGGACAAAGACATCCAGGGCGTGGATCTCAGCTCCTGGCGCGCGGCGCTGAATGGCGCCGAGCCGGTGAATCCGGAAACGCTCGATCGTTTTGCGCAACGTTTCGCGGGTTACGGCTTCCGCCGCGAAGCGCAGCTTCCCGTTTACGGTTTGGCGGAAGCTGCGCTGGCGGTCACTGTTCCGCCGCTCGATCGCGGGCCATTGATCGATCGTGTGGAACGCGAGACGTTTACGGCCCAAGGGCGTGCGGTGCCCACGACGCTCTCCTCGGACGACGCGGCCATCGCCTTTGTTTCCTCAGGAAAACCTTTGCCACGGCATGAAGTGCGCATCGTGGATGAAAACGGAACCGCAGTCCCGGACCGCACGGAAGGGTTTTTGTGGTTCCGGGGACCGTCGGCAACCAGCGGCTATTACCGCAATCCGAAAGCCACCGCGGCGCTGCTGCCATTGGGCCCGGCCACCCGAGACGGGGAATACTCTTGGGTGAATTCGGGCGATCGCGCGTATCGCGCCGACGGCGAAATCTACGTTACCGGCCGCGTGAAGGACATCATCATCAAAGGCGGGCGCAATTTGTATCCCCACGAAGTCGAGGAACTTGCGGCGCGCGCCGATGGAATTCGCAAAGGTTGTATCGTGGCCTTCGGATTGACGGACCAAGCCGCGGGCACGGAAAAACTGGTCGTCGTTGCGGAGACCCGCGAACGTGACGTGGCGCGCCGCGCCGCTCTTGCTTCGGCAGTGACTGATCTTGTTTCCCGAGGCTTGGGGCTCCCACCGGATCGCGTCGAGCTACTTCCCCCGGGTAGCATTCCGAAAACGTCGAGTGGAAAATTGCGCCGCGAAGAAACAAAGCAGCTCTATCTTGCCGGGACTCTTTCCGCCTCGCGGGCGCCCGCCTGGCTGCAAATCGCACGCCTGGGAACCGGGAGCGCCTTGCGCAATCTCGGCCGCGAGGCCCTGGCCGGCCTAAAACGTGGACTCGAGATTCTGTACGGTGTGTATTTCGGTTTGGTGTTTTTGCTTTGGATTGTTCCGGCCTGGGTGATGGTGCAATTTATTAAGGATCACAAGGCAGCGGGACGCTTCACCTCGTCCGCTCTGAAGGTTTTGTTCGCGCTGATAGGATGCCGTGTGCGCGTCGTCGGTAAGGAGTATATGGAAACGCCCGGCGCAAAAATCTATGCGTCAAATCATACTAGTTATTTCGACGTGTTGCCTCTGATGTTGGGGCTTGGCGTGCCGTATCGCTTCGTCGCAAAAATGGAGGTCGGCGGAATGCCTTTCGTCGGCACATTTTTGCGACAGATGGGACATCTCAAGTTTGACCGAACCGATCCGCAGTCACGGTTGCGCCAGGCGCAGGAGATGGAAGAATTCTTGCGCAACGGGGAATCTGTTTTTGTTTTTCCGGAAGGTACTTTCACCGCCGAGGAGGGCGTGCGGCCGTTCCAGTTGGGCGCCTTCAAGGCTGCCGTCGTGACGAGCGCGCCGATTATCCCCGTGTCTCTTGCCGGGACCCGCCGATTTCTGCCGGACGCCACGTACTTGCCTCGACCGACCAGTGTCGTCATCCCGCTTTCGCCGCCCATCTATCCAAGCACCGCGACGAGCACAACGAACCCCGCCGATTCGTCCGACTGGCACGAACTGATTCGTTTGCGTGACGCTACACGCGCCGCGATTGCGCGCTTCTCCGGCGAACCGCTGCTGTAGAGAATGATTGCGGCCCTAGACGACCGCAGCGCCGGGTTATGCAACCCGGAGTTCAGGCGCGGCATCTGAATCTCAAAACGAGTAGAAATGCGGTGTTCTGCCTACCTGCCTTGGGCGTGCCGCGAACTCGGGGGTTATACAAGCCGTTCCCTGGCCCGCGAGCAAAATCTAATTTCTTCGGAGGTTCCATGAAGCTCAGATTCATTGTGTCTTTGCTTGCTCTTGTGACTGTTTTTGGACTTAGTACCCAGGCACAAGAGCTTCCCAAGATAGATGCGTCCGTCAGCTACTCCTATCTTCGTGCCAACCCTGCCACTTCGGGGGTTGGCGGATTCAATCTCAACGGAGGCAGCGCTTCGGCGTCCTATAATTTCCGGGACTGGCTGGGCGGTGTCGCCGATTTCGGCGCGTATCATGTGGGTAGCGCCAATGGCGTGAACGTGGACAACCACGTAACCACGTATCTTTTTGGCCCCCGCTTCACCTATCGCAACTCCCGCCGGATCACGCCGTTTGCGCACGTCTTGTTGGGCACGGCGCGTACCGGAGCGGGAATATTCGCCACTTCGCGTTCGCACACAGAGTTTGCTACCGCGTTCGGCGCGGGAGTCGATTGGAACGTGCGCGACCGTTTCTCGATCCGCCCTCTCCAATTCGACTACCTATTGACGCATTTCCCGGAAGTCACTAACGGAAACAATCAAACACAGAACAATCTGCGCGTCTCCACCGGAATTGTTTTCCATTTCAAATAATTCTTCCGGCGGATAGATCAAGAATCGGTTGCCCGGTGCAGGCAGAGGGGCCGCGTTCAAGGCAGACGGGGCCCCTTGCACCCAGATTTCAGTGCTGCATGGTGTAAATCACGGTGATGTACGTGTCGATTTCGACGGGCTGGCCGTTGAGAACCGTCGGCCGATACCGCCATTGCCGAACGGCTTCCACCGCGGACTGGTCAAAGAGCGGATCGCTCACAACAATCTGCAAAGACTGAATGGTGCCTTCGGTCCCGATGATGGCTCGCAATTCCACGTGACCATCGCGATGCAATTGCCTTCCGAGCGCAGGATAGACGGGCTCGACTCGGTGGATCAGCATGGCGGGGTCTAGCCGTGTGATTTGCAAGACTCGCGGCTTGGTAGGAACTTCAGCCGGCGGCGGACCAGGCCCGGCGTCCTGCCCGCCAAGGTTCACGCACCAGGAACAGTCTGGGCCACGGTTCGCCTGATTTCCGGGACCAAATTCTGGCGCCCCCATGGGATTGTGGTCATCGAGCGGATGCGCATCGGCGCGGCTTGTTGGTGGATGGAAGATAAAGCGCCAGTCAGAATGGGTGGGCCGGGAAGTGCCGGGCTTTTCGTTGCCTCGCGGATGATTGCTGACATGTCCGTACGGCGAAACGGGTACGTAATCTCTCATCACTATTCGTTCCGTTTTGCCGAATAGTGGAAGCAGAACCAGCAGGGTGAGAACCGCGCTCTGGAGAAGGACTGACAGGGCCAGGGCGCGGCGGCGAACGCAGCGTTCGCGCCGGCGTTGGTCCGCATCGCCGTGTACCAGGCAGGCGCTCAACGATCCCAGACATTGTTGGCTGCTTTCTTTTGGAACTCTTCGCGGCTCGGGCGCCATCACGCACCTCCATCATTTTTTCTGCGGTGGTCCCCCAAAGCGGGACTACAGAAAATTTTGCGGCGCCGATTTCCTGGAGGTTGCTCTAGATCCCCGGGAGACCGGCGCCGCGCTCGCAGGGATGCGAGGTTGCGCGCGTCCTCACTGCGTTGGACACCAAAGGCGGAAACAAGTTCCCTCTGGGCAGGCCATGACGTTTTCCTCCGCCCGGGAAACAAACGCCTGCAGCGCTTGTTTCTGCTAGCAGTAACCACCGTCCAGGACGGGCTCCTTCGGAGAGGCGCTTCGGGCCTCCTGAATTCATCAACAAGCTATTTTTAATGAATGGGTTAGGAGACACTGTATCCGAAAGTCACGCTCCTGCATCTTACCTACTGTGGACGTGGATCTAAGGAGGTCAAATCCGATGGACCGGCGTAATCTGGAAACTGTGGGTGTGCGCCGCACCGGCTGGGCCGCTCTGGACCGCGATCCGCAGCAGGACACGGTAGAGTTCATCTGTCCGCACTGCGGCGCGCGGGACAAGAAAAATGCCCGGCGCGAGCGTGCGCTCTATCATTTCACGGATGGTTTCTTGCAAGACTTGCAGGGCGAAGTGACGCAGTGCCATGCCTGCAAACAGTACTTGCGCGTGGTTCCCATCGTGATGTTGCACGATCAGGATGAAACTCGCCGCTTCGAAGCTGTTTTTTCCGATGAACAGCTGGTGACGCCGCACTAATCTTGTTGCGCATCGCGAAATAGAAGCAGGGCCAACCCGCTTTTTAATTCCTCACCAAATACCTGCCGCGCGTTACTCCCGGTTTCTGCCTCCACCGCCATAGAGCGATGAGCATCACGAACCCTGTGGTGTTCGCGCTCCGGAAAGAAGCCCGGGAAGCTTTCCGCAAACAAAAAAGGGCGCAGCCCGCCGCGGCCGGCCGCGCCCTGAAAATACCTTCACGGATTAGTGACGATCATGGTCATGGTCATCCCAATCGCGCTCCGTGCGCCAGCGGCGTCCGTCTTCATCCCACCAGCGGTGCCCTTGGTTCCAGCAGTGCTCCCGGGCTTCATGCAACTGATGCCGCGCACGATCCGCTTGTCTGCTGTCCCAGCCGTGATGCTCTACGGCTTCGTGGAGTTTGTGGTCCGCCTTGGCAATGCGGTGCTGGCAACTATCGTAGTTTTCGGCGGACGCCCGGGGTGCTCCTGGAAATGCCAGCAGGCCCAGAAACGCTGCCGATACGAGCAAGGTCCTTGCTAGAAACTTCTTCTCTCCCGTGTGAAGCGTCATCGTTCCTCCAAGTGTCGCCCCGACTGGGATGGGGTCTCGTCCTGCCCTATAGAACACCTTTCTCGGAGGAATGTAGCAAGCCCTGGTCCACACCATAAACAAATGAAAATAAACAATTTGCAAGTGTCGGAGGATCAGTAGGCCTGTAAAAAGGGGTCGGGCTCCATGTGGTATTTCTCGAGCCCCGCGCGGATGTGGTCAAAGGCTTCGTCCACGGTGTCAGCGAACTGCAGCATCTTGTACTCGTCCTCGTTGATCGTTCCCCAGCGCACCATGGCCTTCCAATTCAGGACTTCATCCCAATACTTGCGGCCGTAGATCAGGATGATGTTCTGCTTGGGAAGTTTTCCAGTCTGCAACAGCGTCAGCATTTCCCACAGTTCGTCCATGGTCCCAAAGCCGCCCGGAAACACGATCAGGGCCTTGGCAATCTGCGCGAACCAAAGTTTGCGCATGAAAAAGTACTTGAAATTGAAGCTCAGTTCCGAGCTGATGTAGGGATTCGCAAATTGCTCGTGCGGAAGCTCGATCGAAAGTCCGACCGACTTCCCGCCCGCTTCATACGCTCCGCGATTGGCCGCTTCCATAATTCCCGGCCCGCCGCCGGAACAAACTACAAAGCGCCGCGGCCGGGGGCCCAGCGTGAGCGACCAGGTGGTCAGCTTGTGCGAAAGTTGACGCGCTTCCTCGTAATAACGCGACATCTCAAGCAATCTTTTTGCGTGCCGCAAGGCCTCGCGGTGCTTGGCCAATTTAGCCGCGGGCATCTTCGAGGTCTTTTCATTTTTCAGCCTCGTGCATCGCGCCTCGGCGGTTTCCTGTGATTCGATGCGCGCCGAACCAAACATCACGATGGTGTCCCCGATCTCCTCTCGTTTGAGCTGCACCAGAGGGTGGATGTATTCGCCCAGGATGCGGATCGGCCGCGCCGGTGTGCTCTGCAAAAATACTGGATCTTCATGCGGCGCTTTCGGCGCGTGCTGGGGCTTCGGTTTCCGGCCATCAGACATCGGTCTTTTCTCCCGTTCCAGACGAACCTAGATTGTAGGAATCGCCGCGGCTGGCGGCAACGTCTTCCGCTGGACCTGCGTCGAATCAAGTACACTCCCCCTGGTAGCACAGGCGTTGGTTGGTCGGTGCCGGGCGCCAAGGTGTAAGCGATGGACGGGCTGGCGAACGATTTCATGGTGGTTTCTGGGCCGGCCTGGGCCCCCAGCCGCATACGCCCATCAAGTTTCGTGGGCCCATGGGGCCGCTTGGTGACCGCGGCTATCGCTCTTCTGCCTTTGACTGCCATGGCGGCCCACACGCAGGCCCCCTCTGGCCCCCTCCCTCCGAAACCCGGCGTCGAAGTCCAGGTGCCTCCCCAGGACACGCAGGCCAAGGTCAAAGTGCAAGTCGCACTGGTGGACACGCCGGTGACCGTGCGCGATGGACATGGCGACATGGTTCACAATCTGGAGGCCCACGATTTCCAGATTACCGACAATGGCGTAGCACAACAGATCTCCCACTTCGATCTGGGCGGCGATCCGGTCTCCATGGTGATCCTCGTGGAGACCAGCTCGCGCATCGAACCCCTCCTGCCGCAGGTACGCAAGACCGGTATTCTATTCACGCAAACCGTGATGGGGCCAACCGGCGAGGCAGCGGTGGTGGGTTTCAACGACGCGATCGACAAGCTGCAGGATTTCACTGCGAACGGGGACCTCATCGAGAACACCGTCGCGCATGTGGGGCCAGGAACTTCGGGCTCGAAACTTTACGATGCCATGGCTGTAGGCGTCGAGATGCTCGAAAGCCGCCCGCAGGCGACCGCCGATAAACCCGGGCGCCGTCGCGTGCTGATGATTCTGTCCGAAGCCACCGATGCCGGCAGCGAAGCAAAGCTGGGCGAAGTCCTGCGGCAGGCGCAGCTGGCTAACGTAACGATTTACAGCATCGGCCTTTCCACCACTCGCGCCGAGCTACAAGCCAAGCCGAAAGACACGCGGCCAAAAATCACGCCGCCCGGCACGTTTCCGCTTCCTCCGCAGCCTGGCACTCCGCAAACGCCCACCAGTGAGGAAAGCCGCTACGGAAATATCGACCTGATGGCGGCGGCCGTGTGGGTCGTCGAGCACATCCACGATCAAGTGAAAGACCACGCGCTCGAAGTCGCCGCCACCGCTACCGGAGGTGCGCACCTCGCTACCTTCAAGGACCGCTCCATCGAAAAAGCCATCGACGAAATTGGCGGCGAGCTGCACTCGCAATACACTATTAGTTACACCCCCACCGGCTCGGACGCGGCCGGCTACCATGAAATCAAAGTGAATGTCGTTCGCCATGACGCCAAAAACCTGAGGGTCCGCGCCCGCCCGGGGTACTACCTGGCCTCCCCGGAAAGCTAGTCTGCCTTAAACGATCTGCTTCCAGAAGTTGGCCTCCCGCGAGGCCATTAGGGCGTCCTTGCGCGCGTTCCAGCGCAAAAAATGCCGCGTCTGCGTATGCTCAGTGTGGGCCTCGCGGCTGGCCCAAACCTCGTGCAGCAGGTGCGCGACGGGCGTGTCGATGGAGCGATGAAGATTGTAGGTGAGGCAGCCCGCTTCTCTGCGCGACGGGCTGACCAGCGCGCGCAATTCCGCTTCGAGCAAGGTCTCTTGTCCTTCGCGCGCGCGCAGGATAACGATTAGCGTGACGGCGTTTTTCGGAAGCTTCCTGCCAGCCGCCCGGCGTGTTTTCCGTTTGGGTTTTCTCGCTCGTCTAGGCTTGCGCTTGGTCATAATGGCCGGGATTTTAACCTAAACCGCTCCAGGTGCAAGCGCTTCTCGCGCCGTCGGCGCCGTCGGCCACCCCCCGAACGTGTTTGTCCCGGGTCCCTAGCTCGGGCATAAAGGGGCCGGGGCTTTACCGTATTCATGGTCAATCGATCAAGTTTCCGGCGGGGGCCATCTGCCGCTTTTTCTTGCCCTAAGCTGGCCACACTTATCGCCAGTCTTTACTCTCCTGTGGCTGGCCGAGCCTTTTCCGGTAAACGCCTGACACGCTCATGGAAACTATTTATTTTCAGTATTTTGCAGACTCTTCTGGGGGGCGGTAAATCTTTTTGTTTTCGGGCGGTAAGCAGTTTTTTCCTTCCCAACCCGAGTTGCCTACCTACAGCCCAGGCACTCGGGGAAGATCGTTGGTCCTGCCGGTCTTGCGACGTGCTCGGGCGGGTCACTCGCTCGGCCAGAAGGCCAGGTCAACGGGCGAGGGCACTTCGACAACCTGCCCGGTGGGTGTCAGGCCGCCGGTTGTGGGATCAATCTTGAAAACCACAACATTGTTCGACAACTGGTTTTCCGCCAGCAGGTATTGGCCGCTCGGATCGATGGCAAAGTTTCTCGGCTCCTTCCCGCCGGTCAAAACGTGCGCGACGAACGCGAGCGTCCCGTTTCTAGCATCGATCGCAAAGATGGCAATGCTCTCGTGCCCGCGGTTGGACGCGTAAAGGAATTTTCCGTTGGGATGCACGGCGATTTCCGCCGCATCGTTCCGTCCCGCGAACCCCTTCGGCAGCGTGGAAATCTGCTGCACGGTACGATAGGCGCCTTCGGCGTCATTCGCAAAAACTGTCACGGTGGATTGCAATTCGCCCAGCACGTACATGAATTTGCCGTCCGGGGCGAACGCCGCGTGTCGCGGCCCCGCTCCGGGATTCAGCGTTGCGGAACGAGGATTGAGCGGCGCAGCCTTGGCGGTTAGCGGCTCACCTGGCGTCAGCGATCCGCTGGTGGCATCGAACTTGAAGATCAGAACGCGATCCAGTCCTAGGTCGGCGACATAAACGAACTGATTGTGTGCCGCGGCCTCAATCCAGTGCGCGTGCGGCGCTTCCTGCCGCTCTTTGTTCGGACCCGCGGGGCCTTGATCTTTCGCGAGCGCGGTGTGTTCTCCCAGCCGGCCATCCGCCAAAATCGGAAAAACGGCAATGGTCCCCGAACTGTAGTTGGCCACGAGAACGTACTTGCCGGTTTTGTCGAACGACAAATAACAAGGATCCTCGCCCAGCGACGGAATCTGATCGAGCAGGGTGAGCTTCCCGCTCTTCCCATCCACCGCAAAAGCGCTCACGGTGCTGGCCTTGCCCGCTTCGTTCGCGGCATACAAAAATTTTCCGCTGGGGTGTACCGCCACCCACGACGGGTCCGGGGTGGCCGCCGCAACTTTGACGGCGCTCGGCTGTCCGGTCGCGGTGTCGAAGCCGAAGACGTAGATGCCCTTGCTGCTGGTCTTGCTGGTGTAGGTCCCCACGTAAGCCAGGTATTGGCCCTTGGCCGCGGCCCGCTTGGCGGCCGGCGCTCGAGACAGCAGCGCCAGGGGCGCTAAAACCAAAACCAGAAATGCCAGTAATCGTCTGGTGATTTTCATAAGCACCAAAGATTCTAGAGGTGCGCCCGGCCAAGTCGCGGACGACCCTACTTCTTCTCCTCTTCGTTCTCTTCCTGCAGAACGGCGGCGGCGGCCACGGAATCGTC
>WNFP01000769.1_pt1 | contig 34589 bp, 30 predicted proteins | sample 5400201 | NCBI WGS metagenome assembly WNFP01 (sample SAMN13153355, study PRJNA577476) | soil metagenome | isolation source: 115 cm saprolite under Madrone tree | place: USA:California | collected 2016-06-14 | reverse complement strand
AACAGGATGGCCGACAGTGTGGATGTATTTGACCGTGCCGTCCGGAAGAAGGATTCGGAATTCCACTTCGTAATCCGACTTTTCAGCGATTGCTCGATCGATTGCCCCCTGCCACTTGGCTCGATCCTCCGGATGAGTGCGCTGCCGACGTTCTTCAAGAGCCGGCGGGCCATTTTCTGGATCGAAGCCATAAATGCGGTACCATTCCTCGGACAGATGCACAGCGTCTCTTCCCGCAACCCCCCAGGCCCAACTCCCTGTGTGCGTGAGCCTCTGCGCTTCCGCCAAGTAAGCCTCGCTTCGCTGCAGCTTCTCTTCCTGCAGTTCCAAGGTCTGGGCAGCGAATCGCCTATCCACCCAGGAGGTCAGCAGAGCCATCCCGAGGACCATAAAGGTGACGGCGGCAATTCCGGCGGTCCCAAGCGTGGAGATGCTGACGGCGTGAGACAGGTCCGCTGGCATGCCGGAGGGCGTGAAACTTGCGGCGGCCATGCCGGTGTAATGCATGACGGGGATCGCAGCACCCATCACGACGGCTCCGGCTAACTTTTCCCGGCCGATCCCCGTTTTCTCATCTCGGAAGTGAAAGGTAATCCAAAGCGCGGCGAGAGAAATCAGAACCGCGAACACGACGGACAGGACGACGAGAAAGGAATTAAACTGGCATATAGCCGGTAAACGCATGGCGGCCATGCCGATGTAATGCATACTCGCAATACCCGCACCCATCAGGACACTTCCGGCGACCGCTCGGGACGCACCCATTTTCTGTCGGCTCACCACGTACAGCGCAATGACCGACGCGAGAATGGCCGCAGACAGTGACAGCAGAACGGTCGGCCCATGGTAGGCCACGGGAACCGGTAGGATGAACGCCAGCATCCCAATGTAGTGCATGGACCAAATGCCAGTCCCCATCGCACTGGCCCCGCCCAGCAGCCAAACCGCGCGAGTCCAACCGCCCGCGGCCGTTACGCGACCTGCGAGATCCAGAGCAGCGTACGACGCAAACATGGCGATCAACACCGAAAGCGCCACCAGCGCGTAGTTGTACGAGCCAATCAAGTTCACGGCAGCCATTTGACTCCATCCGGTTACCACGTGGAACACTCGCGACGCGATTCAATTAAAAATGAAACGTCTCCCTGGCGCCCACGCCGTATCTCGGTCTCATGCTCGCTCCAGCAGATCGTCGATGAATTGCTCGCGCGAATCGTACGGAAATCCTTTCCGCTGGATACATCAGACTCAGGGCCGAAGGCGATATCACCGCCCGCTTGACCGGCACGTGCACGCAGCACATCGCGACATCCAAGTAACAGTTTGCGTACCGCCTGTATGACCGTCTGAGAACGCGATTTTGAAACCGTCCGGGGCCGAGTTCAGAAGCCCCTGCACAGAGTACGTCACGAAATTGTGATACTTCCTATGTTCGCCATCTGTAGCGACCGGAGAGCCCGTGGCTTCAAACCGCTCAACGGTCTCTCGAATCGCATCTTCATAGAAAGGAGCGAGGTCAGGATCCTCGCTGTCGCTGTTTCGGACTCGCTCGATCAGGTCAATGGGTCTTGGGATACTGCCAATTGGCTCCGTGGGTATGGTGATGGGCGCAAGCTTGAGCATGCTTCCCGCCTTACAGCAGGAAATTTAGCTCACTGTGGTCAAGATTAACAAGCCCGAGTTCGACGTGAATCAAACCGAGGGTTTGATGCTTATCTGGTAGCTCCCGGAGGGTTAACTTCTAGCCCGACTTGCTTAAGTTAGCGCCTATGGGGAGCCGTCCCCGGGGTGGTGGAACTCTCCGATTCGAAGTATTTGAGGTCGGCGGTCTAGCGAGCGGCCGCGTGCGCTGCGCGGATCGAGTGATGTTGCTTCTTCACGCCATACATGCGGCGGTCGGCCTCCACCAGCAACTCCTCGGCGTTGCTGCCGTCGGTCGGGTAGAAGGATTGACCGATGCTGACCGAGAGACCATTGTCTCCAGCGAAGTTTTTTCGAATATGCGTGAGGATGCTCTCCATGCGGTCCACCATCTCGGTGGCTGCATCGGGGCGGAGTCCGGGCGCGACCACGACGAATTCGTCTCCGCCCATGCGGGCAGCGTAGTCGTATTCTCGGCAGGAGTCCTTCAGAAACGCAGCGAACATCTGCAACACTTTGTTGCCCTGGAGATGCCCCAGGCGGTCGTTGACATCCTTGAATCCATCCAAATCGGCCACGAATACAGCCAGGGGAGATCCGGAACGCTCACAACGGGCAATCTCTCCGTCCAGATGCAGGAAGAGCGAGCGCGCATTGGGGAGACTGGTCAGGTAGTCGGTGGTTGCCGAATCTTCGGCCACTTGATACTTCAGACTGTTTTCAATGGTGAAGCCCAGCTTTGAACCAATCGCCAGCAAGATGCGCAGATGATCTTTCGTGAAAGCATCCTGCTGCGCACGATACAGCGCGAGCACCGCCACCACGCCCGCCGCTCCCGCCAAAGGCACCGCAAGCGCCGAGCGCAGGGTGCTGTACTTCATCGGATCATTGAGATAACCCGGTTCTACGGAGGGATTTCCGTTTAGGATCGGCTTGTCATTTTGTGCGACCCATCCCGAGAGGCCTTGCCCCATCGGAATGCGCAAGGACGAGAACAGGCGGAAATTATCGCCGCTGACGAACTCCGCCACCAGTTCTTCCTCTTTCACCAGGTAGACCGCCATCGAATCGTAGGGGGCGAGCCGCTTCAAACGCACCGAAAGCATGGAGAGGGTGTCGCCCAGACTGAGCGAAGTGCCCAACTCATGGCTCAACTCAAACAGCGCCTGGGCTTCCTGACGAGCAGCGGCGATCGACGACAAGAAGTCCCCGCGCAACTCGGCCGGGTGCGTGACCGCCGGTGCACTCTCCGCGAAGCCTGCTGCCGGGGCCAGTCCGCGCTCTACTTTCACGTCTCTCGAGAGTTTGGCGACGGGCTTGGAGGGCTGCGCGTGGGCGAGCTTTTCCAGCTCCACGTAACGTCGCTGCAGAACCTCGACGACGCGGGGATCAAAGCTCTTGCCGGCGTCGGCTGCGACCCGACCCATCGCCTCGTCCAGCGGTAGAGCGCGACGATACTGCCGGTCCGAGGCCAGCGCATCGAGGCAGTCGACGGCTGCAAGAATGCGTGCGCCCATCGGAATCTCTTCGCCCTTTAGACCGTTAGGGTAACCGCTGCCATCCCATTTCTCGTGATGCGAGCGCACGATGGGCACCACCGGATATGGGAACTCTACCTGTTCGAGAATCTCCGCACCGATGATCGGGTGGATCTTCATCTTCTCGAACTCTTCCGGCGTCAGCTTTCCTGGCTTGGAAACGATGTGTTCGGGCACCGCCAGCTTGCCGATGTCGTGCAAGACCGAGGCAGCGCGCAGGGCCTCGGTTTCGTCTTCGGTCAGCCCAAGTTCCCTGGCCAGTTCCATTGCATACACCCGCACACGCTGCAGGTGCTCGTGTGTGGTGTGATCCTTGGCTTCAATGGCCAGTGCCAGGGCTTCAATGGTTCGCAGGTGCAGGCCGGAAACCTGCTCGGCGTGTTTTTTCTCATCCTCGAGCTTGCCGAGGTAAAGCCGGTAGGAGCGGTACATCAGGTAAACCGGTGGCAAGACCAGCAGCGACGATTGCCAGCCGATGTGGCGATTCAGGAAGTTCACCAGCCCAACGATGGCCGCTCCGACCAGATAGTAGGGTAACGACCAGAAATAGCATTCCGACCAGACTTTGAGGATCGGTTTGCGCTCGGTGAGCCGGATGATGATGGCCATCGCCATCGTGTTAAACACGAAGTAAGTGATCGCAACCAGAAGCAAGGCCAGGGGAAGAGCCCCCGACAGGCGATGACTCACAGCAACGTACGCGCCGTAGGAGATCGCCGTTCCCACCGGCAACTGCGACATGTTGAAGATGACGTGGATCGGCTGCGGACCGTGGGCAGGTTTCCAGTAGCACTGGACGAGAACCGCCGCAAATCCGATCACCAGCGTTTCTGCAAAACTGAGCTCTAAAACGCCCAGCAGGATGAACAGGAAGTTCACCGACATCGTTCCGTCGATGCCGGGCAGCTTGATCTTGAGAGAAGAGGCGAGAAGAGCAACCACCAGGTAGCAAAGAAACTTGACAGGATCGGTCGATTGCCAATGGGTGACGGCGAACAGAAGACAGCCCAAGGCGGCCACCGCCATAATGGCGATAAATGCTTTCGCGCCAAAAGGATGTGCCGTCTCGCGATCCATTAAACGATTGTTGCCGAAATCGCGGCAGGATGTCCGCCCAAAACCGAACTCGCCGGTTACCATCGTGCAGTCCCCACGACAGGTCAGTCAGTTAGCCCTACCTCCGAGGTCCGCCGGAAGGCACGCCGATGCCGTTGACGCTCTGCTTCAGGCTGAAGCTAGCGACAACATGCCCCGGCAGGTTGGCAGTGGGCAGGACAAAGTGTCCGGCCAGTCTGAGCGGGCTCGCCTTAACTCACTGATCTGCCTCAAGTTCCGTTACGGCGGCGCACGTGCAACGAAGCCGATGACGCTCCCCCGTGCACAAGAAAGGCACCCCTTGTGGAGGGGGAAGTTCGAATGAAAAGGTTTCTGGTTCTCTGGGTACTGGCTGCGGTTGCGCTGGCCTCAGCCAACGACTCCAAGCTATCTCCAGACTTGAGAAAGATCACCACGCCCAAGGCCACGGTGATCGTGCAGTACAACCAACCGCCGAGCCTGTTGGACCTGCAGGGAATTCTCAACTTGGCGGGCTCGATCCTCGGCGACCTGCCGCTGGTGAATGGAATCGTGGCACAGCTGCCTCTGTCGAATATCCTCAATCTCTCGAACCAGACCAACGTGAAGTACATCAGCGTGGACCGCACGCTCAGACCCAGCTTGAGCAATGCAGCGCCCGCCGTGAATGCGTTCACAGCATGGCAATCGGGTTACACGGGAGCGGGCGTGGGAGTTGCCCTGATCGACAGCGGCGTCGTCAACCATCCCGACCTCAACGGCGGTCTGCTCGGAGGCTCCCGGGTGGTTTGGAACCAGAACTTTGTCCCCGGCACGCTCAGCGCCACCGATCAATACGGACATGGCACGCACATCGCCGGCCTGATCGCCGGTAATGGCGCCAGTTCCACCGGCCAGAACTACACCCATACGTTCAAGGGGATCGCCCCGGGAGCCAACATCGTCAATCTCCGCGTTCTGGACCAGAACGGCGCGGGAACCGACAGCTCGGTCATCGCCGCCATCAACATGGCGATTCTGCTGAAACCGCTGTTCAACATTCGCGTCATCAACCTTTCCCTCGGCCGGCCGGTGTACGAGAGCTATACGCTTGATCCGGTGTGCCAGGCCGTTGAAGCGGCCTGGAAAAGCGGTATCGTAGTGGTCGTCGCCGCCGGAAACGATGGGCGCTACCAGGGCACGAACGGGTACGCGACCATTAACTCGCCCGGCAACGATCCCTACGTGATCACGGTCGGAGCCATGAAGACCAACGGGACTCCGACCCGCAACGATGACCTGATCGCCAGCTACAGCTCCAAAGGGCCTAGTGCCATCGACCATATCGTGAAGCCCGATGTCGTGGCTCCGGGCAATCTGCTGGTATCACTGGCAGAGACCGGCACGCTCTACAACGCCTATCCGGGCAACCGCGTGCCGTACAGCTTTTATGTTGCACACGGGAGCAGCACTGCCTCCCCTACCTACTTCACTCTCAGCGGCACCAGTATGGCCGCCGGAGTCGTCAGCGGCGTGGTGGCGGACCTGCTTCAGAAAAGCCCGCAGCTCACGCCCGACCAGGTGAAGGCCCGACTGATGAAGACCGCCTGGAAGTCGTTTCCGACCTCCAGCAGCGTCACTGATCCAACCACTGGCATCACCTACACCGATCAGTACGACGTGTTCACCGTGGGAGCAGGCTACGTCGACCTGGAGACGGCACTGGCCAGTACTGACGTGGCCAAGGGAAGCGCCAAGTCTCCCAAAGCGAACTACGATCCGACGTCGGGCAACGTCTTCATTTCTTCCGACCCGTCCGCAGTGTGGAACAGTTCGGCCATGTGGGGAAGCGGGGCGGTTTGGGGCTCGTCGCAATTTGTGGGCTCGACATCAGCCATGTGGGGATCGTCGGCTATGTGGGGCTCTTCGGCCATGTGGGGTTCGAGCACTTCCGATGGATTCGACACAGTCTGGGCTGGCAGTGCGATGTGGGGATCGTCGGCCATGTGGGGCAGCAGCGCCATGTGGGGAAGCAGCGTCGGTGCCGGCGAACAGTAAGAGCTGAATCCGGCTCGCACCGCGGCGCCTGGTGTGTAAGTTCGAGCCTGGTCCGATTGCGGTCGCCCGTTGTCGCGAAAGCTCTTTCCGCAGCAGCCCCTGGGTTACGGGAAAGCGCTTCGCCGGCCCAGTTGGACGAAAGATAGCCTTCGGTGGTGACTTTGGTGTGGCGGATGCCACAGACAAGATCAACCTCCAGCCTCTACACTGATTATTCGCGGCCTCAACTCTCCCCCCGGCACGCTGGAATCCCTTGCACACCATACTTGAGCATCAGCAGTCGGTTGCGCCCGTCTCCTTGCGCGAAACTCCGCCCGCCATCGCACTCGGCAGCGGGGTCACCCTGGCAGCTGTTCTGAATGTGCTCCACCGTGCCGGCATTCCATCGTATGCGGTTTGCCCAGACGCGGATTTTGTCCGCCAGTCCCGCTGGTATCGGGCGCTGCCCACGGTGATCGAACGGCCGCAGCCGGCCGATCTGATCAGCCTGCTCGAAGCCTTGCCGCTAGAGGCAGCCGTTCTTCTGCCGTGCTCCGACGACTGGTTGCGGGCGGTCGCAGACCTGCCCCCGCACCTGGCTCGCCGGTTTCGATCCGGCACTCCGGGCGCCTGCGTCGAAGTGCTCGCTGATAAGTGGAAATTCGCCCAACTGCTCGACTTGGTGCAGATTCCTCACCCTCGGACTCACCTGATCGAATCATCCGAACAGTTCGACACGCTGGAGGAATCGATCTTCCAGGGTGCGATCCTCAAGCCCTTATCGTCGGTGGAATTCGCTTCCAAACATGGGGTCAAGGGTTACGTGACCGACAATCGCGAGCGGGCCCGGGAAGCCTTCCTGCATCTGGACCTGCCCATCATGGTCCAGGAATTCATTCCCGGCCCTCCCACGGCTGGGTACTTCCTGGACGGATTTCGCGATCGAACGGGCCAGATCAGTGCGCTATTTGCTCGCCGCCGGCTCCGCATGTATCCGCCTCAACTCGGCAACAGCACATTCATCGAAAGCGTGCCTCTCCACCAGGTCGAGAGCGCAGCTCTCATGCTCGAATGTCTGCTCGAAAAAATCGGGTATCGCGGAATCTTCAGCGCGGAGTTCAAGTTTGACGAGCGCGATGGGCGGTTCAAGCTGATTGAGATCAATGCGCGAGCGTGGTGGTACGTAGAATTCGCTGCAAATTGCGGAGTGGACGTGTGCTCGATGGCCTACCAGGACGCACTCGGAATGCCGGTCGAAACCGTGACAAGTTACGACATTGGCCGCCGCTGCGTTTTCGCCCTGAACGACTTTCGCGCCTGGAAGGACTCCTCGTCCGCAGCGAGAGCCGGCCTCGTGTCGGTTCTTCGCAATTGGATCCAGTCAGACACCACACCGTTTCACTGGAACGATCCGCGTCCGGCTTTGCGCTACCTCGAGCGCAGCGTGACCGGCTTCCTCCGATCCAAGTTCGGTGCCGACGACCCCGTGCGGGCCAAGCCGTCGCCTCAGCTCGCGCGCCCTTAGCCTCTGCTTGGTCCGGGGGCGCGAACCGGCCGCAGAGTGCCCAAAACCGTTTCCGACACCAGGCCGCGGCGGGGCGCTCCCTTTCGGCGCCGTTCGGTCGCCGGCAGAACCCGACCCCGAGACTTAGCCCTCCGCTGTTCCTCGACCAGGGGATCGTCGCGTTTACTCGGGGAGCAAAAGACGCCCCGTCTCTCCGACGCAAAACCGTAAGTCGAGGTGACCTCAACCACCAGATGACGAAAGCGCGTGCCATCGGTCCGCACCGCCACTGCGCACAAGCAAAAAGAAATCACTTGACAAGTTTAGTAGTGTTATAGTTAACTATAACAGTAGATAACACACCCGGTGGTTCACCCGAGGTGATCGAACGCAACCGAACGCCAGCCAACCACCCTGACCCGAGAGCAAGGAAGGAAATGAAATCTCTTGAGGAGAATGAAACATGAAATCCCTTCGTTTTATGCTGCCCGTTGTTCTGATGTCGCTGTCCACCGTGGCTTTCGCGCAGTCCGACGCGCAAAAATCCTTCGATAAACTGAAAACTCTGGCGGGTTCCTGGGAAGGCCACGTGACAACCGTCCCGCCGCAAGGCGACATAGAAGGCAAGCTCATGCAGGTCTCGCTTCGCGCGACGTCCATGGGTAACGCGCTCATGCATGAGATGACTGGAGCTGGAAGACCCGACGATCCGATCACCATGCTGTATCTGGACGGGGACCGCCTGCTCCTGACGCATTATTGTGACGCTGGGAATCGGCCTCGCATGACGGGCAAGATGTCGCCGGACGGAAAGACGGTGGAATTCGATTTTCTCGACATCGCCGGCAGTACGGAGTACGGACACATGCAGCATGCGGTCTTTACCGTGATCGATGCGAACCATCACACCGAGGACTGGACGTACATGGAGCCTGGGGACAAGCAGGTCCGCGCGCACTTCGATCTGCAGCGGACAAAATGACGGAAAGCGTATCTTTGGTAAGGCTATCTGAAAACCCTGATGGACCGTGAGTGGAACGACAGTCAGCCGATTTACCGCCAGCTTCGCGACCGTGTCGTCGCCATGATACTCGACGGCGTGCTCAAGGAAGGCGATCCGCTGCCGTCGGTGCGCAATGTTGCAGCCGAATATCGGGTCAATCCGCTCACGGTTCTGAAGGGCTATCAACAACTGGTCGATGAGGGGCTGGTCGAGAGTAAGCGAGGTCGCGGCATGTTCATCAATGCGGGCGCGCGCAATCTGCTGCTGCAGGGCGAGCGCCAGAAGTTTCTTTCCGAAGAATGGCCCAGGGTCTACGCCACCATTCAGCGGCTCGGACTCGCAGCACGCGGCCTCCGCAAGGCCTTCGGCACAACCATCGCGCTGGACGGTGTCGATTTGCGTGTCGAAGAGGGCCGCATCCTCGGACTCATCGGTCCCAACGGCGCCGGCAAGAGCACCGCGCTCAACGCAATTCTCGGCCTCACCCCGTATCAGGGAGAACTGAAGGTGCTCGGACGCGACCCCTGGACCGAGCGCGATCAGCTCATGCGCGAGGTCTGCTTCATTGCCGATGTCGCGGTGCTACCGCGCTGGATGCGGGTGGGGCAGGCGCTCGACTACGTCGCCGGCATCCATCCGCGATTCGATCGTGCCAAGGCCGAGGGTTTTCTCTCAAAGACCACCATCGGGCACGCCCGCCGGGTCAGGGAACTGTCGAAGGGCATGGTGACCCAGTTGCACCTCGCTCTGGTCATGGCCATTGACGCGAAATTGCTGGTGCTGGACGAGCCGACGCTCGGGCTCGACATCCTGTATCGCAAGCAGTTTTACGATTCGCTGCTGAACGACTACTACGACCGCAGCCGCACCATCGTCGTGACCACCCATCAGGTGGAAGAGGTCCAGCACGTCCTCACCGATGTCATGTTCATCCACCGCGGTCGGATCGTACTCAATTGCAGCATGGAAGAATTCGAGTCGCGCTATGTGGAAGTGACGGTGCATCCCGAACAGGTCGCCGCCGCACTGGGCGAGGTGCGCACGCCCAGCATCGCCGACTTGTTCGTTGCTGTGCTGGGCAATCAGCCCGGCGGGGCACAAGGAGTGGCTCAATGAATACTCCATCGAACGCCGTTGGGGAGTCTGTCGCAGGCTCGCAGACAATCGCGCCCGCAACCATGTCGGTGACCCGGCCCATGTATTGGTCGGTGCGACGCGAACTGTGGGAAAACCGTTCGATCTATATCGCGCCGCTGGCGGTCGCTGCCGTCGTGATGGTCGGCTTCTTGATTAGCCTGATTGGTCTGCCGCGCAGCGTGCGGGCCCTGCCGGCGCTCGACCCGGCGCATCAGCGCGAAGCGGTCGCCATGCCTTACGACTTCGCGGCGGGTCTGATCATGGGGACCGCTCTTATCGTCGGGGTGTTCTACTCGCTCGAGGCGCTGCACGGCGAACGTCGCGATCGCAGCATCCTGTTCTGGAAGTCGCTGCCGGTTTCCGATCTTACGACCGTGCTCTCGAAGGCGAGCATCCCGCTCGTGGTTCTGCCACTGCTCGCCTTCGCGATCACCGTTACCCTGCAACTCATCATGCTGCTGCTGAGCAGCGCAGTGCTGCTGGGGAACGGTCTGAGTGCCGCGCCGCTATGGACACAGTTGTCGTTGTTCCAGATGTCGCTGATGCTGCTCTACCACCTCCTGACCGTGCATTCGCTCTGGCACGCGCCCTTCTACGGCTGGCTCCTGCTGGTCTCGGGCTGGGCGCGGCGCGCGCCATTTCTATGGGCCGTCTTGCCGGTGCTCGCGATCTGTGTCGTCGAGAAGATCGCGTTCAACACTTCGCATTTCGCCGCCCTGCTCGGAGACCGCTTTGCGGGCGGCCCGGAAGCTGTCGCCCTCACAGGGGCGAGTAGGTTCCCGATCGAGCCCGGGATGCAACTCACTCCGGGTCACTTCCTGAGCAGCCCGGGTCTGTGGATCGGGCTGGGAGTCACCGCGGCATTGCTCGCGGCAGCGGTCCGGCTGCGCCGCTATCGTGGCCCGATCTGATTCGCATGCACCCCTGATTCAATCGCTCGCCTGGAAGTAAAGACGATGAGCGCCGGCACGCGCGAAAGGCCGCCGGTGACGATAGGTCAGAAACGGCCTCTTGGGCCTCTGCCAGAAACAGCCTGTTCATTTCCAGCCCTTCTCTTTCGTGAGCATTACAAAATCTGCGTCCTACAGTGATCGGTGGAGAGTAGAAACCATCGTTCTGTCGCAAAGCGACGCCACCGTGTCGAGTGTCTGATTCCTTTCCGAGCGACGCGCGAGCGGGATTGGGCAAGAGTAGCCGAATGCTCGCCCGAAGTCGCTGCGTCTCCAGCGCGCTGGTGAAGGAACAGAACCTCGACTACACGCTTTGCGCCTTGTGTGACAGGGTGCAGAAAACTGGCGAAATGGGAATTATTACCAGGAATGATTACTAGTTAGAAGCGCGCTCACAGGCCACTCCCAACTGCTAGACTGCAGTGGCGGAAGTCTTAAGAGCGCATGCAACCGCACAATCCAATCGATCATGTTGTGATCATCGTTAAAGAAAACCACAGCTTCGACAATTACTTTGGCTCTTTCCCCGGCGTAAACGGCGCAAAACTTCCGCCAGCGCAAGACCCGCCCGCCGGCGGCGACCCACCCCACGATCACAGGGCATGGCTCGAGCGGGCGACGCACGCCGTGAAACTGCAATACGGCGAAAAAGACATCCCGGCGTATTTCTCGTTCGCAAGACAATTTACGCTGTGTGACAACTACTTCACCGAAGTGGCCAGCCAGTCCGAACCCAACCATCTGATGCTCATCGCGGCGGCCTCCCCGATAATCGACAACGCGAACAAGAACCGGACCTACCAGCCGCAGGAGCCTTTCAAACTTCCGACGCTGCCCAAGGCACTGGAGAAGGCGAAACTTAGATGGGCTACTTACGGGGACCCCGGCTTCAGTTATTTCGAGAAAATCGAAGAGCTGAAAGGCAGCCCAAATATTCTGCCCTGGACTAGATTCGACACAGATGTGGCGGCGGGGAACTTGCCGAATGTGTCCTGGATGTACGCGCCGGGCACTCCGGTGGAGCTTTCCGAGCATCCCCCGTTCGGGAGAAACGCCGGGCAGCAGACCGTCAAGCTGGGGAGCCAATGGACCGCCGAGCGCGTCCACAAACTGGCCCAGAGCAAGCTTTGGGGGACCTCAGTGATCTTCATTACCTGGGACGACTGGGGTGGTTGGTTCGACCATGTCGATCCGCCGTTGAAGGACAAGTGGACAGGAGGAGGTCCTGCGCAGGGACCCCGTTACACCCACACGCAATTCAGTTATGGAACCCGGGTCGGGTGCCTGGTGATCAGCCCCTACTCGAAGCAAGGCATAGCCACGGCGTTTCATTCGCACGTGAGCCTGGTGAAATTCTGCGAAGTCACGTTTGGGCTGAAACCACTGAACGCAAGAGATCAGGCTTCCGACGATATGTCTGATTGCTTTGACTTCAAGCAAACTCCCTTGGCACCACCAACTTAGCGATCTGGGCAACCCCGGTGCTCGACCCTGGACAACTGCCCCCCGGGTGGACGAACTGGCGGGCGGCGAGCGTTTGCGATTTGAACGGGAAGCTGCAGGCGAGTTGCCCGCGATCTTTGGTGGCCGGCGAAGGCTCGGTGACTGCCGGTACTGGCACGCGACGCGGGAGCAGCGACCAACCATCCCTTTCTGGCCCCGCTAGGCGGACGAATCCGCCACAGTGGAGTTGGCGATTGCCGCAAAAGACCGGCCTGCCTGTTTGAGTTCGCCTTGCGGCCCGCAAGCTGAAGCGTGCTCAAAAGTCGTGCCGCCGCCCCCATGGGGGTAGGTGCTTGGCGATTAAGTCTTACCCATTTAAGACTACATGGGATTCGGTAACCGGTTGGCCAACGCCAACCATTAAGCAACGCACCGGGGTATCTCGCTTGTATGCGAATGCAGACGTCTTCGTGCACCCGAATCCGCGCGAGCCCTTCGGAATCGCACCTCTGGAAGCCATGGCCTCCGGAATCCCGGTGGTAGTTCCCAATCGCGGGGGTGTGCTGGAATTTGCCAACAGCGGTAATGCCTGGACTTGCGAGCCAACCGTGCCAGCCTTCGCCGCCGCAACCGAGGAGGCGATCAGAGATGAAGTTCTTCGCGAGCGGAGAGTCACCGAGGCTCTGCTCACTGCCGAACGGTACCGCTGGGAGAATGTGGCGGGGGAGTTCCTTGATCTCTACGAAGAATTTTGCCGCCTCTGGCGGGGCGAGCCGAGCAGGCGCGCGCCGGACTTCACATCATCTTCAGCCGTTGGAATCCAACGACGCGTGCTGGGTCTCGTACCCGAGGTCGTCAAGTGGGGCTATCGCGTGGGAACTGGCAGCTTTCGAGGCCGCATGATCAAGGCAGCGGCCGATCGAGCACAACTGGAGCAGCGCTGAGGCCGGATTCGGCTGAGCCATATTTTGTGGTGTGGGCCGCGCGGCCAATGGAGCAGAAACCAAATGGAGCTTGCAACCAAACACCCAATGGTTTCGGCTCCGAGGCTTCCTTTCCGCCACTCTCCCGCCCCGGCGATCAATCGCTGCGATACCGTCGCCCATCACAACAGGATCGTCGTCGATCTTTTCGCGACCGGCGCCCGCACGCCAGCTTCCTAGCGACGCCAGGCAACCAAAGGGAGGTAGAATTGACCTAATCGAAGTGGAGCAAGCAGGAACGTTCGACAGGAGAAGTCATGAAGAAATTTAAGCTGAATTGCGGGGTGGTCATTGCGCTCTGTCTGGCGGCGTCGATGGCGCAGGCCGATTCTTTGGAGCTCAAGAATGGCAGCCTGATTAAGGGCAAGTTCATGGGTGGCACCGAGAATGAGATCAGCTTCCAGGTCGGCTCGTCGGTGCAGAAGTACAACCTTTCCGATATCGTTTCGCTCAAGTTTGATTCCGAAAGGGCAGCCAGTGACCTGCCCGCTCGGCCAAGCGGTTCGCTCTCCAGCGATTCGGGGATGGCAGAAAATCCCAGCATAAGGGCAGGCGCCAATGTCACCATCCCGGCAGGAACGCGTATTGCCGTGCGCACCATCGATGGCATCGATTCCACGAAGAACCACGTGGGGGATCGCTTCCAGGCTTCGCTGGAGGAACCGTTGATCGTCAACGGTAACGTGGTAGTCCCGAAGGGGGCCAACGTCTATGGCCGACTGGCAGAGTCGAAGGAGTCAGGGACGTTCACCGGCAGATCGCAACTGCGCCTGGAGCTCACCGGGATTGTGGTGAATGGACAGACTGTGCCGGTGGCAACCGGAGAGTATCAGTTGACCGGGAAGTCGCGTGGGGCGAGCACTGCCAAGAGAACGGTCGGTGGAGCGGCGGTCGGGTCGATCATCGGTGCCCTCGCGGGCGGCGGCAAAGGAGCGGCGATCGGCGCGGGCGTCGGCGGCGGGGTCGGCGCCGGATCGGAAGTCATCACTAAGGGAGACCAGGTGAAGGTGCCGAGCGAGACCCTGCTCGATTTCACGCTCCAGCAAGAACTGTTGATCCCCACGCACCGGAGCTCATAACTCGGAAGGGCTTGCCAAAAAGTAGTGTCCGCGAGAGACGAGTGTTGAAGGAGGCCCCTCAGTGCGTTCCGGGCGCGATCGACTACGCCCAGACCCCGATTGAAGCGCCTTTGTGTTTTGGTTCGTGACGGCGCTTACACGAAGATGGCGGCCAGCCGAAGGGTCGGCTGGGAACGGAAGGCCCCCCAATCGACCTCATCGAGCATCGCCTGCAAACGCTCTTTGGTGGAAAAACCAGGTGGAAAAACCAGGTGGAAAAACCTGCGACCGATTCCCGATTCAACCAAACAGTCTTGTAGTTCCGTCCACAAGCGTGATTTTCCGCGTCCGATGAAGATCTTGTGCGCGGTCGCCCGTCTATGCGGCGGCGCCTAAACTGCTGGCACCCTCGACCTCTATCAGCTTCCCTGAACCGACGTCGTAAATGAAACCGTGGATCGGGATCGATTTCGGCACCAGGGGATGGGTACGAATACGTTCCACGTCATCGAGCACCGCCTGGCGCTGGTCCTTGATAGTCAGCCACTCGATGTAGTCTCCGGCGTGTGAGCCCGGGCCCTTGCCGACGTCCCGAAAACCTTCGCTGGTCAGCTGTGCCGTTTTCAGGCTGGAGGCCAACAAACCCCGCATCACCTCGTTGGAGAAAAATTCCATGCCGCAGTTGGTGTGGTGAATGACGAAGAATTCTCTGGTTCCCAGCAACTTGTAACTGATGACCAGGGAGCGGATCGCGTCGTCACTGGCCCGGCCACCGGCGTTGCGGATTACATGCGCGTCCCCTTCCGCCAGGCCCGCGTACTTGGCCGGATCCAGTCGCGCGTCCATGCAGGTGAGAATGGCAAACCCGCGGGCGGGTGGCAGCGCCAGCTTTCCCTTTTCCCCGAAGTTCGCGCTGTAGTTCCGATTCGCTTCCAGGACCTCATTCAGAATCTCACTCATAACCACCCTCCCGACCAGCCCGGCATTCCACTTGCAATCTCGCCGTCGATCAGGCCGGCGGCGACCGTGCCGGTATCGATGCCGATCGCTCCCACCGATAGCGCCGATCAGATTTTTCGGATGAAGGGCACTGTGGCGCAGCCCTCGCCCGCCCTTTGTCCATGATATATTCCGCTCTCCGAGGAATGCTGGACCGCACGGGAGGTGCAATCCGGTTCCTGGCTGCGCTCATGATCAATCTATGGGCTTATCGCCCCTCAGCCAGGGTGGCTTGCAGGTCTCGATGATTTGGGCCGCAGCCATCGCCTACATGCTCGATCGCAGGTTTCTCCATGCGGCGGGCTGGCTATTCGCCGGCGCCGTCTTGTGCTGCTTCGGCTTTATCCACGCCTACACCCTGACGCCGCAAGGCATCGAGAACCGGATCGGATTCTTGGTGACTCCGGCATTCACCATCAGCTATGTCGCATCGGCTCTATTTCTGGCCGGGTGCCATTGGTACGCGCGCCAGGCCGGTGCCTTCCTCGACGAGCCCACAGACCTCCCCCCAAGCTGAGCTTCACCACCCGGCCGGAACAGTTGATAGGTCCTGACTGGCGTCCCAGTCCCCGGCCTGCGTTGGCAGTAGTGCTAGTGCAAAGAGTGCGTACCGACCGGCGGGCAGGAGAGCCTCGAAACGCCAGCAACCGATTCAAGCGGCAATTCGCCTGCTCTGGTGAGATGGCGGTATGTAGGTCGGCAAACGCAACTCTTCCGCCGTGTACTCTCCCAACAGATCCATGGTCTGGTCCGGCCACAAGACGCTGAGATAAATCCGGTCGTAGGTGTCTATGACACTGACACTCCCACCATGCGCGGCGATTCTCGCTCCATCATACGAGGTGACTGCTTCCGGGCCGTCGAGATAAATCCATCTGTCAGGAGGGATGGATTCTATCAGCTGACACACTCTGCCCCTGTCCTTGGACCTGTGGGCGGTTCTCAGCTCAGCGGCAAACCCTCTCGGATTCCTGGGGATGTTGATGTACATGTTTGTCGAACAACGGAACCGGGCGATTTGGGGCAGGCACAGGGTGAAAGCCCGTTTCTTGGGCAAAAAGAATAGTTCAACAGTTGGGTGCTTACCATACGGGGTTCCCTGTAGGGTCTCGTGGTTTCTCATGTAGGAGAATGCTGGGCGCTGGACGCTGGCATGTGGGCGCGTGAATGCGCCACCGAGTATTGGCACAGGACCACAAGTCACCCGTTCAATCTGGACGATAATTGAGCCCAGAATGATCATCCACGGACGCTTGTGGATAGCGTGCGTTTTTCTCGTCTGAGAGATTAATTATGCTATGGCTTCTCTGCTGCCACGAGGGAACCGTGCGAATCAAGATCTTCAACTCGTCTGCCGAGTTCCGGGAATGGCTCGAGAAAAATCACGACTGTGTCGCGGAACTGTGGCTAGGTTTTTACAACCAACGTACAGACAAGAAAAGTATTACCTACCGAGAGGCGTTGGACGAAGCTCTGTGCTTCGGATGGATCGATGGAGTGCGCAAGAGCATCAACAAGACCACCTATAAACAGCGCTTCACTCCGCGAGCGGCTAAGAGTTATTGGAGCGCAGTCAACATCAGGCGCTTGGCTGAGCTAGCAAAGCTTGGCCTCGTCGCGCCTTCGGGCGCGAAGGCGTTCGAGCAGCGCACGAGCGACTCGGGTAAGTATTCTTTCGAGTCACGGCAGAAAAAATTGGCTCCCGCTTACGAGAAGCAGTTCAAAGCTAACCACTCGGCGTGGGAATTCTTCCGGGCACAGGCGCCCTGGTACCAGAGGACATCCAGTTTTTGGGTTATGAGCGCTAAACAAGAAGAGACTCGTCAACGGCGACTGGCGACGCTGATCGGCGATTCAGAGAAAGGGTGTAGGCTGGGCATGCTTACATCGAAGGTGAAGCAACCGCAAGATTCAGAGAATCGCTCGAAAGTTAAGAAGCAACCAGGGTAATAGCTTGAACTCGATCGCGCCTTCCGGATGACCGGTCCCCCTACTGGACCGTGTAGCGCTGCCCCGGTTTTGCGGCCCGATCCCCCAACTCGACTCGCGAATCCAGCCAGATGATCAGATGATCCCGCCCCAGCAAGCGATGGCCTCCTGCGCGAGAGACTCGGACCGAGGTGAACTTTTTTGTGACCCAACCATCTCGTTTTGTTGTCCGATCATCCGCCGCTAGGCTTAGGCTCTACCCGGTTGCGACCGTTCTTCTTGGCTTCGTATAGCGCAACGTCCGATGCGTCCAGCACGCGCTCCGCATCGCCTTCGCCGGCACCTTTGGAGACCGCAACGCCCACGCTTACTGTCACCGAACGCTGCGCTGCCGCTGTTTTAACTGCAGTGGCGGATATGCCTGCACGAATCTGCTCTGCCCGGACGACCGCTGCAGCCAAATCGCACCCTGGAAGAACAAGCAAGAACTCTTCTCCACCGTATCTCCCGACGCTGTCGTAGTTGCGAAGGCCCGAGCGCAACCGGTGTGCAACCTGTTTCAGAGCTTCATCGCCAAAAAGGTGTCCCAGCTCGTCATTCACCACTTTGAAGTGATCAACATCGACCAGTGCGACAGCGACTGACGTCCCCTCTCGTTTCGAGCGAGCTAGTTCTTTACCAAGACCATCCATGACTGCTTTGCGATTCATGAGTCCGGTCAGCGAATCGTGTGTCGCCGAGTGCCGCATGGCCTCACGGGCGGAGATCAATTCTTCTTGGAGGGCGAGGATTCGTTTCCCGACCATGAGCTTCGCTTTGAGTTCCAGCTCATCGAAGGGCTTGACCAGATAGTCGTCAGCCCCTGCCTCCATCGCCCTCAGCAGGTCTTCCCGATTATCTTTGGCAGTGAGAAGAATGGTATAGACATACGATGCGGACGCACCTTGCCCACGCAGCCGTCGGCATACCTCGGTGCCGTCCATCTTGGGCATGACCCAATCCATGAGGGCCAGTTTGGGACTGTGAGGCTGCTGCAGAACTGTCCAGGCTTCCAAACCGTCGGTCAGAGCGATGACATCGAAGCCCCAGCGCCGGAGATGTCCGGAAATCAATCGCTGATAGACCGGCGAATCTTCGACCAACAGGATGCGATTATCTGCTTTGTTCCCCAATGTGGCCCCGATTCAAGAGTCTGCACGTGAGACCACCCATCGGCGACCGTGCCAGACGCAACTCCCCAAACGTTGCAAACCACACTTTCGGAACATCCTAGTCTTCGGCTGGAGGAATGAGAAGTTCCACAGCAGGGGTTCCGGGAATTCCGCTAACTGCGCGAGCGTGTCGACTCCGCGCGATCCTCGAGAGCGCTTATCGGGTTGTTCTTGTTCAGAAGACGTTCCAGCTCCTGGTCAAGCGCGACTGGATTGATTGGCTTCGACAGATACCCATCAAAGCCTGCGTTCAAGATCTTCTCGCGGTCGCCCTGCATTGCATAGGCGGTGACGGCCAGCACAGGCAACGAATGGAAGGTCGGATTGTCCCTGATCTGCTGTATCGTCCCGAATCCATCCAGCACCGGCATGCCGAGGTCGACGAGCAGGATATCGGGCTGCGCTTCTGCAATCCGCTGTAGGGCCTCCTCGCCGTTGCAGGTTTCAATCACGTCATAGCCGCGTATCTCGAGCAGCTCCCGGAGGAGCTCACGATTGACGGCATTGTCTTCAGCGATAAGAACCGTTTTCATTTTTGTGCCGCCGCTCTGGTCTGTTTGCCGCCTTTGAGGACACGGGTAATCTCTGCGATGAGCTGTTGCTGCCAAAGACCGTTCTTCGGAAACAGAGCCTGAGTTTCGCTGCCGAGAAGCGCTATTTCTTCGGGAGTGAGGTTCTTTCCTGTCATGACAAAAATAGGGAGATCCCGTAGGGCCTCTTGTTCCCGGATGTGACGAATGACCTGAAAACCGTCCATCCCGGGCATCAACAGGTCAAGCAAAACCGCCCCGACCAGCTTCGACGAGAGAACCTCCAGCGCCCTCGCTCCGGTTTGGACACTCTGAGTCTCATATCCGACCGACTGGAGGGTTTCGGTCAATAACTCCAGGGTCCTCACATCGTCGTCCACAAGGAGAATCGCCGAGTCGTCGTCCATGGGTCGTGGCACATACTTGCAAATGGTATCCAGCAACAGAGTTTTGCGGATCGGTTTTACCAGATAGTCCGTCGCGCCTAAAGCAAAGCCCACCTGTTTCTGATCAACGACGGAGAGGATAATGATCGGAACACTGGCTGTCTCCGGCTGCTTTCGTAACGCAACCAGCGATTCGAAGCCGTTGCCGCTCGCCATAAGCACATCCAAGATAATCGCATCGGGCTGCAACTGCTTCGCCTTCTCCAGCGCTTCCGTGCCGGATTCGGCCGTGGCCAGCCGATAGGCCGGGGCCAAGTAGCTGGTCAGAAGCTCCCGGGCTGGAAGTTCGTCGTCGACCACCAGGATGAGTGGATTAGTTCGAGCTCCACTTACAGGCGGGGCCGTAGGGGCTGAAACCTTCGCTCGTTGCGGACGCTTGTAGGTGTCGCTTCCCAACGGAAGAGTGACGGTAAATCGACTGCCTTTGTCCAGTTCGCTCTCCAGCGAGATCTTGCCTCCCTGTTGCTCGACCAGACGCTTGGTAATGGCGAGTCCCAGCCCAGTACCTTGCTGCGTGTTCGCGCTGCCTCCCTCGACTTGCCGGAATTCTTCGAACACAAGTTTCTGATCTTGGGCTCGAATGCCGATCCCAGTGTCGGCGACTGAGATACGGACCGCATCGCCATCCTCGTAGCAGTCGATGTCGATTCGGCCATCTTTGGGGGTGAATTTCACGGCATTGCTAAGCAGGTTGTACAGGATCTGCTTGAAGCGCACCCGATCGGCATAGACGGGGAGATCGCTTTCGAGTTTGTGTTCGACCGTAATCTGCTTTGCCATGGCCAACGGCCGAATGGTGGAGAGGACCTCCGGCAAGGCCTCGCTGATCTGGAAGCCCTCGCAACGGAGTTCAAGCTGTCCGGCTTCGATTTTTGAGAGGTCCAGAATGTCATTGATCAGCTGCAACAGATGACTGGAGCCTTGCTTAATGTGGTGAACGAAGCGCTTCTGCTTGTCATTGAGTTGTCCCGCTGTTTGTTCTGCCAGGAGGTCGGAAAAGCCGACAATGGCGTTGAGCGGAGTGCGTAACTCGTGGCTCATGCTGGCCAAAAACTTGCTCTTCAGGTTGGTTGCGCGCTCGACCTCGCGGTTGCGGAGGTCCAGTTCCCGGTTGGCGACGGCTAATTGGGTAGTGCGTTCCTCGACCCGGCGCTCCAACTCGTCGCGCGCCCGCAGCAGTGCGCTGTCACGCTGCTGAATCTGCTCCAACATCTCATTGACCGATTCGATCAAGGTGGATACTTCGTCACGATTTCCGGTTGCAACCGCCCGAATCGAATAGTTCTTCTCGTGGGACACAATGCGGACCGTCTGCGCCAACCTCACCACGGGTTCGGAGATAACACGTTGCGCCACTCTTGAAATCAGCAGGGCAACCACCAGCGAGATCAGCAATACCGCGGCCGCGATGGATGCGTAGCTTTTCAGGCGATCGTCGAGTGCCCGCAAATCTGACAGGATATATACAAAGCCGGTCAGTTTCCCTTGGAAGATGATCGCCTGGACCAACACCATCTGTCCGTGCGCAAACCAGTGAGCCTGTGTTTGACCGGCCGGCAGGGCGGGAAGCGGCAGATCTCTCCCGCTGCCATCACGCCAGTAGCCGGCAAAAGTCTGGCCGGCCGGTGTGTAGATTGCGGCGTATATGATGTGAGGAGAAGCGTTCAACGCCGATAGCGTGTTTCCGGCGGTACGCGGATCGTTGAACACAAGGGCCGAGACTGTATTGGACCCGAGGATTTGGGCCTCGGTGGACAGGTTACCCACGATGCCCACTCGAAAGGTGTACAGATCATAGGCAAAAAAAGCCGCACAGGCCAGCAGCAAGGCCGCACCGCTCACCAGCATGTTCATCCACGTGAGTTTCTTGGAGATCGAATAGTGTTGGAATTTGAGCATTGTTCAATCTCCGGGCGCGGCATTCCTTCTGACCGTGGTCGCCACCTTGAGCAAATCAGAGCTCAGGGTCAGACCGGCGTGCTGGGTCGCGGTCAGGTTGACCTCGAAGCGAACTTTTTTCCCTTCCAAAACAAACTGGATCATGCCGCCACGCTGGGCAAACTGGGGCATATCGCTGACGGTCAACACAGGCTCTTTGTTCACCGCGGTGATGATCTTGTTGAGATGGCTGCCCTCGGTAAGACTCAAAAACAGAATCTGGCAGCTGCCCGACTGCTCCGGACCGGAAATTCGCTTGGCGACTACACTTTTGCCGCCTATGGTCTCGCCTGAAAGGGTGGCATCGAGGGTCGGGCCAAAGGGATCTTGCCCGAGGACACACACGGTAAAAGAACCGTCTTGGGCAGCCTTGGCGGGCCATTCGACGAATCGGCCAAAATTGTAGAGGTAGGCGGCTTTCACGTCATAGTCGGTGGGTTTCGGGCTCTGCGCGCCTACGCCAGGAATCACAAGGAGCGCCCAAGCTAGAACCAGCGCCGTGAGCAAGGGACGCTGACCAGGGATTCGCCGCGTCCCTTGATCTTCGAGAATGCACCCGGGGGAGCCTGCGCGATCGTGCCTCATGGATATCAATCCGCAGCCCGTCTCCACGTGATCTGCGCGTAGGCGCTCCTCTCGGTAAGCACAGAACCGGACTCGGCGTGACGAGGCTGCAACAAATTCTGTCCTGTGACTGAGAACTCAAACGTCTTAGCAAAGTGCCAACCCAGCCGAGCGTCCACAGTCTGGTACGCCTTTGCCGATTGCGCGGGCAACGCACCCACATAGCGGTAAGTAGGATCAAACTCAAATCCTTTGGGCAGATTGAACAGAACCTGCGCCGTTGCTTCGTTGTGCGGGCTCGATCCCTCATACATAGAAACATAACTGGTCTTCGTGTGGGTCGGTTTATCCTGGAGGTTCAGGCTTACATAGGAATAGGTGGCCTTCAGGTCCATCCAGCGCGTCACTTTCCAGTCCGGTGAGATTTCGCCCCCATTGGTGGATCCCATGATGCCGTTGGCAAACGGGAGTGAGACGAGAACGTAGGAGGGAGGTGGCGAGGCCACGATCGAAAGGGATGGGGTCCCAAAACTGGTGAGGTCGTTGTACTGGTTGTGGAAGGCTGCGATGTCCACGTAAAAACGAGGTGTCACAAGCCTGCGATATCCTGCTTCATAGCCGAGCAGTGTTTCCGACACGAATTGCCGGTTGTCGCAGATGCAAACAAACACGGTGGGGTTTGTTACGGCCAGCCCGCTCAGCTCGAGATCCTCATCGATCCGGGAGGGCGTGCGTACGGCGCGCGATACCGCGGCCCATAACGTCTGACGAGCAGTCGGCGTCCACAACAGCCGCGCGCCGGGCTCGCTTTCCCAGCCGGTGAAAATGTTGTGTTCAAACTTCGATCCGACGGTCAGCCAGAGTTTATTAGGAAGAATCGCGATCTGGTCCTGCACGAACGCGCTGTAAATATTGTCGCTTTCATGATGCGGATGAAAGTTTATGCTAGCAACGGTTTGGACAACATCACTTGGACTCAATCGTGCTCCAAGCCCCCAGATGACTTCGTTTCGCTGCTTGAAGACAAAGTGGTGAATCAAGTCAATGTCAAACGTGTTACGAGTTTCTCCCAGTTGCGCTCCGAGACGGTATGTCCGGTCATAAGAAGCCTGGACCTGGAGGTCGGAACTACTACTGAGGGTATGGCGCCAGCGCCCCAGGAGATTGCCGCCCGATACGTCTTGCGTACCGTCCACGGTGCGTTGAGCGGGGGGCGAGAAATAGCCGATCGTAACCTGCTGTCCGACAACACCTTTGTAAAGATCGCCCTGAACCGTCAGCGTGTCGCGATCTGTCAGTCTTGAATCCGTTCGGAAACCGGCTTGTCCCAGTTGCCAGGCGTCATAGTTATCGCGGTTGGAGTGGAATTCTGGCGCACGGCCGAATCCCATGGCATAGGCCCGATAGTCGAGATTCTTACCGTGGCCGCCGTAGCGAACCGCGTCCCTGGTTTGATCGATGTCGCCGCCGCTGGCCGATGCGTAGGTTCCGCGGGTATCCTTGGCATCCTTGGTGATGATGTTGATCACGCCATTGACAGCGTTCGATCCCCAGATCGTCCCCCCCGGGCCCCGAATCACTTCGATACGCTCAACATCATCGAGCAATACATTCTGGACGTCCCAGTAAACGCCGGCAAACAGCGGTGTGTACACGCTTCGGCCGTCAATCAGCACCAGGACTGATTTTGAAAAACTGCTTCCGAATCCGCGAATGCCCACGGACCACTGACTGGAGCTGATTCGTGCTACCTCCACTCCGGGTACAAGACGGAGTACTTCGGGAATGCTCGTGGCTCCAGAACGGCGAATGTCTTCTTGGGTCAGAACGTAAATTGCCGCCGGCGTCTTCCAAATCTGTTCTGGCTCTTTGGACGCGCTGGTCACCTCGACATTGGCGAGGTCTGCCAGGCTCAATTGCTTGAGCGATTCGCCCTTCACTTCGCCTTGTTGAGGACCGGCAAAACTACGGTCCACCAATCCGGCGAGCAGAAACACGACGACAAGAACAACGCGTTGCAACGATGTCACTACCCACCACGCATCTGCCTCAGCCAGGCCTCCAGCGGCATCTTTTCTGGCGCTAGGAACCGGCCATAACCACATACTCATGAGTAATCTCGCGTTCCGGGAGCGCGGTCCTGTTTCTAACCGTTCCCACCTGCAGTTGCCGCACTCCGCGATAGAAAAGCAGCCGTACCGCTCCTGACAAACCGCTCAAACTCGTCAAAGATTTGCGGATCCCACCATCCCTTGGCTACTTCTTGCTTCATGGTTTGCAGAGCATCGGTGATAGAAAAGGCGGGCTTGTACGGTCTTACCGTCGTGAGCGCGTCGTACACATCCACGACCTGTAATACTCGGGCTGTAATTGGTATGGTTTCTCCTGCAAGGCCATCCGGATATCCAGAACCATCAAACTTTTCATGGTGGTGGCGGATGACGGGCAGGACGGAGCGAAAGGACTTGAGGGGCGCGCAGATGCGTTCCCCGACCACAGGATGCTCGCGCATCAGTTTCCATTCGTCGGGGGACAAACTGGTCGGCTTCAAGATGATGGAATCAGGGATGGCAATCTTTCCGATGTCGTGGACCACGCCGGCGCGCCGGAGAGCGGTAATCTGATCTTCCGGAAGTCCGAGATGTTCTCCCAAAGAAGCCGAATACTCCGCCAAACGCTCGCAATGACCGTGGGTGTAGGGATCTTTGCCTTCGATACTCCTAGCCAGGCTAAACAGCACAGCCTCGGCACGCTCCAACTCGTCGGTACGCTGTTTGAGTTTGAGCAGCGATCGAACACGCGCAAGCAGTTCGGTGCGATCAACCGGCCGGCTCAGAAAATCATCGGCTCCGACCTGGATGCCCTCGATGCGGTCCTGCTTGTCGGAAAGAGCGGTGACGAGGATGACCGGTATCAGGTAGGTCTCCGGACTCGCTTTAATCCTCTGGCAGACCTCGAACCCGCTCAGCTGAGGCATCATTACGTCGAGAAGAACCAAATCAGTCGGCACCCTGGCTAGCTGGTGCAGGGCCTCGGCGCCGTCGGCCACGGTGATGACTTTAAACCCCTGGGTGGTGAGAAGCTCGTCCAGCAGTTCCCGGTTTGCAACCTGATCGTCCGCGACGAGAATGGTCCCGGTAACTAATTGATTGGACTGTGATCGCACACTTCACCTGCCGACTTCGGTTCGGTGGGTGCTAGCCTGGCACAGCACAGCAGGTGTGGGTAGATTACCGAAGTTTAGACAGAGGGTGGCAAGTCTCCGATCGTCCGCTACGGACTCTCTACTTGACTGATGAATTCCCGTATTGCCTCTTGGTTTTGATTGGTCATTTGTGCGAAGCGGATTCCCTGCCGGGTCTGCTTTGCCCACACGACCGTGCCGAAGGTGTCAATCATTACAGCGGAGCCGGACAATCGGAAGGCTAAGCGGACCGTCTCGCCGGGTTGGAGGTTTCCGGCTTCCACCTGGATCCCGCCCTGGCTGAGGTTCCAGGTCCTACCACGGATGGTTTTGGAGCCCACAGTGCATGTTACCTCCGTTTGCAATGGCACCCGGGCGTATCGGCGCCGGTTCTCGATCATCGTTCCGCGCACGGTTCGAAACAAACGGGCTAACTTGTGTCTGTCTACGGGCTTTTGAAGAAAGAAAGTAGCTCCCGTGGCAAAAGCCTGATGCATTGTTTCTCGCTCATCCTGCCCGGTAACGATGACGATCGGCGTTGATTTGTTCCACGAAGACGCTCGAACCCTTTTCGCAAGAGCAAAACCGTCTAGATTCGGCATCTCCAAATCCAGGAAGACTCCATCGAACTTCTCCTGGTTAACCAAAATGGCTGCCTCCTGACTGTCACTGACTGGGCGAACTTCTGCTTCGAGGGATTCGAGAACCTCGGTCATTAGTTCCAAGCTCGCTGGGTCGTCTTCGACCACAAGGAGTTTTAGTGACAGCATGTTTGCCTCCTGGCTTGTCGCAAGCCCGGTTCACTGGATTGTTGTTGTTGGCTGTCTTTTGCGACTCCGGCATTCACCATTCGCTACCTCCCGTCGGCGCTTGTTGCTGGCAGGGTGCCATTGGTATGCGCGGAAGGCCAGTGCCTTCCTCGACGACCCTGAAAACCTCACCCCATGCTGAGCCTCACCCCCGGGGGGAACATCTCGAGTAAAAAGGAGTTTACATCTCCAGTTGACAAGCTACATGCGGGGGACTACGGTGTTGCCGTTGTTCTTTGTCTTGTTCAAGTTGCTGGGCCCGTCTTCGATCCCTCGGGTGTTTACAATCGGGCGGCGGTTACCGAGGTGATCTGGGGCTGCGCCCGCTTGCGAACTATGCTCTCCCCCTTACTGCTATGAAACTCGTCAAATCAGATCTCGGAACCTTCGTGGGCTGTGGTCTGGCCCTGGCGATCCTGTGCTCGCTGGTCTCGCTCGGGCAACCGGTCGCTCTGGCTCAGTCCCACGCCGTAAAACACACCATGGAGGCGCGTTCCGCCTTCGCAACCGGAATCGAGGGCCAACTGCGGCAGCGCGGAATCGATGCGCGTGTTCAGTTGGAAGGTGATCAGAGAGATGTACTTCGTGTCGAGTGGCAGACCGTAAGCCGCCGCGACATTTACGCCTTCGTCAATTCCGCTGCCGTACGCGATGCTGCCGACCGCGGCTTCCGAACGATCGCGTTCACCAACGGCGAACAACGGTGGGATTACGATCTCGCCCGGAATTCGATGGTGTGGAACACTTCGTCCGCTGAATAAGCTTTCACCGGTCAGGCCGGCGCGGCAACACCGGACACGCTAGGCGGCAACGGAACTGGTAGCCTTCACGGCAGAGGCCACAACCTCGAAGGTTACCTTGATTTCGTTCTTAACCTTGAGGACGCCGCCGGCTACGGTCACCGGCTCAATCCCGTAGTTGCTCTGATACAGCGAAAACTCACCGGAGGCGCGGAGTCGATCCGCGCCCAAGATCACGCGCGCCGCGATCGTTTGCTCGCCCGTGACACCGTGCAAGCTCAGCTTGCCCGCGATCTCGACACGATATTGACCAGGCCCGGCCGCGGTCGCCTTCACAGCGGAACCGTCGAATACGATGGTGGGGTAGGTCGCACTCTCAAGCACTCGCTCATGCATGATCGGTTCGATTTCGCGGCGGTCCTTTTCGTTTACATCGCCGGCGACCTCGAGCGAGGACGCCTGCACCTCTACGTGCACAGAAGAGGTCTCCAGGCGATCGACCTCAAGCCGGGCTTCCCCACTGAAATCGCGCACCGCAATAACCGGATTGTGGCCGAAAGCCGACAGCAACCCGCCGGCAGTTACCTGCACGGTGAAACGACTGGGCCGGGGCTCGATTCGATAGAGGGTTAGGGTCTTCGCGTCTTGCATCATTGGATTCTACAACCGCTTTCCCTCATCCCCCGGGGAGATTCTCGGGGTCATCGATGCTACCTGGCAATCGCCCGCTACCGACGACACACGCGCCCCACGTTCCGGTGTGAAGCGCCGCTTTGCGGCCACCACAATCGAGATCCTACGCCTCTTCGGAGAGTCGGCTGCCAGAGGCGCCGGCCCGGCCCACGGAAGCGACCTGATCCCGCACCCTGGAGCCTAGGTCCCCGAAGCGCTGTGCGATCGCCTGCCGCGTTTCCTCGCCCCGGGCGGGCGCAAACATTACTCCCAGCGCCAACCCGGCTCCAACGCCGCCGGCGAACACCAGCGAGTTCCGCACAACGTGGTTCTCTCCGCGCAGTGCGCGCGCCGTCTCCCCCACCCGGTCCGCGGCCGCCGCGTAGGTCCGCCTAGCCTCGGCCTTGACGTCGTCCAGTTGGTCGGAAACACGCTCGCGCACGTTCGCGGAAGCCTGCTCGGAAAGGTCCATCAGGTAAAGCGCCGTCCTGAGCGCAGATCTCATAAATTTCTTCATGCTGGTCCTCTCATCCTACCGTCCCATGATGGGCCCGGGATCAATGCAGACGGGGCGTCATCACCCCGCCTGCCGGTTCATTTTTCCGGATTAGGAAGCCTTGCGCTTGTCCGAGGTCTCGTCGATTTCGTGTTCGTTGCGTTTCCGTTCCTGCGACGGATCGTTCGGCCGATGCTGGCCTTGCGCCGGGTCGGGATTCGGGTTACGACCCTGCGATGGGTCCTTGGATTTGTCGTTCACGTCCTGCGGTGAATGCTGGCCGGGGTTCCGAGTTTCAGCGGACATACACGCTCCTGGTCTTGCTTGAATTTGTGTGCTGCCGTGCTTCGCAGTCCTGCGCCCTTTCCGCGTTGCGCCGTTACATCGCGATAGTCAGGCCACAAGTCTTTGGATCGTCCGCAGGACCGTACTTTCACAATGCGCCCGTTTGTGCGCGCGGTCCATACAACGGATCGTGTACCATGCCGACGGAACTTTCTCTAGGGCCGCCGCGCAAATGAGCCACGCCCACGCCAGTTTGACCTTGCTCTGGAAGACGCGCGGATGTTATCTGTTCTCAGCCTCCGCGATGGCCGGCGGGGGCTGACTTCGGGACACATCGTTGGCTGACGCTGTCAGTCCTGACAACTCGCCGGAATCGACGCACTCGCTCGGCTCGGGAGTTTCGATCGCCGAAGGCGAGGACCCCAACCGCCCCAAAAAGGCGATGGGCTTTCGCGACCTCATTCTCTTTTATGTAGTCACCGGGATAAGTCTCCGCTGGATCGCTACCGCCGCGGCCGCCGGGCCGAGTTCAATCGTCATCTGGATCGGAGCATGGCTAACCTTCTACACGCCGCTTGCGCTGGCGGTGATCGAACTCTCCTCCCGCTATCCGAGCGAAGGCGGCCTCTACGTCTGGAGCAAGCGGGCGTTTGGTGATTTTTCCGGCTTCATGTCCGCCTGGACCTACTGGGCAAGCAATCTTCCCTACTTCCCCGCCGTTCTTTATTTTGCCGCCAGTAACGCACTGTTCATTCATTCCGGCGCTTGGGGACATCTTTCGGGCAATTCCGCCTTCTACATCATCTTCTCGCTCATCGCACTCGCGGCAGCGACCCTGTTGAACATCGTCGGTCTCGACGTGGGGAAATGGCTTCACAACCTGGGCGCGCTCGCCATGTGGATTCCCGTGATGATTGTGATCGGAATGGGCCTGATTGCCTGGCATCGCTTCGGTCCGGCCACGACCTTCACGCCCCATGCACTCGTGCCTAAAACCCGCCTCAACGACATCATCTTCTGGTCGGTACTGACGTTCGCCTTTGGCGGATGCGAAACGGCGTCATTCATGGGGGAAGAGATCAGGAATGCCCGCCGAACGATTCCCTGGGCTCTCGTCATCGGCGGCCTGACCGTCACTTTCTGCTACATCGCGGGCACCGTATCGGTGCTGCTGGCGCTGCCCGCATCCGAAGTCAACGACCTGCAAGGACTGATGCAGGCCATCGCCCGGACGGCGGATCGCATCGGGTGGCCAGGAGTCATCCCGGTCGCGGCCTTCCTCATCGCGCTGAGCAATCTGGGGGCGGCGGGAGCCTACCTGGCCGCGGTCGCGCGCCTGCCGTTTGTGGCCGGCATCGACCGCTTTCTGCCCCCGGTGTTCGGGGCCCTTCATCCTCGTTGGAAGACCCCCTGGGTCGCATTGATCGTGCAGTCCGCTCTCGGTGCTGTCTTCATCTTCCTGGGACAGGCCCACACCACCGTGAAAGGCGCCTATGATGTGCTCGTCAGCATGGGCGTGATCACCTACTTCATCCCCTATCTGTACGTGTTCGCCGCACTCTACAAGCTGCAGAGCGAACCTGCAGGCCCGGAGGTCATTCGCGTGCCGGGGGGCAAAGCGGTCGCGAAGCTGGTTGCCGTGGTTGGCTTCATCAGCACGACGCTGACCATCGGCATATCGGTTGTGCCCCAAACGGACGAGCCCAACAAGCCGCTCGCTCTCGTGAAGGTCGTCGGATTATCCGCCGCACTGGTTTTGATGGGTGTCTTGATTTACTGGTTGGGCAAACGGCGGGCCCGCCTTCGGCCCGCAAGAACGACAACGGGCACGGGATGAGCTCACCGGGATGGTGGTGCGCCCTCATAAGCGCTCACTTAAGACAGTATCCCTTCCGCACGTCATCCAGTGGCTAATCAACTAGTCAAAACGGCGCAGTCCGCAACTAAAAACCTTCAAGCATCCACACGTTCGAAGTTCCGCGGGCCTTCCAAAACGCAAGATGCTTGCCATCCGGCGCCGGAATCGCCCAGCCGATCGCCATCTGTGCATCCTCGAGTATTGTCTTCGTGTGCCCCTGAAGATCAATATTCAGCAGCGCCCATTTTCCGGTGTTGGTATAGGCGGGTGCCCAAATGCTGCGGCCGTCAGCTGCGAAGTCAATGCTGTTGATTCCGGCCCAGGCCTGCGCCGTCACTGTGCGCCTGGAACCATCTTCCACAGAAATGAAGGTGATGCTTGGGTCTCTTTGAAGAATCTTGCCTTTTGCAGTGGCTAAGATTTTCCCATCGGGTGACAAGGTCCAGTTGTAGGCGTAGGAACTTTCATCCTGAAGTCTGAGTTGCGGCAGTTCTTCACTCTTGCCGGTCATGGGATCAAAACGGAAAAACGATACCTGAGTCGGACTTCGCAAATCATACAAGCATAAGTCCGACGGTGGTCGACTACACTGCATATTACCCATGCCATCGTGTTGCAAAACCGCCTGCGGTGGACCGCCGGAAAGCGATACCCGCATCAGACGACGCGGTGACGCGGGCTCCCCCAACCGCGGCCAGACTTCGAAGAGTACGGTCGAATTGTCCGGAGCGAGACGAGGCAACGAAGTCTCCTCGTTTCCTCCTATCAAAAGCTCAGGTGCGCCCTCGCCAACTCGTTGTTTAAAAATGTGAAAAGTACCGTCGCGATCCGAGGTGAACAACACCTCTTTGCTGTCCGCGGTCCATGAGAAGGGATAGTCCCTCCAGTTATCGAGCGTCAGCCGTTGCGGCGCGCTGAGTCGCGTGCCACCTGAGTTCAGTTCTCCAACATAGATACTTGGATTCAAATAGTTCTTCGTATAGGTGATTCGTTTACCATCTGCGCTGGCGCTGAGACCTGATACTTCGTCGGGCGCAGCCGTCAGACGTACAGCAGTTCCGGCAATGCGTCCTCGAGCGTCGACGGGCACGGACCAAACATTGGAATCATCCTGGTTCGGCGGCGGCTCAGAAATCGAATAGACCAAGTGGTTGTCAGCCGTCCAGACCAGCGCCGGACCAAGCTGCATCTCCCTACCGATTTCAGCTTGGCGACCGCCTGAAACGAAGATCGTTTCCTGGCGGCCGCTAGGAAGATCGAACAGGGCTATGCTGGTGTTGGCTTTCCAATCTGGCGCATACTGGCTGACAACGTAGGCGATTCCTCGTCCATCCGGCGACCAAGCAGGCACACCGAACGTGCACATCCGGCAGGCGGCAAGCCGCCTCGGTCCTTCTCCGTCGCCCTCCATTACCCAAATTTCCTCAGCATGCTTCGGCCCTTTCACAAACGCAATCTGCGATCCGTTGGGGGAGATAGCAGGAAGCTGGCCATTGTCAATCAGCTTTCGAGGCGAGCCGCCCATGATCGAGACCTGCCATAAGCTCGGGGACGCAGTCGGCCCTTCTACCCAAGTCGCGACCAGATGGCTTCCATCGGGATACCACGCCGCGGGGATGGGAGTGAACCCAGAGGGGAAGACCAAAGAGTGGGTTTCACCGCTATCGATGTGCCGCAAGTAAACACCTGTCCTATCGGCAAATGCCAGGTATTTGCCGTCCGGAGAAATGGCAGCTCCTAGAACAGGGTTTTCTTCAGGACTGGCAGTCAGCCGCCGCTGTTTGATCTGTACGGAGGGGACCTGCGCAGACTGGTGTCTCCAATGGGCAATGACCCATCCCAGCACCACGCCGGCCAGCAAGACTGCAAGCGCAGCCGAAATATGCAATCGCTTCGGGCTGGTAATGGGCTGAGGAACCCCTTGGGCTGGAACAGTTGGTGCACCTCCATTTACCGGAGCCAAGAACCGGTACCCTCGCCGAGCTACGGTTTCTACAAACCGTGGATTTTCTGCTGAGTCATCGAGGGCATCGCGCAGCCTGCGTATGGCTGCGTTCAGGCTGTGGTCGAAATCGACGAATATATCTGCGGGCCAGAGCTTCTTTTGCAATTCTTCACGAGTGACCACCTCGCCGGGACGCGCCACGAGCATGGTCAATATTTGGAAGGGCTGCCCCTGTAGCTTTACCTTCGATCCGTTGCGCCGTAGCTCCCCTGCGCGCAGGTCAACCTCGAAAACCCCAAACTGGATAGAACGCGGCTCTTTTTCGCTGACAACCGCCATACTCGCCCCGACTATTCCGCAGTCTAGCAGAGTGCGACCGCGATTACCGATGTGATGCGTCCGCCTAAGTATCTGACGCGAGAAGATTTACTTCGTTACCCAGCTATGACGCGCAAATCACCCGTAAAGCGTTGAGATACGTACTCGCGAAAGCGATGCTCGGCCCTATTGGGAGGTGAAGTGCCGTGCATCGTAAGTTCAAATCCATTCTTCTAAACGCCCTGACAAGTTGCGCTTTATTGGCCTCGGTCCCAATGAGCTTTGCAGAAAATCCACAGATCGCTGTTTCTGTCTACGACGATGCCGGCGTGCCGAAGGATACTCTTGCGAGTGCTGAGGGGCGTGCCGCGAAAATATTTCAGCGTGCTGGGCTCGACGTGAGCTGGCTCACCTGTGTTCGTCCAAACTACGCCAGTTGTGCCACAGCATTCAATGAAATCGGTGGGCCCGTCCATCTCGTCTTGCGGATCAAGCCGAACGGCGCAAGTTGGACCAGCGACGCAGCTTTTGGGGTTGCTTATCTGGCGTCCGACGGTACCGGGCGATATGGCGACGTGTTCTGGAAGAGAGCAAGCGATCTCCAGGCGAACTCGAAGGTTGATCTAGCGTCAATTCTCGCCAGTGTCATGGCTCACGAAATGGGGCATTTGCTGCTCGGATCGAATGCCCATGCCATTAGCGGCATCATGCAAGCGCATTGGGAGGATGATGAATTTCGACGTATCAGCATGGGATCCCTTCTGTTCTTGCCAGGGCAGGGTAAACGAATGCGCGCGAGAATAACCCAGCGGGAACAGCTTCTCATGTCGAGAGGCGAGGGTCGGCGCGACTAAACATTTTCCAGCCTCAGCCGTCCGGAAGTTATCGCGAAGCCGAGCTTCCTGCCCTGCTCATGCTGCGCAACAGCCTAAGTTAGCGCTTATGGGGGGTGCGCCCTGGAGTGCGCCCCATAGCGCTAACTTAAGGAACAGGGTTTAGTGGTTGCGGACCTATCCTTGGTGAATGTGTATCGTCAAAGCAAGCTGGAAGCTCGCGTCGTTGTTTCCCGCAGGATGGCAGCAAGTGGCGTGGCAGTCGCGTGCGGTCGAGCGATTGCGTGGGTTTCCATCTCCTGACGTGCTGTTGCGTATGCTACTCCTGCATGTGGCGCGGGGTTACACTTTGCGGGAGACGGTGGTGCGCGCCCAGCTGGCGAACTGGGCTGACATTCCGGATGTCGCCTTGCTCAAACGCCTGCGCAACAGCGAGGAGGGGCTACGTTTGTTGTCGATCGAATTGCTTCGGGAAAACGTCGCGTACCGGCTCGAAGAAGCTATCAGCCGGACGATCCGGATTGTGGATGGCACGATCGTCAGAGAGCCAGACAAGACGAGGAGCCAATGGAGGATTCTGTACAGCATCAGACGGCCGAGTCTGGTGTGTGACTTTTTCAAGGTGACGGCCACGATTGGCGAAGGCAGCGGAGAGTCATTCAATCGTCTGCCTGTGGGTCCGCACGAACTTATTCTCGCGGATGCCCGGTACTGCTCAATCGCTGGATTGAGCATGTTTGCAACATGGTGCTGATGTGTTGGTTCGCGTCTACCCTCAGAGCTTCGTGGCGTACTCTGCACACCACAGACGTATCTCCCTCCTTCCGCGATCACGCACTCTGTCCAGAGTGGGGCAGTTCGGCGCATGGAGGGTTGTCTTGCATGGTCAAGATTCGGCGTTTGCGGGCCGGTTATGTGGAGTTCGAAAGAGCGACTGCGCGATTCAACGGGCGCATCGGTGCTTGCAGCGCAAATCGAATTTGCTACGTACGTGATCGTGTTTACGACGCGCTCCGTCGGTTCGACGGCGGACGTTCTGAGATCGTACCGTATGCGTTGGCAAATTGAGTTGGTGACTCTCGGCGCGGGGGACCATGTAGTCCTTCGCGTGAATTCAGTTTCGCGCTTCACCAGATCCAGCAAGATATCGAACCGCAACTCTCCTTGCAGCAAACGCTCTATTCGTGGAATCAGATTGCACAAGCTCTTGCGGAAAAGTCGCGCAACCGACTACTTCAATTGGCGAAATGGCGTGCCTCGCGAACATCGCTCAAAAGACCGACCGATCGGAACCTGCTACCCGTCAGAAGCCGGCCTCTATGCCGAGTCGTGGGCTCCGTCCACGCCCGTAACTGTCGCGGTAGGGACGACCATCACTGATCGCCCCCCGCACAGATCCGTACGAGCGCGTCTACGCATACGGCTCTTACGAAGGATGAGTGGCGTAGAAGCGTGCATCGGGATAGGGGTGCAGAACGCGGGGTG
>WNFP01000338.1_pt1 | contig 34629 bp, 32 predicted proteins | sample 5400201 | NCBI WGS metagenome assembly WNFP01 (sample SAMN13153355, study PRJNA577476) | soil metagenome | isolation source: 115 cm saprolite under Madrone tree | place: USA:California | collected 2016-06-14 | reverse complement strand
ACCAGGTAGATCAATTGTGTCAGTCCAGCCTCCACCACCGCGAATCGCAAGTCCACCACCAGTCGCAAGTAACTGACCACCAGCACAATGGAAACAAGCGACGAAATCACGAAGGCCGCATGAATCGAAATGTGATCCGCCAGATAAGCCAGCAGCAGATGAAACGCAAAGAACGCACATGCCAGGAAAAAATAATTCATCGCGTGCAGATCGTTTCCGCGCAGCGTGGACAGGATGAACACCAAAAAGAAAAAGAAGAACAGCGACACCGGAGCGAAATAGCTGATTCGTCCCGCCAGCGGTCCGGGTTGCAGCTTCTGCGGCATCTTCAAGGCAATGTCAAATCCGGACACCAGGTTCTGATAATTCCACTGCAGTTCCCAGCCGTTCGCCGTCTGCCGTTTTTCGCTCGGTGAGAGTGAATTGTCCGGGAAATCAAAACCGGAGAAGTCCGTTTTCACCAGCAGGTGAAAATCGCGCGCTTGCGAAATTTCCTTCCCGCTCCCGTCCGCATTTTCTCGCGCAAAGGTGTATCGCCAACTGTCCAGCCCTTGCGACCGATAGGCTGCGTGCAACACCGACTTTGCTCCGGCCGCCAAGCGCGCCCGCGCCACCGCCTGCGAACCGCTGAACGTCACAGTCAGTGGCTTGTCGTCCAGAAGTAATTGCACGTTGTCATACACCGCCTGCTGCGCCGGAAACGGCAGTTGAATCACGAACTCTTCTTCCCGCGGAGTCGGATTCTGAAACGTGTAGGCCCCGTCGAAATCCACTTTGTACGTGCTGAACCACAACAACCCTTTTTGCCGGTAGTCAATGTGCAACGTCGCGGCAACGTGGCTCGCGTCGATCTTCACCGGCCCCGAGCGCAGGTAACTCTCCGTTCGCGTGGTTTTCTTTCCCTTCTCTTCTACTTCTACGGTTTTTTGCTCTTGCCATTCCCGCGCAATCGACGGCGGCGCCTGCCCTTGCGGCGCTCCCCACGTCGACGCCACACGCCCGGACAGCCCGGACTCCGCGTTGTACGTTCTGTAGAAAATGGTGGATCCCAGAATGGCCCAGGCAACCGCCGTGCAAACGAAAATCGCGATGATCGCTACAATCCGCTTCAACATGTGGGTTGTGCCCCGACTCTCTCCGCCGCCATGCCAATCTATCTCCTCTAGTTGGCGATGTCAAGTACTTTTCATCGCAAAGTGACACGCCGGCGGCACAGACGGTAAATCACACGGCGTGGTGACGTTTGGGCATTCAGACGCGGAGACGTTCCATTTCCCGCTCTGCTATCCTGCTCACTATGGGCTGCGCTCGACCCTTGCCTCGACCGCACTTGCAGCACCAAGGAGCCCCATGCAGTCGCTACGACTGAATCCCATCCTCAACACGGACTCCTACAAGCTCACCCACTGGTGGCAATATCCACCGGACACGCGCCACATCTATTCCTACGTCGAATCCCGCGGCGGCATGTTCGACGAAACCATGCTCGCCATGCTCCAGTACATCCTCAAGTCCAATTTCGCCGGCCAGGTTTTCACTCTCGATGACGTCGAGGAAGCCCGCCGCGTCGCCGCCGCGCATTTCGCCGGCCGCGCGAAAACTTTCAACTACGAAGGCTTCAAATCGCTCCACGCCAAGCACGGCGGCCGCTTGCCTCTCCGCATCCGCGCCGTCAAGGAAGGCATGGTAGTCAAAAGCCACAACGCCTTCATCACCATCGAAAACACCGACCCGGAATTTTACTGGCTCACCAATTGGGCCGAAACCGTTCTCCTCCAAGTCTGGTATCCCATCACCGTCGCCACGCTCTCCCGCGCCATCAAGCAAGTCATTGGCAAAGCCCTGGTCCGCACCGGCGATCCTTCGCTTCTCCCCTTCAAGCTCCACGATTTCGGATTCCGCGGTGTCTCCTCCAAGGAATCTGCCGCCATCGGCGGCGCCGCGCATCTTCTGAATTTTCTCGGCACGGATACGCTCGCCGCCATTCAGCTTCTCAATCAGTTTTATTCCGCCGATCTCTCCGCGAGCGATCCCGCGAATTGCGCCGGCTACAGCATCCCTGCTTCCGAACATTCCACCATCACCGCGTGGGGCGAAGCGCACGAGCTCGACGCCTACGCCAACATCCTCGCCAACTGTCCCGAGGGAATCGTCGCCTGCGTCAGCGATTCCTACGACATTTACAACGCCGTACGCAATCTTTGGGGCGGCGCGCTGCGCGAAAAAGTTCTGCAACGCGCGGGCACGCTGGTGATTCGCCCCGATTCCGGCGAAGCCGTCACCGTTCTCGAGGAACTCTTCAAAATTGTCAGCGAGAAATTCGGCTACGAAGTAAACCGCAAAGGCTGGAAGACCACTGTTCCCTGTGTGCGCTTCATTCAAGGAGACGGCGTCAACTTCTACACCATTCAGAACATTACCGCGCAGCTCACCCGCAAAGGTTGGTCGCAGGACATCTGGAGCTACGGCATGGGCGGCGCGCTGCTGCAACAAATGAATCGCGATACCCTAAAATTCGCATTGAAATGCTCCGCCATCGACCGCAACGGCCAGTGGCACAACGTCTACAAGAATCCGAAAACCGATCCCAGCAAAGCCAGCAAGGGCGGCCGCTTCAACCTCATACAAAATGGCAAGGAATTTGCCACCGTCGAGGCGGTCGAAGGCGCTCCCATCCCATCGAACAACGCACTGGAAACCATTCTCGAAGACGGCAAGATTTTGCGCAACCAAACGCTAGACGAAGTCCGCGCCATCGCCTCGTCCTACGACACCTACAATGACCCCATCTGATCAATCCTCCGAAACGTCGCGGCGGGCTTCAGCCCGGCCGCATTTTGGAGTGCGCGTGTATGCGGAAAAACTGACTCACCCGCCGCGCAACTTGAACCGCTGAATTTTTCCCGTCACGGTTTTTGGCAGCTCGCCGCAGAATCGCACTTCTCGCGGCACTTTGTACGAAACCAGACGCGCTTTGACATGTTCACAAATCTCGGTAGCAAGTTTCTCCGAACCGGGGATATTTCCGCGCAGCACAACGTGCGCCACCGAATACGAAAGTCCGCGCTCGTCGGTCGCGCCAACCACCGCGGCTTCGGCAACTTGCGGATGGCCCAGCAGCGCGTTCTCCACTTCCATCGGCGAAACCCACATCCCCGCCACTTTCAGCATGTCGTCAGCGCGCCCGCAGTAGTGGTAATAACCGTCCGAATCGCAAAAGAACTTGTCGCCCGTGACAATCCAATCGCCGTGTTTCGTTTGCGCCGTCAATTCCGGAATCCGCCAATACTCGGCGAACGCGCTTGCGCCGCGCACCTGGAGACTTCCAATCTCTCCTTCGCCGGACGGTTCCCCTTTTTCACCCGTGATTTTCACTTCGTACCCGGGAACCGGGAAACCGCAGCTCCCCGGTTTGCATTTTCCGGGAACGCTCGAAACAAAAATATGGAGCATTTCTGTCGAGCCGATCCCATCAAGAATTTCGATGCCGAATTGCCGTTTCCACGCGTTGAAAATCTCCGCGGGCAAAGTTTCACCGGCTGAAACACATTGCCGCACCGAAGAAAAATCCACGGAGTGGCCCGCACGCTCTGCCGCTCGCAGCACTGCTGCATAAAAAGTAGGCACGGCAAAGAAAACAGTCGGGCGATGACGCTTGACCATTTCGATGACGCGGTCCACGCTGGTCCGCTGAGGATTCAACAAAGTGCGCGCGCCGGCAGAGAGTGGAAAATACATCCCATTTCCGAGGCCATAGGCAAAAAACAATTTGGAAACAGAGAATGTCAAATCATCCGCGCCCAGCCCGAGAACGCCGCGCGCGTAATTCCTGCTTGTGACGAGCATATCCGCATGGCGATGCACGGCAGCTTTCGGCGTGCCCCCGCTACCGGAAGTGTAGAGCATGAAAGCCGGATCATTCGGCGAAGTCTCCTCCGCCGTGAGTTGCTCCCTGGCCGCGGCTGTCCAGGCGCTCCATTTTGCAAAGGCCACGCCGCGCAAATCTAGTTTCTGTTCGCCAACAATGACAAGCGGAATTTGCGGTCGCACGCTGGAGGCCGGAAAGAATTCCGCTAGCGACTCGGAATGCACGATCGCGGCCCTAGGCTCGCTATTTTCGAGGTAATGAATGTAGTCGGAAGAACGGGCGAAGGGATTTACGGGAACAGCCACGGCGCCGATTTTTGTGGCGCCGAAAAAAGCAGCTATAAATTCCGCAGAATCCGGCAGCACAATCAGAACGCGATCGCCGCGCGCGACGCCTTGTGCGCGTAACGCGTTTCCTGCGCGATTCACGAGCGCGGCGAGTTCGCCGTAGGTTACTTCGCGTGGTTCACCGACAATGGCAATGCGCCCGGGATGCAGAGCAGCCGGAGCATCCAAGAAGTGCGTGGCGATATTCACCTTCACGGAGTCTAGAGAGGATAGGTACTTCTCAATGGGAGATGACATCGCTCACGATTCGCGGAAATCTCGGCCCTATTAACCTGCCGCAGCCGCCCAACAAATAACACTGAACTCACTGGAAGTCCATTGCTGTCGCCCAAAAATGGACGCTGAACCTGTCGATCTCATGGCCTCTCGTTCGACGTTTAGGTAGAGCCAGAAGAAACGTCACGTAGGAGGCAGATATGAAGGGACGGAACACATTCTTCCAGCGCCACAAACTAGCCGGAGGGGCCATCGCCGGGTCCGCCTTTGTCAGTCTATTTTGTAAACTCGATGGGGCGGCCGCACAATGTTGGAGCCATCTCGACGGGAGGGCATGGGTTGCGCTACAGGTATTGAGTCCGGTCGCCCGAGTGGGCTGGCAATTTGTGACGGCCTATCTTCATGAGGATTCAGGGTGTTTCCAGCACTTACCAGGGATTGTGGCATGCGCCTGGCGGCTGCTTTTCGCTATCGCCGGCTAGGCAACATCGGAGGCCTGCTCACGGGGCGTTATGATTCGCGAACCCTTGCCAAATACTTGAAAAAAAGATTCTGCACCTGTCGATTTCACGGCCACTCGTTCGACGCGTAAGTAGAGCCAAGTTTCGGCCAATCGGGGTGGTCCGGAGGCCCGCCCGAAAATACGAAGCCAAGAGGAGATAGGACCATGCGATTCATGATGCTAATGATACCCAAGGGGTACGAGAAGGCTGACCCCGGGACCATGCCGGACACGAAGGCCGTTGCCGGGATGATGAAGTACAACGAATCCCTGCAAAAGGCGGGTGTCCTGCTTGCGCTTGACGGGCTTCACCCTCCCTCGATGGGCGCGCGCATCTCGTTCTCAGGAGGGAAACCCCGTGTAACGGATGGGCCGTTCGCCGAAGCGAAAGAGGTGCTCGGCGGGTACTGGATGATTCAGGTGAAGTCGAAAGAGGAAGCCGTGGAATGGGCCAAGCGCTGTCCCGCTTCGGACAACGAAGTGATCGAAGTTCGCCAGGTGCAGGAGTTTTCAGACTTCCCTGCCGATGTCCAGGACGCTGCCGCCAAGTTTTCCGAACTGCAAGCGCAGCCCAAGCAGCGCCAGGAATCGTGAGGCTCCAGCTTGCTAGCGCGCGAGTGGGCGATCGAACAAACTCTGTCGTACGTGTCGATTTCACAGCCCCTCGTTCGACGTGCTAGTGGAGGCCGGGTTTTCGCGGCCACTGTTTGAAAGATTTCGTTTCTGGAGATCGCGACCGTTTCACAGGCGCGACTCCGAATTCAAAACAAGGAGAGAACAGCATGAAATTCCTGAGCATTTATAAGGCAGCCGAGAGAAACGCTCCCCCTGCGCAGGAGGAGATCGTCAAAATGGGCAAACTGGTCGAGGAAGGCATGAAGGCGGGCTGGCTGCTGGCTACCGAAGGCTGTCTACCCACGGCTCTTGGCGCGCGTGTGCGCAACTCGAACGGGAAGGTGACGGTGACCGACGGGCCTTTTACAGAGGCCAAGGAAGTCGTCGGCGGGTTCGCCATCCTTCGGGCAAACTCCAAGGAAGAGGCCATCCAACTGGCGAAAGATTTCCTGCAAGTCGTTGGCGAGGGTGAGTGCGAACTTCGGCAGATCTTTGAAGAGGACACGTGCGTGCAGAAGGCCGCGACGACCTAGTTGTGGTGTTTTGCGGGTTATCTTGGTCGTTAAAAAGTTCGAATCGAGTGGTCGATTCTGCGGGCAGTTGTGTGTCGAATAAGTAGAGCCAGACTCAAATTGTCGAGAGGCCAGAAAATTGGTTTCCGACCCCAAACTGAGAGGAGATATCACGATGCGATTCATGATGCTGGTCAAGTCTGCTGAGAACAAGGGCGCTCCACCCAAGGAACTTATGGAGGCGATGGCGAAGCTGAGTGAAGAGGCGGTCAAGGCCGGCACGATACGCGACAGCGGCGGGCTTTCGCCGACGGCGGCGAGCACGCGCGTCCGCCTTTCTCGAGGGCAAGTCACCGCGATCGACGGGCCTTTCACCGAGGCCAAGGAAGTCGTCGGCGGGTATGCGGTCTTTGAGCTGAAGTCGAAAGAAGAAGCGATTGAAGGAGCGACGCGCTTCATGGAACTTCACAAGAAACACTGGCCCGGCTGGGAGGGCGAGACCGAAATTCGCCAGATCTTCGGGCCGCAAGACTTCGCTCCCAAAGCATAGAAGCGCTCGAAGTAGCCGCCGCGCCGGGACTTGCAGGAGCGAATTGAAGATGGTGTGATGGGTAGCCGTGACGGCTACCCATTCACATAGCGCCATTGATGCGGTCTGGAGAATTGAGTCCGCCAGGATCATCGCGGGTCTCACGCGGATGGTACGCGACGTTGGCCTTGCCGAAGAGCTCGCGCAGGACGCTCTGGTCGCCGCGCTCGAGCAGTGGCCGGAATCTGGCATCCCGGACAACCCGGGCGCCTGGTTGATGGCCACCGCGAAACACCGTGCGATCGACATGTTCCGGCGAAACAAACTGCTCGAGCGCAAGCACGAGGAGCTCGGCCGCGAGCTGCAGGTGCAGCAGGAGATGGCGGTGCCGAATTTCGATGCGGCGCTCGACGATAATATCGGGGACGACCTGCTGCGCCTCGTGTTCATCTCCTGCCATCCGGTTCTCTCGACGGAGTCGCGCGTTGCGCTGACCCTTCGCCTGCTTGGAGGCCTGACGACTGACGAGATCGCGCGCGCGTTCCTCGTGCCGGAGCCGACGGTCGCCCAGCGCATTGTCCGCGCCAAGCGGACACTCACAGAGGCGCGCGTTCCTTTTGAGGTCCCACGCGGACCCGAACTTGCCGCTCGTTTGTCGTCCGTTCTGGAGGTGATCTATCTTATTTTCAATGAAGGCTACTCGGCCACGGCCGGCGAAGACTGGATGCGCCCTGCGCTCTGCGAAGATGCACTGCGTCTCGGGCGGATCCTGGCCGAGCTCGCCCCGAAGGAGCCGGAGGTCCACGGCCTAGTCGCACTGATGGAGATACAAGCGTCGCGCTCAGGCGCGCGAACCGGCCCGTCAGGCGAGCCTATCCTGCTCTTGGATCAGGACCGCGCACGCTGGGATCAACTGCTGATTCGTCGTGGTCTAGCCGCTCTACAACACGCCGAGAAAATCGGAAGCGCCTCGGGCCCTTACGCACTCCAGGCGGCCATCGCCGCATGTCATGCGCGCGCGCGTACCGCGGCGGAAACGGACTGGCGACGCATCGCGGCGCTTTACGACACCCTCGCCCGGCTCATGCCCTCACCGATCGTAGAACTGAATCGCGCGGTCGCGCTCGCGATGGCCTTCGGTCCGGCATCTGGTCTGGAACTCATCGACTCGCTAGCCTCAGAGCCGTCCCTCAAGGCGTATCATCTCTTGCCCAGCGTCCGCGGCGACTTTCTTTTCAAGCTCGGTCGGTTCCGAGAGGCGCAGGCAGAGTTCGAACGCGCCGCGGCGCTCACGCGCAACGCACGCGAACGCGTGTTTCTGCTCGATCGCGCCCAAGCTTGCGCAGGGAGGCCGGCGCAGCCCGGGCCAAACTGAAGAGGGCTGCACGCCTAGCGGTTGCGAGCATTTTAGACGGCGGAGTGACACGGCGCTCCAAGAGCTTCATCACATGCGAAGAATTGGGTCCCCGCCAATGCGCAATTCATTCTTCGCCGATATCTTCTCGCCATACTTCCGGGTGCTCAGCCACATATTTGGCGAGCATTTGGACGCACTCGTTCGAATGGGCGTCGAACACTTCTGTGCCATTTTCACGCAGCCAATCGACGCCGCCGCGAAAATTCTCAGATTCGCCGACGACTACGGTGCCGATGCCAAACTGGCGGATCAAGCCGCTGCAATACCAGCAGGGAGCGAGCGTCGTCACCATGATTTTGTCGCGGTAGCTGCGTTGGCGGCCGGCTTTGCGAAATGCGTCCGTCTCGCCATGCGCGGAGGGATCGCCTTCCTGGACGCGGCGGTTGTGGCCGCTTCCCAGTAGTTTTCCATTGCGTTCAAATAGCGCGGCACCGATGGGGATTCCGCCTTCGCGGAGGCCAAGACGCGCCTCTTCGACGGCGGTGTGCAGCATGGAAAGATATTTCTCTCGAATCTTGCTGGCGTCTGTGGTCATTGTTTTCCGCACCGCCTTTTCGTGATTCAGAATTCTACTTGGAAGCGGCAGCCGCCGGAAATATCCAGCTCAAAAAAAGATGAGTTGGCCAGTACAGAAGCACGACGGCTCCAACAAAAATCACGGCGAGGTGCACGGGAGCAGGTCCCCAACTACGATGGAAGATGGGATCTTGATACGCATAATTCATGTTGAAGCCCGCACGCAAGAACCGCGAAGCGACAAAAAGCGCGGCGGCAATCGCGGCTTGCAAAGCGAGAGCGCGGCGGTCGTATCCGATTTTGCGCATGGCCCAAAGCAGTGCGAGGGGCAGGCCGACGTGAAAACTCGAAAGAAGCCGCGCCCAAAGCGGCACGCGCGTATCCCACATGTATTCCGTTCCGCCGAGGAGAAAACGTCCCGTTGCGAGCCGCCAGCCGACGTCGATGGCCCAAAAAATCCCCGCCGCCAGCGAGCTGACCGCCTGGCTGGAAATCAGCAAGGAGCTTCCCCACCACAATCCCGCGCAGCCCAGAATCACGGCGATGTCGCACAAGTGCAGCAAATTGGCCCAGCCCCAAAATCGAATATAGGCGGGCAGCCACACAACGGTCCACAGCAATCCCGCCCAACGCAAGACGGGGAATGCGTTTGTGCCAGCAGTCATCTGCACGCTCCGGGAAACTTCCTGGAACGGGCACAGACTATCATTGTTCACGGCCGCAGCTGTAGCGCCGTAAGAGCAGGTCTGATTTTTTCCGTAAACTTTATGCGGTTTTCAAGATGCCGACACGGACTCGCGAAACCGCGTCCTCGTCCTTCCCGGCCCAAGTCAGAAAAACCGCTTCGGTCGTACGCGCCACGTGCGGATATCCGATATTTCCACCTCGGGACAGTTCGAACGGCTCGTCAAGATGGCGGTTTCCACGAATGCGCCGGGCGATTAGCCTGGCTGTGCCCGATACATTTTCCAGCCAGAAGGCAAAGGCAGATCGCGGAGGCAGGAGCACAACTTGGGCCCTGCCAAGAGCGTTCAGGGTGTCGAGACGCAATGGGGGACCAAAGGTGGCGCCGCCATCTTCGGAGAAAGCAACCTTCACGGCGGGCTGCTCTTGCGGAGCGGTGAACCAGATGAGTGCGGTTCGCTTGCCGTCCGTGTCGAGATGCGGGCCGTTCACGGGACAGGCTTCGATGTGCCAGCGGTCGGGATGGACGATGCGAGGCTGCGACCAGGTTCCGGCCACATTTTGGATGAGAGAGATGTCGCGAATATTTTCCGGCGTGTGGCCACGGTAAGCGGCGAGCAAACCGGAACTTGTGCGGATGAGCGCGGTTGAACAACACGTGCAGGTATCCGGATCGAGCAGGCTGACTTCGGTCATGGCGCCGTCGGCGCGGACCGTTCGTGACATCAACTGGACTCGTTTATTCTGCTCGCAATTTCTGCCGTCCAGCCAGATGAGCGCGGCGTCGGTATCGTTCAAGGCCGCGGCGGAAACGTAGCCGTTATCCTCGCCGGTCTGGGCCGCAGCACGATTTACGAGCGCGGGGGTTGACCAGTGCTCACCACTGTCGGTCGAAGTCGCGACGTAGAGAGCGATTTCGTTTCCGGAGGGTTCCTTGCTCGACGGTTTTTGTGACCAGTAAGCGATCAGACTGTGATCAGAGAGAGCGATGACTCCGGGTGCGGCAGCGCGATCCCTGCTGAACAGAAACCCCGTGGCGATGACTGCGGGCTGCGACCACGCTCCGTTGCGCCAGAGTGAGAATCGGAACGCGGCAGTGCCGTCTTGATTTGGTTCGAGCCAAGTGAGGATTACGCGGCCGTCTTTGCTTGCGATCACTCGCGGCGTGATGCTCCCAACAGGGGCAGGCGCGGCGAGTTCCTTCCAGTTGTTTGCGGTGACCGGCGAGTCTGAATTGGAATTGCAGCCGCCGACCGAAAACGGAACCGCTGCCGAGAATCCTAATGCAGCCGAGGCTTGGAGCAATTGTCTGCGTGTCATGTGCAATTTCTTCATAACGAAACTTTCTCCTTTGAATGAGGGGCATGCCGCCCTTGGATGTGGAATTGTGGCGCCGGCACACACGGGATCTGCGGCGCCGTGAGTTGTGAACTAGCGAGCTTGACGTTCGAAAAACAGTGCGCCGGCGCAGGGCGCTTCACCGGCCGCTGCATCTGCGGCAGTGGCCAGGGCGTTGGAATAGCGCGGCGCGGAGGGGACTAGCTTCGCGGAGGTTCGAATGGCGCAGGGAGAAAACCGGGGAGCATGAACTTCGCATGCGCGGGTAAAGCCTGAGCAGACAATTGTGGTCCGGCAATGCACGGAGGTTCGGCGAGAACGGCCGGGCGGAGCGGAGCGACAATCTCGTAAACGATTTTCTGTTTCGACTTTACCAGGCAGATGGCGTAGTGCCCAGCGAGGCCGTTGGGGCAGAATTTCGCTACATGGCCGGCACGGGACGGGCAACAGATGCCGTGGCAGTCATCTTTGGACAGGGCGGAAACGCGAGTGACCAAGTCTGGCGGAGTAGCCAAAAGGGCGAGTAGCAGAAATACAGTTTGAAGGCGCGCCAACATAGTTCGAGAGCTGGTGGTCCAAAGAGTTAGACGCGGGGAACGCCGACTTTATTCCCAGAGAAAGGTGAATTTTCTCAGGCAGAACCAGTAGCAAGTGGAAGCGGCTACGGATTCCAAAATGGCGCTTTGCACAGTTGATGGGGAACTTTAGCATCTAGGGGCATGACCAAGAATGCGGGCGACAACAGCGGTCTAGCGAAAGAATTGCTTGCATGGCTGCGCCAGCGCGAGAACGAGATGGCTGCGTTGCTGGCTGAGTTGGTTGCCGTGCCGACGGAAAACCCGCCAGGAAAAAATTACGGCGTGTGCTCCGATCTACTTGAGCACCGATTGAAGCGAATAGGGCTGGACTGCGAGCGGCTGGAGGTGGGTGCGTCAAACAGCAGTGGCGGCGGCAATCCGGCCTGCCTAATTGCAAGCCATGGAAGCGGCAAAGGCGTTCTCTATTTTCATGGGCATTACGACGTGGTTCCGGCGCAGTCCCAGGAGCAGTTTCAACCTTTGCGCAAGGAACATTTCTTGTTTGGCCGCGGCACGTGCGACATGAAAGGCGGGATTGTGGCGATGCTGTACGCCATTCTCGCGCTGAAGGAGAGTGACGCCGAACTCGATGGAAGAATCGCATTGACGCTGGTCCCCAATGAGGAGACGGGAGGCGAAGGCGGATCGGCGTGGCTGGCAGCGCAGGGACGGCTGGGACGCGGCGGGATGGGCATGCTCCTGGCGGAACCAACGAGCGGCGTGGTCTGGAACGCCAATCGCGGGGCCATTTCGATGCGCGTTCGTGTGCACGGGAAGTCCGCACACGTAGGGTTGCAGCATCAAGGAGAAAACGCGTTCGAACGGATGGTGCAAGTCGTGGAGCGGCTGCGGGAATTGAAACAAGAAGTGGAACGGAGTGCGACAAAGTTCAACATCGGGGCGGAGCAAGCGCGGCAGTCGATTCTGATGCTGGGAGGGCAGAGCGGCGGTGGCAGCAACTTTAATGTGGTGCCGGACGAATGCTGGTTCACCATTGACCGGCGAATCAATCCCGAGGAGGATCTTGCGGAAGAGAAATCGAAGTTGATTGCGAAGCTGGATGGTTGCAAGCGCGAAGGCATTCCTTTGGAATGGGAGATCATGCAGGAAGGGCAATCGTCGGCGTGCCGGGAGCAAGAGCGCCTCGGGGAAACACTGGCCCGCAGTGTGCGAGCAGTGACTGGCGAAACGCCGCGATTTGCGATGTGTCCGGGGCTCCTGGAGACACGCTTCTATGCGGCGCGAGGAATTCCGGCCTACGCCTATGGTCCCGGACAGCTATCGGTGGCGCATGGGCCAAACGAGTATGTGGACTTGAGAAAAGTGATGGATTGCGCCGCGATCTATGCACTGGCCGCGTCGGAATTGCTCCAACGCTGATTTCGACGATGGCGCTGGGGGCTTGAGTCAGGCATAGTGGCGGGGGAGGCTTGCGAGGGGGATGAAGGAAGAGACGAACGTATCCTACCTATCCGCCTTCTATTACACAGGGGCAGTGCTCCTGATACTCACGGGGGTGTTTGCGGGGCTGAGCCATAGCTGGGGGATGGCAGCGGGGAGTTTCCTTCTTGGAGTCGTGCTACTTAGTTACCGTAGAGTTGTGACGAGGAAATCGGGATAAGACTGTAAGTTACAGAAACATGGGTAGTTGTTAGGATTCACGAAGATCTAGAGCTGTGCGCGCTGATCAGGAGCGCCCGCTGGCCCGATAGTACTATTCAAGATTTCGTCGAAATTGCCCATGATTCAGATATATGCCGACTCTTTACTTTTGCCAACCACACGCCAAGAACCAAGGGATGCTTCGCGCCGTTCTCTCCGTGAACGAGTGTGAGCGCGTCGTCAGCCAGCACCCCGCTACTTACGTCGGCGATCAGTTCCCGAAGCTAGGCAACGATCAAGGGCCGGCAAGCGATTTCGCTGTGCTCAATTTCCCCCCGAATGAGGCTCCGGCAGGCTGGCGCTCAGGCTATTACCGGCTCGACTCCGACCTGACCAAGCTCAACGAATCGCTGCTGGCGCTTTCCCGATAATTAATTCACAGACGGTTTCTTTCGATGCAGTGGGATCTGCGAGCCTAGTTCGCCGCAGAGTTAGCTCCATTCCCCGGATGCAGCCAGCAGTTGCAGCCCGATAGCGAAGGAATTCCGTCCCAGCGGCTCGCAATAGATGACTCGCGCCCGAGCCCGGAAATCTCCCGGCAGGGACCACAAATTCAGCCGGTCATTCCGCTTCCAAGGAGTAGTCGAAACGACGCGAGCGCCGTGAGCGCTTATGTTTTCCGTAAGGGCCTCTTGCGCCGGATGGCGAACATCGAGACTGCAGAGATCTACCCTTACTGATAGAGAGGTGCGATTTTCCAGCCGGCGCGCAATCACTTGCATGAGACACCCTGGTCTTGCGCCACACAGGGAGGATGGGTACCGGGGTGGGAACGACAGTTCTATCATACGCCGGCTGGGGTCGGAAGCGAACACCTTAGGTGATGGGACCAGTGGATGCGACGACCGCAGGGAGGTGGCCCTTTGAGGCTGATTCTGGAATTCAGGGGTTGCGGACTTCAATTTGCGACCGGCAGCCAGTTTTCCAAGACATCCTGAGAATCTGGCAGGACATCTCTAAAGTTCAATCCCATGCCGAGATGTGAGTGGGAGTAGACGACGGTGGCTGGCGCTTCGAAAACTTGCGTTTCGGTAAGAATCCTCACGCGGACGGGTGTCCCGTCCGTTATGGGATTAATCGTATCGACGTAACAGCCGGTGGAACTGATGTCGCTCATGCGAGCGGCCAGCCGGGTGCCGGCGCTCTCCGACAATACTTCTGCGGAAGCTATGAATGGAAACCTTGGTGCTCGTCGCCGATCCTGGTCCATGGCAGCATCTTTCGGCAGAGTGGAGCGGTAATTCTATCCCGAATTCGGCTCTCCCCACATGGAAATTCTGAATTCCCAAGAATCTCTGCCTTCCCTGCCCTCCTGATCGCTGCGGAATCGTTCAAAGACAGCCATGCTTGCTGAACGCTAAGAAACGCTCGCTCATAATATCAAGTGACTTCAGCGAAGAAATCCAAGTACCATCGTCGAAGTTCCCTGAGAATCTGAACGTGGGGTGGGAATGCCTCCAGCAGGCTTGCGCCGCAGCAGCCGAATTCCGAAGGAGATTGCGATCCTGCTCGTCGGCAGCGATATGGAAGGCAAGATGTTCTCGGAAGAAACCAAGACGGTCGTTCTCAGCCGCCACGGAGCAGGAATTGTTTCCCAATACGCGCTCTACGCCGAACAGGAATTGATCATCCGACGGCAGGATACCAATAAAGAAGCCGAAGTTCGCATGGTTGGGCAACTCGGCGTCCATGGCAAGATCCACACTTACGGCGTAGCCTTCCTGAAACCTGAAGTGGACCTCTGGGAGATTGAGTTCCCCGGAATGACCGCGTCAGAAAAGGAAGCCAGCCGTGTGGTACTCCAGTGTTGTGGCTGCAAGGCCCGCGAGTTGATTGAGCAGAGCGACCTGGAATCGGACGTATACCGGGTCAACGAAGGGCTTGTCCGTTCGTGCAAGATCTGCGGAACTTCGACATTTTGGCGCCGGCCGATCGACGAAGTGAGCGGAGAAACGGTTCCGTCAGAGACTGCACCGCTCGTCATCGGGGAAATCGCGGAGCCCGTTGAATCCCCCCCTGCTGCGTCAGCGGAGCCGCCCTCGGCGCCACAATCTACGGCGCGCCCCGAAAACAGACGGAAGCACGTGCGCACGATGGCGAATTTCAAAGCATGCATCCGGACCTATGGGTCTAGCGACGAGATCGTGCCGTGCGAGGATATTTCCCGCGGCGGGCTCCGCTTTAAGAGCAAGAAGGAGTACACGGTGAATACCGAGATTGAAGTGGCGGCTCCGTATTCGCCGGGAGCACACGCCATTTTTGTGCGTGCGCAAATCGTGTACGTGGTGGAACTGAAAGAGGAACGACGGTTTCGCTGTGGCGTCCGCTACGCGAAATCCTGATCGCGCGGTGCTGCAGGCGAAATTTGGATTGACACTGTTTATTTCTTGCTGGCTTACTTCAGTGAAGCCTCAATTTTAGCCTTGAACTCTTTTGCCTTTGCTATCGCCGCCGGTTCGTCCACGGTGAGCAGCTTTCTGTCTCGCATCACTACGCGACCGCCAATGATGACAGTCTCTACGTCGCTGCCCTTCAAAGCATAGGCCAATTGGGCATACAGATCGTACATCGGCACGGCATTCGGCGCGTCCAGCCCGATGAGAATCAAGTCTGCTTTCTTTCCTACTTCGAGCGAACCAATTTCCTTGTCCATGTGAAGCGCACGCGCGCCTTCTATGGTGGCCATTTCGACGACCGCCTTGGCGCCCAGCGCTTGCGGGTCCGTCTTGGTGATCTTCTGGAGCTTCGCAGCAAGATCCATCTCTTCCATCAAGTCCAGATCGTTGTTGCTGCCCGCCGGTCCGTCTGTGCCCAACCCGACGGCGATGCCGGCGGCACGCTCTTCGTTCACCGGAGCAACACCGCTCGCCAACATCATATTGCTCGACGGATTGTGAACGCATCCCACCTGACGCTTAGCCAGAATCTTACGGTCCGCCTCGTCCACCCAGATACAATGCGCGGCGAGCACATCAGGGCCAAGAATTCCAAGCTTTTCAAGATATTGTACTGGTGTGGTGCCATTTTTCTCACGGCTGTCGTTCAATTCTTTCCTGGTTTCCGCTAAGTGAATCAGGATCGGCGCGTTGTACTTGCGGGCGAGCGCGGCGGAGTCCCTTAGTGTCTGTTCGGAATCCGTGTAGATCGAATGGGGCGCCACCGCGGCGTGAATCAGCTGGTCGCCCTGCCAGCGCTTCAGGAATTTCTCCGCGTACTCGAGCATGGCCGGGTTGTTCTTGTTGTCTGGAGCGGGAAAGTCGAGGATGGTCTCACCCAACACGGCGCGCATTCCAGCGGCCTTCGTCTCTTCGGCGATGGCATCCTCAAAGTAATACATGTCCGCAAACGTCGTGATGCCGCCGCGAATCTGTTCCGCGGCAGCAAGGCGCGTGCCCCAGCGCACAAATTCCTCGTTCACATTCTTGGCTTCGGCCGGAAAGATGAATTTCGTTAGCCACTCTTCGAGCGTTACGTCGTCCTTCAGCCCGCGCAAGAGCGTCATGGGCACGTGTGTGTGACCATTGATCAAGCCGGGCAGAACGAGTTTTCCGCTCGCATTAACGGTTTGCGCGGAGGAATACTTTGCCTCTACGCTCGCACGCGAACCGACGGCCACGATCACATCACCCCTCACGGCAACGGCTCCGTCCTCGATGATGCGCCGTTCCGCGTTCATCGTAAGGACTGTGGCACCGAGCACGAGAAGATCGACTTTTTCTTTTTTTGTGTTTTGCGCGAACAGACAGGGTGAAAACAAAGTAACGGAAGCCAGAACGGCGACCATCGCACAAGGGAGACTGCACATCCAATTTCGGTTTTCCATCTTTTATTTCCCGTTTCTATAAGTGGGAAGAGTCGAATGGTTTAGGGAAGAGATCTTTCATCCGGATTGTTTCCGTTTTGCCTTTGAGGTTCGCCATGATAACGGGAACGTCGCCGCAAAATTCCCAAATGAGCTGGCGGCAAGCGCCGCAAGGAGGCGTCAACGTGTCGGTGTCAGTCACCACGGAAATCGCGTCGAAGCCGCGCTCTCCTTCGCTGACGGCTTTGAAGATGGCGATGCGCTCGGCGCAAACGGTGAGGCCATAGGTGGCGTTTTCCACGTTGCAACCACCAAAGATTCTGCCGGAAGTGGCACGCAGAGCGGCGCCGACGCGAAAATTGGAATACGGAGCATGCGCGTTTTCCCGTGCCTGCCTGGCTGCCGAAATCAAACTATCGTATTCGCTCACGCTATCGCCTCTGCAATTCGCGGAATGACCGCTTTCAGCAAACCGATAAATTGCCCCTTCACGCGCTCGGCGGTTTCCAGCACTTCGATGTGGTTGAGCGGCTGATCCAGGATTCCCGCCGCCGCGTTCGTCACACAGGAGATCCCCAGCACGCGAATGCCGCTGTGGCGCGCGGCAATCACCTCCGGAACCGTGGACATTCCCACCAGATCGGCACCGATCCCGCGCAGAAAGCGTATTTCGGCCGGCGTCTCATAGCTCGGCCCGAGAAGCCCCGCATATACGCCCTCAAACAATCCGATACCCAGGCGGTTGCCCTCGCCAACGGTCATTTCGCGGAAGCGCTTGTCGTAAGCCGAGGTCATGTCATGGAAGCGCAGGCCGAAGCGTTCATCGTTTGGTCCCATGAGTGGATTGACGCCCTGCAGGTTGATGTGGTCGCTGATCACGACGAGGCGACCCTGCACAAATTCCCGCTTGATGCCGCCCGCGGCGTTGGTGAGGATCACGGCCTTCACACCCATGCGCGCGAAAACGCGGATGGGAAACACCACTTCTTTCGGGGAATAGCCCTCATAAAGATGGACGCGGCCCTGCATGCCTGCTACGGGAATGGCTCCTACCTTTCCGATGACGAGTTTTCCCGCGTGGCCGATGGCGGTCGACTGTGGAAAGTGCGGAATTTGCGCGTAGGGAATTTTGGCGGCACTGGCAAATTCGTCCGCAAACGCGCCGAGCCCTGAGCCCAGAACCAAGGCAATTTCGGGACGGAGTCTCGTCCTGGAGAAAATGAAGTCAGCAGCTTCCCCCGCACGTTCGTACTCACCAAGAGCTGAACTGCCGACCGACAACCTCGCCTCACCTGTTCCGGACAAAATCCCTTTCGAACTTTTCGACTTAGAGCTCTTTTTTGCGCTCACGAAAGAATCCCTACGATGGAAGCGGACATCAAGTTTGCCATAGTGCCGGCAAGCATGGCGCGAATGCCGAATCTTGCGAGTTGGCTGCGCTGCTCCGGTGCGAGCGCGCCGATGCCGCCGATCTGGATGCCGATGGAGCTAAAGTTTGCAAAGCCACAGAGAGCAAACGTAGCGATGGCAAACGTGCGCGGATCAAGTGAGGCTTTCATGGGGCCAAGCTGGCCGAAGGCTACAAATTCGTTAATCACCATTCGCGTGCCAAGGAGATTGCCAATCTTCGCGGCGTCATGCCAGGGCACTCCGATCAGCCACGCAACGGGCGCGAAGATCCAGCCGAAAACAGTTTGCAGGCTTTCCGGGAACCATGCCATGTGGGGCCAGTTGTGAATACCACCCATGATGGCGTTGAGCAACGCGAGTAACGCGATGAAGGTTATCAGCATCGCGCCGACGTTAAGCGCGAGTTGCAAGCCGTCACCGGTGCCCCGGGCGATCGCTCCCAGAAGATTCGCTTCTTTTTCCATCGGCGGCATTTCCACGCGGCCGGCCGTGAGCGGTTGCTCGGTTTCCGGGACGAGCATTTTGGCCATGAGCAACGTCCCCGGCGCCGTCATGATGACGGCGGTCAAAAGGTTTTTGGGATCGGCGCCGCCGACTTGAATGTATCCAGCCATCATGCCGCCGGAAATGTGCGCCATCCCGCTGGTCATGACGACCATCAGTTCGGACTTGGTGAGTTTCGGAAGAAAGGGGCGAATCGTCAGCGGCGCTTCCGTCTGGCCCATAAAGATGCTGGCAGCAACGTTGAGAGATTCCGCGCCGCTGGCACCCATCACGCGAGTCATAATCCATGCCGCGGCACGAATGATGAGTTGCATCACGCCGAGGTGATAGAGGACGGCAAAGAAGGCGGCGATAAAGATAATCGTTGGCAGCACCTGGAAGGCAAACGAAAAGCCGAGGCGGGAGAGTTCCTTCGGCAGGCCAATGTCGCCAAAAACAAACGTGGAGCCGGCATAAGAAAAGCTCAGCAGCTTATTCGCGCCGGCGCCCAGAAAACCAAACACTGAACTGCCGACGCCGGAGCGGAGCACGAAAAAGCCCAGAGCCAACTGGAGGCCGAGCCCCCAAGCGATGGTCTTGAGCTTGATCGCGCGACGATTGGTGGAGAATACCCACGCCAATCCGAGAATGACGGCCATGCCGAGTACTCCGGTGAAACGTCCCATGAACACCTCTCTCCAAAAAACGGATCACGCGCCAATCAGGCGGCGCACCAGCGGCCGCTTCTCTCGCGGAGCTTCTTCGCCCAGGTGATAGCTCACCGCGATGAGGCTCTTGGCTTCGGCAAGTTTGGCGTCGCTATTGTAATGAATCGTGGCCAGCGGTTCTTCCTTTTCCACGCGATCGCCGATGCGCTTGTGAAATTCGAGTCCTACGCCGTGATCGATTTTGTCTCCCTTCTTTTCGCGGCCTCCGCCAAGCATGGCGAGCGCAATGCCGAAGCCTTCGCAATTCGTGCCGGTGACAAATCCGCTGGTGGAACTCGTTACATGGAAATGCAGGCGTGCCGCAGGCAAGCGTTCCGGCTCGTCAACGATGCGTTCATCGCCGCCCTGCAAGCGGATCCCTTGCCGGAATTTCTCGAGCGCCCGGCCCGTCGTAACCATGGTTTCCGCGAGCCGGCGGCCTTCTTCCACGCTCTTCGTGCGCTCACCGAGATAAAACATCCATGCGGAGAGGTCGAGGCTCAAATCACGGAGGTCGGCAGGGCCGCCGCCTTTGAGAACTTCAACGGACTCGGCTACTTCATTTGAATGGCCGGCCATGTGGCCCAGCGGCTGATCCATGTCGGTAATCAGGGCGACCACTTTCTTGCCCATGCGTTTGCCGGTTTCGACCATCACCTCCGCGAGACGAACCGAATCTTCCTCTTTCTTCATGAAAGCCCCGGAGCCTGTCTTGACGTCAAGCACCAGAGCATCAATGCCTTCGGCAAGCTTTTTGCTCATGATGGAGGCGCAAATCAGCCCGATATTCTCGACCGTCGAAGTCACGTCGCGAAGCGCGTAGATTTTCTTGTCGGCAGGAGCGATCTCCGTAGTCTGCCCGATCAACCCCATGCCACACTCGCGCAGAACGCGGCGAAATTCCTCGAGCGACAAATTCACATTGAAACCTGGAATCGCTTCGAGTTTGTCGAGCGTGCCGCCGGTGTGGCCGAGGCCACGCCCGCTGATCATCGGGACGGTAAGGCCACCAGCCGCCACGATAGGCGCAAGAATGAGCGAAGTCTTGTCCCCGATCCCTCCAGTAGAATGCTTGTCCACTTTCTTGCCAGGAATTTCGGAGTGATTGAGGACTTCTCCGGAATACAGCATCACTTCGGTGAGGGCCGCAAGCTCGGAGCGATTCATGCCGCGGATCCAGACAGCCATCAGCCATGCGGCCATCTGGTAGTCGGGTATTTCGCCGCGCGTGTACCCTGAAACCAGAAAATTGATTTCTTCGCGGGAGAGTTCCCCGGAATCACGTTTCTTGCGGATCAGGTCGACGGCGCGCATGCGTTTGGAAAGCGAACGGGGAGCGTAACATTCGCTTCAGGGGGCGTCAACGCGATGCGGCCTGCGAATCCGCCAAAATGCTAGAGCACCTGTTGCACATCGGGAGGCAGATTGGTGGTCTGGCCGGAGACTACGTGCCAGCCGCGTGGCGTGTTGACATAGACATGTAAAGCACGCAACTGGCTGCTGAAGTGCTGGCCATTGCGAACGAATCGGGATGACCAAAGGCAAGTGGCGATTGCGGTGTCCTGATAGATGCGGACTTTGATGTCGGAAGCGCTAAACGATTCACGCTGGCTCGCGGAAGACTCGATGGTCGCAATCCACTCGTCTTTGTTTAGCTGCTGGCCATGAGAGAGGGTGCCTCCGAAATCGTCACTATACACGCGGTGAAAGAAGGTGCCATTGCCTTGTTGAATGGCGCGCGCGGCCTCTTTTTCGAGGCTGATGATTTCCTGCCTCTGCACCTCGGGATCTCCAAGTGCGGGCTGACTGACGCACCGCTGGATGCACGCATCCCGCCAGGATTCTTGCGCCCGCCAGGAGGGGGCAAGCGCCAATGCTATTGCTAACGCCACCGTCCATCTAATTCTGGCCATGCTGGAGTGCCTCCCTCAGGGAACGACGCATTGCCACCGGGTAACTCAGGAAAGAGCTGCTGCTGACTCACTCCATGGTACGGAAAGAAGAAGGACGATATCCATCCCATGCGGACCATGCGTGCTGTGAATGACAAGCTTCGTTCCGGGGAAGGGCTCAGGCAGGAACGGCTTGGGGAGGTGGTTGGGCCCCCACATCTCCGATTTGCGGCTTGCGCCTTGGGTTGAGTTTGCGCCGCGCGGGCTCTTCGATAAACCGGTAGACAAGAACTGAGATTGCCAGCATCAGAAGCACGAATACGAGAACGCCAAGGAAGGTCTTATGTACCAATTGGCCCGTCTGATTGTGGAAATAGATTCCCATGATCATCGAATGCAACAGATAGAGGCTGTAGCTGGCGTCCCCGAAAAGAACAAGCAGGCGGTTCTCCAGAAAGGCGCTCCAATTCGGACGCAAAGCCAGGCCGTAAACGATGGCTGCAAACGCGGGCGCTAGCAAAGCCGTATGCAGGATCGCATACGGGATGACGGCGCTGAAATAAACGACAACCACAAACGCGGCTATACCGGAAAGGACCAACGGCAGCGCTAGCTTGCTTTCCTTGCGGGACCGGAGAAAAAGGAATCCACAGGCCATGCCCAATAGGAATTCAGGCAGGCGAGCGAGCGGGTTGAACTTCAGGGCGTTTAGCCAGAAAGCTCCGAGAACATCGGCGTCCACAACCGTAAGGTGGTCGGGATTACGAAGCACGTACGAGCCGGAAAAAGCGAGAGTTGCCAGCCAAGACCCCGCTGCGATCGTAAACAACTGCGGTTGCGATCGACGTAGGAGAAACACCAGAAGGAGCGGGAACAGAAGGTAGAAGAACGCTTCGACGGAGAGGCTCCATGCCACCGCGTTCCAACTGAGTGCCGCTTGTGGCACCCACGCCTGGAGCAAACCGACTACCAGCCCGGAAGTAAGCTTTAAGTGCGCTTTAGCCCAGGCGAAGAACGGAATATCCATCGTCAGGACCGCGAAGAAGAAGAATGGAGCGGTGACCAGGAGGGAGAAGGCGTACCCGGGATAGATTCGGGCGAAACGGGCGCGCCAGAACTCCTTTAGAATCATGGGCCGGCCCGCATAGGTATAAACGAGGATGAATCCGGAGAGAACGAAAAAGAAACTCACACCTACGTAGCCGATGGAGGAAAGCTTTTGATACCAGGCCGGGCCCCAAAAGATCTGCATGGCCAGGAAATGAAAAATGACCACGTGAGCGGCGGCAAAGAAACGCAAGGACGTTAGGGCTGGAAGGCGGGGGCGGGCGGCGGCGAGGTCCATGTCATATCATACGGCCGAGGTTGCATGCATGTTTCGCAGAATCTGCAAGAAACGCAAGCCGTCGGTCTTTTTTTCAGTCTGCTAGAATAACGTGCCCGTGGAAGCGGTATTTCAATTGAGGTCTTCACTTTCCAGAGAGAATCCATGACCGGCATATTCAGAGAGGAGCACAACATGACCAACCCAAATCCAGTTTCCCGCAGGAGTTTTCTAACCAGGACTTCTTATTTAGGAGCGATGTATGCGGCCGCCAAACTACTCCCAATGCCTGCGCTGGCGGCGGAGTTGACCGGGGACTCGCGCGTATCGCAAACCCCGATTGTGGATAAGGGATTCGCGTCGGTCAGAAAAGTGGGTGAAGGGCTTTACGCGACAATTTCCGATCCCTCGAAGGGGTTCCAGACCCTTTGCAACGGAGGCTTTCTGGTGGGCAAGGACGGCGCGCTGATGATTGAAGGGTTTGGCAGCGCGGCGGGCTCTTCCTTTCAGATGGATGCACTGCGGTTAGTCAGCCAGATTCCCGTGAAGGGCGCGCTGGATACTCACTACCACTTCGATCATTCCATGGGAAACGGATTTTACGCCGGCAACGGGATTCCTCTGTGGGCACATGCGAACACGGCAAAGCGCATCGTGGAGAGCTATGGCGCACTGCAGGGAGCTGACAAGGCGGCCGCGCTGGCGCCGCTCGAAAGAGCGGTCAAAGAGTCAAAGACAGAGCCGGCTCGGAAACATCGCGAAGAAAATCTTGGGATGGTAACGAACGTGTTTAACATTGTGAATAGCACCGTGCTGGCGCTGCCAAATCATCCGATTGATCCGGCGAAGTTGCCGATGAAGATGGACTTGGGCGGATTGACGGCCGTGATCGAGAGCTATCCGGGGCATTCCGGAACGGACATCATGGTGCGAGTCCCGGAACAAAACGTCGTGTACACAGGGGATCTGCTCTTTTCCGGATTGTATCCTGTTTGCTTCGACACGCAAGCCACGGTGTCCGGCTGGAGGCAAACTTTGAAGACCTTTGCTTCCTGGGATAAGGACACGCTCTTTGTGCCTGGACATGGACCGGTCTGCGGCCAGGAAGGAGTTGCGCTCTTACGGGCGCTCTTCGACGACATCGAAGACCAGGCGCAGAAAATGCACAAAGCGGGAGTGCCTGCGGCGGAGACTGCTGATCTTTACGTTGTTCCCGAAAAATACAAGAACGTCGGTATTTTTGTCTGGGACTTTTCCATTGCGCCCACGATTGCGAAGTTGTATGCGGAATGGGGAGCAAAGTAGAGGCTCCCGTGACGAACGCGTCGAGTAGGAGCATACGCAGCTTGAGACGTTAGTCCGGAATCAAGTCGTCGAAACTGTGGATGGCATCGCTCTGGCGACGAGAGGAAGCAGATCCCGGATCGCGTTCGCACAAGAGTGCTTGCATTCCCGCGGACCGCGCCGCCTCGATTTCTTTTGTGGCATCGGAAATGAACAAAAACTCGTTTGGCTCATAAGCTAGTGAGGCGGCGATTTTCTTATAGCTTTCCCCTTCTGACTTGGCACCCACGCGCGTGTCAAAAAATGCGGAGATGTGCGGCGTAAGATCACCTGAGGATGTGGCACGAAAAAGAAGTTGCTGTGCCAGAACGCTCCCGGACGAGTAAATGCAGATGGTTCGCTTCTGCCGCCGCCATCGTTCAAACGCCAGCGGCACATCAGGATAAACTTCGCCGCGCAATTCTCGGCTCTCGAAGCCCTGCTGCCAGATTCTCCCTTGCAGCGATTTCAGCGGAGTGCACTTGCTGTCACGTGTGATCAGCCACTGGCCGTAGGCGACGCTCGAACGTAGCCGCGTTTCTTCCGGCTCGGCCTTCCATACAGGCGGTTGCAAACCACTGCGCTCATCCACAGCGTGTTGCGAGCGTAAGTCTTGAATCAAAGATTGAATTTCGGGATCCTGCGCGTGCTCACGAAGAAACGATTCGAGCTTGCGGCTCGCAAAGGGAAAGAGCGTTTTGTAAACGAAATCAACGGGTGTTGTCGTGCCTTCGATGTCGAGAAGAATTACACGGATCTGTGATTCGTCAATCAGAGCCACGCCGGCTACTTCGCTGCCGTTTGCGGCGGAATGTATCGGGGACCCCAGCAAACCGGCTCGTATTTCCGGTCCACGCCGCTGCTGGTGTAGTGCGGCGTCCACCCGGACTTGTCCTGAAACAAACGAATCGCGCGAATACGTCGGTCTCCACACAGATCGAACCAGTGCAGCGTCCCGCGCGGAACGCGAATTAAGTCTCCAGCCTCCACCTCAATCGCCACAACCGGGCCCTTCTGCGGGTGGATATGAAACAGGCCGCGACCAGCGATGATATAACGCACTTCGTCCTCGTCGTGCGTGTGTTCGATGTTGAACTTCGCCAGCATTGCGTCCAGCCCAGGCGTATCCGCGTTGACGTCGATCACATCCGCTGTGACGTAGCCGCCCTGACATTTCAGTTTTTCCACCTGCCCGGCGTAAGCGTCCAGGACTTGATCTGCGGAAGCGCCCTCGGGTAAGTCCGCCGGAGACTCCCAGCGCTCGTAGTCAATGCCAATCCCGGCGAGGAAGTCGCGCACTTCGTCATGTTCGCGGAGCGAACGGTTTTCATCGGGGATTCGGAGGACAGCCACGGCAATCAACTCCCAAATTCAATCAGCGCAGGAATCAAGCGCTCTGTGCGGCACCGGAGCGAACCAGCACTTCCATCAGGAACTCCAGAATTTCAACATGGCGTTTGGCTTCCTGCAAGCCCGCACCCCAAGTATAAAGCCCATGCTCCTTCAGAAGGAAACCATGAATACTGGGACTCGCCTGTAGAGTTTTCGAAACCCGGTCGCTCAGTTCGACCATGTCCTGAGAGTTGTCGAGAATCGGCAGCCACTCGCGATGCTTGTGCGTTCGGACGCCTTCCAACCCCTTGAGCATTTCATATCCCTCGAAGGCGATTCCGCCCTGCGATGCATGCGAGCCCGAAAGGACCGTGCTCCAAACCGAATGAGTATGCAAGACCGCTCCAGCACCCGCGCCGCGCACAATGGCGAGATGAAGCAAGGCTTCGGCGGAAGGTCGGCCATCGCCGCGGACAATATTCACAGCATTGTCCACTTCCAGAAACTGCTTGGGACTCAGGCTGCCCTTGTCGAGACCCGTAGAGGTTATCGCCACCCGCAGCGGCTCGCGAGAAGTCACCGCGCTGAAGTTCCCACTCGTCCCCAGAACCCATCCGCGCACATGAAATCCTTTTCCAATCTCCGTCAGGAAAGCGGTTGCCTCCGCGAACGAAGTGCCCTTGGGGTTCGATCGCGCGTTCGCCGCGGTGGCATTCCTGCGGTTCGAGCGCCTCTCGGTTTTTCTTGTCGTCACGCTAAACATTCTACGATGTAGCGCTAGAGGATGAAACACCCACGCACGTGAACCTGGACTGGAGGGCCACCTTGATTCTCTGTGCGAGGTCAGAATTTGACGAGAATCGCCATGTTCAGCCGGTTCTCCGTTTTACGAAGATCCGGGAACCAGGTATTCGTTGGCGAACCGTTGCAGGTCGTGAAGCCGCTGAGGCAGACCAACGATCCCGGCGTGCCATTGTCGCCGCCTGGTGGCGTAACACCTCCAGACCCGGAAAAGTACGGCACATTTGCTGCGCGATGGTTGTACTCCCAGCGGAAAGTAATGTATTGGCTCGGCATCCAGTCAAATGTTCCGGACACATCCCAGGCTTTGTACGGATCACCGGGATTCTCCGTGAAATAAGGCGTGCCGGAAGTGGCCGTCGCGCCATTGATCGGCGGCAACAAGACCAAATACCGCCCGGGATTGTTAATCTGTCCGCCACCGAGTGTCAGGCCATACTTGTCGTTATCGAACCACAAGCGGTTGTAAAACATGTAGCCAAGAAAACTTTGCTTCGGGCCTTTCGCGGAATTGCCGGCGCAACTGACGCCGCCACCGTGCTCGCATCCCATGTCGCCGGTGAGCGAGAAGGCCGCCTTATCCAGGAAGCGCTCCTTGTTGTCGTAGTATTTGATCTGAATGCTGTCGTCCGTGTGATAACGCACGCGGCCAGGTGTGTTCAGCGCATCCTCACCGAGGGCGTACTGATTTCCCAGGACCGATAGCCACCCATTCGGCCGCCAGAGAATCTGAAATCCCAGTCCGGGCCTGTTGTTAAATCGCCCATAGGACTGCCAGCCGTTGACGAACCACGGTTCGATCTTCAGGTGTTCCGTCGGGAAAATCTGCACGCGTACGCCGTTGAAAAACCATGGCGTGTTCGATGAAACATACGACGGCTGATACGCCCAATTATCAAACTGGTAGTAGCTGAACAGCCCGATGTACGACATGAAGATGCCGGCGTCGACGTTGACTCCATGGAGCGCGTTGAAATGGTAGCCGCCGTAGGCTTCCGAAAGATAGCGGTAAGCGTTATCGAGATTCCACTGGCCGCGCGAGGGGCTGGCATCATTGCGGGGCGTGGTCTGCGAATACAAACCGAATTGCGTCATCAACCGGGCGCGAACGTTATCGTAGTGAAAGTCTCCGCCGACGCCGAGCTGCGTCACGTGAACTTCGCTAGAGCGGAACACTTCGCTCGAGCCGCTGATGGTATCGTCTTTCGGATGGGCAAAATCATACACGTAGTCAACGTCGGCTCTGATTTCAGGAGTGAAGAACTTCGTGTCCATCGGTGATTCTTTAGTGCGCGCGTTGCCGGTCAGCCAGGTAAAATCCGCGAACGCAAATGGTTCCGCTTTTTGCGGCTTTCCCGCCTTCTCCTGAGTTTTCATTTCGGTAACCGCTGCTTCCGGAGTCAAGAGATCGGGTACAGAGGGAACGGCTTTCGCTGGGCTCGCGGAGGTTGGCTGCGCTGATCCTGTTTCCCTGGCCGTCGCTGTGGCCGAATTGCCCACGGCTGAGCTACTCTTGGCCTCGAGTTCCGCCACGCGCTTTTCGAGTTGCTCCATGCGGTCGAGCATCCATCGCTCTCGTTCGGTGAGCGGTGCCGGCGAATCGGTCTTTACCGGCGCTGGTTTTGCGGGCGTACGGTTGGATTCTTTGTCGTCGGCCAGCGAGTGATTTGGAACAATGCCGGAAAGTATAAGCGCAGCGAGAAACAAATTAGGAATTCTTCCACGATTTTGCAACATGTGCATTTTTCTCCTCAGTATATTGATGCATGGCAACGGATCTCTGGTGGAGCGATCTGCGTCTTTGGCAGGCGCACGGCGCTGTTTCGTTGCCTCGGAATGCTAGCGTTCGGAACCTAAGGAAATCGTAAGTCGGACGTTAGAATGGGGTTAGTGCGTAAAGAACGACTTTTTCAGGGGTTTGCGGGGGCGCGGCGGGAAATCTCCATGGCCATGGCACGCATTTCTTCGTGGATCAGGCCATTGGTTGCGAGAACGACGGGGCCACCAAGTTTGTAGGGATTCCCGGAAAAATCGCTCACTTTGCCGCCTGCTTCTTCGATCAGCAGAACGCCCGCCGCCGTGTCCCATTTTTGAAGGCCGAATTCCCAGAACCCATCGAAGCGCCCTGTGGCAACGCAGGCAAGATCCAGCGCCGCGGAGCCGTCCCGGCGAACTCCGTGCGAGCACTGAGTGAACTCGCCATAATATTGAAGATTCGGACTGGCCTTGCGGTTGCGCACTGGAAAACCGGTGCAGAGCAGACTCGTCGAGAGCGTGGCGTTCTTGGATACATGGATTTTCTTGCCGTTGAAGGTGGCGCCCTCGCCGCGCGCCGCCGCGAATAGTTCGTTGTGAACAGGATTGAAGACCGCGGCTGCGAGCAGCGTATCGCGCCGGGCAAGAGCAATCGAAACGCAGAAGCACGGATAACCGTGGGCGAAATTCGTAGTGCCGTCGAGCGGATCAACGTGCCAGCGGAATTCCGAGGCCGAGGCGCTTTCGTGCCCTGTTCCCTCTTCAGCAGCGATCGCATGCTCGGGAAAATGCTTCGTCAGCCGTTCGACGATGAACCGTTCGGAGCGCTTGTCCGCCTGGGTAACAAGGTCCACCTCATCGCCTTTGTAGCGAATGTCGAGAGGACGCGCCAACTCTTCGACTAGAATCTTGCCGGCTTCCTGCGCGATTTCGACGGCAACTTCGAGAAAGTTCTTGGGCACTGAGCAAGTCCTCGTGTCGCACGCACTCGGCCGGGTTTGGACGCCCGCTGCGGCGGACCACGCCTCCCTCTGGAAAAAATGATGCAGCGTCATCCCCTTGATGCTTCGCCAATACGGCGCTCGCCGGCATCCTCCACTTTACCATTGGCGGCCAGGTGAGATGGCTTTCGGCGAGGTGGAGTTGCAGTCATCGGAAGATTCATTAGGTTTCTAGTTGGACAATCTCTGCATGCGAGGCGCATGTCTACGAATTGCTATGCTAGATTCATTACTGCCAACCGGTATTCGTGGTTGAGACCCTTCCCTGGCGTGCATGCGTCCGCAGAATTCTCGATACCAGGGACCAAAGGGTAAGGCGGCCATGTCGAAACCAGGGAAACCGAAACTTACAAGACCGGTTAATTCCAACAAAGACTTCCTTCAAGGCGCCCAGCTTTTTCGTGTCGTTGCCGAAACCGCCACGGACGCCATCATCACGATAGACGAACGAAGCATAATTCTTTTTGTCAATAAGGCGGCCGAAAGGATTTTCGGTCACCCCGTTTCAGAGATGATGGGCCGCGAAGTGACCATGCTAATGCCCGACTACCTTCGCGAGGTGCATCGCAAAGCCGTCGGGCGTTATCTGCAAACGGGGAATAGGCATATTTCGCGGACGGCGATCAAACTGACGGGCCTGCACCGGACTGGAAAGGAATTCCCGATCGAGGTTTCTTTGGGAGAGCATGTCCACGGGAAAGAGCGCATTTTCACGGGGATCGTCCGCGACACTTCCGAGCGAGAAGAATCCGAAGCCCTGATCCGTCAGTCCGAAGAGAAATACGCGAAGATGGTTCACTCCAGTCCGGACGCCATCACCCTGCGGAGTCTCCCCGACCGCCGATACCTGGAGGTGAATGAAGGGTTTGCGCGTCTCACCGGTTACACTGCCGAGGAAGTGCTCGGAAAGACGCCCGGGGAACTGAATTTGTGGGTAGAGCGGGAGCCACACCGGACAACGCTGCAGAAGTTGGAGGCGGAAGGCCAGGTCACGGGAGAAGAGTTTCGATTCAGAACAAAGTCTGGCGAGATTCGTTACGGGCGGGTGTCCGCAGTGCGCGTGGCCGTGAATGGGAAGCAATGCATGCTTTCCGTTACACACGACATTACCGACCGCAGGCGCGGTGAAGAAGCGCTATCCCAGCTTGCCTCGATCGTCGAATCTTCTGACGATGCCATCGTGGGAAAGACACTGGATGGAACAATTGTGAGTTGGAACGCCGGCGCGGAGAGAATCTACGGCTATTCGGCGAGTGAGGTGGTGGGTAAGCCGGTAAGTATTCTGCTTCCCGAGAAAGAACGGGACGAAGTTCCTGAAATCCTAAGAAGGCTTAGCAAAGATGAACGAATTCACCACTATGAAACCGTGCGCGTGCGAAAAGGAGGGCAGCGAATCAATGTCTCCGTGACCATTTCCCCCGTGAAGGATGCGGAAGGAATAATCATAGGCGCTTCGGCGATTGCCCGGGACATAACCGACCGCAAACGGGTGGAAGAGAAACTCCAAGAGTCTGAGTCCCACTTCCGTTCATTAGTCCATGACGCTCCGTACGGAATTTACCGGGTCACCTTGAACGGCCGGCTCCTTCATGTGAACCCAGCCGTTGTGAAAATGCTCGGCTACGAGTCGGACCAGGAGTTAATGGCGTGTAATGTCGAAAAAGAGGTCTGTCGCGATCCAGAAGCCCATCAGAATCTGCATCAAAGCTATTCGCAGAAACAGGATTTCCGTGATGTTGAGGCCGAATGGCGAAGGAAAGACGGGAAAATCATCACTGTCAAAATGACGGGCCATCCGGTCTTGGATAAGGACCGCTCGCTTGCTTATTTCGAGGTTTTCGCGGAAGACATAACGGAGCGGCGGAATCTTGAAAAGCAGCTTTTCCAATCGCAAAAAATGGAAGCGATCGGCCGGCTCGCGGGCGGACTCGCTCACGATTTCAACAATCTCCTGGGCGTCATTCTCGGGCACAGCGACATTCTTGACCAGCAAATAGGCGCGGATGGCCGACTGCGCAAGAGCGTGGAAGCGACCCGCAGCGCGGCCGAACGAGCAGCGGCTCTGACGATGCAATTGTTGGCGTTCAGCCGCAAGCAGGTCATCGAACCAACCGTAATCGACCTCAACGCTTCAGTCATGGAAATTGAGAAAATGCTCCATCGTGTGATCGGCGAAGATATTGAATTGGCGATCAGGCCGCAATCCAGCCTGTGGCGCGTGAAAGCAGATGCCGGGCAGTTGAGTCAGGTACTCATGAACCTGGCAATCAATTCGCGGGACGCCATGCCCAACGGAGGAAAGCTGGTCATCGAAACTGCCAACGTCGAACTCGACGCCACCTATGGCCGCCAGCACTTGGGTGCAAAGCCTGGACCCCACGTAATGCTGGCAGTCAGCGACACGGGCATCGGAATGCATTCTGAGACGCTTTCCCACATATTTGAGCCTTTCTTCACAACGAAAGAGACAGGTAAGGGAACTGGTTTAGGGCTATCGATGGTCTACGGAATCGTCAAGCAGAGCAACGGATACATCATGGCCTACAGCGAACCTGGCCGTGGCACGACTTTTAAGATTTATTTCCCGCGTACCGAGGAAAGCGTGTCACTGCCTCAAAGGGTGGAAGAGGAAACTCCAAGAGGCACAGAGACAGTTCTCGTAGTAGAAGACGAGCCGGCTCTGCGAGAGCTAACCTGCCTGCTGCTGAAAGACGCCGGATACACGGTTCTGGAATCCTTCGCGGTCGAAGATGCCATAGAAACCGGAAAGGACGCTCAACGCAAAATCGATCTGTTGCTTACGGACATTGTCATGCCCCGGCTGGATGGCCGCGAACTAGCGAATGAGATGGTCTTGCTTCGCCCTAACTTGAGAGTTCTGTACATGTCCGGATATACGGATGACGTCATCGTTCATCGCGGCATATTGAAACAGATGACCATGCTGGTCCAAAAACCCTTTACCAAGAGCACTCTCTTGCGAAAGGTTCGGGAAACACTGGACTCCCAGCCGCAAAATCCCTTGCACGAAAACAAATAGTTTCCGAAACGGCGTGTTTGTGCGGCCAAGATCCTACTGCGGGCCGGTCAGGTAAGACCTGCGGTGGCGCACGTGATAGGTGAAAGGGTTTACGGTGACCACGATCGAGCGGTAGGCATTGGCAGGCCCGCGCGGAGCGGGGTAGTACGCCAGGAGATACTGAGTGCGCAGCTCGCGGTCGATGCGGTCGAAGATAGCGCCCAATTCTTGCGGTGTGTCGGGATAGAACATCGCGCCGCCCGTAGTGTCGGTCATGGTTTCGAGGGCGTGTTCACCGGCGGTATTTCGTCCACTTTCGTTTTTCACCGGGCGGATAACAATGGTGTAAAGGAGCGCGTTCGAACGAACGGCTTCCTTGCGAGCGGCGTCAAAGTCGGAAGTGCTGGTGGTTTCACCAGCATCAGTGACCAGGATGATGACACGCCGGCGCTCGTCCCCGCGGCGTTCGAGCGCGCGCGAACCGAGAAGCACGGCGTCGTAAATCGAAGTGCCTGCACCGGCAGGAATCCTGCGAACGGCTGTTTGCAGCTCCGCGACGTTGTCGGAAAAGCCAGCAACCTGCGTCACGTTCTCATCGAACGCGAAAACGGACAGACGGTCACCGGGCCGCAATACTTGGCGAATAAAGTGGGCGGCGGCTTCCTGCTCGAAGCTGATTTCCTTGTGGGCGCTCAAGCTGGCGTCAATCATGATCGCGAGGTCCAGCGGCTGAGAAGTCTCGGGCTCGAACTTATTGATCTGCTGCTCGACGCCCTCTTCAAATAGCTGGAAGGCTTCTCTGGGGAGATCCGGAGCGGGCCGATTCTTATCGTCAAGAACGCTGACGAGTACACTGACAAGATTGACGTTAACTCGGATGCGGCCGCGCTGAGGAGCCGTATCTTGCGAATCATCCTTTGGCGCCGCCGGTGTTGGTTGCACGATCTTTCCGGGCGCGCCGTCCGGCAGCGAAGAGGGGGACGCAGTAGACGTGGAAGCCGTACTTGGATCAGTCGTCGATTTGGCGCTCGGCGCGGACTTCGGTTTCTGCGCCCAAGGAGGACGGTCAGGCTTGTCCTGGCTGAAGGCCATGCCAGTGACTAGTATCGCTGCGGCGGCCAGGATCAGGTGGGAGTGAAGACGAAAGGGTGTCATCGACATTGGGAGTTAAGATGCAGGTTTCCCGCGCTGTGTCGCCGTGGGTGCAGGAGGAAGTTCGCCGTCAGCCCAAACCGCGCCATCCTCGAAGTATTCCTTTTTCCAGATGGGAACAGTGCGCTTGAGAGTATCAATGGCGAAACGGCAGGCATCGAAGGCGGCGGCGCGGTGGGGCGCGCTGACGGCAATGAACACGCTGGTGTCACCGATTTCGAGGCGGCCAAGCCGGTGAACGATGGCTACGCGATGAATGCGGTATTTCTCGTGGAGTTGAGCCCCGATTTCGCGCATTTTTGCCAGGGCCATGGATTCGTAAGCCTCATAGTCAAGGCAGAGAGTCGCGCGATCGTGGGATTGGTTGCGGACGAACCCGTCGAAGGTCACGATCGCGCCGTCTTCGGGTGCGCGCACGTGCCGGGCCAGTACCGCCATTTCAATGGGCTCGCGCACCAATTGGTAGATGTCTTCGTAGGGCAATGTCGCCATGTGGATGCGTCAGCCGCCGCTTACCGGCGGGAGGAAAGCGACTTCGTCACCGGTGCGGAGCGGCGTATCCCAAGCGGCAAATTCCTGGTTTCGCGAAGCGACAACCGAAGAGCGGTATTTTGCGAGTTCCGAAAGGCGCACCGCGTAGAGCCCGAAAAGCTGCTCGATTGTCGTGGCCTCAGCGATTTCGAGGGACTCCTCGGCATGTCCGACGAGCTCTTTTAGGCGGCCAAAAAAGAGGACGCTCACGCGAATGGTCTGTGAGACATGTGGCACAGGAGAATTGTAACCCGCGCCGGGCGAGGGAGCCAGTGGGGCAGGCTTTAGCCTGCGCAATTCTGCAACTTGGCGCTGCTCGACTATTTCAAGACGACGGGAGTTTCGTCGGCTTCGTACTGGAGATAAATTTTGAAAGCTTCAAATACTTGACCGCTTCGCGCGGCTTGCGTAGCGTTCAAGGAACTGGTTTTTTTGTCCGAGTCAGGCCAAAGGAGCCAAGAGGAAAAAATGAAGATTCTGGTAACAGGTTCGTCGGGGCTGGTAGGGAGGGCGCTGGTCAGCGCGCTGGCGGGTGCCGGGCATACGGTGTGCCGGCTGGTTCGGCCGGAGAGCGCGGCCGGCGAGGGATCGAAGGACGGCTTTGCCGTGGCTTGGAATCCGGCCACCGGCGAATTGGGCGGTGCGGGCGTCGGCCCCGATGCAGTGGTGAACCTGGCAGGCGCATCGATTGCGGAAGGACGCTGGTCAACGCAGAGAAAAGAACTGCTGCGTGCAAGCCGCATCGATACGACTCGCGCACTGATAAATGCGCTCGCGAAGATGAATGTGCGGCCCAGCGTACTGGTGTCCGCATCGGCCATCGGATTTTACGGCGATCGCGGTGACGAGATGTTGACGGAAGAGAGCAAGCCAGGGACGGATTTTCTGGCAGCCCTGACGCAGGTCTGGGAAGCAGAAGCGTTGAAGGCCGAAGCGCTGGGGATTCGCGTTGTGCTGGCGAGGTTTGGAGTTATTCTCGCGCGCCAGGGAGGTGCACTTCCAAAAATGCTCACTCCCTTCAAGCTAGGCGCGGGCGGACGGCTGGGGAGCGGGAAGCAGTGGATGTCCTGGCTGACCCTCGAAGATGTGGTCAGAGCCTTGCGAATGACGATCGAAAACAACTCGGCAAGAGGAGCCATTAACATTGTGGCGCCCCAGCCGGTGCAAAATTCTGAGTTTACGCAGATTCTTGCGAGAGCGGTACATCGGCCCGCTCTGTTCCCTGCTCCGTCGATTGCGTTGCGCTTCGCGCTGGGAGAAATGGCGGACGCGCTGCTCCTATCCAGCCAGCGCGTCGTACCACAAAGATTGGA